>JGI24025J20009_10000147_pt1 | contig 53892 bp, 49 predicted proteins | sample Cruoilmetagenom3_FD_20009 | JGI IMG/M metagenome (IMG submission 20009)
AGTNGTTAAAAAGTAGCCGATGTAAGTCGAGCCAGTAGGTGTTTAGCGGTGTTACAGCCTGAGTGCGGTACTGGCTGAGGTACTATGAGAAATCCAGGCTAACTCCAAAAGCCAGCTATTGTCGGTTACAAGTCGGTCAATGCTAGGGCTTACATGCCATTTGTGGTCTGGCCCAGGCGAAATAAGGTGGTTATCCATCGCCCAATGCAGATTTGGTGTGAGGGCGAGGCCGTTGGTTGGGCGATCATCTTGGCTTACCGAAAAAGGGACGAGGTGGGCAGCTTCGACGAGATAACGATAGTCGGGTGTAATGTAGCGGAGACGACTTGCCGCACACCGGTAGTCATAGGCTTCAAGTACTAGGGAGCGAAAGGCAGCAGAGCGGGCCTGTAGCTGACGTACCTCTTTGACATTGCCGACCAGTTTTTCGGGATGCATTTCGTATTTGCTGCTGTCGAGCGCGTTTGTCAGATAGCGGTGAATTTCCTGCGGTCGATAAAGCTCGTCATGAAGATAGTGGGTGACAAGGAGCGCGCAGGCGTCGTGAGCCTTCTGGCTACTCTGAAATATTTCAAATCTAGAAGTGCTTCAGTGAAAATCTCGCGGAGCGCGGCAATGGATTTTGGTTGACCTAATTTCGGTGCAAGTTTGGCAATACTTGTTGTAAAGAGTGGTTTCCATAGGGGGCCGGACGGGCCTTTATCACTTTTGAGATGCCAAAGTGGAAGCTGGGGATTGGCTGACTGACGTTGCCCAGTAATGACTTCATAGAGATCGAAGTAGCGAGCAATGAGTCTGTCATCAATAGCGACAGTCGGTGTTGTTATATGCCCGCTCTGGATTTCACAAATAATCGCCAACAAGAGGCAAGGCTTGTTGGGAGCCAAACGGCCACGGCTGTGGCCCACTCTGAGAGTGTTTAGGCAACTTAGTGTTTCATCCATCATATCGAGTCTCTAGCGGGGCATAACATTGCGGTGAAGGTTAGCACGCCTTTCAGGTAAAACGGGGTGCTCAGTGTTGTAAGATGATTGGCCTTTACTGGTTATCTAACGCGGCAAGTTAGCGCTTCGTGTAATCCTGTTTCGCTATTTTACGCTCTGTGTGGACATGCTTTTTGTGCAAAGGACAAGGCAAATGACGGTGGATGAAGAAACACGCCCAGGACTGGGGATTGGATTGCGGATACTGTCAGGCGTCCTGTTTACCGGCATGCTGGTGTGTATTAAAGCCGTCAGTGACGAAGTGCCGGTAGGCCAGTCGATATTTTTTCGTTCACTGTTTGCGCTGTTCCCGATCGTCATCTTTTTAATGATCCGCCGGGAGTTTCCCAGGGCGCTGGCTACCCGTCGGCCACTGGGCCATTTATTGCGCTCTGGGTTGGGCGCGGCGGCGATGTTCTTCTCGTTTTCTGCTGTGGCGTTCTTGCCGGTGGCTGAAGCGACGCTGTTGGCGCAGCTGGCGCCGGTGTTTATGGCGATAGGTGGCGTCCTGCTACTGAGTGAAAAGTTCTCGTTTTATCGCGCTGGCGCGGTGGTGCTGGCCCTGGCTGGGATGGCCGTGCTGGTGATTCCTGGGCTTAACGCAAGCGAAGGCGATGGGCGGCTGCTGGGGTATGTGCTGGGTACGCTGGGGGCGATTTTGACCGCCGGGGCACTGCTCACCGTCCGGCGCATCTCGCGCACCGAAACCGCTGGCTCTATCGCCTTCTACTTTATTGTGGTGGCAGCGCTAGCCGGGCTGGCGACGTTGCCACTGGGGTGGGCCACGCTGAGTGACACCCAGTTTGCGCTTTTGGTGCTTTCGGGCCTGTTTGGTGGGGCGGGGCATATCGCCATGACGCTGGCGTTTCGCTACGCCGAAGTCTCGCGGCTGGCTCCCTTTGAGTATGTGGCGCTCGTCTGGCCTGTGGTTGCCGATTGGGTGCTGTTTGGTATACCGGTCTCCAGCGGCTTCCTGCTGGCGCTACCGCTGATGTTAAGCGGGGTAGCGCTAGCGGCGATGGAGGGGCGGCGGCTTAAGCTCAGGGCTAGGAGTAATGGCTAGATAGCCGCTTCGACAATGAGCTGCGGCTGGCCTTTCGAGCAGGGCTCTATTCGTGCTGCTACTTGGTAAACCTGACGCAAAAGCGCTGGGGTAATCACCTCAGCGGTGGGGCCGCAGGCAATCAAGCGGCCATTTTCGAGCAGCATGGCGGCATCTGCGAAGCGTAGTGCGTGCCCCAGGTCGTGGAGCGCCACTAGAATCAGCATCTGGCGCTCATCGGCTAACCGGCGCAGCACCGTCAACAGGCTGATCTGGCGGTTTAAGTCGAGTGCCGAAGTGGGCTCGTCCAGCATCAGAATCTCGGGCTCTAGCGCCAGGGCTTGGGCCGCGCTAACCAACTGGCGCTGCCCGCCGCTCAGGTCGCCAATGTCACGCTCGCCAAGGGCGGTAATCGAGAGTTCCGCTAGCGCGCGATCGACCTGCGCTAAATCCTCAGCCTGCACTTTTAGACCGCGCCCCTGCATGCGCGCCAAAAGCACCGATTCATACACCGTCAGTACTGCCTTGGCACCGGTGTCCTGAGGCATGTAGCCCACGGGGCGCTCGGCACGGGTGCCGCTGATAATCACCTCGCCTTCGCCTTTCAATAGGCCTAGTACGCGGCGGAAAAGCGTCGATTTGCCCGCCGCATTGGGCCCTAGCAGGGCGATGACTTGCCCACCTTGAAAGCAGGGTGTGGTGATCTCTTCGAGAATAGGGCGACGCCCGTAGCAAGCGGATACACGGTTCAGTTGTAGGGTTACCATGAGGCCTTCTTGTGGTTAAGCACTAGAAATAAGAAGAAGGGAATGCCCACTAGCGAGGTAATGATGCCAATGGGGATAATGGTGCCAGGGATGATGACCTTGGAGATGACCGAGCCAACGGAGAGAATCAGCGCGCCGCACAGGGCTGAGCCAGGCAAGAAGAAGCGCTGATCTTCGCCCAATAAAATCCGCGCGATATGCGGCCCCACCAAGCCAATGAACCCAATGGTGCCCACGAACGCCACCGCAATGGCGGCAAGCAGTGAGACCAGCACCAGCACTTCCAAACGCAGCGCGCGGGGATTGACGCCCATGCTCTCGGCTTTGGCGTCGCCCAGGCGCATGGCGGTCAGTGCCCAGCCATGCCGGGCAAGCAGCGGCATGGATAAGGCAAGAATGCTAAGGGCGATCCAGAACTTGGGCCAGGTGGCTTTGGTTAAACTGCCCATGGTCCAAAATACCACCGCGGAGACCGCCTCCTGGCTGGCAAAGAACTGAATCAGCGCCATCAGCGAGTTGAAGATAAACACCATGGCGATGCCGAGCAGCACAATGGTCTCTACCGTCACGCCGCGCTTAAGGCTCAAGGCATGGATTAAAAACGCGGTAAACATGGCCATCACAAAGGCGTTGATGGGCACCACAAACTCAATGGCGGCAGGCACCAGCGCAACACCGAAGGCGAGACCCAGTGCGGCACCAAAACTGGCCCCGGCGGAAATCCCTAAGGTAAACGGGCTGGCGAGTGGGTTGCTCAGAATGGTTTGCATCTGTGCCCCAGCCACCGAAAGACTGGCGCCCACCACGAGTGCCATGAGTGCCACCGGCATGCGGATTTCCCACAAAATCACCCGGGCCTGCTGGCTGACGCTGTCTGGCGACAGCAGTGCCGCGACTACTTCGCTCAGGCTATAGCGGGCAGGCCCCAATGCCAGATCGACGCAGAGGCTAAAAAGCAGTGCCAGCACCAGTGCCGCCAGTATCATTTGGCGGCGGCACACCTGGCGATGGTAGAAGGCGCGACCTTGTGAAAGGCGTTCTGTTGCCGCCGTTTCCGTCATCCTCGTTTCAGTCGTCATGCAGCGAGATCCAATAGCCGGGTTCATAGTCGATAGGTAAGAAGCGCTCGTGCAGTGCTTCCATCGTGGCGTTGGGATCCAGGTCTTCAAATAGCTCGGGGTGGAGCCACTTGGCTAGCTGTTGCACGGCCACAAAGTAGTAGGGGCTATTGTAAAACTGGTGCCAAATGGCGTGGAAGTTGCCAGACTCTACCGCCTTGATACCGGTCATGGCGGTGCGCTCGGTCAGTGCCTCAAGCTTAGCGCGCGCGTTTTGCATATCTGACCCCGGCCCCACGCCGACCCAGTTGCCGCCCGGCACGTAGGCGTCCCAGTTGCCACCGGTCACAACCACATGATCAGGATTGGCAGCAATAATCTGCTCGGGGTTCAAGTTGCCAAAACTATTCGGAATGATGCCCTCGGCAATATTGCTACCGCCCGCCAGGGTGACGTAGTCGCCAAAGTTGGCAGGCCCAAAGCTCATGCAGCACTCGTCAGAGTAGCCGCCGGCCCGGTCAATAAACACGCTGGGGCGCTCCGGGTTGGCCTCGGCGATCACATCGGTTACCCGTGCCAGTTCGGATTCGGCGAAGTCGATAAAGGCTTCGGCTTTCTCTTCGTCGCCCATGATTTGGCCGATAATGCGCATGGAAGGAATCGTGTGCGCAATCGGATCTTCACGGAAATCGACATAAACAATGGGGATGCCAAGCTGCGCTAATTTTTCGTCGTAGGCAGCGTCCTCGGTGGCGGCTTTAGCCTCGATGTTCATCAGCACCACATCAGGATTAAGCGAGGCGGCTTGTTCTACGTCAAAAGTGCCGTCTTTAAAGCCGCCAAAGGTGGGGATCGCCTCAATCTCTGGGAAGCGCTCTAGATAGCGGGCATAGTTGTCAGGGTCTGCCTGAGCAAAGTCTTCGCGCCAACCCACCACATGGGCAAACGGGTCTTGCGGTTCGAGCAGGCCTAACAGATAAATTTGTCGCCCTTCGCCTAATATAACTCGCTCAGCGGGAGCATCCAGAGTGACTTGGTGGCCAGTCACATCGGTGATGGTAATGCCATCCGCAACGGCCGTGGCGGCGGAAACGCCAAAGGCCGCAAGCGTGCCAAGCAAGAGCGTAGAATATTTCTTAACACGGTGATTTAAATGTTGAGAGGCGCGCATTTTTCACTCGTAGATCGGTATGGGGTCGGAGCAGGTGAGTCATACTAGTGCCGCCTGCCGGGATGATAGTATGTAGTTGCGCCTGTTATTGTATCTTATTAGCGTTTAAAAAGGGCGCCTGTAAAAAGCAGCGATGAGCCGTCATTCGCCTGTTTGCGCTTTCAATTTTAATCGACAATGCTAGTAGACCTCATTAAGTAACCAGGCACTTGCCTTGTGGAGACGCCACTATGCCCTTATCCCGCGCTGAAATTGCGACACCGTCTGCTGAGCGTTTGATCAATCGCCTTTGTAAGCACTGGGCGCATAAGTTGGAAGTAGAGCACAGCGACCAGCAGGGCAAAATCGCGTTTGCGACCGGTACCTGCTTAATGCTCGCTGAGCCCGATAAATTGGTGGTCGCTATCGAAACCCTGGAAGAGGAGCATCTGGATGAGCTTGAAGGCGTGGTGGAGCGTCATTTGATGCGCATGGCGGGCGATGAAGAGCTGGCGATTGTGTGGGAAAACTAGCGGCGGAGCGCTAAACCACACATTTGGCGCATAAGCCGTGCGTCGAATGCGTGGGTGCATCTGTTATAATCGCGGCCATTTTTAAAACATACATTTTCGCACCGAAACGCAGAGCGCAGGAGAGAGCATGACCCGAATTGCCATAGTAGGCGTGGCTGGCCGCATGGGCCGTACGTTGGTAAATGCTGTCGAGCAGGAGGCTGAAGCCACTCTGGCTGGCGGTATTCTGGAGCCAGGCAGCTCTTTAGTGGGGGCTGACATTGGTGAGCTAGCCGGCGTGGGCAAGCGCGGCGTCGTTGCGGTCGATTCGCTTCAAGCAATTGTCGATGATTTTGATGTGCTGATCGACTTCACGGCTCCTCAGGTCACGCTGGGTAATTTGGCGTTCTGCGCCGAGCACGGCAAACGGATCGTGATTGGCACCACCGGTATGAGCGATGATGAGCTGGCGCAGCTCGACAGCTATCGCGATAAAGTCGCTATGGTGTTTGCCCCCAATATGAGCGTCGGTGTGAATCTAACGCTGAAGTTGCTCGAAACCGCTGCTAAGGCGCTGGGCGATGAAGGTTACGATATCGAAGTCATCGAGTCGCATCACCGCCACAAAGTCGATTCGCCTTCCGGTACTGCCATCAAAATGGGCGAAGTGATCGCCGACAGCCTGGGGCGCACCCTGAAAGAGCACGGCGTGTTCGAGCGGGTAGGACAGTGCGGCCCGCGCAGCGATAAAGAGATCGGCTTTGCCACCGTGCGCGCGGGCGATATCGTGGGCGAGCACACGGTGATGTTTGCCACCGAAGGCGAACGCATCGAAATTACCCACAAAGCCTCCAGTCGGATGACCTTTGCCAAAGGCGCGGTCCGCGCGGCCCGCTGGGTCGCTGGCAAAGAGAGCGGCCGTTACGATATGCAGGATGTGCTGGGGCTGGATTAAGAAAACACTAATGTCTGCGGGTGCTACGATTAAGGGGTAGTCCTAGGCCAATAATTCCTGTAACATTTCAAAAATTTTGGCCGGGTGGCTTAGAAGCTCTGACTGACAGATCTTAGACGGCGCGCTTGTTGCGTTGGCCAGCCCAAAGCCTGCCCCGAGCCCGCTGGCCAATTTTAGGTTGTGCCAGCGGCTCAGGAGGCATCGAACAACAAGCGGGATGAAACCGATTCTTTTTTTATCGGCTTCGTCCCGCTTTTTTACGACCTCATTATTGATAACGAATCGTTGGATGATGAGGCCGTGGATTCATGAAGAATTTGCTGAGCCTGCGCCCTACAGGCTCCCACCAGCATGGGAGGATCTTGTTTTGAATAACCCCGCATTGAGCAAACCCGCAATATTGGCCTTGGAAGATGGCAGCGTGTTCCACGGTATCGCTATTGGCGCGGAGGGAGTAACAAGCGGTGAGGTGGTGTTCAATACGGCCATGACCGGCTACCAAGAAATCCTGACTGACCCCTCCTATACCCGCCAAATCGTTACCCTCACTTACCCCCATATCGGCAACACCGGCATTAACCCTGAAGACATCGAGTCCGCCTCGATTGCAGCGGCAGGCCTGGTGATTCGCGATTTGCCGCTCATGGCCAGTAGCTTCCGCTCACGGCAGTCGCTGTCGGATTACCTGCAGAGCCAGAACGTGCTAGGTATTGCCGATATCGATACCCGCCGCCTGACGCGTATTTTGCGTGATAAAGGTGCCCAAAATGGCGCCATTTTGGCAGGGGCCGAGGCTGAGGGCGATGACGCCGTTGAGCGCGCGCTGGAAGCCGCCAAGGCATTCCCAGGGTTGAAGGGGATGGATTTGGCGAAAGAGGTTTCCTGCAAAGAAGCCTACGAGTGGACGGAAGGCGAGTGGACCTTGGGTGAAGGCTACGCGGATGCCACGCAGCGCGAACGCCCTTACCACGTGGTGGCCTATGACTACGGGGTGAAATTCAATATTCTGCGCATGCTGGCCGCGCGTGGCTGCCGCCTGACTGTCGTGCCCGCGCAAACGCCTGCCGCCGAGGTGCTGGCGATGAAACCCGATGGCGTTTTCCTGGCCAATGGCCCGGGTGACCCAGCGCCCTGTGATTATGCGATCGAAGCGATACAGGAGGTGCTAAAAACCGACACGCCGGTGTTTGGTATCTGCCTGGGTCACCAGTTGCTGGCGCTCGCCGCCGGTGCGAAGACGGTGAAGATGGGCCACGGCCACCACGGTGCTAACCATCCGGTGCAGGATGTAGACACGGGCACGGTAATGATCACCAGCCAGAACCACGGCTTTGCGGCGGATGAAGCGACCCTGCCTGCCAACGTGCGCGCCACGCACCGCTCGCTGTTCGATGGCACCTTGCAAGGCATCGAGCTTACCGATCGACCGGCATTTAGCTTTCAAGGCCACCCAGAAGCGAGCCCTGGCCCGCGCGATGTGGCGCCGCTGTTTGATCGCTTCGTGGCCATGATGCAGGCGCGCCGCTAACGCGTCCTCGTATCACCGTATCGTCGTCTTTTGTCGCTCATCGTCACCAATTTTGCGGGAACCGTTATGCCTAAGCGTACCGACATCAACACTATTTTGATCATTGGCGCTGGTCCGATCGTGATCGGCCAGGCCTGCGAATTCGACTACTCCGGCGCCCAGGCGTGTAAAGCGCTGCGCGAAGAGGGGTACCGGGTTGTATTGGTTAACTCCAACCCCGCCACGATTATGACCGACCCGGCCATGGCCGATGCCACTTACATCGAGCCCATCACCTGGCAGGCGGTAGAGAAGATCATCGAAGCCGAGCGCCCGGATGCCATTTTGCCCACGATGGGTGGCCAAACAGCGCTGAACTGCGCCCTCGAGCTTGAAAAGCATGGCGTGTTGGAGAAGTTCGGCGTCGAGATGATCGGTGCTAACGCCGATGCGATTAACATGGCCGAAGACCGCGATCTGTTCGATCAGGCCATGAAGCGTATTGGTTTAGAGTGCCCGAAAGCGAAAGTCGCCCACACTATGGATGAAGCCTGGGAGATTCAGGCTGAGCTGGGTTTCCCGACCATTATTCGTCCTTCTTACACCATGGGCGGCTCCGGCGGCGGCGTGGCGTATAACAAGGAAGAGTTCGAAGAGATCTGTACGCGCGGTTTCGAGCTCTCCAACAACCACGAGCTGCTCATCGATGAGTCGCTGCTGGGTTGGAAAGAGTACGAGATGGAAGTGGTGCGCGACAAAAACGACAACTGCATCATCGTCTGCGCGATTGAAAACTTCGACCCCATGGGCGTGCACACCGGTGACTCCATCACCGTGGCCCCGGCGCAAACGCTGACCGATAAAGAGTATCAGATCATGCGTGACGCCAGCCTCGCGGTACTGCGCGAGATTGGCGTAGAGACCGGTGGCTCCAACGTCCAGTTTGGTATGGACCCTAAAACCGGGCGCCTAGTGGTGATTGAGATGAACCCGCGGGTGTCGCGCTCCTCGGCGCTGGCCTCTAAAGCGACCGGGTTTCCGATTGCCAAGATCGCCGCGAAGTTAGCAGTGGGCTATACCCTGGATGAGCTGCAAAACGATATTACCGGCGGTCGTACGCCGGCATCGTTCGAGCCTTCTATCGATTACGTGGTTACCAAGATTCCGCGTTTTACCTTCGAGAAGTTTCCCCAGGCCAACGACCGTCTGACGACGCAGATGAAGTCGGTGGGCGAGGTGATGGCGATTGGCCGTACGTTCCAAGAGTCGCTGCAGAAAGCGCTACGCGGCCTGGAAACCGGCAACGATGGTCTCGATCCGATCATTACCGACTTCACGCCGGACAACATGGCGATTATCCAGGGCGAGCTGCAGGCCGCCGGTGCCGAGCGTATTTTCTACGTGGCGGACGCCATGCGTTCAGGCATGAGTGTCGATGAGGTCTTTGCGTTGACCAATATCGATCCCTGGTTCCTGGTGCAACTGGAAGATCTGGTGCTGACTGAAAGCGCCGTTGCCAAGCGCTCGTTGGCTGATTTTTCCGCTCGTGAGCTTTTCCAGCTCAAGCGTAAAGGCTTCGGCGATGCGCGCCTGGCCAAGCTGCTGAATGTCAGCGAAAAAGAGTTTCGTCAAACCCGTCAAGCTGCTGGTATCCGCCCGGTGTATAAGCGTGTCGATACCTGTGCTGCTGAGTTTGCCTCGGACACCGCCTATATGTACTCCACCTACGAAGAAGAGTGCGAGGCGGATGTGTCTGACCGTCAGAAGATCATGGTGCTGGGCGGTGGCCCGAACCGTATCGGCCAGGGGATCGAGTTTGACTACTGCTGTGTTCATGCGGCGTTTGCCATGCGCGACGACGGCTATGAAACGATCATGGTCAACTGCAACCCGGAAACCGTCTCCACCGATTACGACACCTCTGATCGCCTCTATTTTGAGCCGGTAACGCTGGAAGACGTGCTGGAAATCGCCGACAAAGAGAAGCCGGTGGGCGTGATCGTTCAGTTCGGTGGCCAAACGCCGCTGAAACTGGCGCGCGAATTGGAAGCCGCCGGCGTGCCGATCATTGGTACCACGCCGGATGCCATCGACCGCGCGGAAGACCGCGAGCGTTTCCAGGTGATGATCGACAAGTTGGGTCTCAAACAGCCGCCCAACGCGACCGCTCGCAGCTTTGCCGAAGCCTTCGATAAAGCCGAAGCGATTGGCTACCCGCTGGTGGTGCGCCCCAGTTACGTGCTGGGTGGTCGGGCCATGGAGATCGTCTACGACGCCTCCGAGCTTGAAAACTACATGACCCACGCGGTGAAAGTTTCCAACGATTCACCGGTGCTGCTGGATCACTTCTTGAGTGCCGCGATCGAGATCGATATCGATGCCGTGTCGGATGGTCAGCAGGTCGTCATCGGCGGCATCATGCAGCACGTAGAGCAAGCGGGCGTTCACTCCGGTGACTCCGCCTGCGCGCTCCCGCCTTACTCGCTGCCGGCGGATGTGCAGGACGAAATGCGCCATCAGGTGAAGCAGATGGCGGTTGAGCTGGGCGTTAAAGGCCTAATGAACGTGCAGTTGGCCTGGCAGGATGGCGAGATCTACGTGATCGAGGTCAACCCACGCGCCTCGCGTACCGTGCCCTTTGTATCCAAGTGCATCGGCACGTCATTGGCGCAGATTGCGGCCCGCTGTATGGCCGGTAAAACCCTGGCTGGACAGGGCTTTGAGAAGGAAATCGTGCCGCACTTCTATAGTGTTAAAGAGGCCGTTTTCCCGTTCAACAAATTCCCCGGTGTCGACCCGATCCTTTCACCGGAAATGAAGTCCACCGGCGAAGTAATGGGCTCTGGCGATACCTTTGCTGAGGCGTTTTTCAAGGCCCAGCTGGGCGCAGGCGAAGCCATTCCAGCGCTGACGGGCGAGCGTAAAGCGTTCCTTTCCGTGCGCGAGCCGGACAAGGCAGGGATTATCGAAGTAGGACGTTCTCTGTTAGCATTAGGCTTTACGCTATGTGCAACTCGGGGAACAGCGGCTGCTTTGGAAGCTGCTGGGCTTGCCGTGGAGCACGTCAATAAAGTTTACGAAGGTCGTCCCCATATCGTCGATCTGCTCAAGAACGACGAAATTGCCTACATTGTGAACACTACCGAAGGTCGTCAGGCCATTAATGACTCTTCGGTCATTCGCCGTACTGCTCTCTCGCGCAAGGTGCCCTATGCGACCACCTTGGCGGGCGCTAATGCTGTTTGCATGGCGCTTGAGTACGGTAGGGAAATTACGGTGCGGCGCCTTCAGGATCTGCATGCAGGAGCAAGTCAATGAACAAGGTCCCGATGACAGTGGCGGGAGAAAGAAGCCTTCGTGAAGAGCTCGACCACCTTAAAAGCGAAGCGCGTCCGCAGGTGATCGCGGCCATCGCTGAAGCGCGTGAGCACGGCGATCTGAAAGAGAACGCCGAATATCACGCCGCTCGCGAGCAGCAAGGGTTTATCGAAGGGCGTATTCAGGAGATCGAAAGTAAGCTCTCTGTGGCCCAAGTGATCGATGTCACGAAATTGCCGAAAACCGGCAAGGTGATTTTTGGTGTGACCGTATCGCTGATGAACCTGGATACCGATGCAGAAGTGACTTATCGCATCGTTGGTGAAGACGAAGCGGATATTAAATCCGGCCGTATTTCGGTGACGTCGCCCATCGCTCGTGCCCTCATCGGTAAAGAGGAAGGTGATGTCGTGGTGGTCAAAACGCCCGGCGGAGATGTGGAGTACGAAGTAGGTAGCGTCGAGCACGTGTAATAAAAAACGCCCCTTCAATTGACCCAATGGGTTGGTTGAAGGGGCGTTTTCGTACGACGAGACGCTATTGGTCTGCGTTTCATTTAACGCTTAATGGCGGCCGTGGTGGTTCTCAAAGCGGGTAACATTGGAAAGCTTTGGGTTCACCTGTGGGTTTCTGCGGTACAGCAGCGCCATTTTGCCAATGGTTTGCACAAGGTCGGCACGGCTGTTGGCGATTAGTTCGGCTATCATGGCAGCCCGATCATCACGCTCAGGAATGGCGAGCTTCACTTTGATCAGTTCGTGATCGGTGAGTGCGCGGTTAAGTTCTGCGAGCAAATTTTCGGAGACGCCGTTCTCAGAAACGGTGACCACGGGGTTAAGATGGTGGCCAATGCTACGAAATGCTTTCTTTTGTGCCTGTGACAAGCTCATGGTATCTTGCGGTATCCCGGTTAGCGCTTAACGCTCCATCTTACGGTGAAATGCCACCGAGTGAAAGCGATCGCGTGAATGCGCCCATCTCTTATTCCAGTGTTAGATTCCTACATGCAGCAAAAGCCCCCGAACCGAAAACATTCCGTCAGCAAGACCAGTAATAACTGGAAGAAGGAGCATTTTGACGACCAGTATGTGAAGCAGAGCTGGCAGGATGGCTATCGCTCCCGTGCCAGCTACAAGCTGATCGAACTGGACGAGAAGGACAAGCTGCTACGACCTGGAATGACGGTGATCGACCTAGGCGCAGCCCCCGGCGGGTGGAGTCAAATTGCCGCAGAACGGGTAGGGCCTGAAGGGGTGGTGATCGCCTCTGATATTCTCGAGATGGATGCGCTGGCAGGCGTGGATTTCATCCAGGGGGACTTTACCGAAGAGGCGGTGTTGGAAGCGATCCTAAAACGCCTCGATAATCGCCGCGTAGACCTTGTGATGTCGGATATGGCCCCCAATATGAGTGGTATGGCAGCCATTGATCAGCCCCAGGCGATGTACTTAGTGGAGCTAGCGTTGGAGCTTGCGCGCGAAACGTTGTCACCCGGTGGTCGATTTTTAGCTAAAGTATTCCAAGGGGAAGGGTTTGACGCTTACTTGAAAGAGCTGCGTGGCAGCTTCAACAAGGTAGTGACTCGCAAGCCAGATGCTTCTCGGGCTCGTTCTCGTGAGGTGTATTTTCTGGCCGAAGGGTTTCGCGGTTAACGTATCCTGTGGTTCGATGCCCTTAAAGGCTGACCTTGAAAGGGTGCAATAATGGTGCGTGTGGTTCATAGCCAAGATTTATCAGCGCAATTGCCAGACAGGCAAGCGCAACGTGTGTCACATTAGCGCTTTGCGCGCGTGGCACAGATGGCCCGAGGCATAAGACGCTTTGGCAATGGTTGAACGCTTGATGCTGCTGTAATGTCATAGCACTACGTTGTTTAGTAGCAGACTTCACTGAGCATCAGGGTTTAACTGACGGATTCTTGTAATGAGGGTAGCCCCTTGAACGATATGGCGAAGAACCTGATTCTGTGGTTGGTCATCGCGGCCGTCCTACTGACAGTGTTCAATAATTTCAGTACGGAAAGCGCACCACAAAATACGAACTACTCTCAGTTCGTGCAGCAGGTGCAAAACCAACAGGTACGTAGCGTGACGATTGATGGTTACACCATCAGTGGTGAGCGCACGGACGGCTCTCAGTTTCAGACGATCCGCCCCGCGGCGGAAGATCCGAAGCTGATGGACGACCTGTTGAGCAATAACGTGACGGTAGTGGGTAAAGAGCCAGAACAGCAAAGCATCTGGACGCGCCTGCTGATCGCTAGCTTCCCGATTCTGCTGATTTTGGGCATTTTTATGTTCTTTATGCGCCAAATGCAGGGCGGTGCTGGCGGTGGTAAAGGCGGCCCGATGAGCTTTGGTAAGTCGAAAGCCAAGCTGCTCTCCCAAGATCAGATTAAAACCACTTTTGCCGATGTGGCGGGCTGCGACGAAGCGAAAGAAGAGGTCGAAGAGCTGGTCGACTTCCTGCGTGACCCGACCAAGTTTCAGCGCCTGGGCGGTATGATTCCCCGCGGCGTGCTGATGGTAGGTCCTCCCGGTACGGGTAAAACGCTGCTGGCCAAGTCGATTGCTGGCGAAGCCAAAGTGCCGTTCTTCTCTATCTCGGGTTCCGACTTCGTCGAAATGTTCGTGGGTGTTGGTGCATCACGTGTGCGCGACATGTTCGAGCAGGCCAAGAAGCAGGCACCTTGTATCATCTTTATCGACGAAATCGATGCCGTGGGCCGCTCGCGTGGTACCGGCATGGGCGGCGGTAACGACGAGCGCGAACAGACCTTGAACCAGTTGTTGGTCGAGATGGATGGCTTTGAAGCCAACGAAGGTATCATCGTAATTGCCGCGACCAACCGTCCGGACGTGCTTGATCCGGCGCTAATGCGCCCAGGCCGTTTTGACCGCCAAGTCACGGTTGGTTTGCCGGACATTCGCGGTCGTGAGCATATCCTGGGTGTTCACCTGCGTAAGGTGCCGCTGGCCGACGACGTTAAGCCGCAGTTGATCGCACGTGGTACGCCGGGCTTCTCCGGTGCGGACTTGGCCAACTTGGTCAACGAATCTGCCCTGTTTGCCGCGCGTCGCAATAAGCGCCTGGTCAGCATGGAAGAGCTTGAGCTCGCCAAAGATAAGATCATGATGGGCGCTGAGCGCAAGTCGATGGTCATGACCGACAAAGAGAAGCTCAACACGGCTTATCATGAATCCGGTCACGCTATTATCGGTTTGGTCGTGCCTTCGCATGATCCGGTTTATAAAGTAACGATTATTCCTCGTGGCCGTGCTCTCGGCGTGACGATGTTCCTGCCGGAAGAGGATCGTTACAGCCTGTCGCGTCAGCAAATTCTGGGGCAAATCTGTTCACTGTTTGGCGGCCGAATTGCCGAAGAGATGACGCTGGGGCCCAACGGTGTCACTACCGGTGCTTCTAACGACATTAAGCGCGCCACTGAACTGGCCCACAACATGGTGGCGAAGTGGGGCTTGTCGGACGAGATGGGTCCGATCATGTACGACGAGGACGAGTCGCATCAGTTCCTGGGTGGCCCTGGCCAGGGTGGCAGCAAGATGAAGTCTGGCGATACCACCACGCGGCTCGATAAAGAGGTGCGTAAAATCATCGATGATTGTTACGAGCAGGCGCGCCAAATCCTGACCGACAATCGCGATAAGCTCGACGCCATGGCTGAAGCATTGATGAAATACGAAACCATCGACGCCAATCAGCTGAAGGACATCATGGAAGGCCGCGAGCCGCGTCCGCCGGAAGGTTGGGACGATGGTGACTCATCCGGTGGCGGTACGCCGGTGGGTGGTGACAAGCCTAACGTCCAGGAAACGAACGACGATTCGACATCGGATGCTTCTGGCAGTGACGACGGTGAAGAAGAGGATGACGACGAGCCTCGTCGCCGCCCCTCTGATCCTCTTGGTGGCCCTGCAGGCCCGTAGAGGATAAGGTGGGGATGAGATAGTTAACCCCTCGTATGAGCCGAAGGCGCCCCGTCAAGGGGCGCCTTTTTTTGTTATGCTGTGCACATACACTGCAATGTTTCTTTTCTTGATCAGGCTGCAGCATGAAATCAATGATGGACACGTCTTCGACGCGAACCGCTGACAATGCTTTCCAACTGCGCTGTGGGCGCCACCTGCTAGATCTGTCCTTTCCCCGTGTGATGGGCATTCTCAATGTCACGCCCGACTCTTTTTCCGATGGTGGGCAGCATGTCGCTTTAGATGATGCGTTACGCCATGCCGAGCGCATGCTGGCGGAAGGGGCGGCGATGATTGATGTGGGTGGCGAGTCGACCCGCCCTGGCGCTACCCCTGTCAGCCCGCAGGAGGAGTTGGATCGTGTCGCCCCGGTGGTGGAACTGCTGGTGCGCGAATTGGATGCATTAGTCTCGGTGGATACCAGTTGCCCCACGGTGATGCGCGAGGCGAGTGAGCTGGGCGCTGGCATGATTAACGATGTGCGTGCATTAGAGCGCGAAGGGGCGCTATTGGCCGCCGTGGGCAGTGGGCTGCCCGTGTGTTTGATGCACCGCCAGGGCGAGCCGCAGAACATGCAGCAGGCGCCCGCTTATTCGCGCCCCATAGAAGAGGAAGTGACTGACTATTTAGCGCGCCGAGTGGCTGAGTGTGAAGCCGCCGGGCTGCGCCGTAACCGGCTGTTGGTAGATCCAGGCTTTGGCTTCGGCAAAAGCGTCGAACACAATCTACGCTTACTCAAATATATGGAGACTCTACAGTCGCTAGAGCTTCCCTTGCTGGTGGGTATGTCGCGCAAGAGTATGATTGGTAAGGTGTTGGGCCGCCCGGTGGAGGAGCGTCTCTCCGGTGGTTTGGCGTTAGCGGCCATGGCAGTGGAGCGTGGAGCGAATATTCTGCGTGTACATGATGTCGCTGCAACGGTTGATGCAGTCAATATGGCGTGGGCGGTACTACAAGAAGGCTGCGAGCCGCCGCTAAATAAGGAGTCTGACGCATGACAAGGCGCTATTTTGGTACCGATGGTATCCGTGGCACGGTGGGAAAATCCCCCATTACGGCTGATTTTATGCTCAAGTTAGGCTGGGCGGCGGGGCAGGTGTTGCGCCGTGATAAAGGCCGAACGCGGGTGCTGATCGGCAAAGATACGCGTATCTCCGGCTATATGTTCGAGTCGGCTCTGGAGGCGGGGCTTTCCGCGGCCGGTGTCGATGTGTCGCTGCTTGGGCCAATGCCAACACCGGGTATTGCCTACTTGACCCGCACCTTCCGTGCCGACGCGGGCATCGTGATCTCCGCCTCGCACAACCCTTTTGATGATAATGGCATCAAGTTCTTCTCTGCTGAGGGCAAGAAGCTTCCCGATGACACTGAAGACCGTATTGAAGCCATGCTGGAAGCGCCGCTGACCACGGCGGAAGCCGCTCAGTTGGGTAAAGCAACGCGTATTGACGACGCCGCGGGCCGGTATATTGAATTTTGTAAATCCACGCTGCCTGATCGGCTCAGCCTGCACGGCTTGAAAGTAGTGCTGGACTGCGCCCACGGCGCGACTTACCACATTGCGCCTAATGTGTTTCGTGAGCTGGGTGCTTACGTCACCACCATTGGTTCCGCGCCTGACGGTCTGAATATCAATCAGCAGGTGGGGTCAACGCACCCGGCGGCACTGCGCGCAGCGGTCATTCAGCAGAGCGCTGATTTAGGCATTGCGTTCGACGGGGATGGTGATCGCGTCCTGTTGGTGGATGGCGATGGGCGCGAAGTCGATGGTGACGATATTCTCTACCTGATCGCCCGCGACCGCCACGAGCGTGGTTTGCTGCAAGGCGGTGTGGTGGGCACGCTGATGTCTAATTTTGGCCTCTCCATGGCGCTTGATAAGCTCGGTATTCCTTTTGAGCGGGCGAAAGTGGGTGATCGCTTTGTGATGGAGCGCATGGCGGCCAACGGCTGGGAGCTGGGCGGCGAGTCGTCTGGCCACATTGTGTGCGGCCATGTGCAGACCACCGGGGACGGTATCGTCTCGGCGCTACAGGTGTTGGCACTGATGATGCGAGAACAGAAGAGCCTGCCGACCTTGTTAAAAGAACTCGAAAAAGTGCCCCAGGCGCTGGTCAATGTGCGTCTGCCTGCCCAGGCAAGTGCGCAAGAGGTCATGGCTTCTCCCCCCCTTCAGCAAGCGGTGGCTGCGCTAGAGCATGAGTTGGGCGATGAGGGGCGCGTATTACTTCGCCCATCGGGCACCGAGCCATTGATTCGAGTAATGGTGGAAGGGCGTGCCCATTTGGACGTCGATCAGTTGGCGCAAAGTTTAGCCAATCAAGTCCAGGCACTGCTCAAATAGACGTTCCCAGCTAATCGGCATGGCTAGCTGGTTCGGTAAACCTATTGTGTGCTTGCAACAGCGGTTGTCTTGACAAGGCCGCTCCTATACCATTCGCTCCACCATGAGTGAGGAGAGTCGATGCGTACGCCTTTAATCGCCGGTAACTGGAAAATGAACGGTTCCGTGGCGTTGATCAACGAATTTGGCCAGGCCTTCTCTGCTGCCGTATCGCCAAAAGAGGTGGATGTCGTTATCATTCCGCCGTTCCCCTATTTGGATGCGGCGCGTCTTGCCTTCGAAGGCACGGTGCTGTCATTGGGTGCGCAGACGCTTAACCCTATTCATTCGGGAGCGCATACCGGGGAAGTGAGTGGTCGCATGCTCAAAGAGTTTGCGGTTTCTTACGTACTGGTTGGGCATTCGGAGCGGCGTCAGCTTTATAAAGAGAGCGACGACCAGATCTTTGCGCGCCTGTTGGCGGCATTGAGCGTGGAGATCACGCCTATTCTCTGTGTGGGTGAATCCCTAGAGGAGCGCGACGCGGGGCGCACGATGGACGTAGTGCTGCGCCAGGTAGGGCATGCGATGTCTCGCCTGGAGCCAGACCAGCGCCAACAAGTCGTCATCGCCTACGAACCCGTTTGGGCCATTGGTACGGGGCGCACCGCCACGCCTGAGCAAGCTCAAGAGGTCATGGCAGGCATTCGTGCTTACCAGGCAAGCTTTGATAAAGGGCTCGCTGAGCAGCTTCGGTTGCTTTACGGCGGCAGTATGAATGCAAGTAATGCGGCTGAGCTGCTTGCTCAGCCGGATATCGACGGCGGTCTAGTGGGCGGAGCCTCACTCAAGACCGATGATTTTTATGCCATTTGTCAGTCAGCAGGATAACGCCATGCAAGTTGCAATTCTTATGATCCATGTGGTGATTGCGGTCGCCCTGGTGGTACTCATCCTGCTTCAGCAGGGTAAAGGTGCCGAAGCTGGCGCTGCTTTTGGGGGCGGCGCATCACAAACCGTGTTTGGCTCACGGGGTAGCGGTAACTTTCTGTCGCGTACGACCGCCATTTTAGCGGCGGGCTTCTTCGTGACTTCCATGGCGCTGGCTTATTTCGCTACACAAGCTGGCCAAGCACCTGAAGCCGGTATTCCGGACTCACGCCTGATCGAGCAGCAGCAAAGCGTTCCGACGCTTGACGACAGGCCTGCAGATGTGGATAATACCGCGCCAGTGCTAGAGGAAAGCAACGACTAAGTAGTTGATGATTCGGTCGCTGTGATTTTTTTAGCCTCCCCTGATGCCGAAGTGGTGGAATTGGTAGACACGCTATCTTGAGGGGGTAGTGACCGTATGGTCGTGCGGGTTCAAGTCCCGCCTTCGGCACCATCTGTTTTGCTGGCTCGCCAGCTTCCCAGAATTTCTTTTTCGCCAGAATGAGTAGGTTGCATTCGTTAGTTAGGCGAAAAAGTCAGCGTTAAGTAAGTGACGCTAGAAGCAAGTAGTTCTTGACGTAAGTAGCTTTGATGTCTATTATCGTCGACCTAGATTGATGCGGGGTGGAGCAGTCTGGTAGCTCGTCGGGCTCATAACCCGAAGGTCATCGGTTCAAATCCGGTCCCCGCTACCATTTTCTAGTAGCATGTTTGTCAGCTGTTTTCTCTATTTATATGGACTGAAAATAGCGGCTATCAGGTTAATCCTGGGGCGTGTTGCTGAAACGGTACTTAAGGTTTCTTTTAAAAAGCCCCTTCCAGTGAAGGGGCTTTTTGTTAGCAGCTTTTGGTTAGCAAGCGTTGGGCTAACGCCCGCTCATTGCTAACACGAGTGATCTTAATAGCGGATGCCTCCGGATAGCCGGATGCACATTTCCGAGTAACGCCAATCAGCCACCTAGCTTTTCTAAAAACTCCTGGCCAGGTGCCTGATGCAACGGCTATAGGAGCTTTGTCTGTGGCCACTAAACACGCTGCGCTTCACGCGCTGATCGAACCTGTTGTTGCTGCCATGGGCTTTGAGCTATGGGGCATCGACCATCTTTCCCAGGGCAAAAACTCGCGGCTGGTGATCTATATCGAGCGCGAGAGTGGCGTTAGCGTTGAAGACTGCGCAGATATTAGCCGCCAAGTCAGTGCTGTCATGGATGTAGAAGACCCTATCGCCGGTGAGTACCGGTTGGAAGTCTCCTCGCCTGGCATGGCACGTCCCTTGTATTCCCTGGATCAGTTTACCCGCTTTCAAGGTCATCACGTCGCGCTGAAACTGCGCACTGCCTTTGACGGGCGGCGCAAGTATCAAGGGCTTTTGGTCGGTGTGGAAGGTGATGAAATACTCCTACAGCTGAATGGCGAAGAGTATTGCTTTCCTATTGAGAGTATTGATTCTGCTCACATTGTACCGCAGTTCGACGATTAACCGGGTAGCGGCGCTGCCGGCAGGCTGCCGGGGTGATGCACATAAGGATAGGTTTTCTGGCGAGGCATACGCATGAGTAAAGAAATTTTAATGGTCGTTGACGCGATCTCCAATGAGAAGGGCGTCCCACGTGATGTCATCTTCGAAGCGGTAGAAGCTGCTCTTGCGAGCGCGTCGCGCAAGCGTTTCGAAAAAGAAGAAGCCAATGTGCGCGTGCATATTGATCGCCGCACTGGCGAATACGAAACCTTTCGCTTCTGGACCGTCGTGGAAGACGACGAGTTCGAAACGCCAGATTACGAAATTAAAGAGACCATTGCTGAGCAGCGCGATCCGCCGCTGAAATTGGGCGATGTCGTCGAAAAGAGCATCGAAAATGCGGCGTTTGGCCGTATTGCTGCACAAACCGCCAAGCAGGTGATCGTACAGAAAGTACGTGAAGCCGAGCGGGCCGAAGTCGTGCGTCAATATGCTGACCGTGAAGGTGAGCTGGTGGCCGGGATCGTCAAGAAGACGACCCGCGACGGCTTGATCATCGATTTGGGTGAAAACGCTGAGGCGTTTTTGCCGCGCAACGAAATGATCCACGGTGAGCGTTACCGCATGAACGAGCGGGTGCGCGCCCTGTTGGTCAAAGTAGACCCGGATGCTCGCGGCGCCCAGCTTCAGCTGTCGCGTACCTGCCCTGAGCTGATCATTGAACTGTTCAAAATTGAAGTGCCGGAAATCGCCGAGCAGTTGATTGAGATTAAAGGGGCCGCGCGTGATCCCGGCTCGCGCGCCAAAATTGCGGTTAAAACCAATGATCGCCGCATCGATCCCGTCGGTGCCTGTGTAGGTATGCGGGGTTCGCGTGTTCAGGCGGTCTCTTCGGAGCTGCAAAACGAACGCGTCGATATCGTGCTGTGGGATGACAATCCTGCCCAGTTGGTGATTAACGCCATGGCGCCTGCCGATGTGGGGTCTATCCTTGTTGACGAAGATGCCCACGCGATGGACGTGGCCGTGGCACAGGACAATTTGGCCCAGGCCATTGGTCGCAGCGGCCAGAACGTACGTTTGGCCTCTGAACTCACCGGCTGGCGTATTAACGTCATGACCGAAGAGGAAGCAGAGTCCAAGCGCGACCAAGAGATTGATAGCCTGGTCGATTCTTTCATCCAGCACCTCGAAGTGGATGAAGATGTCGCCCGCCTGTTAGTGGAAGAGGGGTTCACCACCCTGGAAGAAGTCGCCTACGTGCCGCTGGAAGAAATGCTCGAAATCGAAGAGTTCGATGAAGATTTGGTCGAAGAGCTACGTGCACGTGCGAAAGACGAGCTGCTGACGATGGCCATTGCCTCGGAAGAAGCGCTAGACGGTGCCCAACCAGCAGCTGATCTGCTGGAGATGGATGGCATGGAGCGCCACCTGGCCTTCATCCTGGCCAGTCGCGGCATTGTCACCATGGAAGATCTCGCCGAGCAGTCTGTCGACGATCTGGTCGATATCGAGGAGTTGGACGAAGCGCGCGCAGCGGCACTGATCATGACTGCCCGTGCGCCCTGGTTTGAAGTCGATGACGCATCGGATTCGAACACACAGTAAACAGGTCACGGGCTGAGGAGGGTCACTATGTCAGATATGACAGTTAAAGATTTCGCAGTAAAGGTGGGCCGTGATGTGCCTCGCCTATTAGAGCAAATGAAAGAAGCGGGTTTAAAGCACGCTTCAGAAAGTGATGCAGTGTCTGAAGAAGACAAGCAGAAGCTGCTGAGTTTCCTGAAGAAGAGCCACGGCGGAAGCGACACGGGTGATGCCGGTAAAAACCGCATCACGCTGACACGCAAAACCCGTAGCCGTATCAATACCGGTGAGCGCGGCAAAACCATCGAAGTGCAGGTACGTAAGAAGAAAACCTACGTCAAAAGCGCTGAAGATGAGAAGCCGAAAGCCCCCGAGCCTAGCTATACCGGCCCACGCCAGTTAGTCGGCGATATGGCAGAAGCAGAAGCTGAGCGTAAAGTCAGCGATGCACGCGCCGCCGAAGAAAAAGCGGCTGCGCAGAAGGCCCATGCAGCGAAAGCTGCTGAAGAGGCGGCTAGCAAGAAAGAAGCCGCCGCTAAAAAGCCAGCTGACGTCAAGCCGAAAGCTGAAAAAGCGCCTGTAACGCCCAATATCGACGTGCCCAATCTTGAGATTGACGACACGCCATCTGGCGACGACATGCCGCCAGCGCCGCCGAAAGAAGGCCGTTCTGACCGCCGTACGGCGCCGCCTAAGAAGACCGCAGCGAAAGCCAAAGGTCGTCGTGACGATGAAGATCGTGGTGAGCGTGAAGAGCGTAAGCGTGGCGGTGGCGGTAAGAAGGTAAAACGTGCCGAACAGCGTCGTGGTGGTCGCCGTGGTGGCAACCAGACCGGCAACGGCAAGCACGCGTTCCAGAAACCGACTCAGCCGATCGTACGTGAAGTCTCGATCCCTGAATCGATCAGCGTGGCGGAATTGGCCGACAAAATGTCGATCAAGGCCAACGAAGTGATCAAGGCCATGTTTAACATGGGCGCAGCGGTCACCATCAACCAAACCATCGATCAGGATACGGCTGCGATCGTGGTGGAAGAGATGGGCCACACGCCGAAGCTGGTGAAAGATGACGCGCTGGAAACGGAAATGCTCGAAGGCATCTCCTACGAAGGCGAAGAGATCACTCGTTCACCGGTCGTGACCGTGATGGGTCACGTCGACCACGGTAAAACATCGCTGCTGGATTATATCCGTAAAGCGAAAGTGGCCACCGGTGAAGCGGGTGGTATCACCCAGCACATTGGCGCGTACCACGTGGAAGATAACCACGGTGGCGTGACCTTCCTGGATACGCCAGGTCACGCGGCGTTTACCGCCATGCGTGCCCGTGGTGCCAAGGCAACGGACGTGGTCATTCTCGTTGTCGCAGCGGATGACGGCGTGATGCCGCAGACGATTGAGGCGATTGAGCACTCCAAAGCCGCCGAAGTACCCATGGTGGTGGCGGTGAACAAGATCGATAAGCAGGGCATCGATCTGGATCGCATCAAAAACGAGCTTTCGCAGCACGGCGTTATTTCGGAAGAGTGGGGCGGTGATACTCAGTTCGTTCACGTGTCTGCTAAGACCGGTGAAGGTATGGAAGAGCTGCTGGAAGCGATCCAGTTGGCCTCCGAAGTGCTTGAGCTGAAAGCTGTGCCTTCCGCACCGGGTAAAGGGGTTGTGGTTGAATCGCGCCTTGATAAAGGTCGTGGTCCGGTCGCTACCGTACTGGTTCAAAACGGCACGCTGAGAAAGGGCGATATCGTCCTCGCTGGCCTGCACTACGGCCGCGTACGTGCGCTGACCAACGAACTTGCCCAGCAAGTCGATGAAGTTGGTCCGGCCATGCCGGTCGAGATTCAAGGCTTGGGCGGCACGCCGGATGCCGGTGACGACTTCATGGTCGTGGCCGACGAGAAGAAAGCCCGCGAAGTGGCTAACTTCCGTCAAGGCAAATACCGCGAAGTGCGCCTGGCGCGTCAGCAGAAGGCCAAGCTGGAGAACATGTTCAGCCAGATGGGCCAAGACGAAGTGGCTAAGGTCAACATCGTCCTCAAAGCCGACGTACAAGGCTCGCTGGAAGCGATCAAAGGCGCCCTGGAAGAGCTCTCCACTGATGAAGTCGAAGTGGCTGTGGTCTCCTCGGGTGTGGGCGGTATCACCGGTACCGATGCCAACTTGGCGCTCGCGTCAGAAGCCATCGTGGTCGGCTTTAACGTCCGTGCCGATGCCGCTGCCCGTGAGATCGTTGAGCGCGAAGGCCTGGATCTGCGTTACTACAGCGTTATTTACCAATTGATCGACGAGGTCAAGCAGGCGATGAGCGGTATGCTCGCACCTGAGTGGAAAGAAGAGATCGTCGGTATTGCTGAAGTGCGCGATGTATTCCGTGCGCCGAAGATTGGTGCTATCGCTGGCTGTATGGTCATCGAAGGTAACGTTCATCGTAATAAGAAGATCCGCGTATTGCGTGATGATGTGGTGATTTACGAAGGCGAGCTCGAATCGCTGCGCCGCTTCAAAGACGATGTGCAGGAAGTGCGCAACGGCATGGAGTGTGGCATCGGCGTGAAGAACTACAACGATGTCCAAGTCGGCGATAAGATCGAAGTCTTCGACCAAGTGAAGGTCGAGCGTAGCCTGTAAGGCTGCGAGGAGCTAACCATGCGCGAATTTAAGCGTACCGACCGGGTAGCCGACCAGCTCCAGAAGGAGCTGGCGGTACTGATCCAGCGTGAAGTGAAAGATCCGCGTCTAGGCATGGTCACGGTCAGCGGTGTTACCGTCAGCCGTGACCTTGGCTATTCCGATGTCTATGTCACTCTGCTGGGTGAGCAAGAGCCCGAGCGTATTAAGGAAAACCTGCAGGTGCTGAAGCGTGCGGCTGGTTTTCTAAGAAGTCAGATTGCTAAGCGTATCAAGCTTCGTCACGTGCCAGAACTACGCTTTCATTTTGATGAGAGCGTCGTGCGTGGTCAGCAGCTCTCTTCATTGATTGATGAAGCGGTGACGACTGATCGCGCCCGTCATCATGACGACGAGGACGATGCCGCTGCCAGTGAGGAAACTCGCTAGTGGCACGTCAACGCCGTGGTTTGCCGGTTAATGGCGTACTGTTGCTGGATAAGCCGAAGGGCGTTTCCAGCAACCATGCGCTGCAGCGTGTGCGTCGGCTGTTCCAGGCGCAAAAAGCCGGGCACACCGGCACGCTGGACCCGATGGCCACCGGCTTATTGCCGATTTGCCTGGGCGAAGCCACCAAGTTTTCATCGCATCTTCTGGAAGCCGATAAGGTATATCGCACCCGGGTAGAATTGGGCGTGATGACGGATACCGGCGATGCGGAAGGCGCGGTGATGGAGCAGCATGCGGTGCCCAGTCTCACTGCTGACGATGTAGAGGCTGTGCTCAGCCGCTTTCGTGGTGACATTGATCAAGTGCCGCCCATGTATTCAGCTTTGAAGCATCAGGGCAAAAAGCTTTACGAGTTGGCCCGTGAAGGCAAGCAGGTAGAGCGTGCAGCACGCCGAGTAAGCGTGTATGATGCGCGCCTGCTGTCGTTTGATGGCACTGCATTTGAGCTGGAAGTCAGCTGCAGCAAAGGTACTTACATCCGCACGTTAGCCGAAGATATCGGTAAAGCGTTGGGCTGTGGTGCGCACATCAGTCAACTAAGAAGGCTCAAAACGGGGCCTTTTTTAGCCGATGCGATGTGGACATTAGAGGACTTGGAAGCGTTGGCGGATCAAGCCGCACTGGAAGCTGAACTGATGCCTGTGGATGTGCTGGTCGATCATTTGCCGTCATTGATGGTGGACGATACTGCCCATAGCCGCTTGGCCCATGGTCAGCCTGCCACGCTAACCACCGGCACGCTTGCGCCAGAGGCGTTAGCTAGACTTTATTACGCCGAGACGTTTATCGGCCTTGGCGTAGTGAAAGGCGACCAGGAAGTGGCGCCTAAGCGACTGTTAAGCACCGTCGCTATCTCGTAAACAGCGTTGCAAGGATGCACTATCTACGGGAAAATAGTTAATAGAAGATGGCTAGTAGAAATCAGCCGTTAGACGTTAGCTATTAGAAATTAGCAGCTTGAGACTGCAAATATGCGTGGTCTCACCCATTCATTTTTAGGCATATTGCTTACTGGAGAGACAGATGGCTTTAACCGCTGAGAAGAAGGCCGAGATCGTTACTGAATACGGCCGCGGCGACAACGATACCGGTTCCCCTGAAGTGCAGGTTGCCCTGCTGAGCGCCAACATCAATGGCCTGCAGGATCACTTCAAGACCAATAAGCAGGATCACCACTCTCGTCGTGGTCTGATCCGCATGGTTAACCAGCGTCGTAAACTGCTGGATTACCTAAAGCGTAAAGATTTCGAACGCTATCAGTCCCTGATTCAGCGTCTGGGTCTGCGTCGTTAAGCGTTAACGGCAACGATTAGAAACGGGCAGCTCCTTGTGAGCTGCCCGTTTTTTTATGTTTCTCATTGACCTGGGAGGGAACTGGTAGCCCTATCGTGCTCCAGCGCCTAGAATGGTAGCGAGTCAAAACGACCTAAACGAATAGACAAGTAGATATTGATAATGCTGAAGGAAGTCGCTGTGAATCCGGTAAAGAAAACGTTCCAGTACGGTCGTAGCACCGTCACGCTCGAAACCGGGCGTATTGCTCGCCAAGCTACCGGCGCTGTCATTGTTACCATGGATGACACCGTCGTGCTGTGCACCGTGGTTGCTCGTAAAGAGGCAAACCCGAGCCAGCCCTTTTTCCCCCTCTCGGTACACTACCAAGAGAAAACCTACGCAGTGGGCAAGATTCCCGGCGGCTTCTTCAAGCGTGAAGGGCGTCCCACTGAAAAAGAGACGCTCACCTCACGTCTGATCGATCGTCCTATCCGCCCGCTGTTCCCCAAAGGTTTTATGAACGAAGTGCAGGTCGTCTGTACCGTTCTCTCTACCGATCGTAACCACGATCCGGATATCGCCGCACTGCTGGGCACCTCCGCCGCGTTGAGCATCTCTGGCGTACCGTTTAGTGGCCCGATTGGTGCAGCCCGCGTTGGCTTTAACGAAGAGCAGGGCTACTTCCTCAACCCAACGGTGGAAGAGCTGGCGACTTCTGAGCTCGACATGGTCGTCGCCGGTACTGAAAAAGCCGTGCTGATGGTTGAGTCCGAAGCCAAAGAGCTACTTGAAGACGAAATGCTGGGTGCCGTGCTGTTTGGTCACCAGGAAATGCAGGTCGCGATCAGCGCCATTAATGAACTGGTTGCCGAAGCGGGCAAGCCGCGCTGGGAGTGGCAGGCCGCTGAAGAGAACCAGGCGCTCAAAGCCGCGATGGCTGAGGCCTTTGAAGCGAAAGTGGGCGACGCCTACCGCATCACCGACAAGATGCAGCGTCAGGATGCACTGGCTGAGTTGAAAGAGCAGGCGATCGAGCAACTGGCAGCCGATGAAGGCGAACCGGTTAATGACAAATTCAGCAAAGATGACGTCAAAGGCGCTTTCGCTGGTTTGGAAAAACGCGTTGTGCGCTCGCGCGTCGTCAAAGGCGAGCCGCGTATCGATGGGCGTGACAACCAAACCGTGCGGCCCTTGGCCATCGAAGTAGGCGTGCTGCCGAAAGCCCACGGTTCTGCCGTTTTCACCCGTGGTGAGACCCAGGCGATTGCCGTGGCGACGCTGGGCACACTGCGTGACTCTCAGTTAATCGAGTCGTTGGAAGGTGAGCGTAAAGATCGCTTCATGCTGCACTACAACTTCCCCCCTTACTCAGTGGGCGAAGCTGGCTTCATGGGTGGCCCGAAGCGTCGTGAAATCGGTCACGGTCGCTTGGCGCGTCGTGGTGTGCAGGCCATGCTGCCTGCTGAAGACGCTTTCCCCTACACCATCCGTGTAGTGTCTGAAATCACCGAGTCTAACGGTTCAAGCTCGATGGCGTCGGTGTGTGGCTCGTCGCTGGCCTTGATGGACGCGGGTGTGCCGTTGAAAGCACCGGTCGCTGGTATTGCCATGGGCCTGGTGAAAGACGCCGATGGCTTTGCTGTCTTGACCGATATCCTGGGTGACGAAGATCATCTTGGCGATATGGATTTTAAAGTGGCCGGTTCGGAAGAGGGCATCACCGCCCTTCAAATGGACATCAAGATCGAAGGCATCAACGAAGAGATTATGGAGCTCGCGCTGCAGCAAGCACTGACCGCGCGTCTGAGTATTCTTGAGCAAATGAATGTCGTGATTAGCCAGAGCCGGAGCGATGTCTCCGACAACGCGCCGTCGATGGCTACCATCAAAATCGATCCTGACAAAATCCGTGATGTTATCGGTAAAGGCGGCGCGACGATTCGCAAAATCTGCGAAGACACCGGCGCCTCCATCGATCTCGACGACGATGGCACCGTGCGCATTTACGCGGAAGATAAAGCCGCTGCGAAGCGCGCGATTGACACCGTACTGGCGATTACCGCCGAAGCGGAAATCGGCAAGTTGTATAACGGCAAGGTCGTGCGTATTGCGGACTTCGGGGCCTTCGTTAACATCATGCCGGGTACCGATGGCCTGGTGCACATCTCGCAGATCGTTGCTGAGCGCGTCAATAACGTGCGTGACTTCTTGAACGAAGGCGATGATGTGATCGTTAAAGTGCTGGATATCGACAACCGCAACCGCGTGAAGCTGTCGATGAAAGAGATCACCGAAGAAGAGAAAGCCGCTTTTGCAGCGGAAGCAGCGGAAACCGAAACGACGATTTAAATCGCTAACTAGGTATCTGATGCCGCCCTCGTAGCCTCTGGCTGCGGGGGCTTTGTTTTTATCAGGTACTGTTTTTGTCAGGTACTGTTTTTGCTGGGTATCGGCTTTGTGTCAGATATAAATTGGTTCGCCGGGATTTGGAGATAATTAGGGAGCTGCAGATGGAGCAGGAACAAGCGCCGCGTTGGTGGGCGGTGGTGGCCGTGATGATCGGCATTTTTTTATTGGTAACCGCTGAGCAGTTACCGATTGGGCTGCTCTCTCAAGTGGCATCGAGCATGGGTGTTACCCCTGGCATGGCAGGCTTAATGGTGACTGTGCCCGGCGTGGTCGCTGCTTTTTCAGCCCCACTGCTGCCGGTAGCCGTGGGGCGACTGGATCGACGCATTATGCTCACCCTGCTAATGGTCGTAATGGTCGTAGGCAGTGTGCTGTCGTCACTGGCCAGCAGCTTTTCCCTGCTGCTGGCCGCCCGCGTATTGGTCGGCCTGAGTATTGGGGGTTTTTGGGCGGTGGCAGGCAGCATTGCTCCACGCCTAGTACCAGAAGCCCAGGTGCCAAAAGCGATGACGATGATTTTTGGGGGCGTGGCGGCAGCCTCCGTGCTGGGGGTGCCTCTGGGCACGCTACTGGGGGATCTCAGCAATTGGCGCGTTGCCTTCGGGGCGCTGGGTGGTTTTAGCCTGTTGACGGCCTTGGCACTGTGGTATTGGCTACCGCCGTTACCACCACGGGAGCCGGTGCGGCTGCAAGTGCTCGCTCAGCAGTTTAGCAATCGCGGCGTGCGGGTGGCGGTGCTTACGACGGCCTTTGTAGTCGTAGGGCACTTCGCCGCCTACACCTTTATTAGCCCCATCCTGCAAGAGATCAGCGGTATTTCTCAGCGTCACGTCAGCAGCCTGCTGCTGCTTTACGGAGCGACAGGCATCGTGGGTAATATCCTGGCGGGTATGTTTGCCGGGCGTCACCCCTACCGCGCCGTGTTGGCCATTCCCAGCCTACTGCTCATTGTGGTGGCCGTGTTCCCGCTGCTGGGAATTCAGCCGAGTAGCGGCGTCATGCTGCTAATGGTGTGGGGCGCGGTATTTGGCAGCGTATCGGTCAGCATTCAAACCTGGATTTTACGCACCGCACCCAATACCGAAGCCGCCACGGCGTTGATGGCGTTTACTTTCAATATGTCGATTGGTTTAGGCGCCATGGTGGGGGGGCGTATTGTCGATGGCACTAGCCTGCCCATTGCCATGTGGGCGGCGTCTGGCCTGTTCCTGCTAGGCGCGCTGTTGGTGCTTAGCACCCCCGCTAAAGTGGTCGGTGAGAAAACGCGATGAAGAACAGCGAGCAAAAAAATGCCCCCTCATAAAGGGGGCATCGCTACGTTCTAACGACGTTCTAGCTATGTTACCGGCAATCGCTACTGGCTAGCTTTTGAGGCCATTAAGGCCGCTCAATCGCCAGTGCAACCCCCTGACCGCCGCCGATACACAGCGTGGCGAGGCCTTTCTTGGCATCACGCGCGATCATTTCATGCAGCAGTGATACCAGTACGCGGCAACCGGAGGCGCCAATGGGGTGGCCAAGGGCGATCGCGCCGCCATTAACGTTCACCTTGCTGACATCCCAGCCGAGCTCTTTATTGACGGAGAGCGCTTGAGCGGCGAACGCCTCGTTGGCTTCTGCTAAATCGAGATCATCCAGGCTCCAGCCCGCTTTTTCTAGGCAGCGGCGGGTAGCAGGGGCAGGCCCAATGCCCATGATGGCAGGGTCAACGGCAGCGTTAGCGTAAGCCGCAATGCGTGCTAGCGGCTCTAGGCCCAGCTCTTTAGCTTTTTCAGCGGAGCAGATCATCACAACGGCCGCACCATCGTTTAAAGAAGAGGCATTACCGGCGGTCACGGTGCCATCTTTTTTGAAGGCAGGCTTCATGCCCGCCAGCTTCTCGGCGGTGACTGCGCGTGGATTCTCATCGGTATCGAAAACGACCGGGTCGCCTTTACGCTGGGGAATCTCTACCGGCACGATCTGGCTTTTGAACTTACCCTCTTTAATGGCATTCGCGGCATTCTGCTGGGATTGGGCGGCGAATTGATCCATCTCTTCCCGGGTAATGCCGTATTTCTCAGCCAAGTTCTCAGCGGTGATGCCCATGTGGTAATCGTTGAACGCGTCCCACAGGCCATCGTGCACCATCGTGTCGATGGCTTTCCAGTCGCCCATGCGCTGACCGTTGCGGGAGTTAGGCAATACGTGAGGCGAGGCAGACATGTTTTCCTGGCCGCCCGCGAGAATCAGGTCAGCATCGCCACAGCGGATTGCCTGGGTCGCGAGGTGAATTGCTTTAAGGCCCGAACCACACACTTTATTGATGGTCATGGCCGGCACCGAGTCAGGCAGGCCACCTTTGATGGCTGCCTGGCGAGCCGGGTTCTGGCCGACACCTGCGGTCAACACCTGGCCGAGCAGTACTTCGTCAACCTGGTCGGGGGCGACGCCGGTGGAGGCGAGAATATCTTTAATTACTAACGCGCCCAAGTCGCTCGCTGGAATGCCCGCAAGGGAACCTCCGAAAGCGCCCACGGCGGTGCGGCGTGCCGCAACAATGACTACTTCTTGCATAAGATGACTCCTGGGTAAAGAACAGACATTCTGAAGCCAGATGCCCGATAGGCGTGCACTGTCAGCCGTACTCTTTTATTCGTACTCTTTATTCGTGCTCTGTCAGCCGTCTCTTCAGCATAGGGGAAGGTGATGCGTTGCGGCAATACGCTTTTTTAGGCAAATAAACCCAGCGGCAAATAAAAACGGGCCCACATGGGGCCCGTCAGGAGCAGCGTGATAGGCCTTAACGCTAGGCTAACTGCACCGGAATGATATTGCTGGTGTGGCTAACGTGGTTACCTTCCTGGAGATAGACCAGCGCGGGCTGGTGTTTTTCCAGTTCGGTTTCTGAGTAGTGGGCGTAGCTGCAAATGATGATCCGGTGGCCAGGGGATGCCAAGTGAGCCGCGGCGCCATTGATTGAGATCAGTCTGGAGCCTTCCTCTCCCCGGATAGCGTACGTCGTGAAGCGCTCGCCGTTCTCAACGTTATAAATCTGAATTTGCTCGTTCTCACGGATACCTACCATATCCAGCAGGTCGCCATCGATGGCGCAGGAGCCTTCGTAATTGAGCACTGCATGGGTAACGCGTGCCATGTGCAGTTTGGCTTTGAGCATAATGGTATGCATGGGAGTTCCTCTATGACCCGTTGTTAGTTTATTCGTTGGCAGCGCGGGTAGTGCCGCCTGGGAGTTGCACCGTTATATTGTCGATCAATCGCGCCGGGCCTAGCTTGGCGGCGGTCAGCAGTATCGCTTGGCGGGTGTTAGCGTTCACCGGGCCGAGCGATGTGTCGCGTAGCTCTAGATAATCCGGCGTAAAGCCTGATTCATAGAGCGAGGCTATGCCTTGCTGGAGAGTGGTGTCGATTGCCGCGCCGTGTTCAAGGCGATCGCGTAGCGTGCACAGCGTACGGTAGAGCGCGGGCGCTTTCGCACGCTCTTCGCTAGTTAAATAGCCATTACGTGAGGAGAGTGCCAGGCCATCCGCTGCCCGCACGATGGGCACACCGATAATCTCAATGGGCATGTGCAGATCCCGCACCAACTTGCGAATGACGGCAAGCTGTTGGTAATCCTTTTCGCCGAAGCAGGCAATGTCTGGCTGGACGAGATTGAACAGCATGCTGACGACGGTAGAAACCCCGTCGAAATGGCCAGGCCTAGCGCCGCCACACAACCCTTCGCCCACCACGGGGACATGAACACGGCTTTGCGCATCCAAGCCGTTGGGATAGAGCGAGCTCACCGCCGGGGCAAACAGCACGTCACAGCCAGCCTCAACCAACTGCGCCTGATCGGCATCAAAGGTGCGGGGGTAGCCGTCTAAATCCTCGCCTGGGCCGAATTGCATCGGGTTGACGAACAGGCTGGAGACCACGATATCGGCCTGCTGGCGGGCGCAGGCGACCAGGGCTAAGTGCCCCGCATGGAGGTTACCCATGGTGGGCACTAACGCGATGCGCTGGCCGCGCTGGCGGTGTTCCTGCAGCGTGCTGCGTAGCTCATCAATGTCTCGCAAGGTGCGCATAATTGAAGTGTCTTCTAGTGAAATCGGACTTTAAAGCTGGCTTTAAAAATGCTCTCTAAAAACGGTCTTTAAAAACAGTCCTTAAAAACAGTGCTCAGGGGCTGGGAAAACGCGTGTTTTGACCGCTTCGTGGTAAGCCTGAAAAGCCGATGGGATGCTGTCGGCATCGGTCATAAAGTTTTTGACGAAGCGTGGTGTACGGCCATGGGTAACGCCGAGTACATCATGCATCACCAGTATTTGACCGTCGGTATCAGGCCCGGCACCGATACCGATGACCGGTACCTCCAGTGCTTCGGTGACCGCTTTGCCCAGGCTGGCGGGTACGCACTCTAGCAGAATCACCGAGGCGCCCGCTTCAACGAGCACCTTGGCATCATTAATGATGCGTTCAGCGTGAGCGGCGTCGCGGCCCTGCACTTTATAACCGCCTAGCTGATGCACGGTTTGTGGCGTTAAGCCCAGATGGGCGCAAACGGGTACACCACGGCGAGTCAGCTCGCGAATGCCGTCGGCCATCCAGGCTTCGCCTTCTAGTTTGACCAGCTCAGCGCCTGCACGCATGACGGCGCCAGCATCTTTAAGCAGGCGTTCAGTGGTGGCATTGCTCATGAACGGCAGATCGACCATCAGCAGGCTATGGCCTTTGCCGCGCGCTGCACAGCGGGTGTGGTACACGATGTCGTCGATAGTAACGGGTAACGTGCTGTTGTGGCCTTGCAGCACCATGCCCAGAGAATCACCGACCAGCAGGACGTCAATGCCTGCCTGGCTTGCCGCATGGGCAAAGGAGGCATCGTAAGCGGTCAGGCAACTGAATGTCTCGCCAGCCTGCTTATAGGCTTGCAGCGTGCTTAGAGTGACGGTTTTCATGGCATGCTCTCTTTATTCTATAGGCCAGCGCCGCCTAGGCAGCCGACCATTAGTGACGCGGCTTCCCTGCCTGCGTGAAGTGGCGTAACCGGCAATTGTTACCTGAATGTGTGGTCGGTGTCGAGATGTGTGTCAGATGGTAGCGCTTGTCGTCTACGAAGCAGCGGTCAGGCGCTCAAGGCCCTGTGCCGCCGTGCTTTCCAACCACGTAGATAGCGGCTGCTGCTGAAGTGTTAACGCGGGGGCGATCTCTGCCAGCGGCGCCAGTACAAAGGCGCGGGCGGTCATTTGGGGATGGGGAACGTTTAGGCGCGGTGTCTGGATGTCATCGTGGCCGTAGAGCAGCAAATCAAGGTCAAGCGTGCGGGGGCCCCAGTGACGCTGGCGGCGGCGGCGATGCCGCTGTTCCAGTGCTTGCAGCTGATCGAGCAAGGCCAGTGGCGAGAGGCGCGTTTCCAGCGCTGCCACGGCATTGATGAAGTCCGGCTGGTTCTGGGGCCCCACCGGGCGGCTGGCATAGAGCGAAGACGCTGCCACTAAGCGCGTGAGCGGCAGCGTGGCTAGCTCATCAACCGCCGTGCGCACTTGCTCGATAGGCGACTCAAGATTGCTGCCTAAGCCAATGTACGCAAGCTGAAAAGGCGCGGCCATGATGCCTCGCTACTCTGCAGCGCGGGGCTTACGCCGCCGTTTGCGACGACGATCGCCTTGGCTGGCCGGGTCGCCGCCGACTTTTTGCAGCAAACGCCGCTGCTCGTGTTCATCGCCGCGTTGAAACGCGGTCCACCAATCCCCCAAACCGCGGGGGATTTCGCCCGCCTGCTCACGTAGCAGGAGTAAGTCGTACCCTGCTCGGAAGCGAGGATGCTCGCGAGTTTGAAAGGCCTTTTTACCGCGACGTTGTGGAAGTCGCTGCTGTAATTCCCAAATTTCCCGCATGGGGATCCCAAACCGCTTGGGAATCGAGGTGTGCTCTAACTGACGCGAAACGACCTGCTGGGCAGCTGCCTGCAACGCGGGAATGGCTGGCATACCCTCTTGCTCCAGCACTTCCTGACGTTGCTTGACCGGTGCCCATAAAAACGCTGCGAGCAGGAACGCCGGGGTAACGGGGCGCTCTTCAGCAATACGCTTATCGGTGTTGGTCAGTGCTTGCTCGATCAATTCTTCTGCCCAGGCGGCATCGGCCATGGCCTCTTCCGCTTCGGGAAAGAGCATGCCAAACAGGCCGTAGTGGCTCATTAGGCGGAAGGTGACGAGCCCGTGGCCCGACATGAAAAGCTTGAGCACTTCATCAAATAGACGCGCAGGCGGAATCTGCAGGAGCAGCGGCGCCTGATCATACATCGGCGCTTCGGTGTCTGGGTCTAGCGTGAAATCAAGCTTGGCAGCAAATCGCACCGCACGCAGCATTCGCACCGGGTCTTCACGGTAACGCGTGGCCGGGTCGCCAATCAGGCGTAGCGTGCGCGTCTTGATATCGTGGGCGCCATTGGCAAAATCGGTGATGCTGAAGTCAGCAATGTTGTAGTAGAGGGCGTTAACGGTGAAGTCGCGGCGCAGCGCATCCTCTTCGATATTGCCCCACACGTTGTCACGCAACAAAAGCCCTTCATCGGACTGATGGGCAATGTGATCGCCATGCTCGTCTTGGGGTTTGCCACGAAACGTGGTGACCTCAATAACCTCACGGCCAAAGCGCACATGGACAATCCGAAAACGGCGGCCGATCAGGCGCGAATTACGGAACAGATCGCGAACCTGCTCGGGGGTGGCATTGGTCGCAACGTCGAAGTCCTTGGGCATTTTGCCCAGCAGCGCGTCGCGAATACAACCGCCGACCAAATAAGCATCGTAACCTGCGCCACTGAGACGATAGAGCACTTTTAAAGCGGCATCGCTGATTTGTTGGCGAGAAACGGGGTGCTCGGACCTTGGAATATTACGGGGAGAGAGGGCGGTGGTGGTGCTCTCTTGGGGATCGAGCAAGGTTTTCAATTGCTCCCCCGGGCTGTGTAGGAAACGGGTAAATCCTTTAAACATGCGATAATTTCAACTCGCAGGGTACGAAAAAATAGTCATTATTAAGCACTTCGAACGAGCACTGAACATAAACAGTTAGTGGCTGAGTGTAGCCGACGCGCTATGTCTTGCAAAGAGCGGCTTGCAAAGCACTTGGCGCTTATGCAGATAACGCAAGCGTCAGACACGGAAAGGGGAGGCTAAGAGAGCCTCCCCTGTTAAGCAATCAATCAGCTTCCATGCTGCTGTTTTTCTTCATGATGGCACATCGCCCTGAATACGCACCGCAGTCGGTAGGCGTAAGGATCACGATGGTTCCGACCGCCTCGTATTCAAAACAATAATCCAACCGCGAACTTTTCTCCCCCCGGGGAATTATTATTGGCGCCGGGGTGTACACTTTGACTGCTATTGTTGTTATTAGGATGCTAAGTGCTGGTGTACGTCGCGTCCTTTCGGGCTACTTGCTCGTTTATTTTTGTTTGTGGCGCCTGTGTTGCCTACGCCAGCAAGTAATGAGATTCAAGCCTGTTGTTCTTATTAGTACCTTTATCTCTACCTGGCCCTGTTGTTTTTGTTGTGGCTCAGATTGGGGCGAGGTCATGTTGTTTTTGTTAGCGACCTACCGCTATGCCCAGTTTGTTTTTCTTACCCAGTAATATTGCAGACGCTGTGCCACCTGTTGGATAAATCATAAATTTCAGGAGGTTGGCGTTTTAAAAAAGGATAAGGAACTTTACGGCATAAGAAGTGTTACCCCTTTTGCGTCCGTTTGTGCACGCCGTTGTGTGGGAAGGTAACAGTGTCTATTTCTTGGTTGCGTGGATATTTCTTATTGAAATCAGTGTATTAGACGATAGTCGTAGAAGAGCTTTAAACCGAAAGGGCTTTAAACCGAAAGAGCGTAAAACCCCAGCCCAAGCCGTTAGCCTGGGCGCCGAGCGGTTTTTTTCCGCGGTATGCCTAGCCGCTGGCGCCGCTCCCAAAGGTTTTTACGACTAATGCCGAGCTTTTGTGCCAGCTCGGTTTCGCTCATTTGATCCTGGTGCTCAAGCACGAAGTGTTGAAAATAATCTTCTAAAGAGAGGTCGTCTTCATTCTCATCAGCGCTTTTATCGGTGCTGACACCGCTAGTGGCGGTAGCCGTTGGGGGAGTATGAGGGCGAGCGGTAATGGGCGCCAAACCCAAGTCATCCGGATGTATCAGGTGCCCCTCGGCCAGAATGACCCCGCGCTCAAGCGCGTTCTCCAACTCACGCACGTTGCCCGGCCAGGGGTAGTCGCGAAGGTCTTGGCGAGCTGCGCGCGATAGGCGCAGCCCCGTGCGTTCGTGCCGTTTGCACGCCTTGTCGAGCAGAATGTCGGCGATTTCAAGCACGTCCTCTTCACGCTCGCGCAGCGGCGGAAGCTCGATCTGCATGACATTCAGCCGGTAGTAAAGGTCGAGACGGAACTCGCCAGTTTTTGACAGCGCGCGCAGGTCGCGGTGAGTGGCGGCGATCAAACGCACATTGACGTGGCGGGTTTCTACCGAACCAATCTTACGAATCTCCCCCTCTTGTAGCACCCGCAACAGGCGCGCCTGGGCGTCGAGGGGCAGCTCGCCAATTTCATCCAAAAACAGCGTGCCGCCATCGGCCGCTTCTACCAAGCCCGTGCGCGCTGCGCTGGCGCCGGTGAAAGCCCCTTTCTCATGGCCGAACAGTTCGGACTCGATCAGCGTCTCGGGGATGGCGGCACAGTTAACGCTAATCAGAGGCGCTTTGGCGCGCTTGCTTTGCTGGTGAATGGCCCGTGCCACGAGCTCTTTGCCCGTGCCCGACTCCCCTAGAATCAAGACAGTGACATCGGCCGGGGCCGTTTTACGAATGCGGGTGTACACCTGCTGCATGGCAACGCAGTTGCCGATCATGGTCTGGCGTCCGCCGCCTTCGTCAGTAATATCCGGCGGCGGGCTCTGCTGCATCGACTGCTTATGCAGGATGCGTTCAACGGTTTCCAGCAGTTCGGCGTGGTCAAACGGCTTGGCGACATAGTCCACCGCGCCTTGTTTGAGCGCCTCCACCGCAGAGCGCATGCTGGCGTAGCTGGTCATGATCAGCACGGGTACCGGCGCTGACGAGGCAATTAAGGAAGTGCCTGGCTCGCCTGGTAAGCGCAGGTCGCTGATGATGAGATCAAACCCCGTAAGTTCAAGCTGGCAGGCCTCCTCGGCACTGCCGGCTTCGCTGACCGCATAGTCGTGGCGTTCCAGCAGCCGCTTTAACGCGCTGCGAATAATCGCTTCATCTTCAACAATCAGAATCCTGGGCATGAGTTGGCTGATCATCCTGTTGGTAAAGCGGCAGCCATAGGGTGATGGCAGTGCCGCGAGGCTGTCCGGGCGGTGGCGAAACCACGTCTATTTTACCCTGATGCTCATTGATAATTTGGTATGCCAGTGAAAGGCCCAGGCCGGTGCCTTCGCCTGCTGGTTTAGTGGTGGTAAAGGGCTCGAACAAATGATCGCGTACCCTAGGGTCAATGCCCTGGCCGTTGTCGGTTATCCGCCACCAGGCAAGCTGCCCTTGGCACCCGGCGTCAATGTGCACTTGCCTATCTTGGTCACAGGCATCACGAGCATTGCTGAGCAGATTGACCATGACCTGGGTCAATCGCTGAGCATCGCCCCGAACGACCAGGTTGTCGGGTGTCTCTTTCGTTAGCGTTACATCCTCTCCCGAGCGGGCGAGGTGGATCAAGTGCAACGCATCGTCGCTGATCGCTGCGAGCTCGACCGGCGAGGTAGGAAGCAGCGCGGCTTGGCGCCCGCCGTGGGCAAAGCCCACCAGCGAGTTGACGATTTTCGTCACTCGTTGGGTCAACTGCTGAATCTGATCGGCGGTTTCTAGCAGCGCGGGGTCGTTGGTATCATAGCGAAGATTCTGCGCCAGTGATGAGATGCCGGTAATTGGATTGCCGATTTCATGGGCAACTCCGGCGGCTAACTGTCCGATCGAGGCAAGGCGTGCCGCATGCACCAGCTCATCTTCCAGCCACTTCATTTCCGTATGGTCTTCAATCAAAATCACGCTGCCGCCGCGGCTGTCATGGCCGCTCAAAATGGCTTTGTGCAGGGTCAGGAAGTAGTCCTTGCCGTGCAGCGTGACTGCCTGTTTATAGAGCGGCGTTGAGGTGGCCGCTAATACGCTCCCCAGCAGGCTGGGCCAGGGGGCGGGTAGGCTGTCGCGGCGCGAGCCGATCACGCTCTCTCCGCTGATCCCTGATAGCTGTGAGAGTGCTTGGTTCCACATCAGTAGCTCATCATCATCGCCCAATACGCACAGCCCCACCGGTAAGTAGGCCAGCGTTTGTCGGTGGTGACGGCGCAAACCATCGAGTTCGCGGGCCAAGCCGGTGAGCCGTGAACGATAGGCTTCCAAGCGGCTTTCGACAAAGTGGATGTCATCGGTTTCTGGGGCGTCGTCGTGACGGTACGGCAGGTAGCGGTCAACGATATCCCGCGCCACCGAAGGCCCCATCAGACCGGAAAGATTGGCCTGAATACGATCGCGTAAACGGCGCAGCGCGTAGGGCCTGCGCTCTTGGGGCGTTAAGTTGAGCGCTTTCAACGCGCGGGCGACTTCGCGGCTGGCGGCTTCGTCGCCCAGTGCTTGGGCTAAGTGCGCGGAAAAATCGCTAGCGGTGGCGGCTTCGAGCGGAAAGCGTTTAGATCGGATCACTGCATCTACCGAGCATGCCTCTGCGGCGGATTGCTCCCCTTCAGAGATGCGCGTGAACAGCGATATCACAATCAACAGTAAGATATTGATGGCTAGCGATAGCAGCGTAACGTTGTACCACAGCGGCCCATCGGTAGCGGTGAACGGAGAAAAGGGCAGTGTCGGGGCCGGGAATGAAAATACCAGCGGTAGCCATAATCCCCACAGCCACACGCTAACGCCAGCGATCAAGCCAACAATCATGCCTTTGCGATTGGCCCCCGGCCAATAGAGCAGGGCGAGCATGCCGGGCAGGCACTGCGCCATGCCCACAAAGGCCGCTAACCCTAGGCCAATTAAGCCGTGATGGCGCCCCACTCCCTGGTAAAACAGCCAGCCACCGATAATCACGCCAACGACTAAACCACGGCGTAGCCATAGCAACCAGCCATAGAGGTCGCTGCGCGCTTCAGGGGGTCTTGCCACCAGCACAATGTGGTTGAGCACCATGCCCGACAGCGCCAGTGCAATCATGATCATGGTGCCGCTGGCGGCAGCCAGACCGCCGATAAACGCCAGCGCGCCGACCCACCAATGCTCGGTCATCAGAAAAGCGGCGTAGGCCGCGATGGGGATGTCGGTACTCACTGACTGCGCGGCCCACCAGATCACGGGCACAGGTAGCGCCATGAACAGTAAAAAAAGCGGCAGTGCCCAACTGGCTTGCAGTAACGTATGCCGCGAAAGGCTCTCCGCAAAGCTGATATGAAACAAGTGCGGCATCATAAACGCCGCGGCAAAAAACAGCAGCAGCAGGGTGCGCCACTGGGCAGGGTCCAGTTTGGGTGTCTGTTGCTGGAGGATCGCCCCAGGGCCTTCCAGCCAAAGCTGAAGATCGCTAGGGCCGTCAAACACCATCCACAGTGCGACTGCGCCGAGGCCTAGCATGGCCAGCAGCTTGACGATGGATTCAAACGCAATGGCGCTTAGCAGGGTGTCGTGGCGACCATGGGATTGACTATGGCGCGCGCCAAACACCACGGCGAAGGCGGCTATCACCGCACAAAAAAGCAGTGCCACGCTGCCGCCCGCTTGGCTGGCAGTGAGTATATCGATGGCTTCACTCATCGTTTGTACCTGAATACCCAACAGCGGTAGCACTGCCAGCAAACTGACTAACGTGACCAGCGTCCCTGCCCAGCGTGAACGAAAGCGAAAGGCAAATAGGTCGGCCAAAGACGTTAGCTGGTAGGTACGGGTAATACGCTGAATAGGTACCAATAGCACCGGCGCAAGCAAAAAAGCGCCTGCCGCGCCCAAGTAATAAGCGAGGAAGCCAAAGCCTGCATTGGCGGCCATTTCCACACTGCCATAAATCGCCCAGGCACTCGCATAAACCCCCAGCGCCAGGGTATAGACAATGGGGTGACGGGTGATCCGCACCGGCACCCAGCCACGCTCTACGGCAAACCCACAGCCAAACAGCAGCGCCAGATAGCCCAGGCCCAACAGTAAAAGGCCCATTAACTCAACGTTCATCCAGCTTCCTTTTCTGCTCCAGCCAAAGCGTCAGGGCGATCAAGCCTCCCCAGATGGCAAACGGCCGGTACCAGGCGGCATCTGGATCGCTCCAGCCATTCATCAGCAGCGGAGAGAGTAAATAGCCGCCAAACACCAAAAACAGCATGATGCGATAGACGTACATATCAATCTCCTGCTGAGTTTAAAGAGGGCGTTAAGCGATGATCCACAGGGCGTAGCCGTGCCAGTGACCAGTTGGCTATCGCCCAGTGTAGCTGAGTCGCTGGCGGTTCGGTTGCCAGTACTTTCGGCGGCGCTTGATCAAGTGCTTCCAGCGCCTGAAAAAGCTGCTGGCGAACTCCCCGCTCGTTTTCTGCCAGGGCAGGGGCCAGGTTTTGCTTAGAGAGCTTCTGTCCTTCGGCCGTGACGATCAGTGGTAAATGCAGGTAACGCGGCTGCGGTAGTTGAAGCGTGCTCTGCAATTGACGTTGCCAAGGGGTGTTGTCGAGTAAATCGAGCCCGCGCACTACATCGGTAATCTGCTGCTCGGCGTCATCCACTACCACGGCCAGTTGATACGCCCATAGGCCATCTTTGCGCTTCAAGACCACGTCGCCTAGTGCTGCGGGGTCGAACTGCTGTTCGCCAAACAGCCGATCTTGCCAACGGATGGGGCGCTCGCCGCGGTCGCTACGTAGCCGCCAAGCCATCGGCTTATTAGGGTCACACACGCCTTCGCGGCACCAGCCAGGGTAGATATCAAACGCCTGCCACTGTTTTCGGGAACAGCTGCAGGGATAGGCAAGGTCGAGCTGGATAAGCTGGTCAAGCGCCTGTTGGTACGCATCGCCGCGAGTGTGCTGCCACATGACCGCTTCGTCCCACTTCAGGCCGAAGGTTTCCAGTTGGCGCAGGATAGTGCTTGCCGCACCTTCCGGGCAGCGCGGTGGGTCGATATCTTCAATGCGCACCAGCCACTGCCCATCGGCTGCGCGGGCATCTAAATAGCTGCCTAAGGCGGCGACCAGTGAGCCAAAGTGCAGCGGGCCAGAGGGCGTCGGCGCGAAGCGGCCGCGGTAGCGAGCAGAATCATTCATAGCGAGGCTCGTGAAAGCACCTGATGATTGAAAAAAGCCGTGAACAAAAACGGGCACCCTAAGGTGCCCGCGTTCAAGTAGAACGTAATGCTAGTACTCAGCCACCCAGCTGTTTCTCTTTGAGTTCTGCCAGGGTTTTGCAATCCACGCACAGCGTAGCGGTTGGGCGTGCTTCTAAACGGCGGATACCGATCTCAACGCCGCAGGCTTCGCAGAAGCCGTAATCGTCATCATCGATGTTATCCAACGTCTCGTTAATTTTCTTGAGCAGCTTACGCTCACGATCCCGCGTGCGCAGTTCCAGGCTAAAACCCTCTTCTTGGGTAGCGCGGTCAGCGGGGTCGGCGTAGTTGTTCGCATCTTCTTGCAGGTGGCGTACCGTACGATCCACCTCTTCCATGAGATCCTGTTTCCAATCCAGCAGCAGCTGTCGGAAGTGCGCTAGCTGCTGCTCGTTCATATACTCTTCACCCGGCGCTGGCTCGTACGGGGTGAAGGACTTGGACGCTTCCGTTTTCTTTTCTGCTACTGGCATGGGACTGCCCCTTACATATGTGACTACTGATCGACCATGAGCGACTGTCACGATCTCACGCCAAAGGGATGCTTGTTTAGCTGAAAAATGGCTGGGTTGCAAGCATAATGGTGCCTTTTCGACGATAGTCTTGTCTCGAATATGACTAGGGCCATGTTTTAGTTAGTTTTTAATAATGCGCCATATTTTACTGATACCTCAGTTTTAATAATGACTAGATACAGGAGCCGTTATGGCCTGGAATTCACGTGTCGATCACGTTGCCCCTTTTCGGGTCATGCACCTTTTGGAAATGGCCCAGGCGCGAGAAGCCGCCGGCCACGATGTGATTCATTTAGAAGTCGGTGAGCCGGATTTTGCTACCCCAGAGCCGATTATAGCCGCCGGACAGCAGGCGCTGGCCAGCGGTCATACCCGTTATACCCCCGCGGCGGGGATGCCCGCGCTGCGCGACGCAATTGCCGGGCACTACGCTGAGCACTTTAACGCCACGGTGGACCCAGCGCGTATTTTGGTCACGCCGGGCGCCTCTGGTGCGCTGATGCTGGCGAGCCAGTTATTGGTCGAAACCGGCTCGCGGGTGCTGATGGCGGATCCGAACTACCCCTGCAATCGTCACTTTATGGCGTTGGCCGGTGCTGAGATCGATGCGGTATCGGTTGGTCGTGACAGCGGCTGGCAGTTGAATGCTGGCCTAATCGCGCAGCATTGGCGAGAAGATACACACTTGGCGATGCTGGCGTCGCCCTCTAATCCCACCGGCCATACGTTGAGCGCGCAGCAGCTCTCTGCTGTGCTCGCAGCGGTAGCCGAGCGCGAAGGCGAGGTCATCGTCGATGAGATTTACCAAGGCCTTAACTACGATGATGCGCCGCTGTCGGCCACTTCGCTCTCAGCCAATGCCTTTGTGGTGAATAGCTTCTCGAAGTACTTCGGCATGACCGGCTGGCGCCTGGGCTGGCTGGTGGCGCCCGCGCATGCGGTAGAGCCGTTAACGCGGCTGGCGCAGAATATGTTTCTGGCCGCGCCGACCCCTTCGCAGCATGCCGCCTTGGCAGCGTTTACGCCTGAGTGCCGAGAAATCCTCGAGCAGCGCCGTGAAACTTTGAAAGCGCGCCGCCAGGTGCTGCTGGAAGGTCTGGCCCGTTTGGGGTTAGCGCCGGATCTGCCGCCTCAAGGGGCGTTTTATCTATGGCTGAATATCTCACGGTACAGTCGCGATAGCCAAACCTTCTGCGAGCGCCTGTTGCTGGAAGAGAATGTGGCGATTACCCCCGGCATTGATTTTGCCGTACGCGGCGGCGAACACCATGTGCGGATTGCTTTCACCAATGATGTTGCCCGTTTGGAAGAATCGGTGGCGCGGATTGAACGTTTTGTGAGCAGGCTGTGATGTTGGACTATCCAGCGCTGGTGCCTGGCACGCTGCTCAAACGCTACAAGCGCTTTCTGGCCGATGTCCTGTTGGACGATGGTCGCGAGGTGGTCGCCCACTGCCCTAATACCGGCTCGATGAAGGCGGTGAATGTGCCGGGGTGCCGGGTTTGGCTCTCTCCCAGCGATAACCCCAAGCGCAAGCTTGCCTGGACCTGGGAGTTTATTGAGCTGCCGCAAGCCGATGGACAGGTGGCGCTCGCCTCAGTCCATACTGGCCGCGCTAACCGTATTGTGGAAGCGTCACTGGAGGCGGGAGAAATCGCGCCGCTGGCAGGCTATGCCACGCTGCGCCGGGAAGTGAAAGTGGCCGATGCCCGCCTCGATTTTAGGCTGGACGACCCACAGCGGGGGCGGGCGTATATCGAGGTCAAGCAGGTCACCCTTAAAGAGCAGGACGGCCACGGCTACTTTCCGGACTCGGTGAGCGTGCGTGGCACGAAGCACCTGCATTCGCTGCGAGTGCTGGCAGAGCAGGGTGAACGGGCGGTGCTGCTGTTTTGTGTTGCCCATGAAGGCATTGCTGACGTGGCCGCCGCCGCCCATATCGACGCGACTTACGCCGCAGCTCTGACGGAGGCCTCGGCCAGCGGGGTGGAAGTGCTTGCCTATGGCATTGACGTGGAGCGGGAGCAACAGCGTCCCATTGGCGTGCGGTTAACCCGCAGCCTGCCTGTACGGTTTAACGATCAATATAAAAACGCTGAATAAAGTTAACCGGCGCGGGGGCGGCATTGCGGTCGTAGCGAACGCTAAGTTCAAAGCGCATGCTTTCATCTTCGCGCATGGTAAACGGCGCTAGATGATAGGTGGCATCCCCATCATGCACGGTACGAAAGCTCAGCGACTCCTGGGTGCCCGTCAAGCCGCTCACGTGACCCTGAACGCTGGCATTAACAGGGCGGGTGCTGCCATCCTCCTGCCGCTCGCGAACGCTCACATTGACCAGGCCCCGGCTAACGCTGCGCTGGATATTGTTGGCCTGGGCCACCTCGGGGGTCAAAAAACTGCTGTTCACCGCGCTATAGTGAATCTCGTAGTCGCCAATTTGGCTGAACTGTTCGGCATAAGCCGTCGCAGTGGTGAAGAGCGTGCCGATAAGGGCAGCGCTAATCATTAAGCGGCGTAACATGGGCGTATCTCCATTGATCGGATCGTCATAAGCGTGGGGCAACGTTGGTGTCTAACGTCGGCGCACGCGGAAAATGGCAATTTCACCAAACAGATTGGGCCATAGTCGCGATTTCCAGTGGCCTTGATGATCGCCTACGCCCACGGCGCGATCAACAATCACCAGGCCCTTCTCCCGGCAAAGATGCTCAAAGTCATTGAACGTGGATAGGTGGATGTTGGGCGTGTCGTACCAAGCGTGAGGCAGTGACTTGGAAACTGGCATATAGCCGCGCAGGCCTAAATGAATACGATGGCGCCAATAGGCGAAGTTGGGGAAGGTGATAATGCCCTCTTCCGCGACCCGCAGCATTTCATCCAGCATCTTATCTGGGCGTCGCAGCGCCTGCAGTGCTTGAGTCATGATCACTTGGTCATAGCTGTTGTCGCAAAAGCTGCTTAAGCCGTCATCCAGGTTATGCTCAATAACGCTAACGCCCCGTTCCACGCAGGCATTAATACCGGCATGATCAATTTCTAAACCATAACCGGTCACGCCCTTATGGCGTGCCAGCGTTTCAAGCAGTTCGCCATTGCCACAGGCAAGGTCAAGCACGTGCGCCCCTTCGGGCACCCAGTCATAAATCAGTTCAAGATCGGCGCGCATCATAGCGTCTCCTCTCTGTCCGAGTGATCTGCGCTCGCTTCATCTTTCACCGCTTCGATATTGAGCTCGCGGGCTGCGCGGTTCATAAAGGCGCTGAAGATAGCGTCGTAGCGCGGTTCTGAAAGAAGAAACGCATCATGGCCGTGAGGAGAGTCGATATTGGCGTAACTCACCGACTTGCCTGCCCGGGTGAGCGCATCGACCAGCTCTCGCGAGCGCGAAGGGGGAAAGCGCCAGTCCGTGGTAAAGCTAACAATCAGAAACGGGCACTGGGCTGGCGCCAAGGCTTTGGCGAAATCACCGCCCTGGGTGGCCGCCGGGTCAAAATAGTCCAGTGCTTTGGTCATCAGCAGGTAGGTGTTGGCATCAAAAGCGGTGGAAAAGGTATCCCCCTGATAACGCAGGTAAGACTCCACCTGGAACTCGACGTCGAAGCCAAAATTAAGGTCATCGCTACGCAGGTCGCGGCCAAATTTGCTGCCCATGGCGTCTTCTGACAAGTAGGTGATATGCCCCACCATGCGCGCCAGTTTCAGACCCCGTTTAGGGACGGTATCGTGCTCGGCGTACCAGCCATCAAAAAACTCTGGATCGGAGCGAATGGCCTGGCGGGCCACTTCGTTAAAGGCGATGTTTTGCGCTGACAGCCGGGGTGTGGCGGCAATGACGACCGCGTTGGCTACCCGCTCAGGATAGGTCATGGTCCATTGCATCACTTGCATGCCGCCCAGGCTGCCTCCGACGGCCGCGGCCCAGCGCTCAATGCCCAGGTGGTCGGCAAGCCGTGCCTGGCTGGCGACCCAGTCGCTCACCGTGACCATGGGGAACTCGGGGCCCCACTGACGGCCGGTGTCGGGGTTATGGCTGACCGGCCCGGTGCTGCCGTGGCAGCCGCCGAGGTTATTCAGCGAGACAACAAAAAAGCGGTTGGTATCGATTGCTTTGCCGGGGCCAATATGAGCATCCCACCAGCCGGGCTTGCGATCATCCTCGCTGTGGTAACCGGCCGCGTGGTGATGGCCGGAAAGTGCGTGGCAAATCAGCACCGCGTTGCTACGTTCAGCGTTGAGCGTGCCGTAGGTTTCGTAAATCAGCTCATAGGCAGGCAGTACCTTGCCGCAAGCAAGAGAGAGCGGCGTATCGAAACGGGCCACGTGGGGGGTAACAAGGCCGACGGAGCCCGCCGGCCGGTCTGCAAACGCAAGCGTATCTGAATCAGGCATTGAAGGCGCTAGTCCTGCTGAAAAAGTGCGACTGGAAACGTCCTGCTGCATGAACCTGGCAGGTTCATTGGCAGTAGCGCTATCTAGACAAGCGGCGGCTAGGCGTTATCACAACCCGACCAGGGCACCGGAAATGCCCGCTGCACGAATCATCGAGCCAACCACCAGCCCATCAATCAGATTAATGGCAATAAAGACCACAATCGGTGAAAGGTCGATCATGCCCAGCGACGGGATGACTTTACGCACCGGGGCCATAATGGGCTCGACCAATTGCATCACCAGCAGCGCGCCGGGGTGGCTGGCATTGGGTGCTACCCAGCTCAAAATGATCATTACAATCATGGCGAAGAAGTAGATTTTCAAAATGGCATTGGCCAGTGCCGCCACGCCCGCAATCAGCAGGCCAGGAATCGGCGGCATGCCAACGCCGATGACCATAAAGATGGCAATGATGCTGAGCACCTTCAGTACAAAGCCTGCCGCCAGCGTGGCGAGATCAAAACGCCCCGCCACGGGGCCTAAAAAGCCTTGAAACAGGCCTACCACTGGCTGCGTAATCTTGACCACCGACTGGCTTAATGGGTTGTAGTAATCCGCCCGCGAGGCTTGCAGCAAAAAGCGCAGCATTAGCAAAAATAAATAAATATTGATAAGGGTGTTGACCAGCATTAACCCTGCACTACCCAATTCATTGCCCATTATTTTTTCTCCTTGATCATTCGTAGCTTAACGGCTGCGCTAGCTGAATGGCTGTATTATTTGCCGCTCAGTTCTTTGGCCATTGCCTGGGCGCGATCGGCGCAGGCCTGCATGGCATCGGCAATCGTGGTGCGCAATTGTGCCTCTTCCATGTGTTGAATGGCACGTTCCGTGGTACCGCCCGGCGACATGACGTTCTGTTTCAGCGTGGCAGGGTCTTTATCGCTTTGCTGGGCCATGGTGGCGGCGCCCAGTGCGGTTTGAATGGCAAGGCGCCGCGCGGTGGGGGCAGGCAGGCCGAGTTTGACCGCGGCTTCCTCCATGGCTTCGAACATCAGAAAGAAGTAAGCCGGTGCGCTGCCGGAAACGGCGGTCACTGCATCTAACAGTGCTTCTTCTTCGACCCACTCCACAATGCCGACCGCTTCCATTAGCTGGGTGGCCACATCGCGCTGGGCGTCGCTAACCTTGGCGTTGGCGTAAAGACCGCTGGCGCCATAGCCCACTAGCGAGGGCGTATTGGGCATGCAGCGCACCATGGCGTTATTGCCACCTAGCCATTGATCAATCGTATCGGCATCCAGACCGGCAGCAATCGAGATAACCAACGGCTGCTGGCGCTGAACGCTGGCGCGCAGCGCTTCGCAGACGTTGCGCATGATTTGTGGTTTTACCGCTAATACTACTACGTCGCTGTCCGCCACCGCCGCGTTGTTGTCGGTGTCGGTATTGATGCCTAGGCGCTGCTTGATCGCTGCCAGTTCGCTGTCATTGGGCGCGGTGGCGGTGATGGTCTTGGCATCTACGCCGCTGTCGATGAGGCCGCCGATAATGGCGCTGGCCATGTTGCCGGCCCCAATAAAGGTAATCTTGTTCGCCATCTGGGTATCCTTTAGTGAAGTGTGATCATTGATTCAGTAAGCGCCGGTGGCAATGCTCGCCGCCTGCTGCTGTTGGCTTACGCCATGTGGCGGGCGCCGAAAATCGCCGTGCCTAACCTTACCAGCGTGGCGCCTTCCAGTATCGCTGCCTCTAAATCATCGCTCATGCCCATGGAGAGTGTGTCGAGAGGCGCGCCAGGCAAGCGGCTCTGTAGGGAGGTTAACGCCTCGCGTAGCGCTGCCAATGGCTGGCGCTGAGCCTCTACGCCTTCCGCCGGGGCGGGAATCGCCATTAAGCCGCGCAAGTGCAGGTTAGGCAGCGTGGCGACTTCTTTGGCCAATTCCTCTAATTCCTCCGGCAGCACGCCGGCTTTGCTCTCTTCGCGGCTGATATTAACCTGCAGGCAGATATTCAGAGGCGCTAGGTGGGCCGGGCGCTGTTCGCTGAGGCGCTTGGCAATTTTTAGACGATCGACGCTGTGCACCCAATCAAAGTGCTCGGCAACGGCGCGGGTCTTGTTGGACTGCAGCGGCCCAATGAAATGCCATACAATGTCGTCAAGGCCAGCAAGCTCAGTCTGCTTCTCCAGCGCTTCTTGCAGGTAGTTTTCACCAAATTCGCGCTGGCCAAGCTGCCAAGCCTGGCGAATCATTGCCGCTGGTTTGGTTTTGCTGACTGCCAGTAGTGTGGCTTCATCCTGAGTGCGCCCTGCATCCTCTAGCGCTTTACGCAGGCGTTCACGTGCCTGACCGTATGAATAGTCAAGTGACTCGTTAAGCGCGATGTCTGTCATACTCAAGCACCTTACCGCAGCTGGGAAGAGAGATGGATATTACCGAACTGCTAGCATTCTCGGCAAAGCAGAATGCCTCTGACTTGCACCTTTCGGCCGGTTTGCCGCCCATGATACGTGTTGATGGCGATATTCGTCGGCTCAATGTGCCCGCTATCGATAATAACGATGTGCGCAAATTGATCTACGACATCATGAATGATCGACAGCGGCGCGACTACGAAGAGCATCTGGAAATTGATTTTTCCTTTGAGTTGCCAGGTGTGGCGCGTTTTCGCGTCAACGTTTTTACCCAAGCGCGCGGGGCGGGGGCGGTCTTTCGCACCATTCCCAACCAAGTACTCTCCATGCAAACCCTGGGGCTAGGTGAAGTATTTGAGCGTTTGTCGATGTTGCCGAGGGGCTTAGTGCTGGTGACAGGGCCGACGGGGTCCGGCAAGAGCACCACTCTTGCTGCGATGATCGATTATATAAACGACCACCGTTACGAGCACATTCTAACCATTGAAGATCCCGTGGAGTTTGTGCATGCCAGCAAGCGTTGTTTGATCAATCAGCGCGAAGTGCACCGCGATACCCACAGCTTTGCCGATGCGCTGCGTAGCGCGCTGCGTGAAGACCCGGATGTCATTCTAGTTGGTGAGCTGCGTGATCTTGAAACTATCCGCCTGGCACTGACCGCCGCCGAAACGGGGCACTTGGTGCTGGGCACGTTACACACCACGTCGGCCGCTAAAACAGTCGACCGGATTATTGATGTCTTTCCCGGCGAAGAGAAAGCCATGGTGCGCTCCATGCTATCGGAATCGCTCCAGGCAGTGGTGTCGCAGTCGCTGCTTAAACGTCAGGGCGGTGGTCGCGTAGCGGCCCATGAAATCCTCATTGCCACTTCGGCTGTGCGCAACTTGATCCGCGAAGACAAAGTGGCGCAGATGTACTCGGCCATTCAAACCGGCGGCAGCCTGGGCATGCAAACGCTGGACGCAGCGCTCTCGCGGTTAGTGAAAGACGGTACAGTTAGTTTGGAAGAGGCGCAGCTGAGTGCGAAGGGAACGCTGTCGATGAAGGATGAATAAGGAGCATAGAGTGCCAGATGCCCAACTTTCGCCCACCCAGTGGCTGCATCAACTACTCGATATCATGGTTGAGCAGAACGCTTCTGATTTGCTCATCTCGGTGGGCGCACCGCCCAGCCTGAAAATGCCCGATGGCCTAGTGCCACTGGGTCAGCAGCGTTTAACTGCCCACCAAGTCAACGAACTGGTTACCCATACGCTGCCGGAAGGGTTGCGTGAGCGGTTTGCCAGCGAGCATGAGGCTAACTTTGCGCTGAGTCGCGAGGGCAAAGGGCGTTTTCGGGTCAGTGCCTTCCAGCAGCGCAATCAGATGGCCATGGTGGTGCGCAGTATCGCGATTGAAATTCCTCGCCTGGAGGCGCTGGGCGTACCGGAACAGTTGGCAGAATTAGCCCAGGCCAAGCGCGGGCTGGTGCTGGTGGTGGGCGGTACCGGAACGGGTAAATCGACGACCCTGGCGGCGATGATTCAGCAGCGCAACGAAACCGTTGGCGGCCATATTATCAGCATCGAAGACCCCATTGAGTACCTGCACCCGCACAAGCGCGCTATCGTCAATCAGCGTGAAGTGGGGATCGATACCGAATCGTTTGAGGTGGCGCTCAAAAATACCCTTCGCCAGGCGCCGGATGTGATTCTGATTGGTGAAATCCGCACCAGAGAAACCATGGAACACGCGCTGACCTTTGCTGAAACCGGCCATCTCTGCTTGGCAACGCTACATGCCAATAATGCCAATCAAGCGCTGGAGCGCATCATTCACTTCTTCCCCCACGAACGCCATGAGCAGATCTGGATGGATTTGTCGCTGAATCTGCGCGCGGTCATCGCCCAGCAATTGTTGCCCACGCTTGCGGGTGGACGCTGTGCGGCTATTGAGATCATGCTGCAGTCGCCGCGCATCGCTGATTTGATCCGTAAAGGGGAGGTCGCCGAGATTAAAGCAGCGATGGCCAAGTCTCGCGATGCCGGCATGCAGACCTTCGATCAGGCGCTGCATGATCTGCATCAAACGGGGCATATCAGTAGAGAGGTGGCCATGGCCCACGCCGACTCGGCTAACGACCTGCGCATGCTGCTCAACGTTAGTGACGCCAAGGGGCGTAACCTCTCGCTAGATGAACAGGTGCCGAGTCATTTAAGCCTGCGTGATGGCGATGATTACTAAGCGTTAGCAATTCAGCAAAAGCTACGCAGCATAAATGCCGCCCAGCACCCGCAGGCCCTGCGCACCGGTGACCGAAGGCAAGTTGCCAGGCAGATGGTTCAATCGCTGGTGAGCCAGCCAGGCAAAGGCGCCGGCTTCTATCCAGTCTTCAGGCCAGCCGTACGCCGATGGCGAAGTCAGCGTGGCACCAGGCAGGTGATGTGCAAGGCGCTGCATCAAATAAGCATTATGGGCGCCGCCGCCAGCGGTGATCAGCGTGCGCGGGCCGTCGTCGATCCGCAGTTGGTCAATCCCCTGGGCGACACTGACGGCGGTGAGTTCGGCCAGCGTTGCCTGCACATCAGCGGCGGCTTCCTGGCCGCTAAGATGTGTTTGTAGCCAATCCATATGGAATAGCTCTCGTCCCGTACTTCTTGGCGGTGGCTGCTGGAAAAACGGTTCGGATAACAATCGAGCTAACAGCGCCTGATCGACTTCTCCGCTCGCGGCCCAATCGCCGTTCTGGTCAAAACGTCCGCCTTGGTGCAAGGCAAACCAGCCATCCAGTAACACATTCGCGGGCCCGGTATCGAAACCGATCACTGGATCGGTCGGCTGGCTAGAGAGCCAGGTGAGATTGGCAAAGCCGCCTAAATTAAGCACCAACTGATGCGCGTCCGCTCGTCCAAATAGCGCCTGATGAAAGGCCGGTGCCAGCGGGGCGGCTTGCCCCCCTGCAGCAAGGTCGCGGCGGCGGAAGTCGGCCACTACCGTGCAGCCGGTGAGTTCTGCCAGCAGGCTAGGATTATCCATCTGCAGTGTATAAGCCGGGCCGCCGTCGTAGCCTGCCGGGGCGTGCTCGATGGTTTGGCCGTGACTGCCGATGGCACTGATCTGTTCTACGCCCACTGAAAGGGATGCTAATAGGCGTTGCACGGCTTGGGCCTGGCATTGGCAGAAGGCGTGTTCCGCGGCTGCGAGCTGCGCAAAGCTCACCTGCTCAGCATGGCATAGCGTGTGCAGTAGGCGATGCAGCTCATCCGGCATCGGTTCGGCGTGGGTCGCTAACAGCCGTGGTGGCGAGTCACCTTCAATGGCGATCAGTGCTGCATCAATACCGTCCAGACTAGTGCCGGACATCAGGCCAATATAGTAAAGCGGCGAAGCGATAGGCGGTGTCATAAGCGAACTCGTACAAAGCGGGGCTGAGGCTAAACCAGGGTGAGCGCTAAACCAAGGCTCAACCAAGGCGAATCAGCATGGTAACATCGTCGGTTATTTATCACCTGAGCCCTTTATGGGCGGTTCTTTATAGTGGAGAGAGGCAATGAGTGAGGTGGATCAGGCTTTAGCGCTGTTATCGCGCGGTACGCAAGAAATCCTGGTAGAGGATGAGCTAAAAAAGAAATTAGCCTCAGGCCGCAAGCTGCGTATTAAAGCGGGTTTTGATCCTACGGCCCCCGACCTGCACTTGGGCCACAGCGTGCTATTAACCAAAATGCGCCAGTTTCAGGATTTGGGTCACACGGTTATCTTTTTGATCGGCGATTTCACCGGCCGTATCGGCGATCCCACCGGTAAAAACGTAACGCGCAAACCGCTCACCGAAGAGGACGTGAAAGCCAACGCTGAAACCTATAAAGAGCAGGTGTTTAAAATCCTCGACCCTGAAAAGACCGAGGTACGTTTTAACGCCGAGTGGTTTAGCGAGCTCACCGCCGCCAAAATGATCGAGTTGGCCGCCCAAAGCACCGTTGCCCGTATGCTGGAACGAGACGACTTCGAAAAGCGCTATAAAGCCAACCAGTCCATTGCTATTCACGAATTTCTCTACCCGCTGGTACAGGGCTACGACTCGGTAGCGCTTGAGGCCGATGTCGAGTTGGGTGGTACCGACCAGAAGTTCAACCTGCTAATGGGGCGCGAGATTCAAAAGCACTTCGGCCAAGAGCCACAGGTGGTGATTACCATGCCGCTGCTGGAAGGGTTAGACGGCGTGCAGAAAATGTCGAAATCCTTGGGCAACTACATTGGTGTCGATGAAGCACCGGGTTCGATGTTCAACAAGCTGGTCTCCATGCCGGATAGCTTAATGTGGCGCTACTTTGAGTTGCTCTCTTTGAAATCGAACGAAGAGATCGACGCGCTTAAACAGAGGGTTGAGCAGGGCGCGAACCCGCGGGACATCAAAATGGAGCTGGCACGGGAGCTGATTGCCCGTTACCACGGCGATGAAGCAGCGGCCAATGCACACAAGTCTGCAGGTAATCAGTTGGCCGATGGTGAGCTACCCGACGATCTGCCGGAAGTAGAGGTGGACTTCGAGGGCAACGAGCAGGCCCCGATTGCTGCCGTCCTGAATCGCTCTGGCTTAACCAAGAACAGCGCCCAGGCTAAAGACATGCTGAAAAATGGCAGCGTAAAGGTGGATGGCGAGGCAGTCGCGCAAGACACCATGCTAGCCACCGGCAAGGCCTATGTGATTCAGGCGGGTAAGAAACGTTACGCTCGTGTGACGCTTGTTTGAACTTTTTTGAAAACTTTTTCAAAACGACCCTTGCCAACCCGGCCGCGAATCCGTAAAGTACGCATCCGCTGCCGGGGACGCCAAGCGTTACCAGCGGTAAGTGAAGGTGAAAACCTTCGGTTTGTCAG
>JGI24025J20009_10000148_pt1 | contig 53878 bp, 58 predicted proteins | sample Cruoilmetagenom3_FD_20009 | JGI IMG/M metagenome (IMG submission 20009)
GGAGGTGGCGCCGGAGCGCGCTTCGCTGCTGGCCTGGGTCATCGCTGATATTCATGCTCCTGTTGGTTGGAATGGCACACGTCTTTCGCAAGAGCATGTGCGCATTACGCCATATGCTCCCGCGACAAATCGTGAATGAGGGAATGCGTTATTTCATCCCTGGGCGGCAGGTCGGAATACCGTGTTGCCCATTGCGGATCGGCCCGGCGGATCGCTGTTGCCGAGCGGGGATCTGGATCGAAACGCAGTTGTATCAGCGCGGGAGCGCTCCATTCGCGCCGGTTTCGCAATCTGTCAGCGGACAACCGGTAACGCCGCAGCCAGGCCATCGCGGGGCTCGCGGCGGCAGTGCCGTCATACCCCGGGCGGGCAATCACGGCAATGGGCATGGTGCGGGCAATTCTTCGCCAGTCTTTCCAGCGGTGCAATTGGGCGAGATTGTCGGAGCCCATCAGCCAGACAAACCGCCGTTTGGGGTAACGCCGCATGAGCGCACGAAGCGTATCGACGGTGTAGCGCGTGCCCAATTGCTGCTCGATGGCGGTCACGCGAATGGGCGCATTGCGGCTCATCCGCCGGGCCGAGTGAACCCGCGCCGTCAGGGAGGCCATGCCTTTCTTCGGCTTGAGCGGGTTGCCGGGTGATACCATCCACCACGCCTCATCCAGCCCCAGCGCGTCGATCGTGAACATGGTGATTCGGCGATGGCCTGCATGGGCAGGATTGAAACTCCCNCCAAGCAGACCGGTAATAGGACCCGTTCGATTCAAGGACGAAGCCCCATCAAGCGCGCGCCTGCCCTTGCCCAAGCACTTGCCATTTGTAGGTCGTCAAGCCTTCAAGCGCGACCGGCCCGCGCGCGTGCAGTCGCCCAGTTGCAATGCCGATCTCCGCTCCGAGGCCGAACTCGCCGCCATCGGCAAACTGACTTGAGGCATTGTGCATCACGATGGCGCTGTCGACTTCGGCAAGGAAGCGCTCCGCAGCGGCCGCATCGCCAGAAATTATCGCGTCAGTATGGCCGGAGGAGTGGGCCGCAATGTGGTCCATGGCTGCATCCAGTCCGTCGACGATCGCGACCGATAGTGTCGCTTCAAGATATTCGGTGTCCCAGTCCTCATCGCTGGCTGGCGTTATGCGCGAATCAACGGCGCAGGCGCGAACATTGCCGCGCAAGGNGCATCCAGCATTGAGCAGCGCGGCCACCACTGTCTGCGTGGCGNGGAAAGCAGCGTCGATCAGCAGCGTTTCCATCGCGCCGCAAATACCTGTGCGTCGCATCTTGGCATTGAGCGCAATTNCCTCGGCCATCGCTGGATCGGCAGCCGCATGGACATAAGTGTGGCAGATACCATCGAGATGCGCGAGCACCGGCACGCGCGCATCGGCCTGCACCCGCGCAACCAGCCCCTTGCCTCCACGCGGCACGATCATGTCGATCAAACCCGCAGCTTTCAGCATCGCGCCGACAGCCTCGCGGTCCTGCGTTGGTAGCAGTTGAATTGCTTCTGCGGGAAGCCCTGCGCTGGCCACGCCTTCAGCAAAGGCAGCGTGGAGTGCGCGGTTGGAATGCACCGCCTCGCTACCACCGCGCAGCAGCGCAGCATTGCCTGACCGCAGGCACAGGGCCGCAGCATCAGCCGTCACATTGGGGCGGCTTTCATAGATGATGCCGATCAGGCCAATGGGAATGCGGCGCCGCACCAGCGTCATACCCGCAGGCGCAGTAGAGCGGTCAATTTCTTCACCCACGGGATCAGGCAGTGAAGCGACATTGTCGATGGCAGAGGCGATGCCCGCCAACCGGTCTGCATCAAGTTTCAGCCGATCCAGCATGGCACCCGACAGGCCATTCGCCTCGCCCGCCGCGACATCCTTTGCATTGGCGGCCAGGATCGCGGGCTCGGCAGCGCGAATGGCAGCGGCAGCGGCATTGAGCGCGGCGGATTTCTCCGCATCGCTTGCGCGCGCCAGCTTTCGTTGCGCCACGCGGCCCTTCTGGGCGAGGTCGGCCACAAGCGATTCGGGATTGTCGGAAGCGGAGCTCATGTCATTCATGGGCGCGCCTTACCATTGCTCAACGGGCCTGTCAGCGGGGATTCCTGGCGTGTCGCGAATCGCCAATATGGGGTTTGGTTCCCGTGGAATATGAGGAAATTTTACAAGACTCATCGATTCATCGCATCGCACGTTCGATTCGACCCAAGTGTTAACGCAAATGACTCGACCTCAGCGCCGTCTCGGGTAAGGCAACGGTTACAAACATAAAGAAGATGGACGGGTTCGTTTTGCAACATTCAACCGCGGGCGGTTTCTTGGATCGCCTACGGGCCTGGTTTCCGGAGCGTGAGTTTTTCATGCGCTCGCAGGGTCAGGTCCGATTTATCACCATTACTTCGCGGGTGCAGATGGTCGCCGCCGGCCTTGCGCTCGTCGCTGTTCTGGGCTGGGCCGGTTCAGTGGGCGGAGCCGCCTTCAGCCAGTACCGCGCCAGTTCAGAGCGCGCATCGCTGCAGCAGCGTGAAGCGCATATCGCATCGTCTGAAGAACGCTTCACCGCTTATTCTGACGACATTGCCGAAACAGTTGCCGATCTCGAAGCGCGTCAGGAACTGCTCGAAGGCTTCGCCGAATTGCTGCCCGATGACGTAACCGGCGACGCAAGTGATACGGTAACTGACTCCTCCGCCGAAAGCGCAGAATTGATTAGCATGATCCGCGAAGTCTTTCCCGAAGCGGAAGGTCTCGCCCTGATCGAAGCGCGACAACTCGCCTATGTTGAGCGTATGACGCGTTATGCTGACCGCCGTGCAGACCGCGCCGAAGAAGCGATCCGGACGCTGGGCCTCGACCCCAGCGTTGTCATCAGCGATGATGAAACCGCGATGGGTGGTCCATTCAACGCGCTGTTTTCCGAAGCCGACGGATCGCTTGATCCCCGCTTTGAACGCCTCGGGCTCAGCCTTGCTCGAATGAGCGCGCTGGAGCGCGGACTGGAAGTCATTCCGCAGGTCATGCCGGCCGACATCAACTCAATCTCGTCGGGTTTCGGCTATCGCCGCGATCCGTTTTCCGGTGGCGCAGCAATGCACAATGGCCTTGATTTCCGCGCCCCGCATGGCGCGCCGATCCACGCTGCGGCTGCTGGCACAGTCAGCTTCGTTGGCGTTCAGTCGGGCTATGGCAATGTCGTCGAGATCAGCCACGGTTCGGGCATGGTCACCCGCTATGCCCACATGTCGCGGTTCAACACGCAGGTCGGCACGGAGATCGCCGCTGGTGAAGTGATCGGCGGGATCGGCAACACAGGCCGCTCGACCGGCCCGCATCTGCATTTTGAAGTGCGTATCGATGGCCGCCCGGTAAACCCGCGGCCATTCCTGGAGACAGCCCCCCATGTTCTCGAAGAAGCCCGCGCAGAGTTCGCGCCCGACTCCGGCCAGAATGCCGACGCGTCCAATGGCTAATGGCAGCAGCACCTTCTCGGTGATTGGTACCGACGTGACCATCCGCGGTGACATTGAGGCCACAGTCGATCTACATGTCGATGGCAAAGTCATCGGCGACATTAGCTGCGCCTCTCTGGTGCAGGGCGAAGCCAGCCGCATAGAAGGTCAGATCAAGGCCGAGAGTGCGCGCCTTTCAGGCGAAGTGAGCGGCACGATCGAAGCCCGCGATCTCGTCGTTTTGAAAAGTGCGCGGATTGATGGCGACGTCAGCTATGAAACGCTGACTATAGAGCAGGGCGCCAATGTCGACGGGCGTTTTGCCCCACTTGGTGCAAAGACCAAGGCTGCCAGCCAGCCGGTCACAGAGGCCAAAGGCAGCGCAGAGCCGACGATGTCGCTCGCCAGGTAGGTTTGGGCGACCGAACGCCTGACAAAATACCAGAGAAAACAAAAAGGGCGGCCTGCATAGGGCCGCCCTTTTGTGTGTGTCTTAGGCCCGCTTAAAGGTCTTCGGGTCCCGGCTCGGGAGCGGGATTGGCTTCGGATTCGCGTTTAGCTTCCAGCCACGCTTCAGCCTCGGCTTCCTGAGCAGCTTCGACCGCCGCCTTGGCCGCTTCCTCACGCTCCTGGCGGAGTTCAGCGATCAGCTTTTCCTTGTCGCCGCGCGGATCGACCGGTGCTGCGGGCACTTCGATTTCTTCCGTGGGCGTTTCTTCTGCCGGAGCAGCCGCTGCGGCCCGCTTGGCAGCTTTTTCGACTGCAATATCAAGCTCACGCTGCGAACACAGGCCCAGCGTTACCGGGTCTTTGGGCTGAATGTTCTGGATGTTCCAGTGGCTCCGCTCACGGATCGCATTGATCGTGTTGCGCGTCGTGCCGATTAAGCGGCCGATTTGCGCGTCGGAGATTTCCGGGTGGTTGCGCAGGATCCACGCGATGCCGTCAGGCTTGTCCTGCCGCTTGCTGACCGGCGTGTAACGCGGGCCCTTGGTGCGGCTGACATCGACCGGAGCCTTCTGCATCACCAGCGCATATTCAGAATCGGCCTGTCCGCGCTCAATTTCCTGATGTGTCAGCTCGCCCGAATGGACCGGATCGCGGCCGGTGTATTTGGAACTGGCAAGATCATCGGCCATCGCCTGAACTTCAAGAATGTGCAGACCGCAAAACTCGGCGATCTGGGTGAAGCTCAATGCGGTGTTGTCCACCAGCCAGCTGGCGGTGGCGTGGGGCATGAGGGGTTTGGGCTGGTCGGCCACGAATATGTCTCCGAAATAAAAGGGCCGCCCCTCGCGGGACGGCCTTGCGTGGTCAGGATGTAGTCGCTTTGCCGCCGATGGGCAAGCACTTGTGCCGGAAGGGAAATGACAAGTGCCGTTTCAGCCGTGCGTCACGGCCAGCACGATCTTGCCGATATGCTCGCCTGCTTCCATTCGCGCATGAGCCTGTGCTGCCTCGGCGAGTGGAAAAATGCGGTCCATTTGCGGGCGCAGATCACCTTGTTCGACCAGCGGCCAGACTTCGCGGAAAATTTCATCCGCGACCAGTCCTTTGAAGACATTGCTGCGCGCGCGCATGGTGGAGCCGGTCATGGTGTGGCGCTTCACCATCAGCTTCATCATGTTGATGTCCGACTGCATACCGCCCTGCACTGCGATCACCACCAACCGGCCATCCTCAGCCAGGCAATCCAGATTGCGCTGCGTGTACTCCCCCGCCACCATGTCGAGGATCAGGTCGCAGCCGCGCCCCTTTGTGATGTCCAGCACGCACGCTGCAAAGTCCTCTGTCTTGTAATTGATCGCATGATCGGCGCCCGTCCGCTGAGCAGCGGCGCATTTATCGTCCGATCCGCAGGTGACGATGACGTCAAGGCTGAACAGCTTCGCCAGCTTAATCGCTGTCGTCCCGATGCCCGAGGTGCCGCCATGCACCAGCAGCACTTCTCCGTCGCGCGCGTAGCCACGCTGGAAGACATTGTGCCACACTGTGAACAGCGTCTCCGGCAGAGCAGCCGCTTCGGCCATGTCGAAGCCATCAGGCACCGGCAGGCAGTGTTCGGGCCGCGCGATGCAATATTGGGCATAGCCCCCGCCCGCGACCAAGGCGCAGATGCGCTTGCCCAGCTCGCCCGGATCGACGCCATCACCCAGCATCACCACTTCACCAGAAACTTCGAGACCCGGCACGTCAGACGCCCCCGGCGGCGGCGGATAAACGCCGCGTCGTTGCAGGCAGTCAGGGCGGTTGACGCCCGCATGGCTCACTTTGATCAAAATCTCGCCGGGGCCCGGCTGCGGCACGCCGCGCGTGTCGGTTTGCAGCGCTTCGGGTCCACCCGGCGCACTGATTTGTGCGACCGTCATCTGCTCCGGAACCTGCGTCGCTGACATTGCGCTGGTCATGATTGTGCCTGTTTCCCCACTGTATCCACCCCACCCTTTTCACATTCCTAGTGCCGGGCACCATTGACAGCAAGCAGGCGTGCGGGAATGTTGCCCGAGAAGAAAGATGGTGTGATGGAAGACGATGACCTTCCCCGTATGCGGTCCGATGCCGCGAGCTTGCTGACTGGCGAGGCGCTGGACAGTTATTCGCAAGACGAATTGATGGCGCGCATCCAATTGCTTGAGGCCGAAATCGCCCGGGTTAAGGCGCATCACGCCAAAGCCGCCGATCATCGCAAGGTCGCAGATGCGCTGTTCCAGCCACGAGAGACAGATTGATGGGCCGCCACGGCCCTTCGGACCCCTTAAAATCGGTGCCGCCGCGCACCATATCTTCAATACGCACAGCGCAGGTCATGCCTAAGCGCCTATTCAGAAGCGGTGTTAGGCCCATGTTAACTACGGCAGGCGCAAATTTTCAAAACGCCGACAAGGCGCGTAATCCCGGCTCGCACAGCCAGACCCAAGGACCCTGATGCCAAGTTTCGCACAGAACCTCGAAAAGACGCTCCACAACGCGATCCAGCACGCGATCGACCGGAGCCATGAATATGCCACTCTGGAGCATCTGCTGCTGGCGCTGGTCGATGATAGCGATGCGGCCGAAGTGATGGCCGCTTGCGGTGTCGATGCCGAAGAACTGACCGGCGTTGTCCGCCAGTATCTCGATCAGGAATACCAGTCGCTCAAGACTGAGGAAGACGCCGATCCGCAGCCCACCGCCGGGTTCCAGCGGGTGATCCAGCGCGCCATCCTGCATGTCCAGTCATCGGGCAAGGACACCGTCACCGGCGCCAATGTGCTGGTCGCGCTATTTTCCGAACGCGATTCCTACGCGGTTTATTTCCTCCAGCAGCAGGACATGAGCCGTCTCGATGCGGTCAGCTTTATCAGCCATGGCATCGGTAAGGGTGGCCGTCAGGTCGAAAACCGCTCACCCGATGGTGTCGAGGACGATGGTCAGGTGCGCGGCGACGAGAAGCCGGAGAAGAAGAAGGATTCGGCACTCGACCAGTTCTGCGTCAATCTCAATCAGAAGGCACTCGATGGGCGGATTGATCCGCTGATCGGGCGCGGACCGGAAGTTGATCGGACAGTGCAAATTCTGTGCCGTCGTTCGAAGAATAACCCGCTCTATGTCGGCGATCCCGGTGTCGGGAAGACCGCGATTGCCGAAGGTCTGGCGCGCAAGATTGTTGAAGGCGACGTGCCCGAAGTGCTTGAACCCGCAGTGATCTATTCGCTCGACATGGGCGCATTGCTGGCCGGCACACGCTATCGCGGTGACTTCGAGGAACGGCTCAAACAAGTCGTCAATGAACTCGAAAAAATGCCCGAAGCCATTCTTTTTATTGATGAAATTCATACAGTGATCGGCGCCGGCGCGACCAGTGGCGGGGCCATGGACGCATCCAACCTGCTCAAGCCAGCGCTTTCCAGCGGGGCGATCCGCTGCATCGGCTCGACCACCTACAAGGAATTCCGCAATCATTTCGAAAAGGACCGCGCTCTGCTGCGCCGGTTCCAAAAGATCGACGTGAACGAGCCGACCATTGAAGACACGATCAAAATCCTCAAAGGCCTGCGCAGCGCCTTTGAAGAGCATCACAAGGTCAAATACACACCCGACGCGCTGAAAACTGCCGTCGAAATGAGCGCGCGTTACATCAATGACCGCAAGCTGCCCGACAAAGCGATCGACGTGATTGATGAAGTCGGCGCGATGCAGATGCTGGTCCCGCCAAGCCGTCGCCGCAAAACGATTACCGCCAAGGAGATCGAAAAGGTCGTGGCGACCATGGCGCGGATTCCCCCCAAATCGGTCAGCAAGGACGACAAGAAAGCGCTTGGCAGCCTCGACAAGGATTTGAAGCGCGTCGTCTTCGGGCAGGATGAGGCGATTAATCGCCTTTCCACCGCCATGAAGCTGAGCCGTGCTGGTTTGCGCGATCCGGACAAGCCCATCGGCTCGTTCCTATTCAGTGGACCCACCGGCGTCGGCAAGACCGAAGTCGCGCGCCAGCTCGCCAGCGTCATGGGTATTGAGCTGAAACGCTTCGACATGTCCGAATATATGGAGCGCCACAGCGTCTCCCGCCTTATCGGCGCGCCTCCGGGTTATGTCGGCTATGACCAGGGCGGCCTGCTGACCGACGCCATCGACCAGCATCCGCATTGCGTGCTGCTGCTCGATGAAATTGAGAAGGCGCACCCGGACTTGTTCAACATCCTGCTGCAGGTGATGGATAACGGCAAGCTGACCGATCATCACGGCAAGACCGTGGACTTCCGCAATGTAGTTCTCATCATGACGACCAATGCAGGCGCATCCGACGCAGCCAAGCAGGGCATCGGTTTTGGCGCCGGCCAGAAGACCGAGGCCAGCGAGGAAGCGGTGAAGAAGATGTTCACGCCGGAATTCCGCAACCGTCTCGATGCGATTGTGCCTTTTGCCTACCTCGGTACGGACACTGTCAGCCGCGTGGTCGACAAGTTCATCCTCCAGCTCGAATTGCAGCTGGCTGATCAGAACGTGCACATCCAGTTCGATGGCGATGCGCGCGAATGGTTGGGCAAGCGCGGTTATGACAGACTGATGGGTGCGCGCCCAATGTCGCGCTTGATTCAGGAGAAGGTCAAACAACCGCTCGCCGAGGAATTGCTGTTCGGCAAACTTGCCAGTGGCGGCGAAGTGCATGTGAGCGTGAAGGACGAGAAACTCGCTTTCGAACTCACGCCTGCACCGCCCAAGGGCAAGGCCAAGCCGAAGCGCAAGCCCGCAGCGAAGAAATCCGCACCCAAGAAGAAGCCGGAAGCACCGGCATCGGACAAGGGTGACGACAGCGGCGAAGACGGCGGCAAGGACGGCAAGGACAGCTAAGCGTGTCAGCTAAGGGCTAGGCGGATGGCGCGCAGCGGGTTAGGCTTGCGTCATGACGCCACGCATCCTTGCGCTGTCCCTGTCGGCAGCTGCGCTCGCCCTTCCCGCAACCGCCGGCGCGCAATTCGCACCACCACTGGCAGAGCGAACCGGCCAGACCGACTTACCGCTCGATGGTCCGCGTGCGGCTATGACCCTCGACAGCGTGACGCTTGCAATCGGCATCCATCCTGACGAACGCCGCATCGAAGGTGACGGGATCTACATCGTCAGCGTGGACGAGGCGTTGGCCGAATTGGCATTCGACCTTGATCCGCGTTTCACCATCCGATCGATCATCGTGGATGATGAAACGTTGGACGAAAATAGCTGGCAAAACCCTGACGGCTTGCTGACCATCTCCCTGCCCGAACCGGTATCAGCAGGCGAAAGCCTACGCGTCCGCATCGCCTATGGCGGCCGTCCACATGTCGCTCTCAACGCGCCTTGGGAAGGCGGATTCGTCTGGGATCGCACGCCCGATGGCGAGCCATGGATCGCGACAGCCGTGCAGGGCGAAGGGTGCGACATGTTCTGGCCGTGCATCGACCACTCCTCCAGCCGCATTGCTGTGATGGACACGCTCGTGACTGTCCCGGATGGCCTGATCGCAGCAGGCAATGGGGCGCTGGTTGAAACCATCGAGAATGGCGACGACACGACGACATTCCATTGGGTGGCGCGCGACCCAAGCAATTACGGAATCTCGCTGCAAATCGGGCCGTATGAGCTGACCGAGCGCCTGTATGAAAGCCGCTATGGCAATACCATCCCGATCCAGTTCTGGCACCTTGCCCGGCAACAACAAGGATGCCCGCCGTCTGAATGCAGAAATGGCGAGCTATCTCGATTTCTTTGAAACGACCGTCGGCCCATACCCCTTTGGCGATGAGAAAGCGGGCATTGCCGAAACGCCGCATCTGGGCATGGAGCACCAGACCATCAACGCCTATGGCAACCGCTTCCGGCCCAGCGCCTTGGGCTATGACTGGCTGCTGGCGCATGAATTCGCGCATGAATGGTTCGCCAACCAGCTGACCCATGCCAGCATCAACCACATGTGGCTGCATGAAGGCATCGGCACATGGATGCAGCCACTATATCTCGGCTGGTCACGCGGCGAGATGTTCTATGCCTCCGAAATGTGGCGCCAACGCCAGATGATAGTGAGCCGCGTGCCGCTCGTCCCGCCGGAAGGCACTCTGCCCGATTACAACGACCGNGAGGCTGGCTGGGGCATCGATATTTATGCCAAGGGCGCATGGATTATGCACACAATGCGCTATCTGGTGGGCGAAGACGTGACGTTCACTTCTTTGGCCAGACTCACCTATGGCACAGACAATCCCGTGCCGGGTGAGATCGCGCCCGTTTCGCGCACAACAGACGATTANCGCGTGCTTCTTGAGGAAATGAGCGGCGAGGATTTGAACTGGTTTTTCGATGCCTATTTCTACCAAGCTGCGCTGCCGCGCCTCATCACCACGCGTGATGGTGAGACGATGCAATTGCGCTGGGAAACGCCTTCCGATCTCGCTTTCGAAATGCCTGTTGAAGTGGAGGTTGATGGCTTCGCGCAAAAGATCGAGATGCCCGGCGGCACTGGCGAAATCACACTCCCGCGCAGCAATGCGCATGTCCAGATTGATCCGCGCAATCAGATCCTGATGTATGATGAAGCCATCGTGCGGGCGCGTGAAGCGCAATAGCCTTACCGGCATGAGCGGAACATGGGCGGGAACGGGCGCATCCGCTGGGACAGGCCCATCCATGAGACAGGCCCATCCATGAGACAGGCCCTTCCATGAGGCAGGCCGGATCGTGGTCCTGCGAGCGCTAATTCGAGATTGAAACCAAGCTAAGAGCGTTGCATTGCCGCGCTTGTGATTAGTCTTGATCAACCACGAAAATATTTGGCCATCGGTCTCGCAGCCTTGGCAGGGTTCGTCGATGCCGCAGGATTTCTGTCTGCAGGCGGATATTTCGCTTCATTCATGTCAGGAAATACGACGCGACTTGGTATAGATCTTTCAAACGATTTCGACGCCGCGCTCATGCCTGCCGGCCTGGTCAGCGGTTTCGTTCTGGGCGTTGTGTTGGGCGCATTGTTCTCNGAATGGGGCGGGCGCTGGCGAAAGACGGCGGTATTGTCACTTGCCTTTTGCCTCTTGTTTGTTGCGGCTGTGCTCGACCAATTCTGGCAGACCGGCTTCATTGGCGCGGCGGTGATAGCGATGGGTGCGATCAACAACGTCTTTCGACGCGATGGTGAGGTCAAAGTCGGAGTTACGTATATGACTGGCGCTTTGGTGCGTTTTGGCCAAGGGCTAGCGGCACGTTTGTTGGGGAACAGCGAAGAAGGAAGATTTAGCGCGATTGGCCTGTGGGTCGGACTTGCTGCGGGAGCTGTAAGTGGAGCTTTGTCATTTTCCTATTACAGAGCCAGCACACCATGGATAGCGGTTGCCATTTGCTCTGGCCTGCTGCTCTCGGCGTTGCTGATCGAGCGTCGCTCAGTTCGCTCGGGTGGCTGAACGCGGGCGCTTTCGACTCTTGCAGTTTCGGGAAGTTGCGCCGCGCAACTCAGCCTGTGATTTGGGCCAAATGCTTCTGCGCCAGATCGCAATAGCGCCGCGTCTGGAACTTGATCTTGGCGATCTGCGCTTCGTCCTGCGTGCGATAGTATTTCGCCGGGCGACCAATCCAGATTTCGCCTTCACCGATTTTCTTGCCGGGGCTGAGCAAAGCGCCCGCCCCCAGCATCCCGCCTTCGGCAATGCGCGAGCCATCCATCGCGACCGCGCCCATGCCAATAAATGCGCGATCCGCCAGCTGGCAACCGTGGACGACTGCCATGTGTCCGATGACACAATCATCTCCAATGATTGTCGGCTCGCCATCGGTATCAGGGCGCGGGCCTTCGACGTGGAAGACGCTGCCGTCCTGCACATTGCTGCGCGCGCCCACCACAATCTTGTGAATGTCGCCGCGCAGCACGCAATTGTACCAGACGCTCGCTTCGGGGCCGATTGTTACATCGCCAATGATCCGCGCGCCCGGGGCAACAAAGGCGCTTTCGTGGATTTGCGGGACTTTCCCCTCAAATTCCATGATCGTCGCACCGGGAAAGCGCTCATCTCTGCCAATCGCCTCGATCACAGGAAGTTCCCCCATACAAGATAGGGCAGGATCGAGGCGTAATCGTCAGTCCACACAGGACCTTCCGGCTCCTCCAGCTCGCGCCAGCCGCCTTCAGCTTCAAGCGCGGCAAGACGGTCCGGGTCGCGCGCCAGCGCCACCCAGGTCGAAGCAAACAGCTCCGCATCCTGCTGCTCACCATCCGCACGCAGCCGCGCGGTAAGCCCGCGCGAAATTGCCAATTGCGAAATGACCGGCTCAAGATGGATGTAATTGTTGGAGATATGCATCACCAGCAGGCCATCCTCGCTCAACGAGCGCAGGTAAATGTCCATCGCCTCTGCCGTAAGCAGGTGGAGCGGAATGGCATCCGAGCTGAACGCGTCAATCACCAGAATGTCGAAACGATCCGCTGCCATTTCCTTCAGTTCCAGCCGCGCATCACCGATCACTACCGGGCTGTCTGGTGCGCAGCGGGAAAGATAGGTGAATTCGCCGCGATCCGAATAATGCAGCACCTCGGGGTCGATCTCGAAGAAGGTCCAGTCCTGCCCCTCCTCGCGGTAACAAGCGAGCGTGCCGACGCCGAGACCGACCACGCCGATCCGTGCGCCCGCCCCGAACATGGCATTGGCCTGCAATAGCGAACGGCCAACACCTGAATTGCGCCCATAATAGGCGGTCGGCTCCTCAGCCGCTTCATCACCGGCACGCTGGACACCGTGGATCGTGGTGCCGTGCATCAGCAGGCGGTCGCCATCGGGTTCCTCACGCAGCGAGTAAATCCCGAAATAGCTGCGCTCGCGGTCCCCCTCAAAGCTCGTTTTCAAATTGGAGATGCCGCCCAGCGACAGCAGGAGCGCCGCGCAAGCCAGCACGAAGGACCAGCGCCGGGCGGCCAGCACCACTGCCAGGAACAATACGCCCAGGAGTGCTGCCCATTGCAGCGCGGTTAGCTGCGAATGCGCCAATGTGGATGCGAAGACTCCGAGCGCGGCATTGAACACGATCAGCAATGTCGCGGCCAGCAAGATCAACGCCATGCGCGGATTGCTGAACCTGTCTCCGATCAGGCGTTTCCAAGGGCCGAGCGGCAACAGGGCCGCCGCAGCCAAAATCAGCAGCGGATGCTCCCACGTCCAGTCGAACAGCACGGGCGCGATCAATGCGGTGAACAATCCGCCCAATGCGCCGCCAGCGGACATCACGAGGTAGAAGCGCGTCAACTCGTTTGCCGGCGGGCGTTTCTCATACAGACGCGAGTGCAGGGCAACCGCAGTTACGAACAACAGGACGACACTCGCCACAGCGGCAAGCAGGTCCGCGCGGCCAGCCGAGAACATCGAGATCGAACCATCGACCAGCAATACCACCGGCGCGAGGAACACGAACACGCCCGCAATCACACGCTTTTCGGCAAAAGCGATAGAGAAGCTCAGCAGATACAGCCCCAGCGGGATCACCCACAACAGCGGCATCGCCATGATATCGGTGGTAAGGAATGTCGTGGTCGAGAGCATCAGGCCCGAAGGCACCGCTGACAGGGCAAGCCACAAAAGCACCGTTTTCCACCCGCTGCGATGGGCCGGCGTGTCGTCATTTTGCTGTGCCACTTCGCGCGGCGTCGCAAGCCCGCGACGGGCCATCACGGCGGTAATCACGAGCACGATCAGCAGCCCATAACCAAACGCCCAGTAGAGACTTTGCGAGCCAATCGAGAGCAGCGGCTCTGCCAGCAGCGGATAGGTCAGCAATCCGGCAAAACTGCCCAGATTGCTCGCGGCGTAAAGCGGATAGGGGTTTCCCGCACCCGGATGCGCAGCGAACCAGCGCTGGATAAGCGGGGCTTGCGCGGAAATGGCGAAGAATGCCGGACCGACGGTCAGCATGAACAGCCATGGCACCCACAGGGCTTCCCAACCCGGCGCGGGCGGGGCAATTTCGGCCAGCGCCAGCGGCAAGGTCAAGCCGCCCAGCAACAGCACGGCGATATGGATCATTCCCTGCCGCGCGAGCGAGAAACGACCGATCCAGTGCGCATAGGCATATCCGCCCAGCAGCAGCGCCTGATACACCAGCATGGCGCTGTTCCAGACATTGGGCGCGCCGCCCAGCCTTGGCAGAGCCATGCGCGCAACCATCGGCTGCACAAGAAACAGCAGGAAACTGCCTGCCAGAATGGTCAGTGTGAAGAGCCAGCGGCGCGGATGTCCGCCTGTGGCATGTGTTTCAGTCATTGGCGCATTGCCCCCATTGCTCCGCAGTGGTGGAATAGACGATTGTCGGGTTCAGATCCTCGCCATAACGCGAATCGGTATAATCAAGGTCAATGCGGCGCTGCATTCCCAATCTTTTCATCAGGCCCCAGCTCGGGGCATTGCCATCTACCGTCAGGGCGACNACTTCATCAGCGCCAAAGCGGTTGAAGGCGAGGTCCAGTGCCGCGATTGCCGCTTCCTTGGCNTAGCCATGGCCCCAGGCATCCTCGCGCAATCGCCAACCCACTTCCATGGTGCCGGTTACCGAGCTTGCGGGTGCATCAGCGCGCTTGAGACCACACATACCGAGCATTTCGCCCGAGAGATGCCCGGCATCGGCCTTGCGCTCGACCACCCAGAAGCAGAAGCCATTGGCAATATTGCAATTTTCTATCCGCGCAATCTGTTTCGCTCGCCCGTCTTCATCCAACGACCCACCAAGCCAACGCATGACCGCAGGCGTATTGGTAACACGCCATTGCTCGGCCCAATCGTCGGTGCGCCAGTCGCGCAGAACCAGACGATCTGACTCAAATCGGAAATCAGCCATTGAGCAATCGTGCCGCAAGCGGAGCATGATAAGTCAGAATGCCGCTGCATCCCGCGCGCTTGAAAGCGATCAGCTTTTCCATCAGCAGCGCATCGCGGTCTCCTGCCCCGACTGCCGCGCCCGCCTCGATCAGCGCATATTCGCCGCTCACCTGATAGGCATAGACGGGCACGTGAAAACGCTGTTTCGCTCGCCAGATAATGTCGAGATAGGCCAGCCCCGGCTTCACCATCACACTGTCCGCGCCTTCGGCAATATCGAGGGCAATCTCAGCCAGTGCTTCATCGCCGTTGGCCGGGTCCATCTGATAGGTCTTCTTGTCGCCCACCAGCCTGTCGCCGCTCCCGACAGCATCGCGGAAAGGGCCGTAGAAGGCCGAGGCAAATTTGGCGGCATAGGCCATGATCTGGACATTGTGATGCCCGCCCATTTCCAATGCCATACGGATCGCGTGGACGCGGCCATCCATCATGTCTGACGGAGCGATAATATCTGCGCCCGCTTCGGCCTGATTTATCGCCTGATCGACCAGCACGGCGACGGTATCGTCATTCACGACATAGTCGGCGTCATTCACCAACCCGTCCTGCCCATGCGTCGTGTAGGGATCGAGCGCGACATCGGTCAGCACGCCGATATCATTGCCGCAAGCGTCTTTCACTGCCTTGATTGCACGGCACATGAGGTTGTCGGGATTAAGCGCTTCGGCCCCGTCATCGCTGCGCAGGCCGTCCTGCGTATTGGGAAATAGCGCGATGCACGGAATGCCAAGATCCACAGCCTCTTTCGCGCGTGCCGCAATGGCGTCAACCGACCAGCGGGAAACACCGGGCAGGCTGGCGACGGGCTCTTCGACGCCTTCGCCTTCGGTCACGAATAGTGGCCAGATCAAATCTGCGGGGGTCAGCACAGTTTCGCGCACCATGGCGCGGCTCCAGGCACTGGCCCGAGTGCGCCGTAACCGCGTGTTGGGGTAGCTTCTGTTCATGGTGGAGGGTCCTGCCGGAAAAGCGCGAATCGAGCAATGCGGGAGAATGTTTGCGTTCAGTCGACGCGTTGGCGGTTCTCGATCCGGTCAATTTCGCGGACCGGCTCTTCACTCATGCCTGGATCAGGCGGTAATTCGGAAAGCGCGGCGCCCGCCTCAACCATTTGCAGCCGCAAAAGCTGCTCGCGAAAATTGGTCAGCTGGTCGCGCGATAGCTGTGCGCGGGTGACGAATTGGACGCTGGACGGGTCAATCTTCTGCCCATTGCGATACATTTCATAATGCAGATGCGGCCCGGTGGAGAGGCCAGTGGAGCCGACATAACCGATCACCTGCCCGCGCTCGACACTCTGGCCATTGCGCACGGCAATGCGGCTCATATGGGCATAGCCCGTCGACAGACCCCCGCCATGGCGGATGCGGACGAAATTGCCATAGCCGCCATTGCGCCCTGAAAAATTCACTGTGCCATCTGTGGCAGCGTAAATCGGCGTGCCGTGCCGAGCGCGGAAATCGAGGCCCGAGTGCATCCGGCGGTAGCCCAGGATCGGGTGGCGGCGCATTCCGTAGCGTGAAGAGATCGCTCCCGGCACGGGCCGGACCAGGCCTTCACGCCGCGCGCCTTCGCCTGCCGCGCTGAAAAAATGCCCTTCGCGCCCGAAGCGCATGAGCTGCAGCCGTGGCCGGTCATCACGGATGACAGCCGCATACAGCAAATCGCCCACTTCGATTTCACCCGTTGCGGCGCGGCGATAATCAATGATCATGTCGAATTCGTCGCCGGCGCTGATATCGCGGTCAAGATTGATCTCTTGCCCGATAGTGCGCAAATATTCCTGCACCGCGCTTGGCGGAGCGCCGACCGCGCGGGCCGAACGGTAAAGGCTATCGCCCACCNTGCCGCGCACGCGCAATGGCGTGGCATCGACCATGATCGGGCGCGGATCGAGCACCAGATCGCCATCGCGCCGCTCAACTGCCAATTGCATGTCGAAACGGGCGCGGAAAGACAGCGCATCAACGGGGCGCGGCACATCGGACGAAGCGCGGCGGCCCAGCGTAATATCAATTTGCGTTCCGGATTCGATGTCGTCCAGCGGGATCGCCTCACCGACCATGCTGGCAATCATACGCGCTTCCTCAGCGCCGACACCGGCACGGCGCAACATCCGGTCAAAGCCGTCGCCTTGCGCCAGGGTCGCCACCAGGTCGAGCCGCGGGCGTTCCGGCGCACTGTCGAGATCGGCCACGGCAAAAGTCGCGCCCATGCTACGTCCGCTATCAGCGCCAAGCGCAAGCGGCATGATCATCTGGCTGCGGAATTCATCGCGCACGGAATCGTCAATTTGCATAGCGGGTGCGGCTTCCACCGCAGAAAATCCGGGCCATGCTGCCACTGCCACAACTGACAGGCCAACAAGTGTCACCACACCGCGCANCCATCTGCGCGAACCGATGTCATCTGCCANNTTTGGCGCAAGGTCGAGCTCGGCAAGTTTGGAAGAGGCGCGTGTTCGCCATTCGCCATAACGACTGGAGAGCGACGACATGCGCGCAATCCGTCGCCGCGAGCGCAGCTCTGATGCAGGAAGTTTTTCGTCGTCCATGACTTGGGCAAGCGTCAGCTCGGCAGGCGGATAATCGCCTTCCGACTTCTGCGGTTCGCCTTCGTGATCCTTGAACAAACGTGCTCTCCTTCGCGGTCGCACGACACCCTTGGCAAACAGATGTGACGGCGCGACCCAATCCCGGCCTGCGTGATTGCCTGTAAAACTGGCGATACAAAGTTAATTTCGCTTTAACATCGACCAACCGAGTCTGGCGCGCGACAAACTGCGCGGAGGGCCCCAGCGGTTGCGCATCGGGGCACGGATGGCCATGATTCGCTTATCGTGACGTTCCCTCCTTCTGCCCAGTCTGACCAAGGCCATATCCGCGCCGTTCTTGGCCCGACCAACACTGGCAAGACGCATCTCGCGATTGAGCGGATGTGCGGCCATTCCTCGGGCGCCATCGGCTTCCCGCTGCGGCTGCTGGCGCGCGAAGTTTATGACAAGGTCTGCGCGATCAAGGGCGAGGCAGCCTGCGCGCTGATCACTGGCGAAGAGCGAATCGAACCGCAGGGCGCACGCTATTTCCTCTGCACCGCCGAAGCCATGCCGTCAGATGGCGGCGGCAAGGCCTTTGTCGCGCTGGACGAAGCTCAGCTTGCCGCTGACCGGGAGCGCGGACATATTTTCACCGACCGCCTGCTCAATGCGCGCGGTCGCGACGAAACCATGCTGCTGGGTTCAGCCACGTTGGAGCCATTGGTGCGCAAATTGGTCCCGGAAGCGCAAGTGGAGGAGCGCCCGCGCTTTTCCACGCTGAGCCATGCCGGATCGACCAAGCTGTCACGCCTGCCCCCGCGCAGCGCCATCGTCGCCTTCTCGATAGAGCAGGTCTATCAAGTGGCTGAGTTGCTGCGGCGGTTTCGCGGCGGGGCTGCTGTGGTGATGGGCGCGCTTTCTCCGCAAACCCGCAACGCCCAAGTCGACTTGTTCCAATCGGGCGAAGTTGATTACATCGTTGCTACCGATGCCATAGGCATGGGGCTGAACCTCGATGTCCATCACGTTGCCTTTGCGGCGCTGTCGAAATTCGATGGCGCGCGCCAGCGGCGGCTCACTCCCGCAGAAATGGCACAGATTGCGGGGCGCGCAGGGCGGCATCAAACCGATGGCACATTCGGAACCATGTCCGGGGGAGGCAGGGGTCGGAATGGAGCGCCGCTCGAATTCAGCGAAGAAGAGCTTTTGGCCATCGAGCAGCACCGTTTTGCACCGATCACCAAGCTGTTCTGGCGTGAACCGGAGCCGCGCTTCGATACGCTGGATTTGCTCATCTCGGATCTGGAAGCCTCGCCGCGCNCAGAAGGTCTCGCCCCTGCGCCCGAGGCGATCGACATGGCCGTGCTCAAGCGCTTGTCCGAACAGGCCGAAGTGATCGATGGCGTCACGACGCCCGCGCAGGTCGAGCGTTTCTGGCAAGCATGCCAATTGCCTGATTTCCGCCAGCTCGGCCCCGAAGGCCATGCACGCTTCGTCGCCCGCCTGTGGGCCGATTTGCGCGCAGGGCACATTGGCGCAGACTTTGTTGCGGCGCGGATCGNCGAATTGAACAATATCGCAGGCGACATCGACACTTTGCAGGGCAGATTGTCGGCAGTGCGCAGCTGGGCCTATATTTGCCAGCGGCCCGACTGGGTGCTGGCACGCGACGAAATGGCTGCCCGCGCCCGCGCAGCCGAGGCCAAATTGTCCGACGCGCTTCACCAAAAACTCACCGAACGTTTCGTCAATCGAAGAACCGCTGTATTGATGCGCGGAATGGGAAAGGATGCAGGGCTCTTGCGCGTACAATTGGAAGATGATGGACGGGTCACCGTCGAGGGACAGCCTATCGGCCATCTCGAAGGATTCCGCTTCGTGGTGGACGACACCGCCAGCTCTGAGGACCGCAAGCTGATGCTGGCTGCGGCTGAAAAGCACATGCCTGCGCTGCTGGCCGCCAAGGCGAACAAACTTATCGGCGAGGAATTGGGTGAATTGCAGATCGCTGACGGCCAGCTCATGCGCGGAGAGCAGAAAGTCGCTACGCTCGAAAAGAGCAAGTTTGCAGCCGCACCGCGCATCGTGATCGCCAAGGAGCTGGGCCAGATGGATCCGGCGCACCGTTCGCGGCTGGAAGAGGCGTTGCAAGTCTGGCTCGAACAGAACCTGGCACCGCTCGCGCCATTGCAGGCCCTGCAAGAGGCGGCGAATGATCCCGAGGCAGGCACCGAAGTGCGCGCTCTGTTGCTGACGCTGGCAGATCGCGGCGGAATGGTGCGGCGTGAAGACGCTGGCCTGGCGCATGTTCCCAAGGAAAAGCGCCCGTTCCTGCGCCGCCTTGGCGTCACCATCGGTTCGCTCGATGTCTATATGCCCGCCCTGCTCAAACCCGCCCCGCGCCGCTTGTTGCGCGCGCTCGGCGTGGATCGCCGCGATGTGCGCGAAGCGATGGAGGCGGTGATCGACGGCAGCCAACACCTGCCCGCAGGCTATCGCCGCGCTGGCAAGCAGGCGATCCGTATCGACATGGCGGAAAAGCTTTTCCGCGCCGCGCATGAACAGCGCGCCAAATCGGCTAACGCGCGAGATGAGGGAGCGCGCGGCTTTCCGGTCGATATGGCGCTCGCCACCAGCATGGGCCTTTCGCCGGAGGGTTTTCGCAGCCTGATGAAGGATGCAGGTTTTCGTCAGGGACAACCGTTAGAGCTTGCTGAGGGCGCATACGGCCCGCCGCGTCCCGTGCCATGGGCATGGCGCGCCCCGCGCAAGGATTCGATGCAGAAGCGGAGGCCCGAGCGTAGCGGAGCCAAGGGCAAGCCAGACAAAAAGCGGCCAGATAAGCGGTCCGGCAAAGGTTCGCACAAAGGCTTCGGCGACAGGCGCGGCAAGCCACCTGCTTCGAATCAGCCCGCAACCGGAAAGGCGCTTGCTGGCCTTGCGGATTTGCTGAAGGGCTAGAATGCGGCTCGACCTGCTGCTGTGCCGCCTGCGCTTTGCCAAAAGCCGTGCCGTCGCCCAGCGCTGGATCGATGAGGGCCATATCCGCTGCAATAGCGAGCGGGTCGTGCGAATAGACCATGCGATTGCCGCAGGCGATGTGCTCACCTTGCCCATCGGGCACGGCGTCCAGATCATCGCGATCGAGACGCTGCCAGAACGGCGCGGACCAGCCGCCGAAACGCAATCGCATTACCGTGTGGTCAATCGGGACTCTTGACGCTCGCGCGTCTTTCGCCATAGCAGAGCTGCGCAACGAAAAGGACCAGTGCACCCATGACTTATGTCGTCACCGACGCCTGCATCAAATGCAAATATACCGACTGCGTCGAAGTCTGCCCGGTGGACTGTTTCTACGAGGGCGAGAACATGCTCGTCATCAATCCGTCCGAATGTATCGATTGCGGCGTGTGCGAGCCGGAATGCCCGGCCGAAGCAATTCTGCCCGATACCGAAGATGGCCAGGAAAAATGGCTGGAGCTGAACACCAAATTCTCCGCCGAATGGCCCAACATCACCGAGAAGAAAGATCCGCCCGAAGATGCGGACGAGCACAAGGATGAAGAAGGCAAGTTCGAGAAATTCTTCTCTGAAGAGCCCGGCGAAGGCGACTGATCGCCACCCCTTCCGTGGGCTCCGAAATCTGATCCAACCTTGCCGCGCCGTCGCCCGGTTTAGCCATACAATGGCGCGGACTGGAATTTATTTCGCGAATCTGTTATATACTTACCGTGTTGTCAGCCCCTGACCGGGGCGACAGGCGGATTAGGAAGGCAGACCACCGCATCAAGCGACATTGAAAATTCACCAGCCGCTGCCAGTCGGCGGAGGGGATTTTGTATCGCCGCGAGTTGGGTCTGCAAGCGAAAGGAATGCATATGGCCGCGAATGCGACCGCTTTTGAAGTCGGTGATTACGTTGTTTACCCCAAGCATGGTGTGGGCCGCGTAATCGAATTGCAGAATGAAGAAATCGCCGGAATGCAGCTGGAGCTATACGTGCTCCGCTTTGAAAAAGAGCGGATGACGCTGCGCGTTCCCACCAACAAGGTCGAAAGCATCGGGATGCGCAAGCTTTCCAGCGACAAGACCCTGAAGGAAGCGATGGAAACGCTGAAAGGCAAGCCCAAGGTCAAGCGGACCATGTGGAGCCGCCGGGCGCAGGAATATGAAGCGAAGATCAATTCGGGCGATCTGGTATCAATTGCCGAAGTGACGCGCGATTTGTTCCGTCCTGAAGACCAGCCCGAACAGAGCTATTCCGAACGGCAGATCTTCGAAGCTGCCTCCAGCCGCCTCGCGCGTGAACTTGCAGCGATGGAGAAGACCGATGAGCCGACTGCGCTCACCAAGATTCTCGACGTGCTGAAAGAGCATGCGCCGCAATATTACGAGACTGACGACGAAGATTGATCGCGTTTCAACGAGGTCTCAAACTGATTGAAGGGTCGCTCACGCCAAGTGAGCGGCCCTTTTTCATGCGCCATACCTTCCACCAAACGGCGAAGCCAATCGACCGGCAACTTTGCATCATTGACAGCCATTGTGTATTGTTGGCCTAACACACAGGGATGGAGGATACGAATGCGCCTTGAACAGATTTTCCGGAAAATGGCCCCGGTAGCGGCACTGGCGGCAGCGACAGCACTGTCTGGTTGCGGCATAAACAGCGTAGATGGCGTGCCACTGGCAGAGCTCGACACTAGCGGACCCGCGCCGAGCGGCGTGGCGCTGGGTGGTTCTGATCTGGTTGTCATCACGAGTGGAGACACCTTTACCATCGACATTGAAGGCAGTGAAGAAGCGCAGGAGGCCATGCGGTTCGATCTGGACGAAGACACCCTCTCCATTGGGCGTGAATCGGATGATGGCGGTCAAGCGACTGTGAACATCACCATGCCCGCGCCCACCAGCCTTGCAGTGGGTGGCTCAGGCCAGATTACGACCGATGCCATGAGCGGTGACCCAGAAATAGCAATCGGCGGATCAGGGCAAATTATCGCAACCGGCCTTGATGGCGGGCGCTTGGAAGTCGCGCTAGGCGGCAGCGGTCGCACTGAAATATCTGGCGAAGTCGATAATCTCGAGCTTGCGATCGGTGGAAGCGGGACCGCAGATATGGCGGATTTACAGGTTGGCGATGCCGAAATCAGTGTTGGTGGTTCAGGTAATGCGACCTTCGCCTCTGATGGCAATGTCGAGGCGCGCATCGCCGGTTCGGGCGATATCCGCGTAACCGGTTCGGCCACTTGCACGCTGAACTCGGTCGGGTCAGGCCGCTTGATCTGCGAAGAGGCGCCGGCAGAACCCGAAGACGATGACGGCGATACGGCGGAAGAGTAAATCACCACGGCTCGCCTAAAACTCATTGCCGCGACAGCGTGACACAGCCACAAAGGGGCTGGCGGAGATGATCCGCCAGCCCCTTTGTCTGGTGCAGGAAAACCGAATGTCGCGCATTACCTTGTTATCCGCTCCCGTTCTCGCACTCAGCCTTGGCGGCTGCGTTGCCAGCACGCTGGTCGATGTCGCCACCGCTCCGGTGCGGGCCGCCGGGAAGGTCGCCGACTGGGCCACTACCAGCCAAGATGAGGCTGACCGGGAGCGCGGGCGCGAAATCCGTGAGCGTGAGGAACGCTTGGGCGAACTCCAGCGCGACTATGCTGAGCTGGAGCAAGAATGCGTCGAAGGCGACGACGATGCCTGCCGCGAGGCCGTGGCCGTGCGCCAGGAGATGGACGAGCTGATCCCCACCATCCCCGTAGAACCAACAGAGGACGACTAAGCCGCCGCAGCGCGCTCCAGTCGGTCGTTGATCGCTGCCCCGATACCGTCACCCGGGACCGGCGCGATGGCTACGCGGGGTTTGGCTGAGGCAGCGGCCTGATGCAGGCAATCATACAGCCGCGATGCCGCCGTTGTGAGATCGCCTGCTTCCGACAAGCTACAATCGCCGGGAATACCGCCGAAACCTATCAAGAATTCGTCGCTTTTCGCTTCGAACGCATTGAGACGTACCGGCTTTCCCGGCGCATAGTGGCGGCTTAGCTGACCCGGCGCTTCCACCGCACCCTGCGCTGGCGGAGCGGGCATGGGTTGGCCGAAGTGACGGCCGTGCAGCACGTCCAGATCCACGGGCCCAGGCCGCAATTCTTCCCACCGCCCATCGTCGCGCACTGCAAGGATGGTGGATTCAATCCCACCTGACGTCGCGCCGCCATCGAGGACGAAGTCGATCCGCCCGTCGAGCGAGGCGAGTACATGCTCGGCCATGGTCGGGCTAATGAAACCGCTACGATTGGCGGACGGCGCTGCGAGGGGGAAATCCACCCGGCTTAATAGCCCGCGCATGGCGGGGTGCGCGGGCGCGCGCAGGGCTATCGTTGGCAATCCGGCGGTGACAGCAGGAGCAAGACCTGCATCCTGCCGCAGCGGCACCACCATGGTCAGCGGGCCGGGCCAGATTGCCGTCGCAGGGGCGGCGGCGGCATCGGAAAACAGCCCGAATTGGCGCGCATGGTCCAGATCGCGCACATGGACGATCAGCGGATTGAAGTCGGGACGACCCTTGGCCTGATAGATTTTCGCCACCGCCTCGGCACGATCTGCCCGCGCTGCCAATCCGTAAACGGTCTCCGTAGGCACAGCCACAAGCCCGCCATCGCGCAGCACTTGCGCGGCGCGGGCAATGCCATCGACATCAGCCGGAATGGTTGGCGTCTTGCTGCTCATCACGCGCGCCTATAGGGAATAGCTCGATGGAAAACCAAGCCGAACTACTCGCGCGGATTGCAGCTGCGCTGGAAAAGCTCGTTCCCGCGACGCCTGACGATGTCAGTTGGCAGGACGCACCAGCCTATGTCTGGAACGGTGCGAGTGCTCGCCCGGTGACACAAATCGAAGCGCCTGCGCTTACGCTGCTACGCGGGATTGACCGTCAGAAGCAGGTGGTCACTGCCAATATCGCCCGTCTGGCAGAAGGCGCGGCAGCGCACGACATGCTCTTGTGGGGCGCGCGCGGGATGGGCAAATCGGCCCTGCTGCGTGCAGCGATTGCCGATGCGCAGAACTCCGGGGGGCAGATTGCGCTGGTGCAGATCGCGACCGACGCCGTGCCATCACTGCCCGCACTGTTTGCACAGCTCTCTGGAATAAAGCGCAACTTCCTCATTTTCATTGATGATTTGGGGTTTGCCGAGGGTGATGATGCCACGCCGCGCCATCTGCGCAGCTGGCTCGACGGCGGGGTTGAGGCGCGACCCACCAATGTCCGCCTTGCCGTAACCACCAATCGGCGCGCCATCCTGCCGCGTCAGGCGAGCGAGCAGGACGACCCCATCAATCCGCGCGATGCCGTGGATGACAATCTGGCGCTGGCAGACCGATTCGGCCTCGCGCTCGGCTTTCACAACGCCAGCCAGGACGATTATCTCGATATGCTGCGCGGCTATGCCGCCGAATACGGATTGGAACTGGACGAGAGCGAAGCGCTGGAATGGGCCAAGCGGCGCGGCGCGCGTTCAGGCCGTATCGCATGGCATTTCATCACTGAACTGGCCGGACGGGTGGGCAAGCAGCTCTAACCGCCCGTTCTCCGGCCCCCTTAACTCCAGACCCCGGTCACATAATGTCCTGCGGAGCGATGGCACCTTCCTCGAAGGCGCGCGCGGGATCACCCTGCAATTGCCGAAGAGGTGGCAGACGCTCGCCGCTATTGCGCTCGATCGCCTCGGCCGCTTCGGCACCGGGAGAAGTAACCCGCCAGATGATATTGGCGGTATCATCGCTCACCAGCAATGCGCCGGTGCGGTCCCACTCGACCCATGTCGGACGGCCATAGGTATCGCCTTCGCTGGTGAGGAATGTCTCCAGCACTTGGCGCGGTTCACCCACAGGATTTCCGCGCTCGTCGAACTCCACGAACACCACGTCATATCCTGCGGGTGGGGAGCGATTCCACGATCCATGGCGGGCAATGAAGGCGCCATGACTGAAGGCTTCGCCCATTCTTGTGCCTTCTTCGGTGAACACCAGCCCCAGCGCCGCGGCGTGAGCGCCCAGCGCATATTCGGGCAAGCGCGTGTATTCGGTGAGGAAGCGCGGCATCGGCGCCTCAACACGCTCGTCGAACACATCTTTGTAATAGACCCATGGCCAGCCGTAATGCACGCCGATGGGCACGTTGGACATGTAATCGGGCACAAGATCACTGCCGAGCATGTCGCGCTCGTTCACAGTGGTCCACAGCTCACCGGTCCAGGGGTTGAAAGCCATCCCATTGGGATTGCGCATTCCGGCACCGAAAAGCCGCGAAGATCCGGTTTCGAGATTGATCTCGTGGATCGCCGCGCGCTCCCCTTCGATATCCATACCGCCTTCGCCGATATTCGACGCCGAACCCACCGCGACAAACAGACGTGTGCCGTTCTCTGAAAGGATTATGTTGCGCATCCAATGGTTTCCGGCAGGTGGGAGGTCGGCGATTTTCTCCGGCTCACCCTGCACGCTATTGCTGCCAAGTTCATAATCGAAACGCAGCACGGCATCGTGATTGGCAATGTAGAGATTGCCATCGACCCAGGCGATGCCCGAGGGCGAATCGAGATCATCTTCGCGCAAAACGTGCTGCTCTTCGGCAACGCCATCCTCATCGCCGTCTCGCAGCAATACCAGCTGATTGGCTGACGGGTTGCCTGCGCCCGCTTCGCTAAACAGCAGTCCGGCCACGAAATTGGTCAGCCAACCGCCCGCCAGCTCGCGCTCTGGCGCATTGGTCAGCGTGACCAGCACATCGCCATTGGGCAGGGTGTGGAGCACACGCGGGTGATCGAGCCCTTCGGCAAAGCGATTGACCTCCAACCCCTCGCCCGGCGTCGGCGCGCCATCATCGCCCCAGCCAATCGGGCTGGCGATGGCGACTGTCGGGACAAGCTGCTCGTTCGGCTCGGCCAGCACCGGGTCAGTGCCAGTGGTTTCCGCGAGGGAATACTCAGCCACGTCGGGCCGCGTCAGGAACCAGATGATGATCCCACCGATAACGAGCAGGACCAGCAGGGTGATGAGAATTTTCTTCAGAATGCGCATGATGACTCGATAAGCGAGGCTGCGCGCGGCGGCAATGGATTTGGCCGTGCGGCTGCGTTACAAGCCGAGCGCATGTACGATTTCACACCCGCTCCGGGGGCCAGCAAGCCCGATATCTACGCCGCCCTGCTTGAAGCCGTGGAGGCTGTGACCGCCGGTGAGACTGATGCAATAGCCAATATGGCCAATGCCGCGGCTTTGCTGGGCGAATTCCTGCCGGACTGCAATTGGACCGGCTTTTACCGCCTGATTGACGGTGAATTGGTGCTTGGACCCTTTGCCGGGCGGCCCGCTTGCATCCGCATTCCGGTGGGAGTGGGTGTTTGCGGTGCGGCGGCGAAAGGAGAAACCCAGCTGGTAGAAGATGTGCATAGTTTCCCCGGCCATATCGCCTGTGATGCGCGCAGCCGATCTGAACTGGTGGTGCCTGTAATGCGCGATGGCGCGGTTGTGGCCGTGATTGATCTCGACAGCCCCAGCCTCGCGCGGTTCGACGAAGAGGACCGCGCCGGGATCGAAGCTCTCGCCGGTCTGCTCAGCTCGCGCATCTAGCCCCTTCCCCACAGCCGCGTAATGTCCCGTAACGGGGCAGCGATGGCGGCCCGCTTGGTTTTCCGCGTCTTTCTTTGGTAAATATGGAGTTAAATGGGCAATGCGCCCGTTCCATGTAAGGGATATTGCCGTGATGACGACCCGCACCGTTCTCCTGCTCGCAAGTGCTGCCGCGCTCGGGATAGCCGCTCCTGCCGCCGCGCAAGAAGGTCATCATGATGGCCATGGTCAAGATCACCACGGTTCGGAACATCAGGGTGCTGAGCATCATAGCTCTGAGCATCATGCGGACACCATCACCACGGATGGTCGCTACGAGGGGGCTTGGCAGGGCGATTGGAGTGATGAGGAAACCTGGCACGGTGAGTGGACCGGAACCTATACGAATGCCGAGGGGCAAACCGTTGATGCCAGCTATCACGGCGTATTTATGGGCGAACANCGGTTCATGAGCGAAGACGGTCATGTCCTCGCACACGGCGAGCATGGTTGGCGCGAACATCACACGGGCAGCAATGCCAATGGCAGCCATCACGCCCCGCGCTTGGCCTATACGGCGCAAGAGCGTGCGCAATGGCTCACAGATTGCCAGTATCTGATGGCCGATGGGGGTGGGTATTACGATGATCGCCGGGACCGCAATGGCGGACTTATCGGCGGTCTTCTCGGCGCAGTGGTTGGCGGCGTGGCTGGAAACCGCATTGCCGATGACGATCGCCTGCTCGGCACTGCGGTAGGTGCGGGTCTGGGTGGCCTCGCTGGCGCAGCGATCGGTTCAGTGCTCGATGGGGACGGCGATGGCGAGCTCAGCCGTAATGAAGTCTGGGCATCGCGCTATTGCGAGGCATATCTACGTCGCCATGAACTTGGCGGTGGTCAATTCGCGTATGGTCAGCAGGTCATGATGGTGCCTGTCACCACCCACTCACAGTTCGGGCGTGTTCAGGGGCCTGCTCGGGCGCGGGGGCATGGCCACAACCACGCTCAGCGCCGCGATGAGGATTGCCGCATCTGCCGCGAAACTGTGATTGAGGAAGAGGTCGAGATTGTACGTCCGGCATCGCGCCCCCGTCCTCGCCCTACCCCGCGTCCAGCGCCTCAGGCTCAACCGCAGGGCAAGCTAACGCCGCTCAGCTGAGCATCGCTGCTATTTCCGAGGTCTGAAAACTTGCGCCGCGCAACTTCTAGCGCCGCGCAACTGGTGTGCTTGAATCAGATGCCACTGCCCGTAAGTCTCTGACAAATAAGGTCTAGCTGGTCAAGTGTGCGGAATCTCACCGTCACGGCCCCCGAACGCGGATCATCGTCTGTGGCGATTTTTACCGGCAGACCGAGGAATTCCTCAAGGTGGTTTTCAACCGCTGCAATATCGGCATCCTGCGCCGAATCGCGGGGTGGGCGTGCCGTGCGACGAGCCGGGACTTCTCCGCCGTTGCGGCTTTTGCGCGCCAGTTTCTCAACTTCACGCACGGACAAGCCCTTGCTGACCGCCTGCTCCGCCAATTCCTCGGCATCATCCAGTCCGATCAGCGCACGGCCGTGGCCCATATCGAGCCGTCCAGCCTCCAGATGATCGAGTACGCGTGTTGGCAAAGAAAGAATGCGCTGCAAATTGGCCACGTGGCTGCGTGATTTCTCCACCAGAGTGGCGATATCAGCCTGGGTCATGCCTTCGAATTCAGACAGACGCTGATAGGCACGCGCTTCTTCAACCGGGTTGAGATCTTCGCGCTGAATATTCTCAATAAGCGCCAGCGCCATAACATCGCGATCCGCCAGATCACGAATTATGGCCGGAATTTCATGCAAGTGCGCCTTTTGCGAAGCGCGCCAACGGCGCTCACCTGCAACCAGCTGATATTTACCTCGCGGTTGCGGACGGACAATCACAGGTTGAATCACACCGCGGCTGGCAATCGATGCAGCGAGCTCTGCAAGCGCTTCCTCATCAAAATGATGGCGCGGCTGGTCTGGGTGCGGCTCGATATCGGATATGGCCAACATGGCGAGACCGTCAGAGGGCGTTGTTGTGGCCGCACTTTGGTTTGGCGATGCCGCACCGCCTGACGCCACCAAGGGTTCCTCACGCCGTGCTTCGCCCATTAGAGCGCCAAGCCCTTTGCCGAGCTTGCGCCGATTGGCAGGCACGCGCGGTGTCGCGTCGCCCTGCGCCTGCTTTGTGTCCTTGTCGCTCATGCTGCCACCTTTTGTGCTGGGAGACGTCCAATCAGCTCTCTCGCAAGCGCCATATAGGCTCGACTGCCGGTGCATGAATGATCATATACGAGTGCAGGCAGGCCGTGGCTCGGTGCCTCGGAAAGCCTGACATTGCGCGGAATCACGGCCTCGAACACCAGATCACCCAAACATTCGCGCACATCATCAGAAACCTGGTCTGTCAGGCGATTGCGCCTGTCGAACATGGTCAGGGCAATGCCAACGATGCCCAAATCGGGGTTGAAACGCTGTTGAACCTGCTCGACCGTCTGCAAAAGCTGGCTCAAGCCTTCCAGCGCAAAAAATTCGCACTGCAGCGGCACCATCAACGTATCAGCGGCACAGAGCGCATTGAGCGTCAGCAGGCCGAGCGATGGCGGACAATCGATAAAGCAAATGTCATGGCCTTCATGATCTGCAAGGGCATCACGCAAACGGTGCGCGCGGTTCTCTACGCCAACCAGCTCAACTTCAGCACCACTCAGGTCGACGGTTGCAGGGAGCAGGTCGAGGCCGGGAATGGTTGAGCGCATTACGCAGTGATCAACTGCCACTTGATCCACCAACACATCATAGCTCGAAAAATCGCGGTCTGCTGCGCCTACACCGATGCCGGTCGAGGCATTCCCCTGCGGATCGAGATCGACCAACAGGGTGCGCCAACCACTCGCCGCCATGGCAGTCGCAATATTGATGGCTGTTGTGGTCTTACCCACTCCACCCTTCTGATTGGCTATTGCGATCACGATCATGACAGAACTGGCCTCCCGGTGCCGACTAAGATTCCCGCCTCCGCATCCGTCACAGAATGTTCCACGTGGAACATTGCCCGGATTTTCGTAGGTTGTTGCGACAGTTCTTGCGCCCCCGAACGCCCTTTGGGCAACAGCCAGGTGGTGGAGCGTGTGGAAAAACGGGCGGATAAGTCGAGCAATTTGCCTAGCGGAGCAAAGGCGCGCGCTGTGATGACGGCAATTTCGGAGCTTTCCACAAGTTCGAGCCGCGATCCATGAACGGTGCAATTGGAGAGCCCGAATTCCTCCGCAACCCGCTCCAACCATTCGATTCGCTTTCTGCGCGATTCGACCAAGCCAATCTGCAGATCAGGTCTTACCATAGCGAGAACCAATCCGGGGAGCCCGGCCCCCGACCCCAAATCGAGCCAAGGTGATGTTTCACGTGGAACATGATCGAGCAGTTGGATGCTGTCGGCAATATGACGCTGCCAAACATGATCGAGGCTGGCAGAAGAAATGAGATTCTGGCGCGAGTTCTCCATGGCCAGCAAGGCAATGAAGCGGTCAAGCCGCTCCATGGCTTCCGCATCGCATCGCTCAGCGCAAAATGCCTTCGCCTGTTCTTCGGTCTCGATCATGCAGCGCGGTTACGGCGTTTCGCGTGGACCAGCAATGCCGCAAGTGCCGTTGGCGTGATTCCGCGAACGCGGCCCGCGGCGGCCAAATTGCTCGGGCGGGCATTACTAAGACGCTCCACCATTTCATTGGATAGGCCTGGTACCTCTGAGTAGGGGAAGCCGTCACCCAGTTCCAACGCCTCACCGCTGCGCAAGTCACGCAACTCAGCGTCTTGTCGAGCAAGATAGGGCGCGTAGGCTGCGTCCTCTGCCAGCTCACTCGCAAGTTCGCTTGTCGGATCGCATTCCTGGGGTAGCCAAGGCGCGAGTGATGCCAGCGGAATGTCGGGAAACGCGAGCCATTCCTGGATGTTCTTGCGGCCAGCATCACGCCTCACCGGAAGGCCGGCATCACTCAATTCGGTAGAGGTCGCGGTCTTATCCAAAGCGGCCTTCCACGTGGAACGGTCTTTGGAACGCTGCTCAAACCAATCAGCGCGTTCCCGGCCCACGCACCCCACTTCGAGGGCAAGCCCTGTCAGCCGGGTTGAGGCGTTGTTTGCACGCAGCCGCAAGCGATACTCAGCGCGCGCCGTAAGCATTCGATAAGGCTCGCTTACGCCGTGCAGCGTTAGATCGTCAATCATCACCGCTATGTAGGAATTCGCCCGATTGAGCGCGGGCGGTGTGCGATCGAGCGCGACACATGCAGCGTGCATCCCGGCAATCAAGCCCTGTGCTGCAGCCTCTTCATATCCGGTAGTGCCGTTGATCTGCCCCGCGCAATAGAGCCCCGGCATTGCCTTGAGCTGCAGGCCATCACCCAATGCGCGTGGATCGATATGGTCATATTCCACCGCGTAACCAGGGACTTCCATCACAACCTGTTCAAGTCCGTCCATGGCTCGCAACATTGCGAGCTGCACGTCGACTGGCAGCGAAGTGCTGATTCCGTTGGGATAGACGAGATGGGTGTCGAGCCCTTCAGGCTCGAGGAAAACTTGATGGCCATCGCGGTCTGCAAAACGATGGATCTTGTCTTCGATCGAGGGGCAATAGCGTGGGCCCGCTGCGTCAATCGCGCCACTAAACAAAGGTGAACGATCGAGATTTTCGGCAATAATGGCATGCGCCTGCGGATTTGTGCGGGTAATTGCGCAGAACACCTGCGGATTAACGCGCTGCGCGGTGAGCGGCGACATAGTCCATGGATCACTGTCAGAAGGTTGTTCCTCCAGACGCGACCAATCTATCGTCCTGCCATCAAGCCGTGGCGGCGTGCCGGTCTTGAGCCGCGCCATAGGTAATTCCGCGCTGCGCATCTGCTCAGCCAGCCGTTTTGCCGAATCCTCACCGATGCGTCCGCCTTCAAAGCGCTCTTCACCCCGGAACAGTGTTCCACCAAGGAAAGTGCCTGTGCACAGCACCACAGAGTGACCAACAACTTCACTACCGTCACCAAGACGGACACCGTTGACCCGCTGAGCCGCCATCAGCAATTCAGAGGCCTCACCCTCGATGACTGTAAGAGACGGCAACTGCGACATCATCCCCTGCACGCTCGCACGAAACAGGTTTCGGTCAGCCTGAACGCGCGGCCCATGTACCGCGCTGCCCTTTGATCGATTGAGCATACGGTAGTGAATCGCCGCCGCATCCGCCGCGCGGCCAATCAATCCGTCGAAGGCATCCACCTCCCGAACGAGATGACCCTTGCCAAGCCCGCCGATGGCCGGATTGCAGCTCATGGCACCCAATTTGGCCGCATCGAACGTGATTAGAGCGGTGCGCACACCCATACGCGCTGCGACAGCCGCAGCTTCGCAGCCCGCATGACCTCCACCTACGATGATGACATCAAAATTCGTCATTATGCGCCCGTTAGAGCCACCAGTGTGCTTGGTCAAAGCCAAGATGGCTCATCCGTGCATGTTCCACGTGGAACATCCTATTTCCCGATGCAGAAACGTCCGAATAGCGCGTCAAGCACGTGCTCTGTCGAGGCACGACCCGTCAGTGCGTCAAAAGCAGCGCGCGCCAATCGCAGGTGTTCAGCAATCAGGAGCGGGTCTGCCTTCGTTGAGACCGCCTCAAGCGCCGCTACACCCTCTTCAAGTCGCGCCCGCTGCCGCGCATTCAATGCCGCCACACCCGGCTTGGGCATTGCGAGCCTTGCATGGCCAATGAGTGCTTCACGCAATTCAGCCAAACCATCACCTGTGACGGCAGAGAGGCGATGTTTCGGATTGGTCTTTACTGCTCGCCCATGTTGGTCAGACTTGGCATCGATCTCCCAACCTCCCTCAGGTCCCTGCCCCTCTGCGCCGAGCCAAAGAACCAATCGGCGCGGATAATCTCATCTTCGGCCCGGGCGATCCCGATAGCTTCGATGCGATCTTCTCCAGGTGTCCGAAGGCCGGCCATATCGACAAAAGTGAAGGGTATGCCGCCCAATGCCACGGACTGGGTCAAAACGTCGCGCGTAGTTCCTGCAAGCTCCGCTGTAATCGCCGCTTCACTGTCTGTTAGCGCATTGAACAATGTGGATTTTCCTGCATTTGGCGGACCTGCGAGCGCGACGCGGTACCCGTCACGCAAAACCTCAGCATGGGGCGCCTCCAATGCACTGCGCACATCAACCGCAAGGCATTCTACGCGGGCCGAAAAGCTGTCTGGCAGCCCACCAACATCATCCTCATCGTCAAAATCGAGCACCGCCTCCACGGCAGCAGACAAAAGCAGCAACTCTTCTCGCCAATTCTCGACCTGTCGCGAAAGACTGCCACTCGCCATCGCGATTGCACTGCGGCGCTGGATCTCGGTTTCCGCAGACAGCAAATCCGCCAGCCCTTCCGCTTCGGCGAGGTCTATCCGGCCATTGGCGAAGGCGCGGCGGGTGAATTCACCCGGTTCAGCCAGGCGACAATCGGGAATGCTTGCGAGAGCACGCTCAACCGCAGCAATCACTGCGCGCCCGCCATGACAGTGGAATTCCGCCAGATCTTCGCCCGTGACCGACTTGGGGCCGGGAAAGTAGACCACAAGACCATCATCGAGCTGCTCACCAGCCTGATTGCGGAACACCGCCCGCATAAACCGGCGTGGCTCCGGCACGCGGCCCACCACACTCTCAAGCGCCGCACAAACTTGCGGCCCGGTTATCCGGATCACACCAATTCCCGCAGGCGGCATTCCGCTCGAAAGCGCGAAAATCGTGTTCATGTTCAGTTGCTTAATCGTTCGAAGATGNTTCGTTGGGAGACGTTCCAGAACCTGTAGCACTGCGGCCTGCGCCCTCNATGAAGTTCTGGAACATCTTCATGCCCATTTGCCCCATCGGCGCCAATTTCTTGGCATATTGCTCCAGCTGGTCGGCATTCGACACGCCCTTCATAGCCTGAGCAATCGAATCGACATAAATGGCATTCGCCTGTTCAACATCAGGCAGACCCATGAACTGGCGCGCTTCTTCGGGAGTGCAATCGATCTCGATATGGACCTTCATTTTGCGGACACCTTTCCTGCTCTGCTGCGTAGGGTATGAATAGATCAACCTAACCAGTGGGAGAATCATATATGAGTGAGACAGTGCGTATTTCCACCCTTTCTGGCGATGGAGCCTTCAACGCCTATATTGCCCGCCCAGCTGGCGAAGCGAAAGCGGCCATTGTCGTGATCCAGGAAATCTTCGGCGTAAACACCGGAATTCGCCGAAAATGCGACAAATGGGCAGAGGAAGGCTATCTCGCCATCGCGCCAGACCTGTTCTGGCAGCTTAAGCCTGGTGTGGAGCTTGATCCTGACATCGAACCAGAGTTTCAGGCCGCTCTCGAGCTGATGGGAAAATTCAATCAGGATGCTGGAATTCGCGATATCGAAGCCTGTATCAAATACGCCCGCGACCTGACACAAACCGGCAAAGTTGGCGCAGTCGGCTACTGCCTTGGCGGCCGCTTAGCCTTTATGACCGCGGCCCGCACCGATGTGGACGCCAGCGTGGGCTATTACGCGGTGGGTGTGGACGGCCTGCTCGGTGAACAGCACGCCATCGCCAATCCGCTCATGCTGCATATTCCGACAGAGGACGGCTTCGTTGGTCCCGAAACACAAAAAGCCATGCATGATGCTCTCGATCAGCATCCCAAGGTAACGCTCTACGATTACGAAGGTCTAGATCACGGATTCGCCACCGAATTCGGCAAGCGGCGGAGCGAAGAAGCCGCCAATCTGGCCGACAGCCGAACGGCGGCGTTTTTTGCTGCGCATCTGGCATGAGCACCAATTGCCACAATGCCGTGACCACGCTTCACGCTGTCGTAGAGGGACGCGCTGATCCGATGGCGCTTGCCGCATGGATCGCAGAGGACGCTGTCTTCCACTCGCCTGTGATGCACACGCCGCAGGAGGGCAAACCCAAGGTCATGCAATATCTGGGCGCAGCGCTACAAATGTTCAGTCGCTACGACTTCACTTACCGGCGGCAAATTGTCGACGGGTCCAATGCCGTGCTTGAATTCACAGTCAATATGGATGGCACCCACGTCAACGGCATCGACCTTCTGACACTGAATGAGAGTGGAAAAATCATTGAATTCAAGGTGATGATTCGCCCATTGAAGGCTATAGAGAAGATCCGTGAGACGATGTTGGCACAGCTAGAGGCTACCGCGCGGGCTTGAACCGCTTCACTCTGGTGCTGCGAGATAAAACTCGTCGCACCCGCGCGGGTCGACGGAAACACCGAGCAAGGACAGTGGCGCCCAAGCTATCAAACTCAGGGGAATGGACCCCCATGATCGCCTGCTCCCCCAAACACCTACTGATTCATCGTGGCGAAGAAATCTTCGTTGGTCTTGGAATCCTTCATCTTGTCGAGCAGGAATTCCATCGAATCGATCGTGCCCATCTGCATCAGGATACGGCGCAGGACCCACATCTTCGAAAGCTGTTCCTTGTCGACCAGCAGCTCTTCCTTGCGTGTGCCGGATTTGCCGACATCCAGAGCCGGGAAGATACGCTTGTCGGCGACCTTGCGGTCGAGCACGATTTCGCTGTTACCGGTCCCCTTGAACTCTTCGAAGATCACTTCGTCCATGCGGCTGCCGGTATCGATCAGCGCGGTAGCAATGATGGACAGCGAACCGCCCTCCTCGATATTCCGCGCAGCACCGAAGAAGCGCTTCGGACGTTGCAGAGCGTTCGCATCGACACCGCCGGTCAGCACCTTGCCGGAGCTGGGCACCACCGTATTGTAAGCCCGGCCCAGACGCGTAATCGAGTCGAGCAGGATAACAACATCGCGCTTGTGCTCGACCAGACGTTTGGCCTTTTCGATCACCATTTCCGCAACTTGCACGTGGCGAGTGGCCGGTTCGTCGAAAGTTGAGGAGATCACTTCGCCATTCACGCTGCGTTGCATGTCGGTGACTTCTTCAGGACGCTCATCCACCAGCAGCACCAACAAAATCACCTCGGGATGATTATCGGTAATGGCCTTGGCTATGTTCTGCAGCAGCACTGTCTTACCGGTCCGTGGCGGTGCAACAATCAACGCACGCTGGCCCTTACCTTGCGGCGAAATGAGATCGATCACGCGTGCCGACTTGTCTTTGACCGTCGGGTCCTTCGTATCGAGATTCAGGCGCTCATCGGGATAGAGCGGCGTGAGATTGTCAAAATTGGTGCGGTGACGCACTGCTTCAGGATCATCGTAATTGACTTTGAGCAGCTTGGTCAGCGCGAAATAGCGTTCCCCATCCTTGGGTGCGCGAATTTCGCCCTCGACGGTGTCGCCTGTGCGCAGGCCCATCTTGCGAACCTGGTTAGGAGAGACGTAAATATCATCCGGACCGGCAAGATAATTGGCCTCCGGGCTGCGCAGAAAGCCGAAGCCATCCTGCAGCACTTCAATCGTACCGATGCCGAGTATTTCCTCACCATCTTCCGCCACTTCCTTGAGGATGGCGAACATCAGGTCCTGGCGGCGCATGGTCGACGCGCCTTCGACGCCCAGTTCTTCGGCCATCGAGACAAGCTCTGCCGGCGTCCGCTCTTTAAGTTCTTTCAAATGCATTGTTTGTATTTCCGTATTCAGTTGGGATGCCGGCGGGCCAATCTGGGCTTGGAGAAAGCAGACCCGGTCGCATATGAATCGCGACCTCTAGCCGGTAATGAAACCGCAATATGGGACGCATCCCCTGCGGTCAATTCACTGTCTTATGTGGTGTGTCTAACTCGGCGTGCAATCAGAACGGTTTGACGATAGCCAAAATCACGATGATCGCCGCCGCCACGCCAGGCACTTCGTTCAATAGGCGCAATTGCTTGCCAGTCAGTTTGCGCTCTCCGCGCGCCAGTTTCTTGGCATAAGCGCTGAGATAGCCGTGATAGGCTGACAGGATCAGCACCAGCAGCAATTTGAGATGGAACCAGCCGCCCATCGGCACCATTCCGGTCCCGAGCAGCGCAAGTCCCAACACCCACACGACAATGATCGAAGGGAGAAGAATGATCTTGAGAAGTCTCTTCTCACGATCGACAAATTTCTCTGCCTCTTCAGAACCTTCCGCCGCTTCTTGATGGTAGACGAACAGGCGCGGTAGCATGAACAGGCCCGCCATCCAGAAGATCACGAAGATGATGTGACCGGCCTTGAGCCAGAAATACAGCGTAGCGAGAATTTCCTGCATGCAATTCACTTAGGCGAGCCAGCGACTGGCGTCACCCCTCAGCCGCGCAAAGTTTCCAACAATCGCTCCACATGTTCAATCGGAGTGTTTTTATCGATGCCATGCCCAAGATTGAAAACATGCGGCCTGTCGGCAAAGGCATCGCAAATTTGCCCAATTTGTGCATCCATCGCCTCTCCACCAGCCAGGAGCAGCATCGGGTCCAGATTGCCCTGTACAGGCATCCCAACTGGCAGCTGGGTGGTCATCCAGACCGGATCGGTGGTTTCATCAATGCCAACGGCATCAACGCCAGTCTCCCGGGCATAGGCGGGCAGCTTGGCTTCTGCCCCTTTCGGAAAGCCAATCACGGGAATGCCGGGGCGCTGTTCATGAATCGCAGCCGCCAGCCGAGCATTGGGCGCAATTACCCAGCGCTCAAATTGCGAAGGGCTGAGCGATCCCGCCCAGCTATCGAACAATTGCACCGCTTCTGCGCCTGCATCGATCTGGCCGAACAGATATTCCAGACTAGCCGCCTCAATCGCATCGACGAGCGACTGGAACGCTCCGGGATCACGCCAAGCAAGAGCACGCGCTGCGCCCTGATCCTTCGACCCCTGACCTGCGACCATGTAAGTCGCGACGGTCCACGGTGATCCGATGAACCCAAGCATCGTCACATCATCGGAAAGCTGCGCTTTGGTCAGCTCAACCGTGCGATAGACCGGATCAAAATGGTGATACGCCTTTTCCAGCGCCTGCCATGCCCCATCAATCAGCGGCGGAGCGAGCCGCGGCCCCTCGCCCGCCTCGAACCACAAATCCTGTCCCAGAGCGTGGGGAACGATCAGAATATCGGAAAACAGGATCGCGCCATCGAAACCGAACCGTTTGATAGGCTGGAGCGTTACTTCAGCTGCGGCTTCGCTGTCATAAACCAGTTCCAGAAAACCGCCCTTCTCAGCACGTAGCGCACGGTATTCAGGCAGATAGCGTCCTGCCTGACGCATCAGCCAAACCGGCCGGCTTTCGGTTCGCGTTCCGCGCAGGTTTTCGAGAAGAGGTCCGGGCATTCAGAAAGAGTCCAATCCAATAAATATAATATTTATATAGAGATTCTGTTGTTTGTTGGGCCTGTGGATTGCGGGGACACCGGTGGATCACCCAAGTTGTGAGTCCGGCGGCTGCGCTTGATGTGGCATCGACTCGTTGACTCTGCGCGTCAAGCTCTTGTTCTCCACGCTACCCACAGCTTGGGAAAATAAACACGCATCCGGTTATTTCCCTGCGTGCGAATCAGCCGTCAGCGGGGATGGAATATAATCCCTCACTTGTCCGCCAATCCGTCCCGTGGTTTATGCGCAAGTCTATCCACATGGCCCGCCTTCACCTTCATCTGCTGTCGGACTCGACCGGCGAAACGCTCGAAATGATCGCCAAGGCTGCGCTCGCGCAGTTCGAGGATAGCGATGTTGTGCGTCATTTCTGGCCTATGGTGCGCTCTCGCCAACATCTCAACCGGATCGTGGAGGAATTCAAACGCAATCCCGGCCTTGTCCTCTACACTTTGGTGAATGAAGGCATTCGCGAGCAGCTAGAAGAACGGTGCCGCGCGCTGGGCGTCAAACATGTCGATGCGCTGGATGCTGTCACAATAGCGTTGGAAGAGCGGCTGGGTCAGGAGGCCAAGGGTCGCCCCGGACGCCAGCACGCCATGGACGAAGCCTATTTCGCGCGCGTCGATGCGATCCAGTTTACTATCGCGCATGATGACGGGATTGGCTTCGACAACTGGGAAGAGGCCGATATCGTTCTTGCGGGCGTATCACGCACTTCGAAAACGCCGACCAGCATCTATCTCGCCAATCGCGGTTACAAGGTCGCCAATATTCCGCTGGTGGTGGAAAGTCCGCCGCCTGAAAACCTGTTCTCCCTGCGCCATCCAATGGTTGTCGGTCTGACAACCGCGCCCGAACGACTGGTACAGATTCGTCGTAACCGTTTGCTATCGCTCAATGAAAAGACTGAAACATCCTATGTCGATGGTGACCGGGTGAAGTCGGAGGTCAGCTTTGCGAGGCGGATGTTTGCCGACAATGGCTGGCCGGTGATCGACGTGACGCGCCGATCGATCGAGGAAACCGCCGCCGCCGTGATCCGTTTGCACCAGGAGCGTGAGGGCCGAGATCGCCTGCCGCGCACAGGGCCCAAGCCGATATGATCGTGCTCGCTTCCAAGTCTGCATCGCGTCAGGCTATGTTGCGCGATGCCGGGGTAGCGTTCGAAGCGCGGCCGGCTGATCTTGACGAGCGTGCTATTGAAACCGCCATGGCTGACGCGCTGCCATCCGATATCGCACTGGCACTGGCTGAGGCAAAGGCGCTGGCGGTTACGGATAAAGGGCATCTTGTGCTGGGCAGCGATTCGCTCGTCGTCGTGGATGGCCGCCGCTTTGATAAACCGGCATCGCGGGACAATGCGGCAGAGCATTTGCGCTACTTTTCCGGTAAAATCATGCAACTCCATTCAGGGGCCGCGATTGCCCGCGATGGAGAGGTGGTCTGGCATCATGCCGCCGCCGCGCATCTGCATGTGCGGGAATTGTCGGAACGCTTCATTGCCGATTATCTCGAGCGCGAATGGCCCGCAGTCGGCTATTGTGTGGGCGTATTTCGGATAGAGGCGCTGGGCGTGCAATTGTTTGAACGGATAGAGGGCGATCACTTCACTGTGCTGGGAATGCCATTGCTGCCAGTGCTGGGCGCGCTGCGCGATCTGGGGGAGCTTCCCGCATGAGCCGCCCTTACGCCGAAGTCATCGGCGACCCTATCGCCCAGTCGAAATCGCCAGTGATCCATGGCTATTGGCTCGAAAAGCTTGGGCTCGATGCGGATTACCGCAAATGCCATGTCACAGCTGATGCGCTGGAAAGCTATATCGCAGAGCGGCGCGAAGATCCTGATTGGCGTGGGTGTAATATCACCATGCCGCATAAGCAGGCGGTGGTGCCGCATCTCGACCGGCTGGAAATCGGCGCGGAGCTTGTGGGTGCGGTCAATACTGTCACCCGGCGCCACAATGGCGCGCTGATCGGCACCAATACTGATGTCGAAGGTTTTCTGGAGCCTTTGCGCGACGAGCTGGCACAGCAGCACTATTTCCGCATGGCGCGAATCATCGGCACGGGCGGCGCGGCGCGTGCCATCGCAGCCGGTCTTGCCGAGCAGGGTTTCACGCTAGTTTTGGCCGGGCGCAACCCCGACAAGGCGCGCGCTTTGCTCGACGAGATTGATCCGGACGGCGAACACCATATCGCTCCGCTCGATCATTTTGCACAGCCGACCGATTTTACCTTCGATGACCGTGAAGGCTGCTGTGATTTGATCGTCAATGCCAGCCCACTGGGAATGGAGGGTCAGCCTCCCCTCGCCTTTGATTTCAGCCACGTGCCACCCGGCAGCATCGTCTATGACATTGTGACCCACCCGCTCGATACGCAATTGCTGCAAAATGCGCGCGCTGCTGGACTGCGCACGATTGACGGATATTCGATGCTGATTGGGCAGGCTGCCATCGCATTTGAGCGATTCTTCGGTGAGCCACCACCACGCAAGGATGGAGACGCCGAATTGCGGCGGCTGCTGACGCAATGACTGGCGATGTGAAGAAGCTTCCGATGATCCTTGGCCTCACCGGCTCCATCGCCATGGGCAAGAGCACGGTGGCTGGCATGTTCGAGGCTCTGGGCGTGCCCGTGTTCGATGCCGACCATGAAGTTCGTGCGATGCAAGGACCGGGCGGCGCTTTACTCGCTGCCATTGAATCGGAATTTCCCGGCACCACCGGCCCTGACGGTGTGGACCGCCAGCAATTGGGCGCGCTGGTCTTTGACGACCGCGACAAGCTCGCCCGGCTGGAGAGCATTGTGCATCCGGCGGTGGCAGAGGCGCGTGAGCAATTCCTCTATCGCCATGTCAATGCGCCGCTGGTTGTGTTCGACATCCCCTTGCTGTTTGAAAAGGGCGGCGCGCGGGATGTCGATAAGATCGCCGTCGTCTCCGCTCCTCCCGAAATGCAATGCGCGCGGGTTCTGGCGCGCGAGGGTATGACACTCGAGAAATTCGAACAGATACTCAGCCTGCAGATGCCCGATGCGGAAAAACGTGCGCGGGCTGATTTTGTGATCGATACCGGCAGTACTCTGGACGAGACACAAGAGGCGGTTGAGGAGCTGGTGGAGAAGCTTTCCACCGGCTTGCAAGACTGACCGCGTTTGGGCGATAGGAGCCTTATGCGCGAAATCATCTTCGATACCGAAACCACCGGGCTCGATCCCACCACTGGCGACCGGATGGTGGAGATCGGCTGCATCGAAATGGTCAATCGGGTTGTGACGGGCGAGAGTTTTCACGCTTACTACAATCCCGAACGCGATATGCCCGCCGAAGCGGAAGCTGTGCACGGCCTGTCCGCGACGTTCCTTTCGGACAAGCCGCTGTTTCGTGACAACACCGCCGGTCTGCTTGATTTTCTGGGCGATGCTCCGCTGGTGGCGCATAATGCGCAGTTCGATTTCGGCTTCCTCAACAGCGAGTTGGCGGCATGTGGTCTGGAAGCCATTGGCGATGACCGGATGGTCGACACTCTCGCGATAGCCCGGCGGCGGCATCCCGGGGCCAAACATTCGCTCGACGCACTGTGCTCTCGCTACGGTGTCGATCGCTCGCACCGCGTTCTGCATGGGGCACTACTCGATGCGGAATTGCTGGCGCAGGTCTATGTCGAACTGACCGGCGGTCGTCAGATCGGCCTTGAGCTGGTGGCGGATAATATCGGTGAAAACACTGTCGAAACGCGGGTTTTCCGTCCGCAGACAGGTGAGTATCGCGCGCCGCGCGCTCATGCAGCCAGTGCGGAAGAGCTTGCNCGNCATGCTGCATTTCTTGAATCCTTGGACTCGCCCCTCTGGACCTCATGAGCTAGGCTCACCATCTAGGTCGAAGAGAAACAACGAGAGAAGGAGTCACCGCATGGATATTCGCGTGTCGGGCCACCAAGTCGATACCGGAGCAGCTCTGCAGGAACATGCCTCAGACCGCCTCAGCACCATTGTCGACAAGCATTTCAGTCGCGCGATCTCTTCCACGGTGACTTTCGGCAAAGCGCCCGCCAGTGCCTTTGCTGCCGATATCGTCCTGCATGTGAATCACGGTCTGATCCTGAAAAGCCATGGCCAGGCGCAGGATGCGCATGTCGCCTTCGATCAGGCGGCTGACAAGATCGAAAAACAACTGCGCCGCTACAAGCGCCGGTTGAAGGATCATCATGAACAGGCGCAGCACGCCGTGAAGGAAGAGGAAGCCGCCTACACCATCTTCGCTGCCGAGGAATCCGAGCCTGAAGCGGAACTGAGCGAAGATGCGCCCCCGGTGATTGCAGAGACGCGGATCGACATCCCTGAAGTCAGTGTTTCCGACGCCGTGATGCTGCTTGATCTGCGCCACACCACTGCCCTGTTCTTCAAAAATGCTGGAAGTGGGCGTCATAATATGGTTTATCGGCGGGACGACGGATCGATCGGATGGGTCGAACCGTCCTGAGTGCTTCCACGCCGCGCGCGTGAAGCGATATAGCTAAAAACCAACCGTTTTCGCCGGTTTTGCGCTCCTATGGTGGCGCAGCAACGGCTTGCGGAAACGCTATGTGACAAGAATTATGGATTCAAATTTTGCATTGAAGCCTGAATCGGTTGCCGTGATCCACGCCGGATCGAAGGATGAGATTCTTGGCAGTCTCGCCCGTCTGTTTGGTGAAGCATGGCAGCTTGATTCGGGCCTTGTCCTTGAAGGGCTGGAAGAGCGGGAAAAGCTCGGCAGCACCGGGTTCGGCCGCGGTGTGGCAATTCCGCATGCCCGCATTTCCGGCATTCGCCGTCCGATCGCTGCCATGCTCAAGCTGGAAAAGCCGGTAGCGTTTGATGCCGCTGATGGCCTTCCGGTTGATCTTGCAATTGGCCTGCTTTCGCCTGAGAATTGCGGTGCGGCGCATCTTCATGCGCTTGCCGCCCTTTCGCGGCTTGTGCGTGACGAGCGGACGCATGATGCGCTGAGCGATGCACCCGATGCAGAGGCGCTCTACGGCCTACTCACCAATGTGACGGATCGTGACGCTGCCTGATATGGGGCCTGATGCAGACACTCAGCCGCCGGTCGATCAAGGGCAGGCGACACATTTTCGTGCGCTAGAGCATTTGTACACTTCGGCCCCGGTCAACTCGCTGTTCGAATCAACGCTTGAAGTGACGGCACCGGGCTGCGCGCGGATTACTTTTGATGCGCGCGAGGCGTATTACCACGCTGCTGGCGCTATCCACGGAACGCTTTATTTCAAAATGCTCGACGATGCGGCATTTTATGCGGCCAATTCGCTGGTGTCCGACCGCTTCCTGCTGACGACTGGCTTCAATCTGCATTTCACCAAGCCGCTGCGCACTGGCAAGGTGATTGCAGAAGGTCGCTGGATCAGCGGCAAACGCCGGGTCTTCATCGCAGAGGCTCATCTGGTCGACGAGGAGGGTGATGAAATCGGGCGCGGGACGGGCACATTCATGCGCTCCCACATCGCGCTCTCGGGCCTCGATGGCTACCGCCAGCCGGATTGAGTTTATGGACGAACGGCTTCCGGCACATCTCGAAATTTCCGGCCTGATCCGCGCCGTGCAAGCCGAAGGCGGCTTTGCGACCGTGCTCTCCAAGGGTGAGCGCGATGCTGGGACATTGATGATAATATGTTGCGAAAATGGCACTAAGTTACGCGCTTACGAAAGAATGCCGCAGTTGGATGGCACCCGTGATTGGGCGCTTTCCAAGGCACAAGACACTGATAATCCAACTGACTTTACCGATTTCTTAGAGCGCAGAAGGCGGCAGGACAGCGACCTCTGGATCCTCGAGCTGGATATCGCAAATGCCGAACGCTTTATCGGAATTGTGCACTGCAACAATTGACAATTTGGCCCCCGCGACTATCTGCCCCGCAACTTTCCGGAAAAGCGTAGGTTGTTAGGCACCGCAATGCGGCGGTGTGCGGCAGCGCGCAGACGGGGAGATGTTCAGTAGGTCCCAAGGAACGGATCGCGGCAAGAGACGGCAAGAATGGCCGCGACCGCAGACCTGCTCGAAGTCTCACCGCCGTAAGTTACAGGACCGATGAAGATTATTTCCAAACGCGTCGGGGCAGTCGCCCTGGCCACCACTCTGTTTGCAGGCTCGCTCGGAGCTATGGAAAGCGGAGCTATCGCCCAAGACCAGGCGCAGCCTATCGTGGCTGAAACGGGTCAGAACGCAATTGAAGCACCGCAAGACGCGGCCGGACCGGCAATCCGGTTTGTTGCCAGCGAAGTGGTGCAGGATCTTCCCGCCGAACCGGCGGAAGAGATTTCTGAAGTCCCAAGCGCCTCCTCGCTGCGCCAGCTTGTGCGGGCCATCGATACCGATGGCGCCATGTCGCGCGAAGTTATGTGCCTTGCCCAGGCAGTTTACTTTGAATCGCGCGGTGAGCCGCTTGACGGTCAGCTGGCCGTGGCCCGCGTCGTCATCAATCGTGCCGACAGCAACACCTTTCCCGATGATTATTGCTCGGTCGTCACGCAGCGCGCGCAGTTCTCCTTCGTGCGCGGCGGCAACATCCCGCAGCCCAACCGTGGTTCTGCCGCATGGGACCGCGCCAAGGCCATTGCCAACATCGCGCACCGCGATCTGTGGGAAAGCCCTGCCGCTGACTCGCTGTATTTCCATGCGACCTACGTTCGCCCGCGCTGGGCTGGCCGCATGACCATGCGCGCACAGATTGACAGCCATATTTTTTATAGGTGAGTGTTTGTGTGACGCGCTCTCTGGTGCGGGCGCGTTCGCTCACTCTACAATCAGTCTTCCAACTCAACCCACACCGGCGCGTGATCGCTTGCGCGTTCTCGGCCGCGATGCTCCTTGTCGACGCCTGCCGCCACCAATCGGTCGGCGCAATCGGGTGAGAGCAGCATGTGATCGATGCGGAAACCGTGATCGCGCTGCCATGCGCCGGCTTGGTAATCCCAATAGGTCCACACGCCGCCGCGCGGATTGAGCGTGCCCAGCGCGTCGGTCCAGCCATCGTTGAGCAGGCGGGCATAGGCATCGCGCGACGCAGGCTGCATCAGCGCGTCATTTGCCATCGCCTTCACCGACCACACGTCGCGGTCTTCAGGGATCACGTTGAAATCGCCCACGACCACGGCCGGCACTTCGGCCTCGCGCAATTCCAGAAGCCGAGTGCGCAGGCGTTTCATCCATGCCAGCTTGTAGTCGAATTTCGGGCCGGGCTGCGGATTGCCATTGGGCAGGTAGAGATTGACCACGCGCACCCCGCGAAATGTGCATTCGATAAAGCGGGACTGCTCGTCCTCAGGATCGCCCGGCAGGCCCTTGGATGGGTCTTCGGCAGCCTCGCCATCGGTGAGGATGGCAACGCCATTGAAGCTTTTCTGACCGTGCCAGATCGCGTGATAGCCGATGTCGGTGAATTCGCTTTCGGGAAAGCCCGCGTCCTGCGTCTTGATCTCTTGTAAACAGGCAACTGCGGGGCGGGTTTCTACCAGCCATTCCTTCAGCCGCGGCAGGCGCGCCTTGATACCGTTGATGTTGAAACTGGCAATCCGCACGATATCCGTCCCCTTTGGGCGGACCTTAGATGCCGAAGCTTGATCCGCAACCACAACCAGCCGCAGCATTGGGATTTTCTACCCGGAAAGCCGCTCCGCCCAGTGATTCGACGAAATCGACCGTACTACCCGCCACCAGATCGAGGCTGATTGGATCGACCACCAGCTTCACGTCGTCGGTTTCGCTGATCACATCGTCACCTTCCGGCTCTCCAAGATCGAACTTGTACTGAAAGCCCGAACACCCGCCGCCTTCGACTGACAGGCGCAGCACTGCGGGTTTGCCCAGCTTGGCAGCGATAGTCGCGACGCGCTTTGCTGCAGCGTCCGAGAGAGTGAGCGAGTTGGCCATGACGCCGATGTAGTGCGTGGTGCCCGCGCGCTCAAGCCGTGGTGATATATTCACGCATGGCGTTGGCTTCTTCCTCAATCCGATCCATCCGGTATTTCACCAGATCACCGATCGAGACAAAGCCAACCATGCGTCCGCCGTCGACAGCAGGGAGGTGGCGAATGCGGCGCTTCGTCATCAGTGACAATGCGGCCAGGGCATCCGTGTTCACTTCAATCGTGATGACGGAAGAAGTCATGATTTCGCCAACCTTGCGGTCAAGCACCTGTGCCCCATCGCGGGCGATGCAGTTCAATAAATCGCGCTCCGAAAAGATGCCCGCGATGCGTTCTCCATCGAGCACTGGCAGCGCACCAATGCGTTTTTCCGACAACAGCATTGCGGCGGCATGTACCGAATGGTCCGGCGTGCAGGAAACGATCGTGTGGTCGTGACCTTCGATGATTCTGCTGACGGACATGGCAACTCCTCCTGTGCGCGGGGCAAACCCCATTGATCGGCGCAATTGTGCCACGAAACGCCGTGTCCTGACAACTAATCGGCCAAACCACCTCAATAGTACCGTTGCCAGACCGGACGCTGACGGGCATGAGCGCGGGCATGTCGCGTCCATCCCCGCTCGATAATCCCGAAAACGCTGCGCACGCCTGGGCGCGGTACCGGCGGCTTATGCGGCTCATGTTTGGCATCACTACAGGCGTGGTGATCATTGCGCTGGTGATTATTTACAAGGAAGTGGACGATGTCTCGCCGCATTTCTTCATCGCCACCGCACTAGGCATTGGTTTTTCGATGCTGTTGATGAGCGCGCTTATGGGGTTGGTGTTTCTCTCCAGCGGCACCGGGCATGACGAATCGGTCGACAATTCGCTCGATGATCTGGGACCCAAAGACAGTTCCAACGCAAATTGGGGTCCGCCCGACTAATTCTGCGCGTGGAGCCGGAATTCCTCGACCGGCATTCCGCCAACCAGATGTTCATGAATGATCCGTTCCAACACATCAGGTGTGCAGGAATGATACCAGACGCGGTCGGGCCAGATGACGACAATGGGGCCCGCTTCGCAGATTTGCAGGCAATCGGCCTTGGCTCTCTGAATCCCGCCCTTTCCAATAAGCCCCAGCTCTTTCAGGCGGCGCTTGAGATATTTCCAAGAGGCATCACCTACATCGCGCTTGCAGCACTTTTGCTTGTCCGAGACGGCACAGATAAAGATCTGCCGTTCAATCGCATCACCGCCAATTTTGGCGAGCGCGCGTTCGGCTTTCTCAATCTCTTCGGGTGAATGCGGCGTTGTCAGCGCTTCTTGCCTGCAATGCGCGTGATTTCGGCTTTGACCAGCCGTTCAACCATGTCGGGCAAATTGGTATCGAGCCACTGCGCCAGCATAGGCCGCAGCATTTCGCGCACCATGCCTTCGAGCGAGGTTTCTCCGGAGCGCACGATTTGCGGACGGGCTGGTGGGTCCGACAGCATGGAAAGCGCGGCCAGCGACTGGCGCATCGCATCTGCAGCGTGATCATTGGTCAGCGTGTTGACGGCATCCTCCATAGGTGCGCCCGCTTCGCTGAGGTCGAGAACTTCATCCGTCTTATCGGCATCGACCGGGTCCATCGGGAAGGCACTTGCCTCTTCGGGATCAGTTTCAGCCTTGCGCGCTGAAACAGCCGCAGCAGCCGGAGCAGCCACCCGGCTGTCACGGTCAATCACCCGCTTGATCGATTCGAGGATTTCCTCAACCGATGGTTCGCCTTCCTGCCGCATTCAGTCCCCCGATGGTTCTGCAATTGTAGTGTTGTCTGGAATTTCCCCGCCTGGAGCCGCGATGTCAACGGTGCGCGAGCTTTCTACCACCGGTTCCGGATCACGCTGCCAATCCCATATAATGCCTTCGACACGCTCGTAATTGTCGACCGGGTCATACAGCACGCCGGTATCGCCAAGGCCAAGATCGCGCGCTTCGGCCTTGCCCATCGCCGCCAGCAGCGAGAAGCCAGCAACATAGGCATTGCGGCGAGCAGTCACGAGCTGGACCTGCGCCCGGAGCAATTCCCGCTGCGCGTCAAGAATATCCAGAACGGTGCGGTTGCCCACAGTGTTCTCCGCCCGCACGCCTTCAAGGCTGAGCGCAGCGGCGTCTACTGCGGCTTCGCTGGAATCGATGATGGCATTGGCTGCGCGCCAACTGGAATAGGCAGCACGGACTTGAGCAATCACACTGCGCTCGATCGCAATCGCAGTTTCGAGCGCGGCCTGTGCCTGCGCTGTTGCCTGGCGCTGCTGTGCTGCGACGCGGCCACCCTGAAACAGCGGGATGGAGACTTGGACGCCAGCGGTAAGATCGGTTCCAGAATTGGCCCCAACTCCCAAAGTGCTAAGAAAATTCTGATATCCGCCGCTGGTAAAGGCACTGATCGTCGGCAAGCGTCCAGAGCCCGCGACTTCGATATCGAAGCCTGCAGCGCGCGCCCGTTCGCGCGCGGCGATCAGATCGGGATTGTTCTCCAGCGCGATATCGACTGCCATATCCGGGCCTGTTGGCAGGCCGGGCAGCGGCGGAGGTGCTTGTAGATCGGTTGGGGCAACTCCCACGACCGCAATATAGTCTTCGCGCGCTGCGACAAGATTGGCCTGCGTGCTGCGCAAATCACCGCGTGCCAGTGCCAGCCTGCTCTCGGATTGTGCGACATCGGTGCGGGTCAAATCGCCAATTTCAAAGCGGTCGCTTGTCGCCTCCAGATTGACCGAAAGCACTTCAACATTGTTCGCCGCAAGAGCGACCAGCAATTCATTGAGGATGACATCCATGTAAGAGGCGACGACCTGCGTGAAGACGAAGCTTTCCGTACCGCGCAAATCGGCGCGCCCCGCTTCGACCCGGTTTTCGGCCGCCAGCACACCATTGCGCACCGCCCCGCCTTGATAGAGCGGCACCGACAGATTGACGTCGGCGCTAAAAATGCGCTCGGGCGAGACCACAGACGGCGTGCTTTGCTGGATCAGTTCAGAATATGTGCCCGATGCGCTGGCAGAAGGCAGACCCTGCGCGCGCTGGATCACCACATTTTCGTCAGTCGCGCGCTGCTGCGCCCGGGCGGCGGCGAGTGTCGGGTTGTCGTAATAGGCGCGGGTCAGCGCTTCTTTCAGCGTTTCGGCCGTCGCGGGAGTGGCAAACAGGCACGCACCCGCCATCAGCGCGGCAATGGGCCGGCGCAGACGCATGATCAGAAGCTCCAGCCCTTGGGTTTGTCGAACGCGNGCAATTGCGGAATGCCAATGTCGAACACCGGCATCAGCGATACGCCGCTTGCGGTTTTGCGGCCCACGGCAATGCGCGTAACACCATTGGTGGTGAGCCCGGTCACGATTCGCGCGTCATCGGCCAGTTTCTTGGCGAGTTTTGCGGGGATTTCTTCCACCGCACCATCGATCACAAGAAGGTTTGCATCCTTGCCCTTACGGCCTGTGCCCACAGCATCTTCAGGTGAAATCACCGTCAGCTTGGCCACCAGCGGGCGCAGCAATTCAGCGAGATAGCCGGAGCCGCCATCCACGACCAAAGCGTGCTCATCGCCTGACGGATTGGCTTCTTCGAGCATTTTGCCCTGTACCAGCGGAGAAGGCAGCCAACCGCCATCCTCCAGCCTAATCGCCCGGTCCATATAGGCTTTGCCCTTGCTGGCGGTGGGCACGAAATCTTCGCGCGCGACACTTGCCATGCGCTTCAACACGGAGGGTTCATTCACGCCGCTGGTGCGGAGCTGGCTGTCGATCATCGCGCGGCGAGCGCGGTCATGAGTCAAATTGGCGGCTTCGGCGGCGTCGAGCGGATCGGAAATCACGGCAAAAACTCTCGTCATATTGGGGCGGTTGCAGCCTTAGGACTTGCAGCGCGTGTCGCCAAGGGCTTTGACCCAGCACCGCGCGAAAGCCTATGGGCTGATCGACGAACAGGAGTGCTAAGACGATGAGCGATATGGTGACAATCCGCGAAGAAGACCTGATTGAGACGGTTGCCGACGCGCTGCAATATATCTCTTACTATCACCCGATGGATTACATCACCGCGCTGGGTGAAGCCTATAAGGCCGAGCAAGGTCCGGCGGCGAAGGATGCGATTGCACAGATCCTGACCAACAGCCGCATGTGCGCCGAAGGCCACCGCCCGATCTGCCAGGACACCGGCATCGTCAATGTATTCATCAAATGGGGGCAGGATTGCCGCCTCGAATCAGGCAGCTCGCTGCAAGAGGTTGTCGATGAAGGCGTGCGCCGCGCCTACAATAACGAAACTAACAAGCTGCGCGCCAGCATCCTTGCCGATCCGGCCTTCACCCGCCGCAACACGCGCGACAATACGCCCTGCGTCCTCTCGGTCGAAATGGTGCCGGGAAATACGATCAGCATTGATGTGGCGGCGAAAGGCGGGGGCAGCGAAAACAAGTCCAAGTTCAAGATGATGAACCCGTCGGACAACATCATCGACTGGGTGCTGGAACAGATCCCCTTGATGGGCGCGGGCTGGTGCCCTCCCGGAATGCTCGGCATCGGCATTGGCGGCACGGCGGAGCACTGCATGAAGCTCGCCAAGCAATCGCTGATGGACCCGATCGACATGGCGCAATTGAAAGCGCGCGGGGCCGAAACGGATATTGAACAATTGCGCATCGACATTTTTGACGCGGTCAATGCCACGGGCGTCGGGGCGCAGGGGCTTGGCGGCCTGTCCACCGTGCTCGACGTGAAAATCTACGATTGGCCGTGCCACGCTGCGGGCAAGCCAGTGGCGATGATCCCCAATTGCGCCGCGACACGCCATGCGCATGTAGCGATGGACGGCAGCGGCCCGGCCTATCTGCCGCAGCCCGATCTGGACAAATGGCCCGATGTGCATTGGCAGCCGGATGCTGAGGCCAAGCGCGTCGATCTCGACAATTTGACGCCGGAAGAAGTCGCCAGTTGGAAGCACGGCGACCGCCTGCTGCTCAACGGCGCGATGCTGACCGGGCGCGATGCCGCGCACAAACGCATCCACGACATGATGGAGCGCGGCGAGGAGCTGCCGGTCGAATTCAAGGGCCGGGCGATTTATTACGTTGGCCCTGTCGATCCGGTGATGGGCGAAGTCGTCGGACCCGCTGGCCCGACTACTGCCACACGCATGGACAAATTCACCGAAATGATGCTCGATCTCGGCCTGCTGGCGATGATCGGCAAGGCGGAGCGCGGGCACGACGCGGTCGAAGTCATCAGCCGCTTCAAGGTTGCCTATCTGATGGCAACCGGCGGAGCGGCCTATCTGGTCGCTCGGGCAATCAAGGAAGCCAAAGTCGTCGCTTTTGAAGAACTGGGCATGGAGGCGATTTACGAATTTACCGTGAAAGACATGCCGGTAACGGTCGCGGTCGATTCGGAAGGCAACAATGTCCACACGCTTGCCCCGCTGCACTGGCGTGAGAAGATTCGCGAGGAGGGCTTGCTGCGCGCCGAATAGCCCTGTTTCATCGACCAGCGGCATATCGGTTTCGACCGAAACTGGATGTGGGGCTGGCTGGCGCCGCGCTGAGCGCGTAAACGGACAAGATGGAAAAACCAGAATCCGAAAAGCGGGTCGCACGCGTTTCGTTCAAGGTCGTCCTTGCCTCGGTCGTGGGGCTGTGGATGGCATATCTGCTGCTGATGACACTGCGGGCCGAATTGCTCGGCATGGCCCGTGTCGATGAAATGTTCGCGCTGCGCATGGTCGCAACGCTTGCGGGCATCCTCATCACTCTCGGTCTGTGGATCGTGCTCAGACCATTTGATGGACGCCCACTGTGGGTCAAAATCACCGCAGCGCTCTTCTTTGCGATGCCAGCCGCGCTGCTGAGCGCACAGGCGAACGGAATAATCTTTGCCGATTTGCAAAGCGCGCTCAACGAAAAGGTCATCCAGGAATTCGCCCAGAGCCGTGGCGGCTCCGACCCCTCGATCGACAGCGGATTGATAAGCGATCTGGAACGCTTCATGTCCGAAGGCGCGCGGCTCCAGATCATAGAGATTGCACTGAGCCGATATTTCATGCTGCTGGCATGGTGCGCACTCTATATCGCCCTGCTGACCGGCGAAAAGGCCCGTGTGGCCGAGCGGCGTGAGCAGAAGTTCCGCAGTGCCGCAAAAGTGGCGGAGCTGAAGAGCCTGCGCTATCAGGTCAATCCGCACTTCCTCTTCAATACGCTCAATTCACTGTCCGCACTGGTGCTGACGGGCAGGACGCAGGCGGCGGAAAAGATGATCCAGATGATCAGCAATTTTTATCGCCGCAGTCTGGCGGATGACACGACTTCTGATGTGCCGCTGCGCGATGAGATCGCGCTGCAGCGCCTCTATCTCGATATCGAAGCGGTGCGCTTTCCGCTGCGGTTGGTGGCGCATTATGACATTCCGGCTGATCTGGAAGACGCGTTGGTCCCCGGTATGATCCTGCAACCGCTGGTCGAAAATTCGGTGAAGCACGCGGTCGCACCGTCGAGCGGGCAGGTCACCATCACGCTGTCGGCGCGCGAGGAATATGGGCGGTTGGTCGTCAGCGTATCGGATAACGGTGCATCGGCTGCGAATCGCGATGATATCCGCCCCGGCTTCGGCATCGGCCTCAACAATGTGGAAGAGCGTCTCGAAGCGCGCTTCGGCAATGAAGCAACGGTTGCCTCGGGCCATTCGCCCGAAGGCTATGTCACTCATCTTCGCTTGCCATTGCGGCATATTCCAAAGGTCACTGCTGCATGAACGACAATCCCTCGGACACATTGCGCACACTGATCGTCGATGATGAACCGCTCGCGATCGAGCGGATGCAGGTCCTGTGCGCCGAGATCCCGCAATTGATGGTCATCGGAACGGCTAGTGATGGCGAATCCGCCTTGCGTCTCGCCGAAAAACTCACGCCGGACTTGCTTCTGCTCGACATGACCATGCCGGGCATGGACGGCTTGCAAGTGGCCAAGGCCGCGCGCGAACAGGATCCGCAACCGGCAGTGATTTTCGTCACCGCGCATGAGAATTTTGCTGTCGAAGCCTTTGATCTGGAAGCAATCGATTATGTTCTCAAACCCGTTGCGTCGGACCGGCTGGAACGCGCCATTGAGCGCGCGCTTGCACGGCGCGGCGAGGGCGGCGACGTGGGAGACAGCCAATGGCTCAGCGAATTCTGGGTCCCGCATCGTTCCGAATTGCTGCGTATCGAGGCCGATCAAGTATTCCGCATCGATGCAGAACGCGACTATGTCCGGCTGCATGTGGGTGAAACGAGCTATCTGCTGCTTCAGACCATTGCGGGCCTGGAAGAAAAGCTCGATCCGGAGAAATTCATTCGCATCCACCGTTCGACCATCCTGCGGCGCGACTTCATTCGCGGCCTGAAACATGAAGGTTTGGGCGTGTGGTGCGCTGAGCTGGACGATGGCGAGGAGCTGCGCATCGGACGCACCTACCTTAAGCGCGTCAAGGCCATGGCCGGTCGATAGGGGCCGGTCGATAGGGGCCGATTGTTAGCGGCCGATTGTTAGCGGCCAGACGCCAGACCCTCCCTTCAGATACGAAAAAAGGGCGCCTCGTTGAAGGCGCCCTTTT
>JGI24025J20009_10000149_pt1 | contig 53680 bp, 53 predicted proteins | sample Cruoilmetagenom3_FD_20009 | JGI IMG/M metagenome (IMG submission 20009)
TCCGTTGCCAAACTGACTCCTAATCTGAAGGCAAGGTGAGGAGCTAAATCTCTACCTATAGCGGTTTGACCAAATAAAATAGCTCTTGGTGAGATATCTTTAACTACCTTCTCTACAACCTGGATATAAGAGCTTGCCTGATATTGCTTCAGTGAAGGCTCTTCTATGGTGTAGACCTTATCTGCTCCGAAGGCAATTGCTTCTTTAGAAGCTTCATCAATCATGTCACTGGCTAAGAGGCAGGATAGCTCTTCGTTCAAATTGTCAGCAAGTTTGCGGCCGCATCCCAATAGTTCAGTAGTGATAGCAGCCAGTTGCCCGTTTGTTAATTCGCCATAGACCAATATGCCTTTATTTTCAGCCATCGTTTTTCCTCCTTGTCCTTAGAGTAATTTTGCTTCTCTGAGTCTTGCAGCGAGATTAGCACCAGCTTCTTCAGGAGTTTCTCCCTCAATTATCTCACATTTGGCTTCTTTGACCGGTTGGAAAAGCTTACTTATTTCAATGTGCCTTCCCGCTGCGCCAACCTGCCCGGGCTCAAGCCCAATATCAGCTGGCTTGTATACTATTGGTTGTTTCTTTCCCGCTGCCATAATACCCTTTAAAGCGGGGTAGCGAAGTGTTCCCAATTCGCTGGTTACTGTAATCACGACAGGGGGTGCTATTTCGAGAATTTCATAACCATCAGGGATGACGCGCTCTATATTTATTTTGCCGTCAGCAACCTCTACTTTTCGAGCAAGAGTCACAGCAGGAATTCCCAGGATTTCCGCGATGCCTATTCCTACCTGGCCGGCGTCCCAGTCAGATGATTGTCTACCACAGAAAATAAGGTCATATTCTCCTATCTTCTTTATCGCTGCGGCTAGGGCACAGGCAGTAGACCAGCTATCGCTTTCCTCAAAAGCTTCATCCTCCAGCAGAATAAGCTCATCGCCCCCGACAGCCAGACTCTTTTTGATTACGTCGCGAACCAATTTATTGCCCAGGCTGAGCACTGTGATCTTGCCTCCCATCTTATCCTTGATTCTCAGGGCGGCTTCTAAGGCAAACTCATCATATTGGCTTATTACCGGCTTTACATCCGATGCGGTGACCATTTTATTGGCTGCCGTATCGACCTTGAATAGAGATGGTGGGGCTTCGGGATCAGGAACTTGTTTACAGCAAACAATCATGTTAATACCAGACATTTAATTAACCTCCCTTAATATAAATCTGCGGTGAGAAAGAATACAGCAAAATCTAATACTTGTCAATCAATAGCTACGAGTCATAATTGACTTTGCAGACATTGACAGATTAAGATTTATAGGTATAGAATACTCGCTTGGCGTAAGGAGAGGCAGCATCATGGTAGAAATGTCGATTGATAGTATCAGGGTAAGTTTAATGAATTATCAGCGGGTTGTGATTCTGAAAGAGAAGGGGTCCAATCGTTACTTGCCTATCTGGATTGGCCCTAACGAAGCAGACGCTATTGCTGTGAAATTGCAAAACATTGAATTGGCTCGTCCCTTAACCCATGATTTGCTGCAGTCTGTTATTACCACCTTGGGTGCTTCAGTAAACTATATTGTGGTGAGTGAGCTTGAGAATGATACTTTTTATGCGAAGCTCTCTCTCAATATCGATGGCAAAGAACTGGAGATCGACTCCCGCCCCAGTGATGCTATTGCCCTGGCAGTAAGAGCTGGGGTTCCAGTATATGCTGAGGAAACAGTGCTGGAAAAGGCTGGAATTATACTTGAGGAAGAAGCAGGGAAACCTGTTTCTGAGGGCAAGATGGATGAACAGGAGCTCAGGGGATTGTCAGCATATCAAGATTTCATAAATACACTCAATCTGGATGATTTCAACAAGCGAAAGTCCTAAGAAATTATGAGTAGGAGCTTAGGTGAAAAAATGGCCAATGGTCATGCCATTGCTTGTCGTTGGCTTTTATGTGGCTTTTAGCCTTTTAATACCGACAGGCATAGGTTTTTGGTTTGACAAAAGAGCATCCCATGAATTTCCGTTATTTACTCTTATTGGCCTTGGCCTGGGCACATTGATTATGGTTTACGGGGTCTATCGTATGGTACGTCCTTTTCTTCAGGAGACTAAGAGGGAGGGAAAAGAAGAGCAACTTCGTGGACCAGCGAGGATACTTGTAAATTTGATATCCCCAAAGCAGAAAAGGGACAAAGAGCAAAATAATGGCTAAAAAGACAGCGTGTGGTTGCACCCTAAATGTGATGATCATCGCCATCATTGTCCTTTTAGCCCTAACAGTAATCGGCTTTATTGGGGGTAGTGTGGGGGCAATGATATTTGGGCGCGAACCACTTAGCTTCCTCAATGTTGGTGCCCCTGAGTATCACCCGGCTGCGGAACATCCCTTTCACGGTCTTCCTATCACAAATACTATGCTCGCCGCTTGGATAACTATTTTGGTGCTGTTTGGTTTATTTTTTGCCGGCACCCGTAAAATGAAGCTCGTCCCCACTGGCTTGCAAAGTTTCTTGGAGATAGTAGTTGAAGCGGCGGCGAACTTCATTGAGGATCCGGCAGGCAAGAAACATGGAAGATGGTTTTTCCCTGTTTGCACTACGATTTTTCTCTTTGTCATCGCCAATGCCTGGATTAGTCTCATACCGGGATTTGAGACCATCATTGTAAATGGGGAACCCCTATTACGCAATGCCAACACTGACCTCAATGTCCCGGCAGCGCTTGCCGTGGTATCTTTCTGTTTTTGTGAGTATTGGGGATTTAAAGCTAAAGGAAGTTCCTATTTGCAGACCTTCTTTAACTTTGGGCCTCTAGGTCGAGCAATTAAGCAGATATTTGCCGGTAAAATCAAGGCTGGATTAAGTGGCTTGTTGGATGGCGTGATAGCTATTTTTGCTGGTATATTAGAAATACTGAGCCACTTAATCCGTATGGTTAGCTTCACCTTCCGTCTTTTTGGCAATATGACGGCAGGAATGATATTAGTCATGATAATGCTCTTTCTCATCCCCTGGGTAGTTCCAGCAGTGTTTTATGGGCTGGAAGCATTTTTTGGCTTTGTTCAAGCTATGATATTTGCTGGACTGACTCTGGGGTTTGCCTGTGCTGCAGTTATGGAAGAATAAAATCGAAAAGGAGGTTAAAATCATGGATATAACACCAGATGTAGCCAAACTATTGGGTGCTGCCCTTGTTATGGCTATAGGAAGTATTGGAACGGGATTGGGCATTGGTAGAATCGGAGGTAGTGCCATGGACGCGCTAGGACGCAATCCTGAAGCTAGAGGAGCAATAATGACCAATATGATTCTAGCCATTGCCTTTGCTGAAGCCATAGCTATCTATTCTTTGGTTGTAGCTATTTTGCTTATCTTCGTAGCATAATAATTTAATTCAGGAAGGGAGATAACATATCTTGGGCGAAGGTTTTTTAGGGGTGACTTTACCCGCTTTCATTGGTCAGCTTGTTAGTTTTGTTATTCTGCTAGGCCTGCTCATTTTCTTTGGCTATAAACCAATTCGTAAGATGCTGGATGAGCGGTCTAACAGGATAAAAGAAAGCATGGAGCAAGCTGAAGCGACAAAACAGGAGTACGAGCAGGCGCAAGTAACAGTTCGAGAAGAAATCAACAAGGCACGCCAGGAAGGGCAAGTCATAATGGGGCAAGCTACCCAAATGGGAGAAAAGCTTAAGGATGAAGCAAGGCAAGAAGCCAGAAAGGAAGCTCAGGCTATTGTTGATAGAACCCGAGTGGAGTTGAAACAAGAGCGTGATAAAGCTGTAGATGAATTACGCAAGGAATTTGTCGATACTGCTATCCTGGCTGCTGAGAAGGTAATTAGCGAAACTTTGGACAAGGAAAAGCATCGTCGCGTTATTGAAAAGACATTCGAAGAAAGCGCTGCTTTTAAGAAAAACTAGAGGGTGAGAAATGCCGCGAATAGCTTCTGGTAAGCGTTATGCACAGGCTGCTTTCGAGCTGGCTCTGGAGAGAGGTGAATTGGACAGTTGGCAGAGAGGTTTGAAGCAGATATCTGGTATAGTGCAGGATGGGAAACTTCTAGCTTTGCTAGAAAACCCCAAACTTCCTTTCGCTGCTAAGGAGAACTTTCTGCGAGAATGCCTGGGTGAGATAAATCCTCTGGCTCTTAATTTGTCCTATCTTTTGGTGAGCCGGGGCAGATTAGGACTTGCTGAGGGCATCTTACATGAATATGATAAGTTAGTTGATGCCCACCGTGGTATTGAGCATGCTGAAGTTATTACGACATTGCCTCTGAGAGATAAAGATAAAAAGTTAATTTCCAGTCGCCTGGGCGAGATGGTAGAACGTGAGGTAATAGTTGATGTTCAGGTTGACCCTTCTATAATTGGTGGGTTCAAAGCCAAGATTGGTGATATGCTCGTTGATGCCAGTATACGCCATAGATTGGACTTATTGAAAAAAAGCTTGGTCTGAGCTAGTAAATAGATGATTTGGAGAAGATGGTGTGGCATAAGCGATGGTGACAGACCTTGTGATTGTTTCACTTGATTTAAATGATATTAGGATATAGGAGGTTAAATTGGCAGCTAGCGAACAAGATATCGTTTCTGTAATCAAAGATCAAATTGAACACTTTGGTGCTGCTGTGGGTGTGGCTAATGTTGGTACGGTAATAGAAGTTGGTGATGGTATTGCTCGTATTTATGGTCTGGGAGAGGCGTCTTACAATGAATTATTACAGTTCCCCCATGATATTATGGGCCTGGCATTGAATCTGGAAGAAGATAACGTTGGTGCTGTTGTCCTTGGTGATTGTAGCCAGATAAAAGAAGGGGATGAGGTAAAAGCAACAGGGAAAGTAATCGAGGTTCCTGTAGGTGAAGCTCTCATTGGAAGGGTAGTTGATCCTCTGGGGCGTCCTCTTGATGGCAAGGGTCCAATTAAGACGGAGTGGACTCGTCCTGTAGAGAAGGTGGCTCCGAATGTAACTACGAGAAGTCCGGTGGATACCCCGGTGATGACCGGCCTTAAAGCTATAGATAGTATGATTCCCATTGGACGAGGGCAGCGTGAGCTTATCATTGGTGACCGCTTTACTGGTAAATCAGCTATTGGCATTGATACCATAATCGCTCAAAAAGGGCAGGATATGATTTGCATTTATGTAGCTACCGGGCAAAGAACCTCCAAGGTGGCTCAGGTAATAGCCACTTTCGAAAAGTATGGAGCTATGGAACATACTATTGTTGTGGAAGCAGATGCCTCTGACCCTGCTCCCTTACAATATATTGCTCCTTATTCTGGCTGTGCTATAGGCGAAGAATTTATGGAGCAGGGGAAGGATGTCTTGATTGTCTATGATGATTTGTATAAGCATGCTTGGGCTTATCGTCAGCTTTCCTTGTTGCTGCGTCGCCCCCCGGGCAGGGAAGCTTATCCTGGAGATGTTTTCTATCTTCACAGCCGACTCTTGGAAAGGGCTTCCAGGCTTTCTCCTGAATATGGTGGTGGCTCGCTTACTGCCCTGCCCATTATAGAGACACAGCTTGGAGATATGTCAGCTTATATCCCTACAAATGTGATTTCTATCACTGATGGGCAGATTTACCTCGAGCCGGATTTATTTAATGCTGGTATTCGTCCAGCGATAAACGTAGGGCTATCAGTATCACGAGTAGGTGGGTCAGCTCAGAGGAAAGCAATGAGGCAAGTAGCTGGCAGGTTGAGATTGGAGTTAGCCCAGTTTCGCGAGCTCGAAGCTTTTGCTAAGTTTGGTGCTGAGGAGTTGGATAAGGCTACTAAGGCTCAGTTGGAACAAGGTCGCCGTATCACTGAGGTATTAAAACAGCTGCAATATTCTCCCATGTCCCTGGGGAAAGAAGTAAGCATCCTTTATGCGGTAACCAGTGGTTACTTAACTGATGTACCTGTGGACAAAGTTACCCTTTGGGAAGAAAAATTTCATAAGTTTATGGGAACTAACCATCCTGAGTTGGAACAGAAAATCAATAAGGATTTGGAGATAACATCCGAGACCGAAGATGCGTTAAAGGTGGCGATAAAGGAATTCAAGGAAGGGGTTAGTTATTAGAAGACAATGGCCAGTACACAGATTCTTCGTCGGCGTATACGTAGTGTTGAAGGCACGGCAAAAATTTGCCGTGCGATGGAGATGATCGCTACTGCGAAAATGAAACGAACTCAGGATCAAGCATTGGCCGGGCGTCCTTATAGTGAAAAGATAGACCAGGTAATTGCTGATTTAGCAGTTCACCCGAAGATTGGTGATGGGAGTTATCCCTTATTGGAAAAGAGAGAAGTGAAGAAAATCGCTATCGTATATGTAACCAGCGACCGTGGGCTCTGTGGTGGATTGAATGCCACCCTGAATCGTCTCGTTGCTAAATTCATTTTGGAACAAAGTGTTCCCGTGACTCTTGTTACTGTAGGTCGTAAAGGGCGTGTTTTTGCTCAGCACAGCGGACTTGATATTCGTGCTGAGTTCAGCGGGATCAGTGACCGGCCCACTGTATTTGACACTTTACCTATTTCGCGAGTGGTTATTGATGACTATAGCAATGGCTATGTTGACTTGGTATATCTGGCTTACCCTCGTTTCATTAGCACCATGGTGCAGCAGCCAACAATGGAGGTATTGCTTCCTGTTGAGCCTCTGGAGGTGTCTGCGCCCCAGGGTGGGGAATATATTTGGGAGCCTCATCCTGCCGGTGTTTTAAATCAACTATTACCCCGATATGTTGAAATGAAAGTGTATCATATTATTCTTGAGCTTATTGCCAGTGAACAATCGGCCCGGATGGTAGCTATGCGCAACGCTGGTGATAATGCTAAAGATGTTGTTGAAGAGTTAACTTTGACTTTAAATAAAGTGAGGCAGGAGACAGTCACCAGGGAAATTTGCGATATCAGCGGAGGGGCTGAATCGTTGCAAACATCTTAAAGAATAAAAGAGTGCCCTCGCCCACTCATTTTTATTGGCGAGGCAGAGGAGGTAACTAGATGGCGAAAGGCAAAGTAGTTCAGGTTATTGGCACGGTTGTGGATATGGAATTTCCACCAGGTGAATTGCCAGCCATAAATAATGGTATAGTGATTCCTATGAATGGCAGTAAAGTTATTCTGGAAGCACAGGCTCATGTTGGCAACAACTGGGTACGCGGCGTTTCCTTGACTGCCACGGATGGGTTAGCAAGGGGAGCAGAGGCCATTGATATGGGAACACCTATATCTGTGCCTGTGGGAAAAGCAACTTTGGGTCGCCTATTTAATGTCTTTGGAGAGCCTTTGGATGGACTTGGTGAGGTAAAAGCTGAGGAGCGACGGCCCATTCACCGCTTACCTCCTCCTCTAACGGAACAGGAGACCACACCTCAGATGCTGGAGACAGGACTTAAAGTGATGGACCTTATTACTCCTTTTACCAGAGGAGGCAAGGTTGGAGCCTATGGTGGAGCTGGGGTTGGTAAGACGGTGATTATTATGGAGCTCATTCGCAATATTGCAACTGAGCACGGAGGTTATTCCGTCTTTACTGGTGTTGGTGAGCGGTCGCGTGAGGGGAATGACCTGTGGTTGGAGATGCAGAGGTCTGGAGTTTTGAAAAGGACTGTTCTTGTCTTTGGCCAGATGAATGAAAGTCCTGGTGTCCGCTCCCGTGTTGGGCTAACCGGCGTAACCATGGCGGAGTATTTCCGTGATGTTGAAGGCCAGGATGTCCTTCTGTTCATTGATAACATATATCGCTATGTTCTGGCTAATATGGAGCTATCAGCGCTCTTGGGGCGCATGCCCTCAGCAGTAGGATATCAGCCAACTCTGGGGACAGATGTTGGAGAATTGGAGGAGAGAATTACGACTACTAAGAAGGGTTCAATTACATCCTTCCAGGCTATTTACGTACCCGCTGATGATTATAGCGACCCTGGCATAGTAGCTACTTATGGTCATCTTGATGCTGTTGTTGCCCTGGAGCGTTCTATTGCTGAACTGGGAATTTATCCCGCCGTTGACCCCCTGACTTCCACTTCCAGGATACTGGACCCTGCTATTGTGGGTGAAGAGCATTATCAAGTAGCTCGGGGAGTCCAGTCAACCCTGCAGAGATATAAAGAATTGCAAGATATAATAGCCATCTTGGGTATGGAAGAGTTGAGTGAAGAGGACAAACTCATTGTATCCCGAGCCAGGAAAGTCCAGAGATTTTGTTCACAGCCATTCCATGTCGCTGAGCAATTTACAGGTGTCCCAGGTAAGTATGTGCCGGTTAAGGAAACAGTGCGGGGCTTCAAGGAAATTTTGGAGGGGAAGCACGATGATCTTCCTGAAGCCGCTTTCTTCTTGGCGGGCACTATTGATGATGTTGTGGCAAAGGCTAAGGAAATGAGAAGGGAATAATGGCTATATTCAAGCTGGAAATTGTCACTGCAGAAAGAATGGTTTTCTCCGGGGAGGTTAATGAAGTGGTTGTGTGGGGGGTGGAAGGGCAGCTTGGTATTCTTCCCCATCATGCTCCCCTGATGACCATGCTTCAGCCTGGAGATTTATTGATGAAAAAGGATGGCGAAGAGCAATATCTGGCAATAAGTGGTGGCTTCCTTGAAGTACGCCCTGATAAAGTAGTTATTCTGGCTGATGCCTGTGAACGTGCTGAAGAAATCGATATAGTTCGTGCTGAGGCTGCCAAGCGACGCGCTGAAGAAACGCTCAAGGTGGCACCCTCTAAAGTAGATGCTGTCGCTGCCGAGGCAGCATTGCGCCGCTCTTTAAGCAGGCTGAAAGTAGCGGAAAGAAAACGCCGTAAGAGGGAAACAATATAAGAGCTAGGTTCTAGCTTTATGCTGAAATGTCCTGATTAGAGTATTTCTAATCTCGCCCGTGTTTCGTTTTTAGCTGCTTTCACTCGAAGCAAAGTTCGCATTGCTTCAGCCACGCGACCCTGCTTGCCAATAACTCTGCCTTTATCTTCAGGTGAAACCTCTAATTTGAACAATATGCCTGCGTCACTCTCCTCTTCGGTAATTTTCACTTGATCTGGTTCTGACACAATAGATTTGACGATGTATTCCACAAGCTCTTTCATTTTGCCTCCCTGATGGTTGATTCTGGTTCTGAAACTGACTGTGTCTCAAATTTATCTAGGATACCTGATTTGCGCAGCAGGCTTTTTACCGTATCTGTTGGTTGTGCTCCATGCCTGAGCCATTCTAAAGCTTTTTCTTCGTTGATATCAAAAGCGGCGGGATTAGCTAGGGGGTTATAGTGTCCGATGGTCTCAATAAAGGCGCCATCTCGTGGTGAGCGTTTATCAGCTACAACTATTCGATAACTTGGCTTATGCTTGGCACCTACGCGGCGCAATCTCATGCTAACCATTTGATTGCCTTATTATTCACGAAGTTGCTATGTTTGTCAATAGTAACTTCGGCGCAATTTCACAGAATGTTGGGCTTTTCTCGTTCAGGGTTTAGAATTTAGGGAGACAATTTTTATCTTTCCCCAAACGCCCATTTTGTCCCCCATGATGATTATCATGCCTCGGATGCCTGCTATTTTTTGCACTCTCATAAACGCTTGAGAGATATCCTTCTCTGCTTTAATTGTGTTACCTATGGCTGTAGCTATAGCATCAGCCAAGGCTGTTGAATTTGCGATAGCAATAACTGCATCAGCACTGCCCAGGCTCAGTGAATGTCCTATGGTTGCTGAAGAGGTACATATCCCCAGTGGTGTTTCTTCGGGGTTAATTTCCAAAGCAATTTTCCCTGCGAAGGGAGATTGTCCGCTGTAGATAGCTACCAGCCTTTTTTTTGCTGTTTTTAGAAAAATATCGCCGCCGTTTTCCACGATAATTTCTGGCGAGAAGGGAAGTAAGTCTTTCCCTACTGCTTCAGCAATGGTGCCGGCTACAGCAGCCATAGGGCCAACACCAGCTATTCGGGATGCCTTCGACATCTCCTTAGCTATAGCTGGTGCGTTCGCTTCAGTTTGATAGGGCTCTAATGTAGTTAGAAATGATGGATGGTGTTCAGTGTATTTTTCTAAGGAAGCACGATGTTTTAACAATGATTTAAGTGCTTTATCCTTAAGATTATATTGAGCTCCAATATACAAATCTGACTGCTTTACTATTACACTGAAATAGGTCAGGTCATTATCTTTAATCCAGTGGCGATAGAATCTCAAGGGACCACCTTTGTTAATATTCTCTCACTATGAGAGAGATTTGTCACTTCAGAAATATAGCTTCATGGCATGAGGCGGGCAAGCTTTGACGCATAGACCGCAAACAAGGCATTTACTGTGGTCAAAAAGCACCTTTCTAGTTTTTGGCTCTAAGGTGAAGACACCGGTAGGGCAGATAGTGATACATGCTCCACAGTGAGTGCATCTGATTTCATCGCGAATTATATCCTGGCTCAGGGATTGGATTATAACTCCCACTTCGGTAAGGTACTGGATGCCTTTATCATAATTTTGTTGGCTGCCACTCAGTTCCATAACCAGCAGTCCTTCTTCTCCTGGTGATACTGAAGCTTTGAGGATATTAAAGCTGAGATCAAAATCCCGCGCTAGGTGGTAAACTACTGGCTGCTCTGTTATGCCGGGAGGGAAATGAAGAACTATTTTTCTTGATACCTCTGCATTTATCATTCTATTATGGGCCTCTCCTTGAGTGTTTTAAGTTTCATTCCTGATTCTGCTCCTGGTATGGGAGCTGCTGGCTCTGAAAGCAAGAAATCTCCTTTCTCTATCCAGCTTTTCAAGATATTGGTGATCTCTACTGCTTTAGGGTAACTGGAAAGAGAGGCTGTAGCAACATCTTTGTCTTGAACTTTGATATGTCCGCTTTTGAGTTGGGCATAGCTAACTTCGCACAAGATGTCTGGTTTCCTTTGGGGATAAGCTTCGGAATAATCTATGACAGGAGCAAAGATGTCAGCATCGCTGACCAGAGTGTATCGCAGGATTTCCTCAGATAGTATGGGTATAGGAATACCTATGCCCACAGTCAAAGTAGCGCCGTAACCAAGCATACTCGTTCCCACCAGCCATTCTGGCTTCATCTGTTTCAGGTTACCAATTAAGGCTAAAGTTGCCGCTGGCTCTTTGGGTACACCATTGTCTCCCCGCGGGACACTGGGATTGTGTTGTGTCCCATGCCAGGCAACATATCCGATATCGCCACCAAGAAATATCTTGGTGCCTATACCTATGGTTTTGTAATAAGGGTCATTGAGTAAAGGGGAAAGCTGTCCTGATGTGGAGTAATTGGCGTTGCCCAGATTTGGTTTCAATACCCCCATATAGGTGTAAATCGTCTCATCTGATAGATTCACCCCAACCTCGTAGTTTTGGTAGGCGTTTCTTACATTGAATAAAATAGCGTTATTGATATCTTTGATATTGATCCAGGTCTCCAATTTTTTTCGGGGATAGCAATCTGTGCCGTAGGCAGTGGCTACCAACCGTATATCCTTTTCTGCTACTAGATCTTCAATAACATGCCCGCCACCATAGTTAAATTCGCCGGGATAGAACCTGTTTTTGGGATCATCTTCGGGAAGTGCCGTTGCTCCGAGAAAGATATCCACGGCAGCCAGCCCGGTGTAAACAGGAACATCGTTGAGATAAACTTTGCCTCCGCCAAGCTTTATCCTGGGTTGGGAATGCCCTATATTGAGAAAGACTCCCGAGGAGCACATAGGGCTGAAGGTACCTGTGGTAACTACATCAATTTCTTCTGCTGTCTTCTTTATGCCTTTCTTGCGGGCAATATCAATCACCTCTTCAGCAGTGACCACTACCGCCTTGCCACTTTTAATTTTCTGGTTGATTTCAGCGATTGTTTTTCTCATCTTGTTTGAGCAGATCCATGGCTAACTGTGCTGCCTTTTTGCCAGATAGGAGCATGCCGCCAAATATTGGCCCCATTCTGGGGGAACCGAAAACTGCGTTGGCTGCCATGCCAGCGACTATTAATCCCGGATATGCCTCTCTGGTGTTTTCCACAACCTTTTTTTCCGCTACTTCGGCCCACATTGGCCTTTCACCCATTATCTGTCCAGTTGCTGTCCTTAATTTTTCTCCCATTTTCTCAGTGACCATGCGGCAAATTTCACAATTATGCCCCGTGGCATCTATCACTAGTTTCGACCTTATGGCTAAGGGGTCAACATGTAAGTTTCCCGATAGCACCGTGCTCCAGTTTAATACTAACCCACTTACTCTATTACCCTCTCTGATGACCACATCCTCAACGCTGAGTGAGTTAAATATCTTAGCTCCAGCTTTTGCTGTTTGAGAGCATAAAGTTGAGGCTACCTCTATGGCACCAGCGATATAATAGCCTTCCTGATATTGATTGGTGCGGATGCCAAACTCATCTAAAATTTCCTTCCCTTCATCTTGAACTGCGATTTTGTTAAACAGCATACCTCCGCCCCAGATGCCTCCACCAATGCTCAATTTTCTCTCAAAAATGGCAGTCGTCACATTTTCTTTAGCCAGGTAGTAAGCTGCACTCATGCCAGCTGGTCCTGCCCCTACTATAGCTACCTGGAGTTCCATTGCATCAAGCAAATCTTTAATATAGCTCTCAGTTATGGCTCTGGAGATGGTAACTTCATCCATTGTTTTTCTCCTTCTTCAATAGTTATGGATTAGTCGCTTAGTATACTCCCTCTCGGGTTAGTTTTCTAACTGTGATTGGTCTCTTGGTCTTAGCTACGTCCTAACTTAGCTACTTCTCCGTCGCTCACCACTCTCCAGTCATGGGTATAGATGTTCATTCTTTTTTCTCTGGCAAAGCCGATAAGAGTTACACCTGAATTATCAGCCAGGCTCACCCCCAGGTCAGTTGGAGCAGCTTTGGAAATAAGCACAGGAATATTTCTCTTAGCAACCTTAAGCACTATCTCTGAGGATACTCTTCCACTGGTGATTATCAAATGGCCATTTGTAGGTATATCCTTCAAAAGGCATTCCCCAAATATCTTATCAATGGCGTTATGCCTTCCAATGTCCTCACTGAAGATGAGAATGTTATCTGCATTACACAGAGCTGCACTGTGAACGCCACCTGTTGCTTTGAAAACTCTGGAGTGTGACACGAAATCCTCCATTAAAGAAAGAACTTGACCGGCTGTGATTGTTATCTCAGGTTTCATGCTTATCTTTTGTGCATTGATGGAAGCAGAGCCTCTTCCTCTGATTTGAGCGAGGGAACTGGCAGGAGCATTTATTGCTTTTGTAATTTCTACTTGAATCAATCGCTTTCCCTGCCTGAGTTTAATTTCTTTAACCTCGCGCTTGCTCTTTATCAAACCATGAGAGTAAAGAAAGCCAATAGCTAAATACTTCAGCTTTGTAGGAGAGCAAAGCAATGTCGCCACTTCCTTATTATTCACGATAATGGTAAGAGCAGATTCCTTAGCAACTATATCCTCAATGCTGCTTTTGCTTTGTTTGGTAACTCGCAATATAGAAAGCTTCTCAGTGGTATTCTTCATCTTTTCATGCTCTTATTCAATTCCTGTATATTGCCCTGGCGGCTTCTTGTTTTGACAGGTTTGAGGGGTAATGTTATCATAATTTTTAGAGTGGAGTTTTTAGCTAGGGAGATTTACTATGACAACATGTTTACTCAGATTAAAGTGAAGTTCGGGGTGTGGTGAAGTGTGGATGATTCCGATAGTCCCTCCTTTTNCCTCATATTTAGTAAGCCTTTATTTTGTTGTGTAAAGTTGACCGTTTTCCGGTCAAATATCCTGCCTGATAGATATGGACATTAATAATCTATTTGCCATATTGTTTTTCCTCTGTCTTGGCTTAGCAGCGTTTTTCTGCAGTGCTGAAACTGCTTTTATTGGCATGCAGAAACTGCGTTTGCAGCATCTGATCCGAAGTGGGCATCCTGCTGCTCAGCGAGTTGCTAAAATTGTGGAGCATCCAGAGAAATTTCTAGCCACTGTTCTCTTAGGCATCAATTTTTTTGAGACGGCTGTAGCTACTCTGGGGACAATATTAGCGGTGTCACTGTGGGGTAAAAACCTGGGTGCTGCCATTGCTACCATCGTTATCACTATAGTAACCTTGATTTTTGCGGAACTTGTTCCTAAGAGCCTAGCAGTCCGCTATAGTGAGAAATTGGCTCTGAGATATGCCAGACCTATAGAAATCATCTCTGTTGTACTCTATCCTTTCATTTATGTCTTAAATCACATTGGGATTAGCTTTAGCAACCTGATTAGTGGAGATGAGCAAGCTAAGCCAACTATCAGTGAGGAGGAATTTCGCACTGCCATCAGTATAGGTGAAGCAGAGGGTGTGGTGGAGGTAGATGAAGCAGAGATGCTGCATAAGGTTTTTGAGTTTGGTGACCAGCAAGTAAGGGAGATAGTGACCCCACGAACCGAAATCGCCTGGGTGGAGCGAGGAACAAAACTAGTTGATTTTCTCAAAATTTACCGTGAAGCTCCCCATTCTCGATTTCCTGTGTATGAAGAAACTACTGACAATGTAGTGGGGATTTTGTCTATTAAGGATGTCCTTATGGCCCAGGCTACTGAATCCTTGGATGAGGAAAGTTCTATTGATGGATTGATACGGCCGACTTATTTTGTGCCCGAGAGCAAGAGCTTAGGAGAGCTTTTGGCTGAGATGAGGGATAACAATCAGCATATCTCAGTAGTTATTGATGAGTTTGGTGGTGTAGCTGGAATAGTTACCTTAGAGCAGTTGATTGAAGAAATAGTGGGCAAAATTGGTGATGAGTTAGCTGGTGGCGTAAAAGAGTTCATCACTATTGATGCCAACACTTTTGAAGTTGATGGTGGGCTTGATGTAGAGGAAGCTAATGAAGAACTTGGTCTGGGATTACCCACTGGTGAATATCAAACTGTAGCTGGATTTATTCTCAGCCATCTAGGGCGTATACCTAAGCAAGGGGTGCAGTTCAAGTATCGGGACCTTAAATTTGTTATCAGCCAAATGCGGGGTATGAAGATAGAGAAAGTGGTGGTGACCAAGGAAGGTGATGCAGCGCCTGCGTCTTAAGTCTGGGCGTGAGGAGGAAGTCAAGTTTATTTCCCATCTTGATATGATGCGTTTTTGGGAAAGGGCTTTGAGGCGGGCAGGAGTCCCTTTGGCATATTCTCAAGGATTTACTGCTCACCCACAAATTTCGATAGCTGCTCCCCTGCCTGTAGGAGTAACCACTGAGGCAGAACTGATGGATGTTTGGCTGAGCCGCTGGATGCCTCCTCAATCTTTCATAATGAAGGTAAAAAGTCAGTTACCTCAAGGATTCAAGATATTTGACGTCTGGGAGATTGGACTGAAGATACCTTCACTCCAATCCAGTATTGCCTTTGCTGAATATCGTGTTGAGGTGAAAAGTGAGGGGGTGGAGAAAGATGTACAAATAGCTCTTCACTCTTTACTTCAAGCTACACAGTTACCTTGGCATCATTCAAGAGGTCGCGAAGAACATTTTTATGATTTGCGAGCTTTAATAGAAGATGTGTGGCTTATTGAACGTGAACAATTTACCGGTCAGTATCTTTTGGGGATGAGATTGCGTTGTGGTAATGAGGGTAGCGGCCGCCCGGAGCAAGTAACCACTGCTCTGGGTTTCTCCAGGCAGCCTGATTCTATTCACCGCACCAAGCTAATTTTCAAAAAGCAAATTGCCATTATAGAATAAGCAAAAATCAGTTTGATGGATGGTAAAAATGGTTTGTGAAAAATTACCGCAACTTGGCTCTGGCAACCAGGGATTAGAATATTTGTTTCACCCCCGTTCAATCGCAGTGGTAGGAGTCTCTCAGGATGATACGAACTGGGGGCGAATGTTTTTACTCCCTTTGATACAGTTTCAATACCAAGGGAATCTCTATCCTGTTGGTCTTCAGGATGGTGAAATTGCGGGCATGAAGATTTATAGAAGTATCCTTGATATTCCTGGACCCCTAGATTATGTAATCTGCTGTATTCCTGCTCAATTTACTCCACAGCTTGTGGAGGATTGTGTTAAGAAAAAGGTAAGGGCGGTTCAATTCTTTACTTCGGGGTTTAGCGAAAGTGGCGAGGAAAATGGGAAGGAATTGGAACAGAGGCTGGTGGATATTGCTCGATGTGGAAGCGTGCGGATTATAGGTCCTAACTCTCTGGGCATTTATTGCCCTAGCCAGGGATTAACTTTCCTTAATACTGCACCTAGCTTGGCAAAGAGTGGCAAGGTGGGTTTTCTTTTCCAAAGTGGTGGGAATTCCAGGGAATTAATAGAAATAGGCAGCACTCGAGGCATTTATTTCAGCAAAGGGGTGAGTTATGGAAATGCCTGTGACCTTAACGAGAGCGACTTTTTGGAATATCTTGCTTGGGATAAAGAAACCGAGATAATTGGAATTTACATTGAGGGGGTGAAGGAAGGACAGCGCTTCTTCAAAGCGTTAAAAGGCGTGGCCAAGATAAAGCCAACAATAATGCTCAAGGGTGGACGAACTCAAGCAGGAAGTCAAGCAGCTGCTTCGCATACTGGTTCTCTTGCCGGAACTATGTTTGTTTGGGAGGCTGTTTGTCAGCAGACAGGTGCCATACTGGTTGATGATCTGGATGAAATGATGGATCTTATGCTTGCCTTTTCTTACCTGGAACCACCATCTGGGAGAAGAGTGAGTATTATAGGCAATAGTGGTGGCAGGACAGTTCAATCTGCGGATGTTTGTGAAAGTGCCGGGCTTTCTGTACCGTCTTTTTCTGCTGCAATCAGAGACACTCTACGTGAGTTCATTCCTGAAACAGGCGCGAGTATCCGTAATCCTGTAGATTCTTACTTCTTAGGTTGGACTCCACTACTTCTTTCTCGAACTCTTGGGGTATTGGGTAGTTACGACGGAATTGACCTTTTAATTATTGATATACCGGTAACCATTTCTCTTCTGGGGTTTGGGGGGCATGATGATGTCAGGGCTCAGGTGGAAACTATCAAAGATTTCAAGACAAAATGCCATAAACCTGTGGTTGCTGTTGTCTCATATGAAGGTACTCCTGATATACTACAATTCGGTTTTGAGCTGCAGAGGGCATTCATTGCTGGAGGCATACCTGTTTATTATTCAATGACTCGTGCTGCTCGTGCTTTGAGCAGGTTTATTAGCTATTATAAAAAGGACCCTTCGTGATCTTTGGACTGCCAGCTCGAGGAATTCAAGTATGGTTAGTTTGGAATCAAGGTTAATAGATTTTATTCAGCAGCATAATCTGATTTTGCCTGGAGAAACAGTGGTCGTTGGGGTATCGGGTGGGGCTGACTCTGTCTGTTTGCTTTGTCTTCTGGATAAATGGCGAAACAAACTTGACATAAAGCTACATATTGCCCATCTCAACCATGGACTTAGAGGTATCGAATCTGAGGTGGATGCCACATATGTGGCTGATTTGGCTAGCTCTTTCTCCATTCCCATTACGATTGATAAACAGGATGTCGTTGGTTACAAGGCTCAAAAGAAGTGCTCTCTTGAAGAAGCTGCCCGAGAATTGCGCTATGCCTTTTTCGCCAAAGTCGCTGAGAAAACGGGAGCCAGACGTGTAGCCATCGGTCATACAAAGGATGATCAGGTAGAGACCATTTTAATGCATATATTAAGGGGAGCAGGAACTTCGGGACTTCGTGGCCTCGAGCCCTGCTCACCTATGGTATATGACAAAGGTGTGTTATCGCGAGGCAAGCAAAACAATCTACTGGTGATAAGACCCCTTCTTGATATTACTAGAGTGGAAACACTGAATTATTGCCATGAATACAGGCTTAATCCACGAACTGACTCTTCCAATCTATCGCTCTCATTTTTCCGCAATCGCCTTCGTCTTGAATTACTGCTCATGCTTAGAAAATATAATCCGAATGTGGATGGAGCACTGCTTCGGCTGGCTGAAATTGCCGCAAAAGATAACTCTTTCGTTGAACAGCAGGCTCTCCAGCTATGGGATAAAGTGGCTGAACAGGGAAATGACGTCATCCATTTGGATAGAGGGAAAATTTCTAATCTATCCGTAGCTTTGCAGAGGGAGTTAATAAAGTTGAGTATTGCTCGAATGTTGGGAGATATCAGAGATATTGAAGCGAATCATATTGAGGCAGCAAGAGCTTTGTTGAGTAAAGAGACAGGTAAAAGAATTTACTTGCCTCACGGGCTTATTTGTCACGGCGAGTATGATGAACTGGTTTTGTCATTGTCTCCATTTTTGCCGTGTCCTTTTCCTCCTTTAGAAGGTAAATCTTCCCTTGCAGTCCCTGGAGAGACAATTTTACCGGGGTGGAAAGTCTTAGCCAGTATCTCTTCCCATATGGGACGGACTAGCCCTGTGACTGCAAGCGGAAGCTTCAGGCGAAGTGAAGAGACAGCCAAACAATCAAGTGACCGCTTTCTTGCCGAATTTGACTTACATCAAACAGGAAATGATTTGTTTGTGAGGTGTCGTCAGCAAGGGGATAGATTTCAACCGCTGGGAATGAGCATGACCAAAAAATTGCAGGATTTTATGGTTGATGCCAAAATACCTTGTATCTGGAGAGATAGTGTTCCTATAGTGTGCTCTCCTGGACAAATTCTCTGGGTGGTGAGCTGGCGCATTGACGATAGAGTCAAGGTCACTGAAAATACCAGAGAGATTCTTTGTCTGGAGTTTGTCAAGTTATTGTAAAAGCGTGAAAGCAGTAGACAAAGAGTTACGCATAAGACATCTTACTGTTGACGAGGCTTTGTTTCGTCTGAATCAGTATCTTGATGATGCCTTTATGGCTGGTCTGCCCGCTGTGCGCATTGTTCATGGCAAAGGAACAGGGACATTGCGGCAGGCTGTACATGAAGTTTTAGCTCTGCATCCTTTAGTTAAATCCTACCATCTCAGTGATTATGGTGAAGGAGATTATGGCGTTACCATAGTCGAGCTGGCGAGGCGTTGAATTCGGCTTTAAGTTATACTTCACTCGCGATCAGGTTAGCACTGGCTGCTTATTTGCTTTTACCACGTAAGTCACGAAAACTCTCTGGTCTTACTTGGTCTGCTTGATGCCCTGCTTGCCAGTTATGCTTCCTCTGGCGACTTTTATTGTAGCTCCTGAATCTACCTTCAGCAGTACGGTATCTTCACCAAGATTTTCAATTTGCCCGTAGATACCGCCAGCGGTAATCACCTTATCCCCCTTTTTTAGCATGCTCATTAGGTCTTGGAAATCTTTCTGCTTCTTGCGTTGTGGTTTGATCATGAGAAAGTACATCGCAGCAAAAATCAGTACCAGAAATAAAATCATCGGGGCCATGCCTTGAAGTCCCTCCATTGTGTTCCTCCTTCTTTTATTTAGTTATCTTAACTTATTGTACTATATTCAAACCTGCCCTGTAATGCCCAGGGGCTGGTTTTGTCAATTTTGATTTTCACCAGTTTCCCAGATTGGTCAGCATCGTTCTGAGAAAATACCAGCTTGTTATTTCTGGTACGCCCATACCATTTACCTTTCTTCTTATCTTCTACCAATATCTCCACAGTCTTGCCTTTAAAGTATGCGTTTATCTCGCCAGCTATGTTCTTCTGAAGCTCCTCAATTTCATCCCGTCTCTTCTTTTTAATTTCGGAGGGGATATTGTCCTCGTGTTCTCTCCAGGCAATAGTCCCGGGACGAGGGGAATAGGCTGCTATATGAACAACATCGAACTTTATTTCTTTCAGCAGACCAAAAGTGTGCTCAAATTGTTCCTCTGTTTCTCCAGGGAAGCCAACAATGACATCAGTGCTCAGTGATATTTGAGGGATGTTATTACGAATAACATGAACGAGCTCTCGGTATTGCTCCACAGTATATCCGCGCCTCATAGCTTTCAATAAGTTGTTATCTCCTGCCTGAATGGGCAGCTCCAGATGCTCGCATACTTTGTCCAGAGAGGCCATCCTTTTAATAAGTTTCAAGCTTATGTCTTTGGGATGATTTGTCAGAAAGCGGATTCTGCTTAATCCCTCAGTATCGTTTAGCCTGGCCAGCAGGTCTGCCAGATCAGGTTTCTCAGGCAAATCATGCCCATAAGAATCAACATTTTGGCCCAGTAAGGTTATTTCTCTGGTACCCTGCTGGGTAAGTTGCTTCACTTCATAGATTATTTCCTCCATGGGGCGGCTTACTTCTCTGCCTCTTCTGTAAGGAACAATACAGTAAGAACAAAAGTTGTTGCAACCTTGAATGATAGGGACAAAGATACAAGGAGAAGAAGAGAGAGGAAGAATTATTTTTTGTTCGGCAGTAGAGATACACTGTTTTCGAAGCCAATTAACTAGTTCAGAGTAAGCCCCGGGCTTGAAGAAGAAATCAACGTGGGGAAATTGTTTTTTCAACCTGGCAGTGTTGGAATCGACAAAACATCCTGTAACCAGTATAGAGAGGTTAGGATATTTCTTTTTTAATCCCTTCAATAATCCCAGCGTGCCTATAACTTTGTCTTCAGCGCTTTGCCTTACCACGCAGGTGTTCAGTACAATTAAATCGGCGTTCTCGAGCATGGGCGTAGCCTGATAGCCGGAGGAGTGAAGATAGCTGGCTATCCGTTGAGACTCTGCCTTGTTCATCTGGCAGCCTATGGTCCAAATAAAATAGCGTGGCATGGTCGCATCAACAACTGAAAAAGTTTGCATAATTATAATTGAAATATATAGTTTCGAGAAATGAACAGGAGAAACAGAAGTTGGGATTCTGTCTTTTTCTCACCATGGCAATAAAGTTGAAAAAGTGTTACTTATAAGGATAAGCGGAAGAATTGGTCTTCATTGGAGATATCTGGAATGGTTAAAGTAGTAACTGATAGCAGCTGCGATATTCCCATTGAACTGGTTCAGAGGCTTGGCATCACCATACTACCACTATACATCCAAATTGGTGCTGAGACTTATCGCGATGGGATAGATATTGATATTGATAGGCTGTATTACGAGTTGGCTCATGCTGAAGGAATTCCTAAAACCTCCGCGCCTTCACCGGGCGATTTTGTCAAAATCTATAACGATCTGGCTATGGAAACTGACCAGATCATTTCGATTCACCTCTCCTCGAAGTATAGTGGCACATATAATACAGCCAGGCTGGCTGAGAGTTATGTAAGGGATAAGTGTCGCGTGGAATTGGTAGATGCGGATTCGGTTTCTATAGGCTTGGGGTTGGTAGTTATCACTGCTGCTGAGGCAGCACAGGAGGGTAAGAGCTTGGATGAAGTTGTTGAGATAGTGCAGCAAGTTATCCAGCGAAGTCGCATGTTCGGGAAAATTGATAGTTTGACTCAGCTTCTTAAAGGGAAACGCTTTCATTTGACAGAAGGGCTGATTGTCTTGGGGAAAATTGGCACGGCGTTAGGCATCAGGCTGGTGGGCGAAGTCTATGATGGAGGGAAAATACGTTCGCCAGTATTGGCCTTTGGCAGGGCAAGAGCCATGAATCAGTTGGAGCGCTGGATAAAAAAATTGGTGCCGGTAAAAAAGATAGCAATTGCCCATTCCACAAATGTCAATGAGGCCGAGATGCTTGCTGAACGGCTGGAGGTATTGCTTAGTAGAGAGCAGATGCTTATTACACGGCTTGGCTGTCTCACCTCCATGTATGTGGGACCTGGTACCTTAGCGGTTGCTCTCATTAGCGGCAAATAGTTGCCGAAATAGTAATACTTGACATAATAGTTAGCCTTGCTTTTGCCCTGTTCAACATTGGGAATAGAAATCCCTGGTTGAAAGCATGCGACCTAGCAGCAGCAGGTACTGAGGACTATCTTTGTCTTCAGATGTTCTCTCCCTGGAATATACCTTGATATCCCTGAGCAGCCTCCCGATTTAAACGGAAGAAGACGAGTTGAATAACTCTGGCGTCTCTATACAGGCGAAAACCATTGGGATTGTGTACTAGTAGTAAGGACTGGGATCTTCCAGAGTATCCGGCGTCCCAAACTGCTGTGTGAATGCTGACGCCGCAGCGGAGAAGGCTGGAACGGGGCAAAGCCAAAGCTATAATATTGCTCGGGAGATGAACAACCTCGTTATATGTGATCAAGTAGCACCCTACCTGCAAGTCTATGGCTCCTGAGTTATCAAAAGCCAGGAAGGAGTTATGAGAAAGAACCCTGCTCTCATTTCTAAAGCCTATGCTACCGGACGAAGAAAACAAGGCTATCAATTTCACAGTTAAGTCAATGCCATTGGGCTGGATTTGCTCCTGGATATGAGGTGCACTCTCGATCAAAGGGGGTGCTCTGCTCAACAAAGCTTGAATATCCTCGCTTGTAAGAACGGATGGCATTTTACCTGCTGTCTGAAGTCCTTGAATATATCCCTTCGTTGTTTTTTTATTTTCTATTGACTGCTGCTTTCACTGCCTTTTCAATGTCTTTACTTGTGAGTCCGTACCTTTGAAGCAGCTCATCAGCCTTGCCTGATGAGGCATACCTATCTCCCAAATTGACAAAGCCCATAGGTACCGGCTTTTCCTTGGTGACTACCTGAGCAACTTTACTGCCAAGGCCACCCTGGGCTAGATGGTCTTCAGCAACGACGATAGTGCCTGTCTCCGAAGCTGCTCTAACTATAGCTTCCTCGTCCAATGGTTTGAGGGTAGACATATTGATTACACGACATTCTATGCCTTGTTTTGCCAGTGTATTTGATGCCTCCAAAGCTTTAGCCACCATGATGCCCGCAGCCATGATGGTGGCATCCTTGCCTTCTCTCATGGTTACCGCCTTGCCTAGTGTAAAATGGTAATTCTCAGGAGAAACAAGAGGTGTTTTAGGGCGACTCAGCCTGATATAGAAAGGCCCGTAGGTGTCTGCAGCCACTTTTACTGCTTCGGCAGTCTCTATGGCATCAGCGGGGACGACTATGCTAAAACCGGGAAGAGCGCAGTACAAAGCCAAGTCTTCGATAGCTTGATGAGAAGTGCCATCCTCTCCCACGGAGATGCCACTGTGGGTAGCGACAATTTTGACATTTAATTTTGTTTGAGAGAGGCACATTCTCAGTTGGTCGAAACAACGGCATGAGGCAAAGATGGCAAAAGTGCTGACAAAGACAACTTTTCCTGAAGCAGCTAGCCCGGCAGCTATGCCGATCATGTTTTGTTCTTCTAAACCGCAGTCGAAGAAGCGCAGAGGAAACTCTTGAGCGAAGTAGCGAGTCATGGTTGATGGGGATAAGTCAGCATCCAGAACAACGATGTCTGAATTTTGCTTCCCTAATTCCAGTAAAGTCTTACCGTAAGTTTCTCGCGTAGATGCCTCAATCACTGGAATTGCCTTTCATTCATATTATCGCGCTCACAATTATAGCGCTATTTCAGTTCTTGTAATGCTCTTTCGGCTTCCTCTGTAGTGGGTGCCTTGCCATGAAATGATGCGTTATTTTCCATAAAGCTGACGCCTTTGCCTTTCACAGTATGAGCAATAATGACCGTGGGCTGATTATTCTTGGCTTCTTCCAGGGCTGCGATAATCTGGTTGAAATCATGCCCGTCTATCTCGATAACATGCCAGCCAAAGGCTTGCCATTTTTCACTTAGAGATTCAAGGTTCATGATGTCTCGAGTCCAGCCAGTAAGTTGCATTCCATTACGGTCTATGATTGCTATTAAGTTATTCACTCTGAAATGGGCTGCTGATAAAGCTGCTTCCCAAGTTTGTCCTTCATCACATTCTCCATCACTGAGCAGAACATAAGTCCAGTAATCTTTTGAATCCAGCCTAGCATTCAAGGCAACACCGATGGCGAAGGATAACCCCATCCCTAAAGAGCCAGCCGACATTTCCACGCCCGGAGTAAGATTTCTATCAGTGTGCCCCTGCAGTCGGCTATCTGTTTTTCTCAATGTTTTTAGCTCCTCTATTGGGAAATAACCGCTTTCTGCCAGTGCAGCATATAAAATTGGAGCGGCATGCCCTTTGCTTAATACAAAGCGGTCACGCTCTTGCCATTGTGGTTTTTTGGGGGTTATAGCGCATAACTTTAAAGTAGAGTGCAGTTATGATGTCGGTTGCTGATAGAGAACCACCAGGATGACCACTGCCTGCTGTAGCTATCATTGTGATTACATGACGGCGCAGTCTCTTAGCCATTTCCTCGAGCTGGGGGACAGTGAGATTAAAAATATTTTGTGAAGCCAGTTCTGAAGACATTTCGCCAGAATTGTAACTTAAATGCGCTTGTTGTGTCTATGAGCCCTGCTTATTGATTGCTGATGAGAAAATATAAGGGTTATGGTTAACTCACTCTTATTGAGCGAGTCAATTTAACTGGTATATAATGCACTGATGATTATAGATTTTCATACTCATATATTCCCATCCTGGATAAAGGAGAACCGCGATGAGTATGTCAAGCGCGACCCTTGTTTTGCTTTACTTTATTCCGATGCGAAAGCAAAGCTGGTAACCGCTGAAGAGCTTATTGCCAGCATGGATGAAGCTCATGTGGATTACTCAGTCGTTTTGAATATCGGGTGGGTAAGTCATGAACTTTGTGTTGAAACCAACGATTATATTTTGGATTCTATATCGCGCTATCCAAACAGACTTGTGGGCTTTTGTGTCATTCAACCAAAAGCTGGAGATGCTGCCCTAAATGAAATGGAACGCTGTGCCCGGGCTGGAGCCAGAGGTATTGGGGAGATGAGGTCTGATATCCAGGACTTTGATTTAAGAGATAGGATTTCAATGAAGCCCCTGGTTGATGTGGCAGTAGAGCGTAAGCTGATTCTTCTCACTCACTCTTCTGAGCCGGTAGGACATATGTATGCTGGCAAAGGCAGCATTACCCCAGACATCCTATATTCCTTTGTGAAAGAATTCCCTGAGTTAACACTGGTTTGTGCTCATTGGGGTGGGGGTTTGCCTTTCTATGCTCTCATGCCAGAAGTGGCCGAAGCTATGGCCAAAGTTTTCTTTGATACCGCGGCAACCATTTTTCTTTACCAGGCTCGGATTTTCAAACAGGTGCGCGATATCATCAGCAGTAGCAAGATACTCTTCGGCAGCGATTATCCTCTTATCTCTCAGAATAGAATAATTTCCCAAATCCAATCCCTTGATATTTCTCAAGAAGATAGAGATAACATTCTGGGGAATAGTGCTCAGGCACTATTATCTAAGGAGAGGAAATAAGCTTGTCCTCTGATTCAGGTAAAATTCGTTCTTTTATTGCTATTGAGCTGCCTGATGAGGTTAAAGGTGGCTTGTCTAGGTTAAGAAGCAAGATGAGTAGCACCGATGGCACATTCGTTAAATGGGTAGATATTGATGGAATTCACCTGACATTGAAATTTTTGGGCAATATTTATTCTGAACAGATAGCTGAGATAGCTGAAGCTATAAAGGGAGCCAGTCAGGGGATCCATCCATTTCAGCTACGGATTTCAGGTTTGGGGGCCTTTCCTAATCTAAAACAGCCTCGGGTAGTTTGGGTTGGTGTTTTTGGTGAAACGGACAAGCTATTAAGGTTACAACAAAGCATTGATTCTGCCCTGGTCTCTTTGGGATTTGCTAAAGAGGAGCGCCCTTTTACTCCTCATCTAACTTTGGCTCGTGTTAGACAGGGTGCATCGTCTCTCCAAATTAGGGGTTTCAGTGATTTGGTGACATCTATCAGTTTTGGAAATGACTATTCTTTCAAAGTCGAGTCTGTCAACCTGATGAAAAGCCAGCTAACACCCCAAGGAGCTATCTACACTCGTCTTTCTTCAGCAAGGCTGGAAGTTCGAAAAACATGAAATCTCCTTTGTTTGGTGCAAGAGCGTTGCTGTTGAATGCAGTCACGCAATGTGATATCCTACACTTAGGATCTTTTGGAGGAGGACTATTATATGAGAGCAGTTGCTGATAAGTTGCTGGATCTTTGCGAAAGCCATGCTGAGGAAATTGCTCAGCAATGGTGTAAATATTTGACTATCAGTTCGAGAACTCCTTCATACCATCGTATCGCCAAGGAAAAGTGTATTCATCAAGCAGTCTTCCTTTATAAGAATCTAAAGCAGATGTATTTCAGTGATAATCCCTATGAGGAAGTAGTGCGGTTTTTGGAGCAATCACAATATGTAGAAGATATATATAGCAGAGGCATTCCCCTGCATGAAGGCATTTATGCACTGATTATGATGAGAAGAGAGATCTGGGTTTTTGCTGATTTCCAGGCGTTGTTTACCACTATGGTTGACATGTATCGAACTGCAGAAACAATTAATCGAACGATACTCTTGTTTGATTATGCCGTGTATATTGTGACCCAGAAGTATCAGGAGATGGCTAAAGGTTAACTTACTTGAGTATTTACTTGATTCAGTTACTGTACGCGCACTTGACAGTTTTTTCCGTACTTCTTATACTAAAACAAACTTAAGTCATATCTTACTTTGATGTTTAGCCTTTAGTTACTTTCCCAAGTAGCAGTGAGCAAGTATATTTTTGTTACCGGTGGCGTAGTCAGTTCTGTAGGTAAGGGAATTTCGACAGCATCTATTGGTAAGTTATTGAAAAGTCGTTCAGTATCTGTCTCAGTGCAGAAGCTTGATCCTTATTTGAATGTTGACCCCGGCACGATGTCTCCTTATCAGCATGGTGAAGTATTTGTTACTAAAGATGGGGCTGAGACCGATTTGGATTTAGGTCATTATGAGAGATTCATTGGGGTGGAATTGACCCAGGCATCTAATGTTACTTCAGGTCAAGTTTACTCTGCAGTGATAGCACAGGAAAGGAGGGGAGATTTCTTAGGGGGCACGATTCAGGTAGTGCCGCATGTAACCAATGAGCTGAAAAGAAGAATCAGGGAGGCGGCTGAGATATCTCAAGCTGAGGTACTCATTGTCGAAGTTGGGGGCACCGTAGGAGATATCGAGGGGCAGCCATTTCTTGAGGCTATAAGGCAAATGAGAAAGGATGAGGGGAGAGATAATGTGCTCTACATTCATGTCACTTTTCTGCCCTATATTGCTGCCACTAATGAATTGAAAACGAAGCCGACACAGCACAGCGTTAACGAACTGAGAAAAATGGGTATTCAGCCTGATGTTATATTGTGTCGTAGTGATAAAGAGATATCCTCGGAAATAAAGGATAAAATATCGCTTTTTTGTGATGTTGATAAAGAAGCAGTTATTCCGCTGGTTACCAGTGAAACTATTTACGAAGTGCCTTTGTTGCTAGAAGATGCCGGATTGGGGAAATTTATTGTTAATCATTTAAAATTGAAAGCAAAGGATAGCAATCTTGGTGAGTGGCGGGAATTGGTAGCTAAGCTGAAGGCTCCTAAAGAGCCGGTAACAATTGGGCTGGTGGGTAAATATGTGGAGCTTCAAGATGCCTATTATTCTGTACGTGAGGCATTGTGTCACGCTGCCTTGGCTCATAACTGTGAGATAAACATAAAGTGGCTTGATTCTGCAAGTTTAGAAGATGGGGATGAGGTGGAGCTCAAGCAGGTTCAAGGTATAATAGTTCCTGGCGGCTTTGGTTATCGCGGGATTGAGGGTATGATAAGGGCAGCTACATTTGCCAGAGAGAATAAAATCCCTTACTTTGGCTTATGTCTGGGAATGCAAGTTATGGTTATTGAATTCGGTCGTGAAGTTTTCCACAGCCAAAATGTTAACTCTACGGAATTCGATGCAAATACTACCTATCCGGTGATCAGTCTTCTTCCAGACCAGCATGATATCAAAAATATGGGAGGGACTATGAGACTGGGGACTTATCCTTGTCATTTAGTATCTGAAACGAAGGTAGCTGAAGCCTATGGGAGCGAAGTTGCCTATGAGCGCCATCGTCACCGCTTTGAATTCAATAATACCTTTCGTCAGCCACTGAAAGAGGCTGGGCTTATACCTTGTGGGCTGTCCCCAGATGGGGTTTTGGTTGAAATTGTTGAGTTGAAGGACCATCCCTGGATGATTGCTTGTCAGTTTCATCCTGAGTTCAAATCGCGCCCTGATTCTCCCCATCCCTTATTCTTGGACTTTATTAGGGCTGCCAGGAAAACAGTTGTTGAAGGTGCTCAAGTGAAGTTGTTTTACTCTAATTAGGAAGATGAAGTTATTTTTAGATACTGCTAATATAAAACACATTCGCTATGGAGTGAAATTGGGAGTGATTAGTGGGGTAACCACTAATCCCAGCCTTGTATCCCGAGAGGGCAGCGTTGATTACCGGGAACTGGTTACAGAAATCTGCTCTATTGTCCCTGGGCCAGTATCTGCGGAGGTGTTGAGTCAAGATGCGTCAGGGATGGTAGCCGAAGCCAAAGAAATAGCCCAATGGGCGGAAAATGTTATAATTAAAATACCTGCCAGTCTTGAAGGAGTAGAGGCTACTTCAGCACTTGCCAAGGAAAACATAAAGGTCAATTTTACCTTGTGTTTTTCCTTAAATCAGGCTATGTTGGGAGCAGCAGCGGGAGCTGCCTTTGTTAGCCCGTTTGTGGGCAGGCTTGATGATATTGGTGAAGATGGCATGGGAGTGGTAGCTGATATTGTGGAATATTTGGAGTTCTATCAGATGCCCACTCAAGTGATAGCGGCTAGCATCAGACATCCTCAGCATTGTCTGGCGGCAGCTAAGGCCGGAGCGCATATTGCGACTGTACCCTATAAGATATTATTACAAATGATAAGGCATCCTTTGACTGATGTTGGTATTAAACGTTTCTTGGATGACTGGAAGAGTGTCTTTGAAAGTACAGCCATCAATAGAGAGCAGGCTTAAGGTCTATTCCTGTAGTCATCATGTCTTAATCTTCTGCTTTCATACTGAGGGAAATCTTGAGAAAAAGAGAGTAGTATTATGATGTTAAATCTAACTGAATTAGAGAATAAAACCCGAGACGAATTAGAAGCGATTGCCAGAGAGCAAGGCATCACTGGTTACTCCAACTTAAAGAAACCTGATCTCGTTTCGCATATTCTCAAATTTGAAACAGAGCGGGAAGGAAATTGGCTTGTAACTGGTGTCTTGGAGATCATGGATGAGGGTTATGGCTTCCTGCGTCAGGATACCTTCACACGTGGTGTCCACGATGTATATGTATCTAATTCCCAGATACGTCGTTTCAATTTAAGAAATGGCGATTCTATCTATGGACAAGCCAGACGTCCTAAGGAAACTGAAAGGTATTATAGTCTGCTTCACGTGGAAAGCATCAATGGGCTTGATCCTGAACTGGCTCGGACACGACGAACTTTTGCCTCTCTGACGCCTGTCTTCCCCGACAAGCTCATAAACCTGGAAACGACTCCGAATGAACTATCTACCCGCCTTATCAATTTAATATCTCCAATAGGAAGAGGGCAAAGAGGACTTATTGTATCACCGCCCAAAGCGGGTAAGACTGTACTCCTCAAAAAAATTGCTAATGCTATCGCAGTAAATTATAACGATATCCATCTTATGATTTGCCTTATTGGTGAAAGACCTGAAGAGGTCACTGATATGAAGAGGTCGGTAAAAGCTGAGGTTGTAGCTGCCACGTTTGATGAGCCTGTGGATGTGCAGACGCGGGTCGCTGAGTTGGCGCTGGAGAAGGCCAAAAGGCTGGTAGAAATCAGCAAAGATGTGGTCATTCTCCTCGATGGCATCACCAGACTAACCAGGGCTTATAATTTAGCCATACCTGCCAGTGGTCGTACTCTATCAGGTGGTATCGACTCAGCAGCCTTACATCCTCCGAAGAAGTTCTTTGGTACGGCTCGCAATATTGATGAAGGTGGAAGTTTAACCATTATTGCTACTTGCTTGGTAGATACAGGTAGTCGTATGGATGACCTCATTTACGAAGAGTTTAAGGGAACAGGAAACATGGAACTTCATCTGGATAGAAAATTATCTGAGAAAAGAATCTTCCCTGCTATAGATATTGTGCCTAGTGGCACGAGGCGGGAAGAACTTTTACTGGACGAAAATACTGTGAAACAGGTGTGGTTGCTGAGACGCATGGCCAGCATGATAGATACTGATTCCCCTAATCATGGAGAACTTACGGGGAGAATTCTTGAGAGGCTGGCCAAGACGCAGAATAATGCTGAATTTCTGGCTACATTGTCCAAGAATATATAGAGTTCATCATGGGTGCTGAAGGTCCCAACTGGGCTGATAAAATTAAGCTCAAGGTGAAAAGAGCTCTGGGCATGAACATTATCTTATGCGATAGCTGCCAATGGAACTGGCGCAGCGCCTGTTATCGCCCAGAACGTCCTCATGCTACCTGGTGCCCTGATTACAAAAAGAAGGGGAAATAAATATTCCTATCTTTCCCAGATAGCTGCCATTCCCTGACCACCTCCAATACACATAGTTTCCAATCCGCGATGTAAACCTCTATGTATCATATCGTATACGATGGTAACTGCTATTCTCGCTCCAGTGCAGCCAATGGGATGCCCCATAGAAATGCCACTACCATGAAGATTGATGTCGTCAAATTTCCAATCAAGCTCTTTCATGCACCCTAGTGTCTGAGAGGCAAAAGCCTCATTAAGCTCGATAACGTCGAAATCCTTGTCAGTAAGTCCTGTCTTTTTCAATACCTTTCTTACTGCTGGGATAGGGCCCAATCCCATATAATTGGGGTCTATTGCACCTGAAGCCCATGCTCTGAGAGTTGCCAAAGGCTCAAGTCCTAATTCTTTGGCTTTGTCACGGGACATGAGCACTACGGCTGCCGCAGCATCATTTATTCCTGAGGAATTACCCGCAGTCACCGTGCCCCCTTTTCTAAATGCTGGAGCAAGCTTAGCCATTTTTTCCATTGAGGTATCCATGGGGCGCTCATCGGTATCAAATATTATAGGTGGCCCTTTCCTCTGGGGAATAGTTACAGGAATTATTTCATCTTTAAATAAGCCGTCCGCTATAGCCTTTCTTGCTCGTTGGTGGCTGAGGTATCCTATCTCATCTTGTTCTTCCCTTGTGAAGCCATACTTGTTGGCGATTTCCTCTGCCGTATTTCCCATGTGATAACCATAAAATATCTCCCACAAACCATCGAATACCATGAGGTCTATTACTTCACCTTTGGCCTCCACATCCATGCGGTAGCCCCAGCGGGCCTTGGGGAGAACATAAGGTGCATGGCTCATGCACTCCATTCCTCCGGCGATCACAACTTCAGCTTCACCCGATATTATCGCTTGGGCTCCCAGAGTAATGGCCTTTAAACCTGAGGCGCAGATTTTATTTACTGTAAATGCGGGGGTCTCCTTGGGGACGCCAGCATAGATACATGCCTGGCGAGCAGTGTTTTGTCCCTGTCCACCTTGCAGTACATTTCCCATGATTACCTCATCCACCTGAACTTCTCGTAGAGAGGAATCGTAATCGTAATGTTTCTTCTCTAATTCTATAAATCCATCAGGTTTAAGGGCATCAGGTCCATACTCAAGAAGTTCCTGGCTGGATTTCGGTCTTAATCCCGCTCGTTTGAGCGCTTCTTTGATCACCAGCGTACCCAGATCAACAACACGGATGTCCTTTAAAGAACCGCCGAAGGCTCCAATGGCTGTGCGGCAACCGCTAACAACGACCACTTCTTTCATTCTGTCCCTCCTTTACCTATTAAAATTGCTCTATTTTGCTACATTTTGAGTCATAGGTCAATAGCTTCTTGGTGTCTTAAGCACGTAAGCTAGCTTCAAGAAGCCTATTTTGCGGGGTGGCTCTTCATTTTTGGCGTAATGACCAGGGAGGAATAAGTGGTGGAGGCGGGGGAGAGTTGAACTCCCCGTCCAGAAGGAGGTTGCCAAAATATCCTACAGGTTTAGTCAGCTCTTTTTTCTCATCTAGCTTTTCTCTGCTGACCGAGTCCAGCTAGACCAGCCAATTTCTCTTAGCCAATCCTCATCGGCGTCAGGACCAGAGCACCTCGATATTTCTGACACCCAATCCCAACCCATCGAGGAGGGGTCGGGTTGGATGGCTAACCTTTAAAGGTTAAGCGAATACCGGCTCTCGCTCGGCAATTGTTTTTTTGCCACTTGTTTTATGAGGTTAGTGGCACCTCAGCCTGCGATTTTGTAGGCCTTCCCCTGTCGAAACCACGCGCCCCCAAAATTGGTTTGATGCTACTTCTCTGCTTGTCTCGTATCCTCCTCTTCTACCTTTTCAACCTGAATTGTGCATTCTGTGACCAGAGCGGCAATTGCTGCTACTGCAGCCAGTACCGGAGCTGTCAGGACTGTGGCTGCAGCTACGGGAGCACCGACAGTTAACGGGATATCTATCAAAGGTCGTCCTTGATGTAGTAAACGAACTCTTCTGATATTCCCTTGATGTACGAGTTGCTTAATTTTCTCCACCAGTTGGCTTCCCGATACAGTAAATTGTTCCTTACTGCTCATTTCTTAGCGCCTTCTTTTAAGTTTCATCTGTCGATCTATCTCTCGCAGTGCATCCCTATGGGCAATTGCTTCTCTCTTATCATAGATCTTCTTCCCTCTAGCAACTCCCAACTGCACTTTGGCAATGCCATTTTTAATATATAGCTTAAGTGGCACCAAAGTCAAACCCTGCTGCTTTACCACTCCCATAAGGTTGTCAATTTCTTTTCTGTGGAGTAAAAGCTTGCGAGGCCTGGTTGGCTCATGAGTATTATAGCTAGCAGCATCGTAGGAGGCAATGTGACTGTTATATAGCCATAGTTCACCATTTTCTGGCCTGGCATAAGCATCACGTAAATTCACTCTGCCTGCCCTGATGGACTTAATTTCAGGACCCTTGAGCACAATACCTGCCTCGAGGCTTTCGTGAATATGGTAGTCGTGGTAAGCTTTGCGATTAACGGTTATCGTCCTGGAATTTTCTGCCATAAGGAAATTTTACCATTGCAGAGAAGGGGGAACAATTCACTGAAAAGGGAGTTGTATTATGAGTCGTGCTGATAGATTTTATTTATTTATAACTGTTTTTCTCGTTATTGCTGTGATAGCTGGTGGGGTGATGCTGACAGTAAAACATAGAGAAAGCCAGCCCACAGAAATCGCTCTATCGCAAACAGTGCCTTCCCAGGAAAGTGGCGAGGTTTATATCAGTGGCGCTGTGGCTAATCCTGGCATTTACTCTCTAAAAGAAGGCGACACCATACAGACTCTTCTCTCAGATGCCGGCATCGCGCCCGATGCTGACTTCAGCCACATCAAAATTTACATTCCAGAGAAGGGTGAAACTCAATCACCGCAAAAGATAGATATCAACAGGGCCAACCCCTGGCTTCTTGAATCCCTGCCAGGGATAGGCGAAACCAGAGCGCAAGCTATTGTGGATTATCGCAAGGAGAATGGCCTCTTTAAACGCATTGAAGATTTGCTGCAAGTCAAAGGCATTGGCCAGGGAACATTTGACAAGATAAAAGAGTACATAACCGTATCGGATTAGAAAGCTTTCGTATGTGGTTGCTCTATATTAGCTGTGCCTGGGTAGCGGGCATATTTTTAGGCTCAAAAGTTGGCTTACCACTGGTTGGCTTATCCGTTGGGCTTCTTCCTTTCTTATTCATCCCTCTTTTCCCACATAACAAAAAACCTTTAATAGTAATCGGGCTCTGTCTCTTGGCGCTTCTTGGAGGCAGCTTACGCTTCCCTTCCAGCCTGCCTCAAATAGATGAGCATTCCCTCTGCTTCTACAACAGTGAAGAGATAGTGGACGTCCAGGGGATGGTAATAGAGGAGCCTGATATCAGGTCTAGGTACTGTCTGTTGAAGCTTTCAGCCGGTGAAATAGTTGCGAATAGTCGCAAACAAGAGGTATCAGGCACTGCCTTGATTCGAGTGCCCAGGTATCCTGCCCATTATTATGGGGATGTGCTCAGAGTAACCGGGAAGCTGGAGACGCCTCCCCAATTTGAGGATTTTGACTACAGAAGCTATCTGGCCCGTCAAGGAATTTACTCTGTTATGTATTATCCCAAAATAGAAATCCTGGATAGAGGCCAGGGTTTTAAGCCTTTCCAACGGCTCTATTCTTTACGGGAGAATCTTTCCCAGTCTTTAGCCAGGGCTTTGCCCGAGCCACAGGGCTCACTGGCACAGGGTATTTTGCTTGGCATAAGGAGCAGCATACCTGATTCTGTGAGCCAGGCTTTCTCCAGAACAGGGACAGCACACTTATTGGCTATTTCTGGCTTGCATATCGGTATTATCATCGGCATGCTCCTTAGCCTTGGTATCCTGGTTTTTGGCCGGCAGCGCTCAATATATATCTGGCTTGCTCTTCTGGGTATCTGGCTCTATGCCTTGCTCACAGGGATGCGTCCACCGGTGATTCGGGGAGCAATCATGGGAAGCCTGTTTTTGCTGGCTGAATCTCTGGGGAGGCAGCGAAGTGCTATCACTGCTCTGGCTTTTGCTGCTGCAGTGATGGTGGGAATTAAGCCTCAGATTTTATGGGAAGTCTCCTTCCAGCTTAGTTTCCTGGCTATGGCGGGACTTGTTTTCCTCTACCCTCATTTTCAGGTATGGGGAAGGAACTGCGTTGCTTCCATGTTTGGAAATAGGGAAGTGATGGTAACCACGGGCGATATGGTTGTTGATGGTTTTGCTGTAAGCCTGGCAGCTATTTTGGCAGTCTGGCCAATTATTGCTTACAACTTCGGCATCGTCTCTTTGGTTAGCTTACCAGCAACCTTCTTTGCTATATTGGCTTTGCCAGCCATTATTGTCAGCTCAGCACTGGTGGCCTTTGTCGGGTTATTTGCTCCGGTTATAGCTCAATTTGTAGCTTGGCTGGCATGGCTTTTTCTCAGTTACCTGCTCTTAGTAGTTTATGGATTTGATGCATTGCCCTTCTCTTCTTTTCAGGTCAGTGTTATTCCAATCTGGCAAATATGGGGATACTATATTGCGCTTGCAGCGGTGATAATATTCATTAGTCGTAGAAAACAACTAACTACTTCTTTCTCCAGGTTGGCTCTGGGAATGAAGAAAATTAGTGGGGATATTGTTAAGCCTCAGTCTCGGCTTCTCAAGAAATGGCTCATTCCTCTCTTACTGATAATAGCGGTTTTGGTCTGGTCGGTAGCTCTCACCATGCCCGACGATAAATTACATGTGACTTTCATTGATGTAGGTCAGGGAGATGCCATACTTATTCAAACCCCTAACCACCAGAACATACTTGTTGATGGTGGCCCTGATCCCCAGAAGATAAATTTGGAATTGAGCAAGAAGCTTCCTTTCTGGAACAGGACGATAGACCTTATGGTTTCCACCCAGCCTCAAGCGGACCATGTCACTGGACTGGTGGAGGTGCTTCAGCGCTATGAGGTGAAGCGGGTGTTTGAACCAGGGGTGTCTTATAACTCCTCTATTTATCATGAATGGCTTAAGCTTGTTGAGAATAAGGAAATTAGGCATGAGATAGCCAGGGCGGGGCAGGAGATTGATTTGGGCAACGGAATCAAAATGGAGGTGCTTAATCCACAGGCAAGGTTATTTGAGGGAACTACCAGCGATGTGGATAACAATGGAATGGTACTGAGGTTGAATTGGGGCGAGGTGAGCTTTCTATTTACTGCTGACATCAGGCAAGAGGCAGAGTTCGAGCTTATCAAGCAGCGAGCTAACTTAAAAAGTGCAGTATTAAAAATTGCCCATCATGGCAGTAAAACATCAACGATGCCACAATTCTTGGTAGTAGTTGACCCTGAGTTAGCTGTGGTTTCAGTTGGTGCTGACAACAAGTTTGGGCATCCCAGCCCCGAGGTGGTGGAGAGATTGGTTGCTAGCCTGGGCGAGAATAAGCTTTATCGAACGGACAAAGATGGCACCATCGAGTTCATCACAGATGGCGAGAAGCTGTGGGTGAAGATTGGGTGTTGAAGGAGAACCCGTTGATAGCTCAAACTGTTAAATAGTATACTTCTCGAAGTGATCATTCAAGTGATATGTTAAGTCTTATAAGCCGGCAAATCAGAAAAGTTGTGGTATATCCTGTACTTCGAATGCTTTATGTTTACTGGGATTTGTTACGTGGTAAAATCAGGAAGAGAGCACATCCATCACATAAAATGAAGCTACGTTGCATAGAGAGATTTCAGGATGAGTTTAACCTACCTGTCTTCATTGAAACGGGCACTTATCTTGGGCATACGGTTAAAGCATTAAAAAACAATTTTCAGGATATTTATTCTATTGAACTTAATGATGATTTATTCGTCAGAGCAAACCGGATGTTTTCAAAGTTTCCTCACATTCATATTATTCATGGTGACAGCAGCAGGGTTTTATCTGAACTGCTTCCTTCTATATGTGGAGAATGTCTATTCTGGCTAGATGCACACTATTGGGGTGGAGTCACTGGAGAACTAGCTTTAAAAAGCCCTGTAACTCAAGAACTTGGGGCTATCAGGAATCATCCCATAAAAGGTCATGTTATTCTGATCGATGATGCCAGATTGTTTAAAGGGCAGGATGGCTGGCCTGATCTACAAGAAATATTCGCTCTTTTGAGGAGAATTAATCCTTACTACGCAGTTGAAGTTAAAGACGACATAATCCGGGCTTATATTAAAAATGGCCGACATAGTATATAGATATGGTCTCTTCGTGGCACAGCTTGTTTTTATGACTCAGGTATAGAATTGATCTTATATTGACCTTATCTCCTGTCTCATAAACCTTATGTAGGAAACAGCAAAACATATGGCTGCAAGAGCTATTATGCTCACTAACTGGGGCCAGGCAAGCAGGAGACTCTGGCTGAAGGGAAGAGGAGTTAACATCCTTCCTGCAGTAAGTGTGCTTATCATCATTATTGCTGAGTTAAGGCTACCTAATTCGGGCACGAGCAAGGCGGCAGTAGCTTCTCCGTAAAGGGTACATGGAGAAATGCGCGCGATTGCTCCCGCAATCTCACTATTTCTGGTTATCATTTCCAGGGTGGGATTTGAACCGAGTGGGACTTGGGCATTTGCGATAGCGCCAGCGATCACTGACATGAAGAAGAAAAAGAATATCCAGAGTCCTATGGAGGCAAGCATAGAAGTAGCTGCTCGGTTGAAAAAAATGGAGAAAAGAACAGCCAGAGCCATCCAGAAAGCCCCATAAATTATGCTTATCAGGGCGAAAACCACCAGCCTCAGAAGCCCTTCTGAGCTTGGTGGCACGCCGATAATGCGGAGTCCCAATCCGGCAACGATGGCAATTACACTCGCAATAATGATAGCTAGCACTGTCAGACCGGCAAGAAACTTGCCATTGATTACTGCATCCCGGTAGATTGGTTGTGATAAAAGCCGACTTAGATTGCCACTAGACCGTTCACTACTTATCGCATCAAAACCCAGAGCTATACCTATAATGGGGATGAAGAGGGAAATAAAAAAGAGGAAAGACGGTAAGTTTTTTCCGCTGGTGGTGAAGATTTTGAGGAAGATAAATTCAGTGCTTGAGGTTACTTCACTCCTTATGCTTTGAGTAGCTATGTAAATAGCGAATATCGCTGCCAGGAAAGCAAGTGCGAAAAGAATCACAAATCTCCTGCTGTTAAACTGGTCGGCTAGCTCCTTACGGAAAATGGCATACATGTTTAAGCCTCGCGGAAATATTTTTTGTAAATTTTTTCCAGGCTAAATTCCTCAATTTTCATTCCTATTAAAGAGCTGCCTGAATCAACAGTTGTTTTCGCTATCTGCGATCTTAAGTCCGTATCGCAGGTAACAAGTAATGATTCGGGTGTACCTGACACATCTATGACGCCTTTAATATTCTTTATGAGCTCGATGAGTTTAGGGTCTGGCTGGGATACTTGAACCTCAATTCGATAGCGGCCGCCACCTAAAGCTTGTCTTCCCAGACGGTCTATAGGCCCCTCGGCTACCAGATGCCCCTTGGCTATTATGCCTATCTGGGTACATACCTTTTGAACTTGGGGCAATTGGTGAGAACAAAAAATGATGGTTACTCCTTTCTTGGCTATTCTTACCATGAGATTGAGGATGTCGTCAATGCCTTTGGGGTCTATACCCACGGTGGGTTCATCAAGGAAGGCAAGTTTTGGCTCTTTGACTAAAATATCAGCTATGCCTAAGCGCTGTTTCATCCCCCGGGAAAACTTAGCGACCTCCTCATCGGCTACCTTGGATAATCCTACTGTAGCCAAAAGGGCACTAATCCTTTCTTCAGCTTCTTTCTTGAGTAAGTTATTCAGCTCGGCAGTATATTTTAAATTTTGCCTTGCTGTTAAATCCTCATAGAAACCAACCTTCTCTGGCAGATAGCCAACGATGCGTTTTACCTGAAGGGGCTCTCGGGTTGGATTGTAGCCACAAACTTTTGCTGTTCCTGAAGTAGGCTCTGTCAATCCGAGTAGCATCAGGATGGTGGTTGTTTTGCCAGCGCCATTGGGACCAAGGAAACCGAAGATCTCACCTTCTTCTATGCCAAGGTTTAGTTGGTCAACAGCGGTAAAGCCATCGTAAGTCTTGGTTAAATCGCTGGTCTCAACAATAACCTGACCCATATCTTACCTTCGGCCCAGGCGAGTAAAAGTGACTGCTAGGCCAGCTATTACGGCGATTATAATACCCACTCCTATCCAACCCCACTTAGTTGGCGTGGCTACTGTTACCCTGATATCCAGTTCGGGTGGGCTAGTTGAGGGATCGGGGTCACTGTCAAATTTCAGAGTAACCATATAATCACCAGCGATAGTATTGGATGGTGGCTTTATAGCCACTTCAATTTCTTGTTTATCTCCTGGGGATAAAGCTTCTATCTTATCCGGTTTGAAAGTTATGCTCCATCCTTGTGGCCTGCTTGATGAAAAGGTAATTTTGTCTAATGCAGCAGTCCCACTATTAGTGATAGTTATAGGGAGATAGCCTTCGTCTCCAGCCTTAGTCTTAATGTTCAGTCTTCCACCCTCTAAATTGGACTGGGCAGAAAAACCGTATCTGGCAGTTATTTTCGCAATAAGATCTAAGCTAGAGCTTGGCTTTCCTGAAGTAGCTTCAACAGCTTCGAATGTTATCGTATAATCTCCCGGCTCGGGGTAAAGCCAATACGGCGCCATAGCCACAACTACTACGCTTTTGGGACTGAACTCTACAGGATTGAAGTGCATACGTGCTATTTCTGTCTTTTCATAAGTTGATTCTTGTATAGCAGTTATCCAGCCTGTTGGTGCTGTGACCGAGAGGTCAAAATCCCGTGGCTCACTCCCACCTTTATATGACAGGCTGACTTCAAACTCGAAAGTTTCATCTGCTGGCCCGGCCAGCACAGGATACTTGGTAGTAAGCTGAATTTCNCCTTCACTTGGAGGAGCTTCGTTCTCACTTTGTGCCATGGCTGCTTGCTGACCTATGAGTCCGCTGAATATTGCCAGACACATAGTTAGAAAAGTTACACAAATCAACTTGGTTTTCTTCATTTTCACACCCCTCTAAAATTTAGTTTTACATCTTAGCTCATTTCGTTTAGTATATCAAGATACTCCTGGGAGAAGATATCCTTATGGTAAGAATAGATAAGCGAGTTAATAATGAACTGCGCCCCATTCGTATCACACTGGGTTATCAAAGCTTTGCAGAAGGTTCAGCTCTAATCGAGCAGGGACAAACGCGGGTTCTGTGCTCTGTGAGCCTGGAAGAAAGAGTACCTCATTTCCTCAAAGGTAGTGGTCAGGGTTGGGTTACGGCTGAATATGCTATGCTGCCCCGTTCCACACTCGCCCGCACACCGCGGAATAAAGTGGTAGGGAGGAATGAGGAAATTCAGCGGCTTGTTGGTCGCAGTCTAAGGGCGGCCACTAATTTGGCTGCTCTGGGAGAGAGAACCTTCGTTGTGGATTGTGATGTTCTGCAAGCTGATGGTGGCACCAGAACTGCAGCTATTACTGGAGGATACATTGCCTTATATCAAGCCTTCCATCATCTGAGGAGGAATGGCATTCTCCCATTTATTCCTCTTGATAGAATGATAGCGGCTATCAGCGTTGGCATTATAGATGGCGATGTGCTGCTTGACCTTTGCTATGAAGAAGACTACCGGGCTGACGTTGATTTCAACATTGTCATGACTGATAAGAACGAGTTTGTGGAAATTCAAGGAACTGCTGAAGGTAAACCCTTTTCCCAAGAAGCTTTGGGTTTGTTGCTCTCCTCAGCTCGTGAAGGGATTGCTAAATTATTCCAAATCCAGAAGCAAACGCTGAAGGCCTTATCTTAAGGGCGAATCTGGCCGCTGCCAAAGATAAGCCATTTGTAGCTGGTTAACTCCTTGAGACCCATGGGACCGCGGGAATGGAATTTTTGGGTGCTTATGCCTATCTCAGCCCCCAGACCGAATTGGCCTCCATCAGTGAATCTGGTGCTGGCATTGACGTAAACACAAGCGGCGTCAATTTCATTAAGGAAATGCATGGCCTCAGAGTAGTCCTCAGTAATAATAGCTTCCGAATGTCCCGAGCCGTATTTTTCAATGTGTTCTAAGGCTTCATCGAAAGAATCCACTACTTTGATAGCTGCTTTTAATGAGAGATATTCTTTTCCCCAATCCTCCTCCGTTGCTGTAATCAGGTTCAGAGAAGGAATAAGCTTCAGAATGGTCATGGCTCGCTCATCACAATGCATTTCTACCCCAGCTTTAGCCCATTCCTTAGCAATGGCGGGCAAATAGTCTTGAGCAATTTGACTGTGGACTAGAAGGCAATCCAGGGCATTGCATACCGTGGGGCGCTGAACCTTGGCGTTATAGGCAATGGCTACAGCTTTATTCAAGTCAGCGCTTTCAGCGATATAAGTATGGCAAACACCTATTCCTCCTGTGACTACCGGCATGGTGGCATTTTCTGAGACAAGCTTTATCAAGTCAGGACCGCCACGAGGTATCATTAAATCAATTATTCTTTTCATCTGAAGCATATGATTGACCAAAGCTCGCTCTCTAGATTCAACGAATTGTATTGTTCCTTGTGGTACCCCGGCCTGGCAGGCAGCTTCTTGGGCTACTCTGGCTAAAGCGGTATTGGAATTTATCGCCTCCCTGCCACCACGAAGGATGGCAGCGTTGCCTGATTTGAGGCACAAGGTTGATATATCTATGGTGACATTGGGGCGGCTCTCATATATAGCTCCGATAACCCCTAAGGGAACTCTTTTCTTCCCTATGAGCAGGCTATTGGGCAAAGTTCGCATATCAAATATCTCGCCTATGGGATCAGGTAAGGAAGCCACTGTCTTTACATCCTGAGCCATAGCTTCAAGGCGGTCTGGAGACAGGAGAAGCCTGTCAAGCATAGCTTCACTCATGCCTGAAGTTTTAGCCTCCTCATAGTCAGCTTTGTTAGCCGATAGGATTTCGTCTTTTCTGATGATAAGAGCTTCAGCGATATTAAGCAAAGCCTTATTCTTGATTTCGCTGGAAAGGGAAGCAAGCTTTTTTGAGGCTGCCTTGGCTGCCCTGCCCTTTTCTTCCAGCTCCTTTATAGCTGATTGCATAGTTCTTCCCCTTTTATAATACTACCATATTATTTCTGTGAATCACCTCATCGCCGTAATTGTGATCCAGAATAGCGGAGATCTGATTTGAATGCACTCCCTTGATAAGAGCAACATCATGAAACTCATAATTTGATATACCGCAAGCGAGACGATTCCCTTGCTTATCAAAAATATCTACCGTATCGCCTCGTTGAAAATTTCCTCTTACCTCTATGATTCCAGCAGGAAGCAAGCTTTTATTCTGCTCCTTGAGGGCTGAGGCGGCGCCCTGATCCACTATTATCATCCCTTTGGAGGCTAACCCTGTAAGCATCCACCTTTTCTTGCTTTCCATCTTGTTTACTTGCGCTGGGAAAAATGTGCCGATACTTTCCCCTTTATCCAGTCTGATCAAAACATCAGGCTCATGCCCATTAACGATGATTACATTTGTTCCTGAAGAAGTGGCTAACCTGGCTGCTTGAATCTTGGTTGTCATGCCTCCAGTCCCTTGCTGATTGCTGGTGTTGTAGGCTAGCTGCTCAAGTGTGCCGTCTATGTTGTCCACCCTGGGTATAAGTTTGGCATGTGGGTTGTAATGAGGGTCAGCAGTATATAATCCAGCCACATCAGTGAGCAACACCAGGAGATCAGCATCAATCAGGTTAGCTACCATGGCTGAAAGATTGTCATTATCACCGAACTTCATCTCTCCGATTTCGTCAATAGAAACAACGTCATTTTCATTCACGATACAAATCACGCCAAGCTCGATGAGGGTTAGCAGAGTGTTGCGAGCATTGAGGTAACCACTGCGGTCAGACATATCTGCCTTTGTGAGCAATGCCTGCGCTATAATTATGTTATGTTGGCTGAATAGTTCTTCATAAGAGTGCATAAGGTGGCTTTGTCCCACTGAAGCCAGAACTTGCTTAAAAGGCGTATTCTTACTTTCCGGAAGCTTCTCAAGTTTCTGTCTTCCGGCGGCAATTGCTCCTGAGGAAACTATTACTATCTCCTTATCTTGATGATGAAGTTGTGCTACCTGCTTTGCCAAATTAGCCATGATTTGTAAGTCGAGGTGCCCAGTTCCTGAAGTGAGGAGACTAGTGCCAAGTTTAGCTACTATACGCTGGTAAGACATGGATAAAAATTTATCAGTTTTCACTCATACTGACAACTCATGTTACAATTTAGCCATTCAGCCGTCAATTATCAGTATTTGACAGGTTACTGTTGGCTGTTGTTAGAAGCTGAGGATGAATCTTTCTTGTCTGCTTCCTTTGCTGGAGAAAACCACCGCCTATAGGCAACTGGTGGGTCGATTACTGGCAGCCAAAAATGAACATAAGACAGCTATCATTGACGCCGCTAAACCTTACTTGATAGCTGCTCTTTATAGTGAACTTGGCTTACCTTTAGTAGTGATAACCGCCCAACCTGAGAAAGCCTACAGGCTCTATGAGCAGCTTCAAATTTGGTGTCCTCCTTCAGCTAATTTGCATCTGTTTCCCGAGCTTGATTTCTTGCCTTATGAATATCTCTCTTCCTATTCTGCTACTGCCATGTGGGAAAGATTACAGACATTAGCTGCTCTAGGTCTTTATGAGGATGGCGCTAAGCCTCCTTTAATAATCGCTTCGGCCTTGGCGATGATAACTAAAACTATTTCTCAGAAAGATTTTACCTCTGCTTGCCAGATTTTAAAGTGGGGCATGGCTGCTGACCCATTAAGCTTGCTGCGAAGATGGCAGTTTATGGGTTATGAGATGGAGAGTATTGTCGAAGTACCCGGGACGATGTGCAGAAGGGGTGGAATCATTGATATCTTCTCTCCTTGCAGCCGATTACCGGCGCGAATTGAATTCTTTGGCAACCAGATAGAGAGCATAAGGCTTTTCCAGCCGGAAAGCCAATGCTCTAGCGAACTCGTAAACTCGGTTGCTATTGCTCCAGCCAGAGAATTTCTCATACCTGATGAGATGCACATCAACCCCTTGAATTTAGATAATTGCGATATTGAAATAAAGCAACGCTTCCAGGGTGATATAGATAAACTAGAGCAAGGCCAGTGGTTTTCAGGCGCTCTTTTCTATTTTCCCCTATTTAATAAGGGAAATATCCTCGATTATCTGGATGACAATGCCATTCTTATACTTGATGTTCCTCAAGAAATCGAAGATGCTGTTAAGAAATTATGCCAGGAGGTTCAAGAGTTAAGAGTGGCGAAACTTGAGTATGGTAAGTTGCTTCAAAATCTTCCCTCTCCGTATTTTACATGGGGAGAGATACAGCCAAAGATAAGTACCAGGCGGCGGCTCAACCTGGAGCCGTGGGATCTCTCAGAAAATGAGTCGCAATTTTTACCTTTTACTTTAACCCCAAGATATGGTGGGAAGTTGGAAAAATTCCTCCAGGCAGCCAAGCAAATGTTGTGTGAGAAACAGCGCTTGCTTATAGTCAGTCATCAAGCGAACCGTCTTGCTGAGCTATTCCAGGAGAAAGGTGTGCCGCTTTCTCCTGTTTCGGAGTTAAAAGAAATACCTCCACCTGGCTCTATCGCTCTGCTGCAAGCTTTGGCCGGAGAGATGTTGAAATCTCTTCCTACCGAAGGCTGGAAAATAAATAATCTACGCTTGATTACTGATGCGGAACTATTTGGGTTTGTAAAACAGACACGCCTGAGTAAGAAGATGCCAGTGCGCCGTCATTGGCTTACTCACCAGTTAATGCCTGGAGATTATGTGGTTCATATTGACCATGGCATTGGCAAATTTAAGGGGCTCACTCGGATGTCTGCTAATGGAATTGAGCAAGAATATCTTGTCTTGGAATATGCTGGCAGTGATAGGCTTTACGTACCTACAAATCAGATGGCGCGGCTGAGTCTTTATACTGGTGCCGGTGAGCGGACACCATCTTTANACAGATTGGGAACCCAAGAATGGGAAAGGATAAAGAAGAGGGTTAAAGAATCAATAGCTGATATTGCTCAGGAGATGCTTGCACTTTATGCTTCTCGTGAAGTGAATCCAGGCTTTGCTTTCTCTGCCGATACGCTGTGGCAACAGGAGTTGGAGGCTTCATTCCCCTATGTAGAAACTCCTGATCAGGTTGAGGCAATTATAGCTGTTAAGAAAGATATGGAGAAACCCAGCCCCATGGACCGGCTTATCTGTGGAGATGTGGGTTATGGTAAGACGGAAGTGGCCCTCCGTGCTGCTTTCAAAGCAGTAATGGATAGCAAACAAACGGTCATATTAGTTCCTACTACTGTGCTGGCTCAGCAACATTTCACCACCTTTAAGGAAAGGTTACAAGCTTTTCCTATAAGAGTGGAGATGCTAAGCCGTTTTTGCTCCAGAGACAAAGAACGAGAAATCCTTGCAGGACTATCTTCTGGTGTGGTGGATATATGTATTGGCACTCACCGATTGCTACAGAACGATGTCGCTTTTAAAGACCTGGGGCTGGTGATAATTGATGAAGAGCAGCGCTTTGGCGTGATGCAAAAGGAAAAACTGAAGAAGATGAGAGAAGAGGTGAAAGTTCTTACCTTGAGCGCCACTCCTATTCCCCGCACTCTACATATGTCTCTGAGCGGAATCAGGGATATGAGCGTCATAGAAACGCCGCCTGAGGAACGATTATCCATTAAAACGCATGTTGGCTCTTACGATGATCATTTAGTACGCCAAGCGATACTACACGAAATGGGAAGAAACGGTCAGGTGTTCTTTGTTCACAATCGAATTGAAAGCATAGCCATCGTTGCCCATGAGCTACAGGTTTTGGTACCGGAGGCACGAATAGCCATAGCTCATGGGCGAATGCCTGAAGAAGAATTGGAAGAGGTAGCGTTGCAATTTGTCGCCGGCAGCTATGATGTTTTACTCACCACGACTATTATTGAATCGGGCTTGGATATGCCCAACGTTAATACCCTGATTGTTGACCAATCTGACAAATTGGGCTTAGCTCAGCTTTATCAACTAAGAGGTAGAATAGGCCGTGGTAGCAAACAGGCATATGCCTATTTCTTCTTTGATAGGGATAAGCAGTTAACTTCTCAGGCATATAAGAGGCTTAAAACTATCTTTGAGGCCAGTGAACTGGGCACTGGATTCAGCATTGCCGTGAAAGATCTGGAGATTCGGGGTGCCGGAAGTCTATTAGGCGTCAGGCAAAGCGGGCACATAGCTGCTGTGGGTTTTGACCTTTATTGTCAACTGCTGGCTCAGGCTGTGGAGGATTTGAAAAAAGGGCGATCTGGTGGAATTAGGAAAACGAGGCCTGAGTTCGCTCCGAGCATTTCTCTACCAGTGACAGCCTTTATACCCGAAGAATATATATCTGATCTGGGCATTCGTTTGAGCCTATATCACAGGCTGGCAAAAATGGAACATGAACAGCAAGTACAAGACATAGCACAAGAACTCGAGGATAGGTTTGGCAGCTTGCCTGGTCCAGTAAGAAATCTTCTTTACATTATAGAGATAAAGACGCTTGCTGCTCTGCAAGGAATACAATCAATCTACGCCCGAGGCAGACAGGTGGTAATAGATTTACCGTCAGGGAGAAAACTGCCCCCTTCACTTTATAAAAATGAATATAAAAAGGCAATAAATATTGGCACCCAACAAATCAGGTTAGATACGAAGCGATTGGGGGACAAATGGCAGGAGGCGTTAAAAAACCTTCTGCAAAGTGATGCAAATTATTAGAGCGTCTTTGATTTAGGATGTTCCCAAGCTCTAATAGCTATTTAGCTAATAAGCCTATAGGCAAAACCCATCTGCCGTACATTGCATTTAGAACAACCGCTGCTGAACCGTAAACAGCAGCAGCGCCACAGAAAATTCCCTCTACTCCAGCAACCTTGGCTGAGAGCGTACCAAAGAAAACCGCTGCAAGTAACCAGAACAATAGAGTTAATGTGGCAAATACAAATACATGAACTTTGGAGATCTTGAATGTGCCAACAGTCATGTAAGCGGTAAAGATGCCCCACAGGATGCATACCCAGGCAAGACCTGTACTTGATAATGTGACTACACCAAGCCACTCCATGAGAAACATGAAGCTCAAACCTATCCAGAACAAACCGTAGGAAGTGAAGGCGGTTAATCCGAAGGTATCGCCACGACGACCATCTATTATACCGGCAATAACCTGTGCCAAACCTCCCCAGAAAAACCCGTAAAGCAAGGGCTCCACATTGGATATTACACCTATATTGTGTATTTGAAGCAGGATGGTGTTGAAGCCAAAGCCAGCAAGCCCTAGAGCTCCTGGGTGCCCCCATTTGATTTCATCCGCCATAGAAATCTCCTTTCTTCAAATTTTTATTGTAAAATAATGGTGTCAGGCGGATTTTGCATTCTACCTGACATCATTTTCTCATGCATCTTTGAACTTAAAACCCTGCTCTACTCTTCCCTTGCCTTCACTAAGTCGTCTACTACGCCGGGTTCAGCTAAGGTGGTGATATCTCCCAGATTACCTATGTCACCGGCAGCGATTTTTACCAAAATTCTCCTCATTATCTTGCCGCTTCTGGTCTTGGGTAAACCATCAGCAAATTGGATTTTATCTGGTGTAGCAATAGGTCCAATCTCCTTTCGCACATGGGCGACAAGTTCTTTCTTCAGAGAATCGTTCTTCTCTACTCCCACTTTCGTGGTGACATAAGCGTATATGCCTTGCCCCTTGAGTTCGTGGGGAAAACCAACCACCGCCGCCTCGGAAACTTTCTCGTGGGACACCAGAGCACTTTCTACTTCAGCGGTGCCAATACGGTGTCCCGAAACATTGATAACATCGTCTATTCGCCCCATCAACCAGTAGTAGCCATCCTCATCTTTCCTGGCGCCATCGCCTGTAGTGTACACGCCCGAGAACTGGATAAAATACGTGGTCTTGAATCTTTCAGGGTCACCATAAACCGTGCGCATTAATCCTGGCCAAGGCTTTTTGATAACTAAGTAACCGCCTTCATTGGTGTCGACCGGCGTGCCATCTTCCCTCAGGATTTCTAACTCGATACCAGGGAATGGCACTGTAGCTGAACCAGGCTTGGTAGGTATAGCACCCGGCAGTGGGCTAATTAAAATACCGCCAGTCTCTGTTTGCCACCAGGTATCTACAATGGGACATTTTCCTTTACCAATTATATTGTGATACCACATCCATGCTTCTGGGTTTATAGGTTCACCTACAGTACCGAGGATGCGTAGTGAAGATAAGTCTCGTTTCTCGGGCCACTCATCGCCTTCTCTCATTATAGCCCGCAGGGCGGTGGGGGCAGTGTAGAAAATATTCACCTTATATTTCTCCACAATCTCCCAGAATCTGTCTGGTTGAGGAAAACTGGGTACACCTTCATAGAACAGGCTTGTAGCCCCGAAAGCCAGTGGTCCATAGAGAATATAGCTGTGCCCAGTCACCCAGCCAATATCAGCGGTGCACCAGAAGGTATCTTCCTCTTTGTAGTCGAAGATCCATTTGAAAGTCTGTAGGCAGAAAAGGAGGTAACCAGCCTGTGTGTGCAGCACACCTTTAGGCTTGCCGGTGCTGCCACTGGTGTAAAGGATAAATAGTGGGTCTTCAGCATCCATTACTTCAGGTTCACAAACTGGTTTAATATCCTCAGCTGTCATCTCCTCATCCCACCAGCAGTCACGTCCTTCTTTCATATCAATCTTGATCTTGTCACCAAGCCGCCTTGCCACAATGGCATGCTTGATGCCAGGACACTGTGCCATAGCGACATCAGCGTTGCCTTTGCTATTTATTACCCTGCCATTGCGGTAGTAGCCATCACAGCAAATGAGAATTTCAGACCCGCAGCCCAGGATTCTATCCCTGAGAGATTCGGCACTGAAACCGCCAAAAACGACACTGTGAATAACCCCTATCCTGGCACAGGCAAGCATGGCGATAGGCAATTCAGGAATCATGGGAAGATAAATAGAAACGCGATCGCCTTTCTTAACTCCAAATTTCTTAAGTACATTGGCGAATTTACAGACCTCGTAATACAGTTCCTGGTAGGTATAGGTCTTGCTTTCTCCCTCGGGTTCTCCTTCCCAGATGAGAGCCGCTTTGGTCTTGCGCCAGGTCTTCAGGTGGCGGTCAACGCAGTTATAGCAGACGTTGAGCTTGCCGTCCACGAACCATTCATGCTTGGCATTGGTGAAATCCTCTACCAATACCTTATCCCATTTCTTATACCAATCAAGCTGCTCAGCAAGCTCACCCCAGAATTTCTCAGGATTCTCAATGGATTCCTTATAAATCCTTTTATAATCCTCCATGCTTTTGATGTAAGCCTTTTCGCTTACTTCTTTTGATGGGGGGAATATACGCTTCTCCTCCATCATGGAAATCATGCCTTTGTCTGCTGTCATTAAATACCTCCTATTTTGTCTTTGTTATCTTTCGTTTTTGGTGCAAACTGTGGCGATTCTAGCAAAGTCTCATGCAAAAATCAAATCGTGGCTGTCAGCGGTAATGGGCTCACAAAGACCATCTGATATACGGCTTACCTTCACATTTATAACGGAGGCCGAACTGTGTTTGCCTAAATGCTCCTTCTTTATTAAAATATAGCAAGCTACTGCGTAGGAACTTCACAGCAGCTTGCTATTTAGATTAAGGCAGATAGTTCTCCTTTTATCATTTACTTGAGAGATTGGCTTCTTGTGCGTAGTTTAATATGGAGCATATCCCTGGGAGGAGAACTGCCGCCTTTATCCTGAGGATAAGCCCAATTGCGTGAGCACGATGATTGACCAGGATTAAACCGGGTTTATTATGACAGAAGAGCATAAGGATTCTCACTATGGCAAATCGTTCTCTCTGCTGAGGTACTTGCGTGTTCACCCATTTGTCTCTATCACTATCCTCAGTGTTATTGTTGGTTTAGGTGGTGGATTTGGTGCCGTCGTTTTCAGGTGGCTTATCAAGACATTTCATCAGCTTTTCTTAGTTACAATGACTGACTCCTTAACTTTCTTAGGACATTACTCTGTCATTTTAGCACCTGTAGTAGGTGGAGCTATCGTTGGTTGCATTATTTACTTTACAAAGACAGGGGAGACAAAAGGTCATGGTGTTCCCGAAGTGATGGAAGCAGTATGGGAACAAGGAGGACGTATCCGACCGAAAGTAGCAGCGGTTAAAGTGCTGGCTTCGTCGATATGTCTTGGTAGTGGAGGTTCTGCAGGAAGGGAGGGGCCAATTGTCCAGATTGGTTCTAGCATTGGCTCAAGTCTGGCACAGTGGTTTCGCTTGCCGGAGGATTGGGTAAAGACTCTGGTTGCCTGTGGAGCGGCGGCAGGCATCTCTGCGACGTTCAATGCTCCTATCGGGGGCATATTTTTTGCCCTTGAGATTATCTTGGGCAGGGTTCTAAGTCCGCGTCTGGGTTTTGTGGTTATAAGTTCTGTAGTGGCCGATCTCATCGCTCATATTTTCCTGGGAGACTTCCGCACTTTCGACATGCCTGTGGAATATGCTCTTAATAGTTATGGCGAATTACCTTTGTATATTTTATTGGGTTTATTATGCGCTCTTATTGCTATTCTTTTCACTCGCTCCCTCTATAAAATAGAAGATGGTTTTAATGCCTTAAAACTGCCGGAATATCTAAAGCCTGCTCTGGGAGGAATAGCTGTTGGTCTCATGGGATTCTACAATCCTTATCTCTTCGGTGTCGGCTATGACGGAGTGGATCAGGTGCTGGCGGGCAACATCGCACTTTCCTCTTTAATAGCGTTGCTGTTTCTGAAGATATTGGCTACTTCATTTACTCTGGGGAGTGGAGGAAGTGGGGGCGTCTTTGCCCCTTGTTTGTTTATGGGGGCTATGTTGGGGGGAATCTTTGGAGGGGTGGCAAGTATTTTCTTGCCTGGAGTTGTTGGCCCCTCGGGTGCTTATGCTCTGGTAGGTATGGCAGCAGTTTTTGCTGGGGCCGCACGGGCACCAATAACATCTTTCCTCATCCTTTTTGAAATGACTAGAGACTATGCCATCATCTTGCCTTTGTTGCTGGCTGTGGTGACCAGTACCCTTCTTGCTCGCAAGCTTAGCCGTGAATCTATATATACTTTGAAGTTAGCGCGGCGTGGCATAAGTAGAGGGCGTCCAGAGGAAGCTGCTTTCCTGTCAAAAGTTAGCGTTGGTGAGGTGATGACACGTCATTTCCCCACTATACTAGCCAAAAAGAGCATTCCTGAATTGGCGGAGAAGCTAAATAAGACCGGGCACCATGGGATACCTGTAATTGACGAGGAAGGTCGTCTTTGTGGGATGGTTACCTTAAGCGATATTGAATCCAGAATAACAGGAGATATTAAGAAACTTACTGTAGCTGATATCGCTACTAAGCGGTTGATTACAGCTTACCCTGATCAGCGTTTGAGCGAGTTGGTCGAACATTTGGGTATGGGAACCAGCGAAGTCCCGCGGATTCCCGTTGTGAGCCGAGAAGATCCCAGACAGCTTTTGGGGGTATTGCGCCGCCAGGATATTATTAAAGGTTACGCCAAAGAGGTGGCAGAAGTACATAAAGAAGAGGAATGAAAGTATTAGGTATTGAAACTTCCTGTGATGAAACTGCAACTGCAGTGGTTGAAAATGGCAGAAAGATACGTTCCAATGTTGTTGCCTCACAGATAGATATTCATGCTCGCTATGGTGGCATAGTACCTGAGGTAGCTTCAAGACAGCACCTCCTCACCATCATCCCGGTGATAAATAGAGCAATGGTCGAAGCTGAAGTCACCTGGCAAGATATTGATGGCGTTGCGGTAACGTATGGCCCTGGCCTGGCTGGCTCTCTGCTGGTGGGAGTTAATACAGCTAAGGCGATTGCCTGGGCTAAGAATCTGCCTGTTGTTGGAATTAATCATCTTGAAGCACATATTTATGCTAATTGGCTGGGAAATGACAGGGTACCGGTTTTCCCCTGTCTTTGCCTTATCGTCTCAGGAGGGCATAGTGACTTGATATTGATGAAAGGGCAGGGTCAATTCAAGAAATTGGGGCGAACTCGTGATGATGCTGCTGGTGAGGCTTTGGATAAAGCAGCTAGAATTTTGGGATTAGGATATCCTGGCGGACCTGCTATAGAACAAGCTGCTAAACATGGAACTCCCTGCTTCACTTTTCCTCGTGCTTGGCTTAGAGGAAGCTATGATTTCAGCTTCAGTGGTTTGAAAACTTCCCTGTGGCATCTTGCCCAAAGAGAACAAATCTCGCAGGCTGATGCTGCAGCGAGTTTTCAGTGGGCGATAGTAGATGTTTTGGTTGGTAAAACGGTTGAAGCAGCCAAGCAACTGGGAGTAAAACAAATTGTGCTCAGTGGAGGCGTGACAGCTAATCAGAAGCTAAGGAAACACTTCGTTGATTGCGCACCAGTTCCTGTGCTCATTCCTCCACCTCATTTATGTACTGATAATGCTGCTATGGTTGCTGCTTGCGGCTATTATCATCTCCAAACTGGTGAATCAAGCAACTATGAGTTGGATGTAGTTCCCAGTCTCAGTCTGGGTTAAAGAAAGGATGCTGAGCATCTTTCTTATATCACAGTAGTAACAAGGTCTTGGGTTGGTCAAGAGAATTGGTTTGACATTGGAGAGGCTGCACTGTATAATACACAATGCTCTTCCAAGAGAGGAAGAATTTTGCACATTAACAATTAAATAGGTTTTGTGTCCAATCTGATGTGGGTCAAGAGAATAAGGGCATAGGGTCGATGCCTTGGTATCAACAGCCGAAGAAGGGCGCGGCAAGACTGCGAAAAGCCTCAGTGAGCTGTCTAGCTAGCCTAGCTGAGGATTCCCGAATGGGGTAACCCACTTAGGGTAAACCTAAGTACTCGCTTTAGCGAGGGGGAACTGGGTGAACTGAAACATCTAAGTAACCCGAGGAAAAGAAATCAAAGAGATTCCCTGAGTAGTGGCGAACGAAAGGGGAGAAGCCTAAACCAGGATAGCTGAGTGGGCTTGAATCCTAAGCTATTCTGGGGTTGTAAGGTACAAGAGACAGGTTTCAAGGCCTGTCACAGAGTTACCAAACTTTGCTTTAGCCGAATGCTTCTGGAAAGAGCAATCGTAGACGGTGACAATCCAGTAGGTGAAAAAGCAAAGTCTCTGCTTGTATTCTTAAGTACCACGGGGCACGAGGAACCTTGTGGGAAGCTGGGGGGACCACCTTCCAAGGCTAAATACTGTTGATGACCGATAGTGAACCAGTACCGTGAGGGAAAGGTGAAAAGCACCCCGGGAGGGGAGTGAAATAGAATCTGAAACCCTATGCCTACAGGCAGTCAGAGCTCTGAGCTTGTCTTGGAGTAATGGCGTGCCTATTGAAGAATGAACCGACGAGTTGATCTATGTGGCTGGGTTAAGCAACTTTAGTTGCGGAGCCGTAGCGAAAGCGAGTCTTAATAAGGCGAGGCTCAGTTTACTGAGCAGGTCGCGTGGATCAGACCCGAAACCGTGTGATCTATCCATGACCAGAGTGAAGCTCAAGTGAAATTGAGTGGAGGCTCGAACTTGTGAGTTAGGCAAAACTTTAAGATGAGTTGTGGATAGTGCAGGTGAAATGCCAAACGAACGCGGAGATAGCTGGTTCTCCCCGAAATGCATTTAGGTGCAGCCTCAGGAAGTAGCTCGTGGAGGTAGAGCTCTGGATGACTTAGGGGCCGTGAGGTATTCTAATTCAACCAAACTGCAAATGCCATGAGTGGAATCCTGGGAGTGAGACTGTGAAGGCTAAGCTCCATAGTCGAGAGGGAAACAGCCCAGACCATCAGCTAAGGTCCTTAAATGCAAGCTAAGTGGACAAGGAAGTGGTGTTGCTAAAACAGCCAGGAGGTTGGCTCAGAAGCAGCCATCCTTTAAAGAGTGCGTAATAGCTCACTGGTCGAGTAATGCTGCACCGACAATATAACGGGGCTCAAGCTTGCTACCGAAGCTATGGCGTGGTTATTTTTAACCATGGGTAGGGGAGCGTTGTCATGGCTGTGAAGTTCTGATGTAAGTCAGGGTGGAGCAATGACAAGTGAGAATGTCGGTATGAGTAGCGTGAAGACATGTGAAAACCATGCCCACCGTAAACCTAAGGTTTCCTATGCAACGTCAATCGACGTAGGGTTAGTCAGGCCTAAGCCAAACCCTAATGGGGTAGGCGATGGA
>JGI24025J20009_10000150_pt1 | contig 53523 bp, 43 predicted proteins | sample Cruoilmetagenom3_FD_20009 | JGI IMG/M metagenome (IMG submission 20009)
GATTACCATCAATGCAGGCGGCGCTGCGAGTGGCGGTTCGCTTGCCGGTAACGACGTGACGTTGAGCGGTTTTGCCGTGAACGCCACAACGGTGGATGCAGGCAGCGGAGCTTTGACCGGCACCGCAGCAGGCGGAGACCTGTTCGTCGGCACCGGAATGGCTGTCGGCACAATCACTCTGACCAAGACCGGCGATGTTGCGGGTGAGGATGACGGCATCACATCGGACTCGCTGACCTCGACCGGCGGCGATATCCTGCTCGACAGCAGCACCTTTGTGAATATCGGCGCATCCAATGCAGCAGGCTTGCTCAGCATCATCTCGCCGCAGACGATTGTCGCTGCGGATTTGACGAGTGATGGCAGTATCGCGCTCAACACTGGCGGCGATGCGCAGCTTGGCGATATTACGACCGGTGTCTCGCTGATCCTGCTAGCAGCCGGAGACATCACCGCAGATTNGTTGACGGCGGGTGAGGATATTGCCGCACTTGCGGGCGGCGGCATTGCNGTGGGTGATTTTACCGCTGGCGATAATGTCACCTTCACCGCAGCGACGGCGCTCGACCTTGGCGGCGGTTCGACCACCGGAGGCGGAAGCGACGATAACACCTATGTGCTCGACCTTGCGCTTGCCGGGACAAGCGATCCGGGGGCCATCACCGATGGCCCAACCGACGCGGTGGACGGCGATATCCTGCTCCAAGCTCCGGACGATTTCGCGCTGGCTGGAACAATCTCTGTTGCCGCAGCCGATGGCACGCTGACAGTGCGCAATCTGGCCGGCGGATCTGACACGACCAGCGTCGGCACCACTGGCGGGTTCGAAATCAGCGATGCCGAACTCGGCTTCCTGGCGGCGGACAATGTCGTGGTGGATTCGGGCGATCAGCCGCTCGCGCTGGGCAACATTAACATCGCCAGCGCCACCGGAACCCAATCGCTGCGATTGCTCTCGTCAAGCGACATCGCCCTGTCGGGCGTGATTAGCGGCGACGGAAGCGGTATCTTGCAGATCGGCGTCGGTGAAATTGATGCGAATGGGCTGGTCGATCCGGCCACGCTTTCCACCAGCATCACCGCCACCACCGATATTGCCAGCATCGACTATGCCAGCGGTATCGTGGATTTGCGCGCGGTGCGGATCGTATTCGGCCTGCCCGATTTCGTCGCGCTGGCCGATGGCATCAGTTTGGAAGCGGCGGCGGACTTGCTGACCGATGCNGGTTCGCAGCTCTACATTGGCGACAACACCCAGAANGTTTTCTTGCAGGCAGACACTTTGCGCGTCGCCTATTCGGACTTCGCGCTGTTCCAGAACACTGCCTTCTCGCTGGGTGGCGGGGCCATACTCAATGCCGATGCAGCCAATTCTGTCAGCGATGTCGCGCTCGAACTGTTCAGCCAGGGTGATGACAATCTCGATAGCTTTGCGATCTTTGGAGAGATCAATGGTTTCACTGGACGCACGGCAGGTGTCTTGCCCAATTCAGTGCTGAATATCGGCAATCTTTCCCCGCGTGAGCTGCGTGTAACTCAGGCGCGTTCGCGGGTGAACGGCTGCGTCATCGGTTCGCCCGACAGGGGCTGCCTGATTGTCGATCTGCCACCGCCTGAAATCAGCACGATTGACGAGCGGCAGGCACAGGATCTCATTTCCACGGACGATCCCAGCGAATTCCTCAATCCGCTGGTCGGGCGCGGGAATGAAGGCCTGATACTTGATATCGCGCAGGTCCCCGTCGGTATCGACACAATGGAATGCGAAGAAGACGACCCCTCCTGCCAAAATCCGGAGACGGAGCAATGAACTCGCTTATGCGGAAATCCCCCTTACTCAGTGCCGCGTGCGTCGCCGCGCTGGTGGCGGCAACGCCAAGCGGGGCAGCTGCCGATGTGCCCGAAGTGTTCACCGTGGGCGACAATGGGCAGGGCGACGCATGTTCGGCCGCACTGCAATGGACAGTGGCCGAAGGCGTCATCCTCAGATCGGTCAACCAACCGTTCGGAATAACCTGTCGCGGTATCGATGCCGCCGAATTGCAGGGTTATGTCAGCGGCAGCGAAGTTCCGCAGATTGGCAATTGCGGTCAGGCGGTCAATCTGGCGCTTGATGGCATTGGCACTGTCGAAGTGCGCCGCTGCGTGGATGACCAGCTGGGCCGCTCTTCCGTCGATATCCGTTTCGATCGGGGTGGGCGAACGTGGCACGGCGCGGCGATCCCGACTGCCTTGCCCAATCTGGAAGCTGCCCTGCGCGTCGTCGCAGCGGGCGGAAGGATCCCTGACGCAGGTGCAGAGCTTGTTCCGTCAATCGCGCTGGAAGACATTCCCGTCGGTCCTGACGTCACAGCGGCAAATGCAGCCGGTGGCATTACGTCCGAATCCGCATTCCTTGAAGGCGTGCGCGCCTTGCAGACCGGTCGCCAGCTAGATGCCTCGCGCATCCTCAATGATGCCTTGCGCGAATTCGCCGATGCCGAGATTTCCACACTGGTCGATTTGCGACTGGCTGCCGGTCTGGCCGATTCCAATAACAGCCAGTTTGAATTGGCCGAACAGCATTTCACTGCGGCCGACAGCCTGCTTGATCGGCAGGGCGGCGAGGCTGATCCGCAGCAGGTCCAGCAATTGCTGATCTATCGCGGTCTGCATCTGATCAATCAGCGCGAATGGCAACGCGCCATCGCGGCACTTTCGCGCAGCACGCCTGCCGACGGGCAATTGCTTGATCCAACACTTATCAGCCGGTTGAACCAGGAAACGCTGACCTTCGGCTCGGCCAACCGCGCCGGCGCGGGCGAATTGCAATCCTCCTTGGGAGACGATTCCGGCCTGCAATCGGTTCTGCTGGAAGCGCAGCGATACTGGACACTGAGCGTGGCTCAGCTTGCGACAGGTGTTGCCGGTGCCGATGACGCGGAAGAAGCCATTCTCAACGCGGCCGAGATTGCCAGCGGCCCAATCGCCCGGATTGAACCGGCACGCATCGGCTGGCTGCATTCGGCGATTGAGCGCCAGCAAGGACGCATCCATGCGCGGCGCAACAATGTCGGCGCGGCGCTGGCCAGTTTCGATTGCGCCATCGCTGGTCTGCAAGGCTCGGTTCCGGGCAATGCGTCTGCCTGCATCGTCCCGCCAATCTCGCGGCCTGCCGATCTCTCTGCTACAGGCGCGCTTTTGCTCGAAACGCAGTTGGAACGTGCCAGCGTTGCATCGCGCGATCCCGCACGCCGGGACAGCGCATTGGCCGATTACCAGACGGCTATTCAGGGCATTGCCAATCTCGATGGCGTTGGACCAGTTTCGCAGGCCGCGCTTGAGCGGTATTTCAACCTGATGGCCGATGCTACGCCCAATGCTTCGCGCAATGAAGCCTTCTTCCGGGCGATGCAGTCCATTGGCGAACCCGCCATCGCGCGGGAATATGCGGTGATGCAGCAGCGCCTTTCCGAAGAGGGCGATGTGCGCACTTTGTTGCGCGAACGCCGTGATCTGCAACAGGCACGCAATGCCCTGACATTCAGCATTGCTGCGCTGGCAGGTGGCGATGCCGCCGCAAGCAGCCAGCGTGCCGGGCAGGAGCAGGAATTAAGCGAAATCGTGGCGCAGCTCGATGCGGTTAATCTGCAAATCGCGGAAACGGGCGGAATTGGCCAATTGAGCGATGAACCGCTTGATCTGCAGGAGCTTGCCGCCGCGCTCGAACCGGGTGAGGTCTATCTCAAGCTCGTTCAGCTCAATGATGCAATGTACGGCATGGCGGTTTCGCCAGGCAACAGTGAGCTTTACCGGATCGAGGGGACACGGGCGGAGATTGAGGCCGCGGCGGACGCGGTGCTTGCCAGTGCGCAGAGCGGGACGAACCGCCGCGTGGGGCTATTCGATGTGGTCGGGGCGCATGCGTTGTTTGAACGGATCACCGGGCCTGCGTCAGGAATGGTTGCCGATGCCTCTCGCGTCATATTCGATCCGGCGGGCATTTTCCGGCGCTTGCCGGCTGGCATTCTGGTGACCGATGCGCAAAGCGTTGACGCCTATCTCAACTCTGACTTGCGAGGCGATTACAGTCAGGTCGGGTTCCTGGCCAAACAGGCGGAAACCGTTGTTTCGCTCTCGCCGCGCGCATTTCTCGGTGGCCGCCGCAACAGGACTTCTTCTGCTGCACAGAATGATTTTATCGGTTTCGCCGATGCCACTGCGCCACGGCTCACTCCGGCGCAAGCGCAATCGGAGATGGCGTTCGAATGTTCGCTGACGTTGGGGAATTGGGCGCGCATGCTTTACGCCACCGATCCAGTCAGCTCGCGCGAACTTGGCCGGATTGCCTCCGCCCTTGGTACTGGTCGCTTGCCGCAACAGATCAGGCAGAATTTCACCGATTTGAGCCTGACTCAGGGCGCACAGGGCGAAAGCCTTGACCAGTACAAAATCCTCCATTTCGCAACGCACGGGCTGCCCGGGCGCCGGGTGGAAATCCGGTCGGGAGAGGATTCCTGCGCGGTCTATGTACCCCCGGCACTTGTCACCGCNATTGCCCCGCCAGACGCGGCAGGGACAGTGCTGTCAGACGGNTTGCTGGCCTTCGACGAAGTCACCAGCCTCCAGCTTGATGCCAATCTGGTCGTGCTGTCAGCATGCGATACATCGACCTCGGCAGAGACACTGGCCGCGCGAGCAGCCGGGTTCGAGACCAGCGGCGCTGCGCTCGATGGGCTGGTGCGGTCATTCCTGGTGGCAGAAGCGCGCGCCGTGATGGCGACATTCTGGCGCGTGCCGGATAGCGAAACCACGCTCGATCTGATGGCGAATTTCTACGCAGCGGGGCGCACACAGTCGATTTCAGGAGCCCTGCGTACCGCGCAGCTTTCCGTGATCGAGACGCGGCGCTATTCGCATCCGTATCACTGGGGCAACTTCTTCGTGGTAGGTGATGGCGCGAATTCGATGTTCGACGGTGGCCAGCAGGTTGCGATGAACTGAGCGGCGGTGCCGCGCGGGCCTTATTCAGCCACCGACCAGCACAGTCGGCATACCTAGCACCAACACGCCGCCATGTGCCGTCATGTCGCCAATGCGTGCCTGAGGCATGCCCATGGTGATCACCGTGGCGCTGCCCTTTGCAATGACATCGGGCGGCCCCACGCAGACAGCCATGTCACTCACCCGCGCAGCAGGCAAATTGCCGATCAGCACTGTTGGCGCGCAGGGACCACTTACCGGGCCGCCCACATGCGGCACTGGCCCTGTCGCCATGGGACAGGTGTGCATGTCTGTCAGTCGTGAAGCGGGTTGGCCCATAATGAGACTCCGTCGCGTTGATTTGCCATGTGTAGCGCAATATTCGATAAGAAAACAGTGGTGAAGCCGTGCAAAAAGCGTAAGCTGCACGCGAACACGCCAGCCTAGGGGGGTAAGGGTGCTGATCGACGAAGATATGCAAGCCGCTATCATGGCGCCGATTGTCGGCGGCGTCGGGGTGAATGGCCGTGAGGATGAAGGCGAAGCGGCAGAGCTGCTCCGCGATATCCGCTTGAAACGCAAGGAACGCGTTCGCGCCGAACAGGCTCTCGCTCTGGACGAGGATGACGAAGCTGCCGAGGAAGGCGTGGAGACGTGGGAAGGCATCGCCGAAGATGCCGCGCGTTACCTTTCCGAATTTGGCAAGGATCTGGAGCCGATGGCGATCCTGATCGAGGCTGCCGCGCGGGAGGATAATCCGCCCGAATCACTCGCCGCCGCGATGACCTTGCTCGCCAATCTAGTTGAGGAATATTGGGAGCAGGGGCTCTATCCGCCAGCTGACGAGGATGAGGAAGACGGTGTGGAAGCGCGCTTCATGCCGCTTTCCGGCCTGAGTGGAGGCAGCAATGACCGCGAAGGCGCGCTGATCCTGCCGGTCCGCCAGATGGCGCTGATCAAATCTGGCAATGACGTTCTGCGCTTTGGCGACAAGGTCATGGTCGATGCCGCCAGCCAGAGCCAGGCCGGCGATGGTGATGCCAAGGCAGCGCGGGCCGAAGCGCGGCAAAGCGCGTATGACGGGTTCGAGCGGATTGTGACGGTCGCCGGGCGTTCGGGCATGGAGCCGGTGCTCGCCAAGATCACAGTCGCGGAGACTGAGTGGCGCCGGGCCATTGAATTCATTATGAAGCAGGCCTCGCCATACATGCCTGCTGGTTCGCGCTTGACGGGCGAGCTGGAGGCCATTCGCGAATGGCTTTCTGCAATGATCGGAAAGCTGCCGGAGGAAATTTCCGAGGAAGAGAATGTGGACGGTGACGGTGCAGAGGGTGCTTCGGCATCCGGCGGCTCAAACTCTGGGGGCGCGGGTTATGCCGGTGGCAAGATTGAAAAGCGCGAAGATGCACTGCGTGCAGTCAACGCGGCAGCAGATTTCTTTGCTCGGCGCGAGCCGCATTCGCCTGTTGGAAAGGCCTTGCGCGAAATCGACAGGCGCGCGAGAATGGGTTTGCAGGACTTGATTGCTGAACTGATCCCCACCGCAGACGCGCGGACGGAATTTTATTGGCGTTCAGGCATCCGCCCACCATCCGACGAGGCACCAGCACAAGAGGCTAGCAGCGACGACGATTGGGATTGATAGTGCGGTAACGGGTAATCGGGTCGCTCCATTGCCGAAGAATTGAAACGATTAGGTCTGGAAGGGAGATCGACATGAGCGATTCAGTACATGACAAGCTGAAAAGGGTGCGTAAGCCACGCGTTCACATCACCTATGATGTGGAAACCAATGGCGCGATGGAAACCAAGGAAATCCCCTACGTTGTGGGCGTTCTGGGTGATTTCTCGGGCGATTCCGATGTTGCCAAGAAAGCGATGAAGGAACGGCGCTTCATCGACCTCAAAAAAGACAAATTTGACCAGGTCATGGCGCGGCTGGAGCCGGGCGTGAAGATGAAGGTCGAAGACGTGCTTTCGGGTGAAGAAGGCAAGGAATTCGCTGTCGACCTGAAATTCCGTTCGATGGAAGATTTTGAGCCGGACAAGGTTGTCGAGCAGGTCGAACCGCTCCGCAATCTGATGGAAACGCGCAACAAGCTGCGCGACCTGATGGCCAAGGCCGATGGTTCGGAAGAGCTGGAATCGCTGCTGGAAGAAATCCTCAACGACGAAGGCAAGCTGGGCGAGTTGCAATCGCAGCTCGGCAGCGAAGACAAAGAGTAATCGGAGCGTAAATGATGGCCGAAAAAGCAGCAAAAGGCGCAGCCGCAGCCGCTGAAACCACCACTGAAGACGCTGGCAGTCTGCTCGATCAGGCGATCAGCGTCACCAAGCAGACAGAGCCCGACCGGGTGAAAGAACTGCTCGCCACGCTGGCAAATGAAGCGAGCGCGGATACGGTCAAGTTCGACAAGAACATGACCGTCACTCTGCGCAATGCGATTGCCAAGCTGGATGAGCAAATTTCCAGCCAGCTTGCCGTGATCATGCATCACGAAAAGTTCAAGCAGATGGAAGGTTCGTGGCGCGGTTTGCACTACCTCGTGAAGAATTCGGAAATCGGCGAAGGCCTGAAAATCCGGATGCTCAACGTGACCAAGAAAGAGCTGTCGAAGGACCTTTCCTCCGCGGTCGATTTCGACCAGAGCCAGCTATTCAAGAAGGTCTATGAGGAAGAGTTCGGCCATGCCGGCGGCCAGCCCTATGGCACGCTGGTGGGTGACTATTACTTCGGTAAGGGTCCGGAAGACGTTGAGCTTCTGCGCAATATTTCCAGCGTGGCAGCAGCGGGCTTTACTCCGTTCATCTCGGCGACAAATTCCGACATGTTCGGGATGGACGACTTCACCGAATTGTCCACGCCGATGGATCTCAAGCAGAAGTTCGACACGGCCGAATACACTGGCTGGAAGAGTTTCCGCAAATCGGAAGATTCTCGCTTTGTCACACTGACAATGCCGCGCGTTCTGGCGCGCCTTCCCTATGGCAAGGATACCAAGCAGATCGAGGCCTTCGATTACGAAGAAGGCAAGTTCGATGAAGCCGGCAATCCTAAGCAGATGGACCATGAGGACTATTGCTGGATGAATGCCTCTTACGCGCTGGCTGGCCGGATGACGGCAGCTTTTGCGGAGAACGGCTGGTGCACTGCCATTCGCGGCGCGGAAGGCGGCGGCAAGGTCGAAAACCTGCCGACGCATACTTTCCAGACCGACGATGGCGACATCGACGCACAATGCCCGACCGAAATCGGCATTACCGATCGCCGGGAGAAGGAATTGTCGGACATGGGCTTCCTGCCACTGTGCCACTATAAGGATACCGATTATTCGGTGTTCTTCGGCGCGCAGACCACGCAGGAACCGAAGAAGTATGACGATCCCGATGCAACGGCCAATGCTGCGATCTCGGCACGTCTGCCCTACATCATGGCGACCAGCCGCTTTGCCCATTACCTCAAGGTGATGGCGCGCGACCGGATCGGTTCCTTCATGGAAGCGGAAGATTGCGAAGCGTGGTTGAATCGCTGGATCAACACCTATGTCGATGCGACGGAAGGAGCGGGGCAGAAGGCCCGCGCTCAATATCCGCTGCGAGAGGCCAAGGTTATGGTCAAGGAAGTGCCGGGCGCGCCCGGTTCCTACAGCGCGGTCGCTTACATGCGTCCGTGGTTGCAGTTTGAAGAGCTGACGACGTCAATGCGGCTGGTGGCGAAAATCCCCGGCGGCGGCGGCTGATCGTAACGCGATAAGGTGCCTGAGGAGGGTGACATCCTGGCCGACGCCATTCGTAGCGCCGCCAATGCTGGCGACGCTGCGGAGGCTGAGGCAGGTGCGCCCTCTGGCACGCAATCAGACAACGATACTATAGACCCGCGCTTGGCCCAGAATGCCGAACGTGCCGCGCAGCGAGAGCAATTGCTGTCTCTGGCCAATCGCGCGGTTGTGGAACTCGACAAGCGGCTCGCCCGAACGCTCGATCTAATTCTGCATCACCCGGAATTCCAGCGGCTGGAATCGCTGTGGCGCGGGACCAAATGGCTGCTCGATTCCTGCGACGATCCGCAAGTCATTGTCCGCATTCTCGACATTCGCTGGCTGGAAATTGCCCGCGATATGGAACGCGCGATGGATTTCGACCAGAGCCGTCTGTTCGATCTCGTCTATAATGAGGAATATGGCCATCCCGGCGGCAGGCCGTTTGGAATGCTGGTGGTCGATCATGCGCTGTCGCACCGCCCGGGACGCCAAGGCCCGACCGATGATGTGATCGTGCTTGATGGGCTTGCCGATGTGGCCGCTGCGGCCTTCTGTCCGATTGTGTTCGGCGTCCATCCCAGCGTGATGGAGCTTGATCGCTTCGACGATCTCGATCTGCGGCAGGATCTTGCAGCCAGTCTGGCACATCCATCCTTCCGCGCGTGGAACCGCACTCGGCAACGCTCGGACAGCCGCTTCCTCGCCGCCGTTATGCCGCGTATGCTGGTGCGCGAACCATGGCGCGGACGCGATTTTCCGCGCATCGGGTTCAGCTGGGACGAGCAAGTCGCCAATCCTGATGAGATGTGCTGGCTCAACGGCTCGTTTGCGCTTGGCTATGTCACCATGCGCGCGATGGCCAATTTCCGCTGGCCCGCCGCCATTCGCGGGATCGTCCCACCGGGCGAAGGCGGCACAGTCGATGGCCCCGTGCGATATTTTCTTCCCGCAGACCGGCCCGGTGTTGCCGCCCGTTTTTCAGTCGAAAACGCTGTTTCCGAAGCGCAAGAAATGGCGCTCAACAACACTGGCATCATCGCGCTGCGGCAAATGCAGCACACCGGCATCGCGGCTTTCATGAACCTGCCCAGCATGTATTCCCCGCCCGATACCGGCGGCGATCTGACGCAGATGAATGCCAAGATGAGCTCCATGGTGAACTACATCCTGTGCGTGTCCCGCTTTGCCCACTATGTGAAGGTCATGGCACGCGATTGGGTTGGCAGTTACAAGGACGCGGCCCAGTGCGAGACTTTGCTGCAAAATTGGTTGCACCAATATACCACTGGTGATGATGATCCTTCGCCGCAGCAGCGCGTGAAATATCCGCTGCGAGAAGCGCGGGTGAGCGTGCGCGAACACCCGGTGAAGGTCGGCACATATGAATGCGACATCGCGTTGCGGCCGCATTACCAGCTCGATCAGCTGACCAGCGAATTTCGCCTGACCACCGTGGTTGGCGGGAAGAGCGCGTAGTGATCGGGCAAAGCCTTCTCGACCGGTTGATCGACCTTGANCCNGAGCATGTTGTGGAGCGTGCAGTGGATGAGGAGGACGCGCTGGCGGATTACAAAGTCAATTTGCTGCGCGATCTCGAACACCTCCTCAATACTACCCAGCCGATCTTTGTTTCGCATGGTGAGCATGACGCGATGGCTGACAATATCGTGGGTTATGGCCTGGCCGATATGGCGACGGAAGATTTCTCCTCCGACGGTGTGCGTGACAGGCTGCGGCGTATCGTTGCCGATACGATCAAGCGCCACGAACCGCGTCTGCATGATGTGAGTGTTCAGGCTGACGAATCCCCCACTTCCAAAGGCATCACCTTCCGCATTATGGCGGTGCTTTCCATAAGTCGTGACGAGGAGGTTGTGGTGTATGACGCCAATGTCCGTCCAAGCGACAAGACCATAGAGCTGGATTTGAACGGCTGAACCGATGATCGATGACCTGATCGAATATTACCAGCGAGAGCTTGCGTATCTGTCCAACAACGCAGGTGCCTTCTCCGATGCGCATCCCAAGATCGCCTCGCGGCTACGGCTGACCAAGGAAGCGATTGAAGATCCGCATGTCGGACGCTTGATCGAATCCGTGGCGTTCCTCAATGCCCGGCTGCGGCACAAGATCGACGATGAATATCCAGAGCTGTCCGATGCCATCCTGCACACGCTCTACCCGCACCTGATCCAGCCACTGCCTTCTGTCATGGTCGTGCAATTGCAGCCAGCGGAAGACCTTGCCGCGCCGGTGCTGGTGCCTGCCGGGACCGAAGTCCTCACCGAGGAGATCGACGGGGAACCGTGCCGTTACCGGCTATGCCGCGATGTGCGGATGATGCCGCTGGGTATCGAAAGCGCGAGCATGACCGGGCCACCGTTCGAAGTGCCGCCGGGTTGCCCTGCCAATGCCAAGGGCATGCTGCATTTGCGGCTGAAAACCGCCAAGCCCGACATCGGCATCGACCAGCTCGATATCTCTTCGCTGCGTTTTTACATCAAGGGCAATGCGCGGCGCGCGCATATTCTGCTCGAACAATTCGGCACCAGCCTGACCGGGATCACGGCGGCGTCCGGCCTTGATGATGGCAATGCGGTGCAAATCGATACCGATGCGCTCAAAATGGGCGGTTTGGACGAGAACGCGTTGCTATTGCCGCAGCAGTCACATTCGCGCCTGTCCTATGGCCTGTTGCAGGAACATTTCGCCTATCCGCAGAAGGAAATGTTCTTCGAGGTCCACGATCTGGAAGCGCGCACGCTGACGCTGGATGGCGATACGCTGGACATATATTTCTTCTTCGACCGCCTCTCGTCAGAGCTTGAACGGGTGGTGCGGGCCGATGATTTTGATCTGTTCGCCGCGCCTGCAATCAATTTGTTCGAATTGCAGGCAGAGCCGATTCTGCTCGATCACTCGGCAATCGAATACCGCATCATACCCAATACGCGGCGCGAGGATGCGATTGAGGTTTATTCGGTTGAAGATGTCGAGCTGCAACGCGCCGATGGTGAGAAGGTCCACGTGCCCTCGCTCTATTCGATAGATCGCGGCAGCCCGCGCGAAGGGCGCCATTTCCAGACGATTTCGCGCCGCTCCAGCTTTTCCAAGGGCGGGGGTGATGATGTTTTCCTGACCATCGCCGATCTGGGTGGAGAGCTGCTTGGCGACGACACTACTATCGTCAACACCAAGGTCATGGCGATCAATCGCGAACTGCCCGCGCGCCTGCCCTTTGGTGGTGGCCGCCCGCATCTCAGCATCGGCGGGACGGTGCAGGGGTTGGAGAAGGTGACGGCTCTCAGCAAGCCCACGCCGACCCGGCGCGCGCATCGCAGGCGTGCCGCGCATTGGCGGTTGGTGGGGCAATTGTCGGTCAATTACCTCAGCCTAGTCGGCGGCGATGAGGGGACGAGCGCGCTGCGCGAAGTGCTCGCGCTGTATGATCTGGGCGATACGACCGAGACATCCTATTTGCGCGACAGGCTTAAAGCTGTGCGGACCGAGCCAGGCGTCGCGCGGATGCGGCTGAAAGGGCATAGCGTGATCTGCGCNGGGCTNGATGTGACGCTGGATATTGATGACGAGCGGATGTCCGGCAGCGGCAGCTATATGCTGTGCGCCGTGATTGAACGGTTCCTNGCGGGCGCATGTTCGCTCAACAGCTTCGTGCGGCTGACCGCGCGGTTGCAGCGCGAAAGCGGCGTCTGGAAGACCTGGCCTGCAAGGCTGGGCGACAGACCGCTGGTATAGTTCGCATGGCGCTGCCCGATCTTTCCTATTTGAAGCGCGCCACCTTTGCGCAGGCCGCGCGAGTACTCAGCCTGATGAGCCGCCAGAAGGGCCGGGATCATGCGCCGGGCGGCGATGCCATTCCCGAAGATGAGACCGTCCGCTTTGTCGCCTCGCAGCGCATGGGTCTGCCGCATTCCGATTTGCAGGACATCACGCAGGATGGTGAAAAGGCGAAGATCATCGCCAATATCCTCGGCAATGCGGGCCGCACGCCTGCGCTGCCGCCGCCCTACAGTGAGTTGCAGCTGGAACGGCGGCGCGCGCGCGACAATTCTTTCTCCGATTTCCTCAACGTGTTCGATCACCGTTCGCTCAGTTTCTTCTACCGGATCGAGGAGAAATATCGCTGGCCGCTGATGGTGGAACGCACCGGCACGGGTGAGAAGGACCCCATCGGCACGCTGATGTTGGCGCTTTCCGGGATGGATGCGCGCGGAGAGCTCGGCAGGCTGGACTTGCCCGAAGCGCAGCTGATTCCGCTGACCGTCCATCTCGCCGATACTCGCCGCAGCGCCCACAGTGTGGAGACCGTGTTGCGCGTCGCGACCGGGCTGGATCTGCGCGTGATTGAGGCGCAACCGTCGTGGATGGCGGTGCCGCCGCAAGAACAATCGAGACTCGGTTTTGGCACGCTTGGCAGTTTCAACCAACTTGGCGTGCCGGAAGATTTGCCCGAGAACCAGACCGGCGAAGCGGCGATGATCGGTGCAGCGGTGTTGGACGTACAGCATCATTTCCTTATCGAGCTGGGGCCGATGCCTTATGNCCAATTGCGCAGCTTTTGTGCCGAGCCACATCTGCGACGACTCATCAGCCAGCTATCCGCTCTGGCTGCGGGTCTCGACCAGCGNCCTTCGCTGCGTTTGCGGATCGCGGCCAGCGAAATACCACCGATGCGGCTTGGCGATGAAGAAACGCCAGCCATGCTCGGCTGGACCACGTGGCTTGGCGAGTTCGAAAGTGATGACGAGATTCTCGAAGACTGCGTCATCCCGATTGATAATGCGGCCATTCATCAGGAAAAAGCAGTTGTGGAAGATGCAGTAGCGGTATAGCTTGCAACGCAGTTCGCCGGGGGTCTCAAAACGAGAGCGAACAACAATTGGGTCGCAATCTGTATGACGCGTGCGTTGGCCATTCTGGCGATGCAGCTTTGGTCATGGGGGACAGATGGCGCAAGATACTCTGACGGCACTTATCGGCAAGCTGGACAAGACTTGCAAACAGACGCTTGAGTCTGCGCTCGGGCTCGCGCTCAGCCAGACTCACTATGATGTCGAGATTGAGCATTGGCTGCAAAAGCTGCTCGACCGGCAGAGTTCGGACCTTGCTGAAATCCTCGATCATTTCGAGATCGACAAGGGTAAGTTCAGCCGCGACCTTTCTCTTTCCATTGAAAAATTCAAGCGCGGCAATGGCCGCAATCCGGCTATCTCGCCCTATGTGGTGAAGATGGCGCGCGAGGCTTGGCTCTATGCCTCGCTGCACATGGGCGCTGCCGAACTGCGCTCGGGCCATTTGGTGCTGGCGTTGCTGACGAACGAGGATCTCGCGCCGATGACCCGGCAAATGAGCGGCGAACTCAAGAAGATTAATGCAGAGGATTTGCGCAAGGGTTTTGCCTCAATCACNTCTGCGTCCGAAGAATCCGGCGCAGCGGTTGCGACATCGGCCGCGCCGGGCGGTGAAGGTGGGGAGGGCGCTCCTGCTGGGCCGACCGGCGACGATTCGCTATCCAAATTCTGCATCGATCTGACGCAGCAGGCGAAAGACGGCAAGATCGACCCGATCTATGGCCGCGATCCGGAAATCCGCCAGATTGTCGATATTCTGACGCGTCGGCGTCAAAACAACCCGATCCTGACCGGTGAAGCGGGCGTCGGCAAGACCGCCGTTGTCGAGGGGTTTGCGCTGCGTATCGTGCAGGGCGATGTGCCGGAGGCGCTGCGCAATGTGCGGCTGCTATCGCTCGATCTCGGACTGTTGCAAGCGGGTGCAGGCATCAAGGGCGAATTCGAAAACCGACTGAAATCTGTGATTGACGAGGTGAAAAACTCGCCCACGCCGATCATCGTCTTCATCGACGAAGCGCATACGCTGATTGGGGCGGGCGGGGCCGAGGGGCAGAACGACGCTGCCAATCTCCTCAAGCCCGCATTGGCGCGAGGCGAAATGCGCACCATCGCGGCGACGACATGGGCCGAATATAAGAAATATTTCGAGAAAGACCCCGCGCTCACCCGCCGCTTCCAGGTTGTGAAGATAGAGGAGCCGGACGAGGTGCTCGCCGTGGCCATGCTGCGCGGTCTGGTGCCGGTGCTGGAAAAGCATCACGGCGTCATGATTTTGGGCGAGGCGCTGGAAGCGGCCAGCTCCCTATCGCATCGTTACATCGCCGGACGGCAATTGCCCGACAAGGCGATCTCTCTGCTCGACACTGCTTGCGCGCGTGTAGGAATCAGTCAGGTGGCAACGCCTGCACAGGTTGAGGATCTGGACCGCCAGATCATGCCTGCTCGATGCCGATATCGGCATGATGGAGCGCGAGGCGGCTTCGGGTTCCGACATGGCTGCGCGGATCGAGGCAGCTCAGGCTGAGAAGGCTACGCTGGAAGGCGAGAAGGCCGAGCTGGAAGAACGCTGGCAGAAGGAAAAGGCAGCGGTCGAAAAAGTCGCCGAATTGCGCGCCAATCTGATCGAGGCTGAAGCGGGTTCGAAAGAGTCTGACAAGGCCCGCAAGGAGCTCGTCAAAGCCGAAGCCGAGGTGAAGGACCTGCAAGGCGAACATCCGATGATTTACGAAGTCGTCGATCACGATGTTGTCGCCGAGGTGCTCGCCGGTTGGACCGGGATTCCGGTCGGCCGCATGGTCACCGACGAGATCAATGCCGTGCTGCAAGTGAAGGAATCACTCGGCGAGCGGATCAAGGGGCAGGACTACGCGCTGGAGGTAATCGGCGAAACCGTCCGCACTGCCCGCGCAGGCCTTGCCGATCCGCGCAAGCCGCTTGGCGTGTTCCTGTTCTGCGGCACCAGCGGCGTTGGCAAGACCGAAACCGCACTTGCTCTGGCGGAGCTGCTCTATGGCGGCGAACACAATGTCACGACCATCAATATGAGCGAGTTCAAGGAGGAGCATAAGGTCTCCACCCTTGTTGGCGCGGCTCCCGGCTATGTCGGTTATGGAGAAGGCGGCGTGCTGACCGAGGCCGTGCGGCGCAAACCCTATTCGGTGATCCTGCTGGACGAGATGGAAAAGGCTCATCCCGGCGTGCAGGACGTGTTCTATCAGGTGTTCGACAAAGGCATGCTGAAGGACGGGCAGGGCCGCGACATTGATTTCAAGAATACGCTCATCATCATGACAAGCAATGCCGGTACCGACACGATCGAGAAACTGTGCCGCAATGCGACCGCCATGCCGGAGCCGGAAGAGCTGGCGACTGAATTGCGCCCGTCATTGCTCGACTATTTCAAACCGGCTTTCCTTGGCCGCGTGGTGACGGTGCCGTTCTTCCCGCTTCCGCCGGAAATCCTGCGCATGATCGTGACGATCAGCATGAGCCGCATCCGGCAACGTGTGGAAGGCCATTACGATGCCGAATTTGAGTGGGAGGACGACCTGCTCGACACCATCGTATCGCGCTGCACCGAGCACGAGAGCGGCGCACGAAATATCGAAAACATCCTCAAGCGGGGCTTGCTGGCAGACCTGTCGCAATTGCTGCTGGAGCGAAGTGCCGAAGGCGAGGAGATCAATACGATCAAGGTAAGCAAGGGTAAGGAAAAAGACTACGCCTTCGACATAAATTGAGTTACAATAAAAACAGCGTGATGCGGCCAGAATATCGGCACAGCAAAAGACGCAAGGGGTTCGTGCCAGCATCAATATGATTTAGGAAGGAGAGTAAGGTGGCTATCTATCTGAAAAACGACAAGTTGAAAGGCAGTGCAACCGATTCCAATTTTAAGGATCAGGTTGAACTGAGTTCTTTCCAATGGGGCGCAGGCCTTGGTGTCAGCAGCGCGCGTGGCGGTGACCGTACTACCAGCGAGCCGAGCGTGTCCGAAATTACCGGTACGAAGGTGACCGACAAATCGAGTGAGCGTTTCTTCAAGGCGCTTCTGAAAGGCGATCCGGTGGGTGACACCGAAGTGGCCTTTACCGCAGCTGTGAAGGGCGAGTCGGTGGCTTATCTGACGGTCAAGCTGAGCGATGTGATCGTGTCGGGCTATTCCGTGTCGCATGGTGGCGGCAGTGAAATGCCGAGCGAGTCTGTCTCGCTCAACTTCACCAAGTTCGACTGGAGCTTTACCGGCCGCGACAAGGAGCACGGCGGAAGCCCGACGCACCTGATCTACAGCCTGGAAGAAAACAAGGTCGAGTAGGACCGATCGGCAGAATACGGGGCGCCATGGCCTTTTTGGCGGCGCCCCGTTTCCCGGCTGACCCTATCCCGACAGCGGGTATTCCATGACGCATCTTCTCAACATTCGCGCCTTGGGCGACGAGGATGTGGCGGAGTACGCCCTGTACAGATTTTTCGGCCGCGAGGCGATTTCGGAGAGCTTTCTCTACGAGATCGAGCTGGTGGCTGACGTCGATCCTGATTGCACCAAGCTGATCGGGAAAATGTGCGAATTCGACGTAACGCAAGGCAGTGCAGATCCGCGAATTTTCGCGGGCCGCATCTATGCTGCACGCAAATTCAAAGCTGGCGGATCGATGCGCATCGCAGTGCAGGTGCGCCCGGCCTACCATGCGCTGTCCTACGCCAAAGATACCCATTTCGTGCAGGACAAGAACAGCATCGACATATTCGAGGCGATGACGAAGGACCTGACAGGCTTCGTCAAATCGGTGGATGCATCGACGCCCGAACCGCGCGTCTATTCAGTGCGGCTTGACGAATATGAAAACCACTTCCTCGACCGATTGCTGAGCCATGACGGACTGATGTATTTCTTCGTCTATGACAAAGGCTCCGGCGCCTTCCGTCACAAAATGATCGTCACCGACAAAGCATCAGCTTACATTGATGTGCCGGGCGGCGCGGTGGAGTTTCGCGCGCAGTCAGACAAGGCAGCGATCAAGCACCTCGAACGCAATTACTCCGCAACCGCTGCATCGCAGGATGTCGCCAAATTCAGCTCGATGAACTCTGAAAAAGTCGACACCGGCAGCAAGCCGATGCCAGATTTTGCCAAGGTCTACTCACATGAGACCAAGGCCTTCGTCGAAGAGGAATCCGATTCTTCGAAGCTGGAGACTGCCTTCGAGGACCACCACGACCAGAAAAGCGATTTTCTGGAAGGGCAGTCTGACGAACCGCAGCTGTTTGCCGGTGGCCGGGTCGAAATTCTCGAAGCCGAATCGCTGTCTCCAAAGAAGGTAGTGCTGACCGAGGTTTCGCACCATGCGGAAGACCCGTGGATGTTCGATGCNGATCGGCCGGGCAATTATTCCAACAGTTTTGCAGCCATCTCGGCGGAAAAAGTCTTCCGCGCGCCGGTCGANGAACCGCAGCGCGTTGCGCCAGGACCTTTTCTTGGCGTTGTCGGCAATGACAACACCGCNATGGGCGAAGCGACGGTGGACGACAAATACCGCGTGCCTGTGNTGATAGACGGGGCGCGCGACTATTCCAGTCAGGGGCTCAACAAGGAAGTCTGGCTGCCCGTCCGCCAGCAATGGGGCGCGGGCAGCACCCATGGCGCGCAATTTATGCCGCGTTCTGGCACGCGTGTGATCGTGAGCTTCATGAACGGCAATCCTGATCTGCCATTTGTCGATGGCATTCTCTATTCACCGCAAAACAAATCTCCCGATGCGCATGCAGACGCTGGGCTGCGCACCGGCTGGCGCTCTGTCACCAACATGGATGGCGGGGTCACGCAGGAATTCTTCTTCGAGGACAAAGAAGGTGAGGAGCGCATCTGGCTCTACACTGATCGCAATTTCGAGCGCGAAGTGCATAATGATGAATTGGGTCACATCATCCACGATCAGAAGATCGAGATCGACAACGATCAGATTCTTGAGGTCCATAACAATCGCGAAGTGCAGATTGATGTGGACCAGATCACAAATGTTGATGGCGTGCGCAAGACGACTGTAACCGGCAATAGCTCGCATGAATCAATGCAGGAAATTTTGCTGAAGGTGGGGGCCTCATCAATCACGATGACGCCCAGCTCGATCGAGATCAAAGCGCCGCAGATCAAGATCAAGGCGGATGCCACGCTGGATGCGGAATCGGCCATGACTACGGTCAAGGGCTCTGGTCTCCTGACGCTTCAGGGCGGTTTGGTGAAGATCAACTGAGATGGCGCCTCCAGTACCAGTAGCAATGCGATTTCGCCGGACCGAACTGGTTCAGCACGGCAATTTAACGGCTGCGGCGCAGCAATTGCTCGAAGATACGCCGCAACCCGGTGAGTTTCTTGAGGCCTTGCAGGGAGGCGGGCTTGAAGAAGATGCGGTTCGGGCGCTCGCGTTGATGTTGCCCCATCGCCAATCGATCTGGTGGGGATGCCTCGCCACGCGGCTGCTGCCAGATATCAATACACGCACAGCAGAACTCGCGGCACTCGAAGTCAGTGAAAACTGGGTGCAATCCCAATCCGCAGCTGATGCCGAGAAAGCTGAAAAGCTGGCGAGCAAATGTGATCGCGGCAAAGGCGCGTCATGGGTGGCGCAGGCAACGCATTGGGCTGGGCCGACGCTTGCTCCGCGCGGTCAGCCAGAAGTTCGGCCAGAGCCATTTCTCACGGGCGTTGCAATGCGCAATGCTCTGTTGTTACTGGGCCTTGATCCTGCCCTCGCCAAGCCGCAGCCCCTTGCGGTGTGGTTGCCGATAGGTCTAGCCTTGAAGGCTGGAGAAAACGGCAAGGAGGCACAGCAACAGGTTCGGGAAAACCTCGCGCAAAACTGACTATGTGGAATTTGCTGATTTCCCGCGTGGAAGACCCTCCGGGGCAGTATTTCGACCAGCGTCAGATCGACGCGGGGGAACTGTTGCTCGGCTCCAGCAGGCGCCATTGCGACATTCTGCTGGGCACCAAGGCGGATGGCGTATCGGGCCAGCACTGCAAGATCATCTCATCGGGCCTCGAATTGATCGCCATTGACAATGGCAGCACCAATGGCGTGTCGCTCAACAGCCCGGAACAGCGGGTGACGCCGCACAATCCGGTGCCGATCCGCGAAGGTGATAAGCTGTTTATCTGCGGTTTTGTGATTACCATTGCGAGTGACGCCATGGCGGCTGGGATGCGCATGGGCGCTGCTCCGCCCGAAGAATTGCCCAACGTGCCAAGCGGCGGGTTGGACGACGATCCCTTCGCCGACATGGGCGGCGGTGGTGGATGGGAAGAGGATCCCATCTGGGCGGGCGATGCCAGCGGCGGTGAGGGTAGCCTTCACGATCTGCTGAGTGACGAGATTGGTGCGCATATCGGTTCTGAACCGGCACCCAAGCGTGATCGCGGGAAAGACAATTTTGGTGATCCTATCGGCCTTGCCATGAGCCGCCCGATCCTGTCGGAGGCACCGATTTCATCTGCCGATATGGCCATTCCAGAGGACTGGTTTGGCGGTGACGAACCTGCGACAGAAGCGAGCCTTGAAGGCGATCCGTTTGGCGATATCGGCGCGCCTTCCGATGATGCGGCGAATGATAGCTCGAACGCTCCGGTCGATTTCTTCGATGATCCCGGATCAGCAGGTGATGATCTGGTCGCGGACGACGATCCCTTCGCCGACATGGCACCGCAAAGTGACCCGGCCGCGCTGATGGATGATGGCCCCGCGGCTGTAGACAGTCTGCTCGATGAGCCGGCTCCTGCTCCGGAACACCAGCCAGAACCAGAACCCACACCCACACCCACACCCACACCCACACCCACTCCAGCACCCGCGCCGCCTGCGGCTGAAACACCAAACGCCGCGCCCCAAGCCGCCGGAACCGCTGACTGGGCCGCTTTCTATGAAGGTGCCGGGATGGGGCCGGAAGAGCTGCGCCTGTCGGACGATGCCCTGCGCAAACTGGGCGTGATGTATCGTCAGGTCGTACTCGGCATGTCCGATCTCATGCGCGATCGGGCCGAGTTCAAGGATGAGTTCCGCGTTCAGAAGACCGTTCTCGCTATCGGGCGCAACAATCCGCTCAAGCATCTGCCGCCGCAGGATGCCGCCAAGGTCATGCTGGGCGATCCGCTACCCGGTTTTCAGGATTCAGAAGAATCGATTCGCGGCGCATTCGAGGATTTGAAGCGCCACCAACTCGCCATGCTGGCAGGGGTGCAGCGCGCCGTCTTGGCTGTGTTCGAGCGGTTATCGCCTGAGGAAATCGAAAAGCTGGCTGAAGAGGCCAATGGCAGCAAAAAGATGCTTTCGCGGAAAGTGAATCCGTGGGACCTCTATGCTATCGTATTTGAAGCGCTTAAGAAGGATGCAACGTCCAACGCCAATGGCGTGATGAGCGTTGCATTTCGTGAGGGATACGAAGAGTATCTGGATTCCGCGCAATAGCGCCGGTGCGAAGGGGGGAATTGACAGGTGACGTGGGAAAACAAGCCGGTCTGGTCGGAAGGCATGTTTCTGCGTCCGCAGCACTTCCAGCAATTCGATCGCCATGTCAGTGCTCAGTTGGAAGGCCGCGTTTCGCCGCTGCTATCCTACGGCTATGGCCTCACCGAATTGCGCTTTTCCGAAGGCCAACTGAAAACCGGCAAGCTGGTGATCGAGAAATGTTCGGGCATCTTCAGCGATGGAACCCCGTTCCGCGTGCCTGAAGAAGTTGCCGCACCCATGGCGCTCGACGTTAAGAGCGACAAGCGCGACGCCATCGTTCACCTCTGTATTCCAGAAATGCGCGCCGGGGCCGCCGAAGTGGCGATGGATGAAAGCGCGCAGGCCGATACGCGCTATCTCGCCGGAGAATTTGAAGCATCGGATGCGGTCTATGGCAGCGCCAGCCGCGTGGCGATGAGCGTTGGGCGGCTGCAATTGTCGCTGCGGTTCGAGGATGAGGGGCTGGAAGGCTACCAAACTCTGCCCGTCGCCCGCGTAACAGAGCGCAAGGCGGACGATTCGGTTGCGCTTGACCAGCACTTCATACCTTGCGGCGTTTCGATCACCGCAGGCGAGAAGTTGCCGCGCTTCCTTTCAGAACTTGAGGGCATGTTGCATCAACGAGCGGAATCGCTGGCTGGTCGGCTCGGCACGCCGGGTGCGAAATCGGTGGCGGACGTCTCCGATTACCTCACGTTGATGATCCTCAATCAAGCCGAAACGCAGGTGCGCCACTTCGCGTCGTTGCCAGCGGTGCATCCGGCAGATTTCTACGCTTTCCTGATCGGTCTGGCGGGCGAACTTTCGACCTATATGACCAAGGCGCGGCGACCCAATTTCATGCCGACCTATATGCACCGCGAACAGCGCCACTGTTTCAATGCCGTAATTCTGGAGCTGAATACGCTGCTGTCGCAGTCGAAGATGGATCACACCGTCAACATCCCACTGCAACTGGCCAAACATGGTGTGCGCTGGGGTCAGGTAAACGATCGCTCCCTGTTCGACGGGGCGGAATTCATTCTGGCAGTGCGGTCCGATGTCGATACGGAACGCGTGCGCGCTAACCTGCCTAAACTGGCCAAGGTCGGCTCGGTCGAAGTCATTTCGCAATTGGTGAACAAGCAGCTGCCCGGTGCCAGCCTCAGTCCGCTTGGTGCTGAACCACGGCAGATACCGTTCACCGCCAACACTACCTATTTCCGCATCAACACCACGCACGAGCAGTGGAAGAAGGTGGAAGTGTCGGGCAAAGTCGCGATCCATATTCAGGACAAGCTGCCGGGTATCGAGCTTGACCTGTGGGCAATCAGGGAGCCTGAATGATGGCGGATGATCCGGAGGACGAAGAACGCACGGTCTTCCAGCCCGGATCGGCGGGAAAGCCATCTCCCATGCCGGGTGCGCCGCCGCCGCAGGCACCGCCCGCCCAGGCATCACCGCCACCGCCGACTTCTGGCGGGCAGGGTTATACACCGCCCGAACCACAACAACTCAACCCGCAAACGCAGCCGCAAGGCCAGCGCGCCGCGCGCCCGCCCGCAGGTGACGCCAGCGCACCAGCGGCAGGCAAGATCAGCTTCGCCACGGCCCAGCCGGAACTTTACGGCCCCGAACCAGTCGTCGCTGCTGCCGGACGCCTGATCCACCTCGCGACGCAAATCCGCTCCATGCCGGTCGGCCCCGACATCAAGGGATTGCGCCGTCTGGTGGTGGACGAGCTGGAGGCTTTCAAAAAGCGCGTCCGCGAGCTGGGGCTGGAGGCGCGCTCCACCCAGTTGGGCCATTACATGTTGTGCGCATTTGTCGACGATGCCGTGCTCGCGACACCGTGGGGATCGGAAAGCCCATGGGCGCAGCAAAGCTTGCTCGCAGCCTATCACAATGACACCTATGGCGGCGACCGGATGTTCCAGTTCGCCGAGAAGATGACGCAAGACCCCAATCGCGAACCGCGTTTGATGGAATTGCTCTATCTGTGCCTTTCGCTCGGGTTTGAAGGGCGCGCTGGCGTCGATGCGGGCGGCGAGTCCATGGTCTCGCGCCACCGCACATCGATGTCGGGCACTATCCGGAACCAGCGCGAGGCGCAGCCCGCAGATATCTCCCCGCAATGGCGCGGGCTGAAAGTCGCAGGCGGCAAATTCGCACCCAAGATTCCGCTCTGGGCTATCGCTGCGGGTCTCGGTCTGCTCGCACTGCTGATATTCGCGGCGCTCCTAATGCGTCTTTCCAGCTCTGCCGACACGGCGCTTGAGGGGCTGGACCGTGCGGTCGGCAATTCAGTCATCGTCCCGCCGCCGCCCGCTCCGCAAAGCCAGACGCCGACATTCGACCAGATGCAGGCGATCCTCCAACCCGATATCGAGGCGGACAGGCTGACGCTGACTCGCGAGGGCGGCGAAATTGTCGTGCGGCTCAACAACCGCGGATTGTTCGGCGCGGGGCAGGCCAATCCGGCAGGCGGCTGGAGCGAAACCTTCGGGCGCATCGCGCAGGCGGCCAATCTCACCAGCGGTCCGATCGAGATTGAAGGGCACACTGACAATTCACAGCCCGGTGCATCGCTCGCGTTCCCGTCCAATCAGGCGCTTTCCGAAGCGCGGGCGGAAGCCGTTTCGAGTGCCATTCGCGGGGCCGGACTGACGCAGGGTGAGCGGGTCACGACGCGCGGGTTCGCTGCGACACGTCCGATTGCCAGTAATGACAGCGCAGCGGGGCGTAGCGAAAACCGCCGCGTCGAACTGCGCGTCGCCAACGATATAGCCTGGCGCTGAGGGGAGGAGCGAGAGAGATGAAAGCGATCAAGAAGCTCTTCACCAACCGCTGGTTCTGGCGTTTTCTCGGCGCGATCTTGCTCGGCCTGCTGATATGGTTTGTCGGCCCGATGATTTCGGTTGCCGAATGGCGACCGTTTGGCTGGTGGCCCGTCACCCTGTTCTTCGCGCTGTTGCCGCTGTTGCTGGTGACGTTGTTCTGGTTCCTCGCATGGCGACGCGAGAAGAGGAAGAATGCGGAAATGATGGAGGATCTCAAGCCAGATCCTGCCGACATCGAGAAGGACGAGATTGCCGCAAAGCTTTCCGAGGCGCTCGACCAATTGCGCACGGCAAAGCTCGGTTCGCGCCAAGCCTATGTCTACCAGTTGCCATGGTATGCGATGATCGGTCCGTCGGGTGCGGGCAAGACCACGGCGCTGCTCAATTGCGGGCTGGAATTTCCCACAGCGGTTGCGGGCGAATATCGCGCGCTGCGCGGCCANCCCAACACGCCCAATTGTGACTGGTGGTTCACCAGCGAAGCGGTGCTGATCGATACGGCGGGGCGATATGTCTCGCAGGATGAGGACAAGGATCAGGACGCGGCGGGGTGGAAGAACTTCCTCGGCCTGCTGCAGAAATACCGTCCATTGCAACCGCTCAATGGCCTGATCGTCGCCATTCCCGCGCCCGACTTCATGGATGCGCGCAAGATGGAAGAGCACACGCGCAATGTGCGTGAACGGCTCGCGGAAACGACCAATCTGCTGGGTCAGAACCTGCCGATCTATCTGATGGTCACCAAGGCCGATTTGCTCCCCGGTTTCCGCGAGTTTTTCGCCCGCGCGACGGACGAGGAATCGGATCAGGTCTTCGGCACCACCGCGCCCGAGGCCAAGCCCGATACTGAAAGCGTGCTGACAGGTTTTGATGGGCTGGTGAACTCCATCTCCAGCCGCGTCGTCGACCGGATGCAGAACGAAGCGGATTTGCAGCGCCGCGCGTCCATTGCCGGGTTCCCCGCCCAGCTTGCCAGTATGCGAGGGCCAATCGGCGCGCTGCTCGGCGAATTGACCCGCAAGACCCGTTTCGACCAGCCAGCGCGCGTGCGGGGTGTGTATTTCTCCTCCGGCACGCAGACAGGCAATCCGGTTGACCGGCTGCTGATGAATGTCGGTGCAGCGGCCAGCACGTCGCAGCATGCTGTCGGCAGCGGGCGCAGCTATTTCCTGCGCCGCTTCTTCGCGGACCTGCTCGTGCCCGAACACGGTATCGCCAGCCGCAATCCGGCGGCAGAGGCGCGCTCAAAGCGCAATTACGCCATCGGCATCGGAGCACTGGCGGCGACCTTCGTGATTGCAGTGGGCGTGTGGACCTGGGGCTATTTCCGCAATGCCGCGCTGATCGACAGGGTTTACGCCATTACCTCGGACTACTCGACTGTCGCGGGCGAATCGCGCGGCGGCAGCGCGACTGTGCAGCAGGACCTTGGCGCTTTGGGCGTGCTCGGCAGCGGGACCGGCGAAATGGAAGAGGCGAGCGATTTTGCGCTCGGGCTGGGGCAGGGCGGCAGGCTGTCAGGTGAAATGCGCGGCATCTATGGCCGCGATTTGCAACGCCGCCTGATGCCGATCCTCATGTCACTCGCCGAAGAACGGATGGGACAGACGGAAAGCCCGGGAGCGGTCTATGATGCGCTCAAATCCTATTTGATCCTTGGCGGCGAAGGGCCTGAACAGTCCGAACACGTCATGGCATGGGTGCCGCGCGCATGGATGGCACGCGGGTCTGGCAGTGAGAGCCAGGCTGGTGATCTGGCGACGCATACTGCGGCGCTGTTCGATATCGGCCTGACCCCGCAAGGCATCGACCAGTCGCGCAAGGAAAATGCCCGCCGTATCCTTCGCGCTCAGCCGCCAGCCGTGCGGGTCTATGGCCGCTTGAAGAGCGAAGCGATGGCTTCGGGTGAANGNCAATGGACNGCGCGCGAAAACGCCGGACCGCGTCCTGAATTGCTGTTCGCGCAAAGCGGTGCCTTTGCGCCGAGTGCGGGTATCCCTGCGTTGTTCACCCGCAATGGCTATGACAATATCTTCCTCCCCATCGTGGAACGAGGGCCTGAACTGCTAGAAGACGAGGTCTGGGTGGTGGGCGATTCCGCCAGTGAGGAGTTGACGCCGGGTCAGATTTCGCAGCTGCGCAATGATTTGGAACGGCTGTATTTCAATGACTTCCTCGATCACTGGAACACATATCTCGGTTTGATAGAGCTGCGCGATGTGAACGGTTTGGAAGACAATGTGCAGCGTCTGCGCGATGCAGGCGGTCCGCTTTCGCCCATCGCCCCGCTGCTCCGCTCAATCGCCGAAGCGACTGATATGACGCCCACGCAGCCCGATGCCGAAGGCGGCGGTGCCGGTGTGGCGGGCGAAGTCGCGGTGGACATGGCGACCATGCGATCGAGCAATGCCAATCGCGCGGCCAATGTGGCGGAGAGGTTTGACGGTGAAGGTGGTGGTGCTGGTGGCCCGGCGCTGGCTGGCGGCCGTCAGGCGATCATTCAGGCATTCCTGCCGCTGCGCCAATTCGTCGGTCCAGCAGAGGGCGGCGGAGCAATGGACGGCGTGCTGGGCAGCTTCACACAGGTTGCCAATTCGCTCAACAGCGTCGCGGTTCTCGGCGCTGGCGATGGCAGTACCGGCGCGCAGCAGAGCATGGATGCGCGCGCTGCAATCCTGCAATTGCGCCAGAACGGCAACAGCCTGCCACTGCCTGCCGCGAGTTGGGCGCTGTCCATGGCGCAGGATTCTGAACAGGCGCTCGGCATTGCGCGCGGGGCGCAAATGGGCGCGGCGGTCGATGCCAATTTCGCCAATTGCGAGCAGACGCTGGCGACAGCCTTTCCGATCCAGTCTGCCTCCACCGCAGACCTCTCAATCGAATCCTTCACTGCATTATTCGGGCCAAACGGCACTTTTGCCAGTTTCGTAAACACGCAGCTGAACAATTATGTCGATACCACGCAGCCTGACTGGCAATTGACGGGCAATGCCGCAGAAATCGGCCTGACTGAGGGCAGCGTGCGCGCTTTTCAGGCGGCCAACCGAGTGACGCGGACTTTCTTTGCAGGCGATCCGACTGCGCCGCGCCTGTCCTACCAGATCAAGCCGACGGGCCTCGCGGGGGCGGATTCGGTGACGCTGCTGATAGATGGGCAAAGTCTTTCCTATGATGGCGCAACGCCTATCCCGGTAACATTCAATTGGCCCGGCGCAGGCGGCGCGACGCTGCAATTCGACAGCGAGGATTCGTCGGTACCCAGCACGCGAAGTTTCTCTGGCCCATGGGCCTTGTTTCGCATGATGAAGCTGGCGGCGGTGCGCAGCGGTCCCTCACCGCAGATCGGTGCCGGAAGCCTCACCCAATCGGGCGCACGGTTTGATTTCGAGATTCAGGCGTTCGGGGCCAACAACCCTTTTACCAGCGACCCCTTCGTGCAGGTCGCCTGTCCCGACATCGATCCATCGGCGCTGGCCTATGGCATGGCGGGGGATCGTCTTGACGGATAGGGGCGCGCGGGCGATCAAGGCTGCGGCATGACCCTTTCCCTATCTCCGATGACTGGAACCAATGGCGCTGCCCGCCAGATTGGCTCAGGCTCGCTTCTGATCGGCCGCGATCCACGCGCGCAAATCCGCCTTGAGGATGCGACTGCTTCGGGCCGCCATTGCGTTATTTCCGGGCAAGGTGGCGAATGGCAAATTCAGGACTTCAGCCGCAACGGCACTTTCGTAAACGGCGAAAAGCTGACTGCGAAACGGCGTCTGGTGAGCGGTGACCGGGTGCGTATCGCACAAAGCGAATGGCAGGTGAACATTGATGGCGCCGCGCAGGAAGGCGATGCGACCTATGTGCGCGCGGTGACCCCTCCGGAAGAGCCGATTGAGCACACCCGCACCATGTCGTCCTCCGCGCGCAAGGCGGCAACTGCGCAGGGCTCGGGCGACAGCCGCTTACTGGGTCCGGCGCTGGAAGTGATTGCCGCGCTTGCCCGCACGCGCAAACAGGCGCGCACTGATCTGCTTGGCGTTACGCCGGGCAAGACTACTACGGACGCGCGCGAAAAAGCCCCGCTTGCCGATTGCCGCAAGGGGCAGGCGCTCGCCACGCTTGCATCACTGTCATCGGCTGAGGCGGAGCAGGTGATCCGCGATACGGGGCGCAATCTGGCGGCGCATGATGCGGCCTTGCTCGCGGCAATGCAGGGCGCTCTGCATACGGTGCTTGACCAGTTTGCGCCGGATGAGATTCAGCGTGGCGGCAAGAATGATGCGCAAGCGTGGCAAGCCTATCGCGCGGCTTTCGAAGACGATGATCTGGGCTTTGTCGAATTGTTCGCGCGCAGCTTTGAAGAAGCCTATCGCAAGCAGATCGGGCAGAGTGAGAAGTAGGCGCTAATCCGGCACTTCGTCCACGAAATGGTGCCAAATGACATGCGCGCGCAGGCCGGAGCTTTCGGCGAGTTGGTTGAACGTGTCATAATCGGCATTGCCGAAGGCCGTGGTCGCTGCTGCGACTTCTGAACCACCTTCCAGCAGGATGATGACCGCCCAGCTTTCCTCGTCCAGCTCCCAACCGGCGTTCAGGACATAGTGGCCCGGCCCCTGACGAAGGCGAGCGGGAAACAGCTCATTGGCGCGCGCGCTCACGCTCGATTCCACTTCTCCCTGATCGACAGTAATCAGGCCGATCTGGCTGGCTTCGTCGATACGCACATCAAAGGTGAAACGCGCACCCATTTTGCCCGCGAGAACCGATTCCTGAAAATCGGCAGGGAATTGCTGCAATTCGGATCGTTGCTGGGGCTGAGTCAGGATCGTGCTGTCAGTGACCCGGAAGGGGCGCAGCGCGTCCATATATTGGCAATTGTCTGCCGCAACCGGCTCCACACCTGAGAAATCAGTGCTGACGCCGCCGCCCTGCAAGGCATCGAATACCGCAGGCTCGATGATGCCGGGTTGTCCCGCCACACCGCTGGCATTGAGGCGGAGCGCGCCGGGGGATCCTGTGACGGACATTTCGAGCCAATGGCAGTCGATAGCCGCCAGTGCAGCCTCCGCGCGCCGGGTTGCAGTCGCTGCGTCGATGGCGTCCACGACGGTTGGAGTATTGCCGCCGCCTGCAATATCACCCGCATCGCTGCCACCACCGAAGGCAAGATAGCCAAGGCCCGCCAGAAGCAGAACGCCAACCAGCGCGCCGCCACCGATCAGGGCAGGGCGGGGGATCGAACCAATACCGCCTCCGCCAGATTTCCCCGATCCACCGCGACCCGTTTTAACACCGGCACCGCCTGCCGATATCTGGTCGAGCATGACCACCACGTCTTCCATCGAGCGCAGCCGCTCCGCCGGATCATAGGCGAGCATGGCATCGAACAGCGGACGCAGGCCTTCGGATGCACCGGAGGTGTCGACACCCTCCTTGCGCTTCTCCATCGCCTCGAACATGGATTTGCCCAGTTTGAGCGTTTCGCCCTGTGCGAGCCCAAGCAGCACGAGGCCAAGGCTGTAGATATCGGTCCACGCACCGACATCGCCTTCAAAGGCGCCCATCTGCTCAGGCGCGACGAAATTGAATTTTCCCGCAAAGCCTGTGCCAATGACGGTTTTCGACCCCGGATCGATGTCGCGAGCGATGCCGAAATCGATGATTTGCGAACGGTCCAGATCGCCGCCTTCAAGCAGGATGTTGTCTGGCGCAATATCGCGGTGAATTGCTCCCAGCTTGTGCGCTGCGCCCAATCCTTCGGCGAGGCGGCGCGCCAAACTGATGACTTCCGCATCGCTGGGCTGAACCTTGCCGATCACGCTTTCTAGGCTTTCGCCTTCGATGAAATTGGTGACGATATAGAACACGCCCGCTTCGGGATCGCGCGCCTGTGTGCGGTAATTGACGAGCGCCGGGTGGACNAGCCGTTCGAGCACGGTCGCCTCTTTCACGAACATCTCGATCACNGCCGGNTCGCTGGCGAGCGAGGGCAGGATCACTTTGATCGCGACGCGCTGTTCGTTGGTGACGTTCACGCCTTCGAACACTTCGCCCATACCGCCGCGCGCAATGAAGCGTTTCACTTCATAGGTGTGGTTGAGGACCTGCCCGATGGAGATGCCCGACAGGAGCTTGGGCGGTGCTTTCGACGCTGAAGGGGGTGGCGGGGGAGGTGATGCCGCAGCGGGTTCTATAATTGTGCGATCAAGCGCGGACTCGTTCCCGGCAGCAGGCTTTGCTGCGGGTGCGATGACGGTGCGCTCCTCTTCCGGTTCATTGTCGGCCGCAGGCGGCGCAGCAGGCGCAACGACCGTGCGTTCATCCTCAGCCTCGTCCTCGTTACTCTTTTCAGGGTCGGGCGGCGGTGGGCCGGGCTGGATGACGGTGCGGCCTTCATCTTCCTCGTCCCCGTCGTCCTCGTCCTCNTCCTCGTCACTCTTTTCAGGGTCGGTCGGGGTTTCCTCGTCTGCCTCTTCTTCGGCAGGCGATTCCTCCTCGCTCTCTGGGGGAGTATCGCCGGGCATCTGGATGACGGTTTTTTCGCCCTCTTCGTCGTCGTCTCCGGTGTTCACAGCCAATCTCCCGGAGCCTCTGAGAGGCGTAGAATCGTCGTTTCCTGCGCCGACACGAGCACCAGTGTGACGTTGTCGGGTGCGCCGCGCTCCAGGCATTTGGCCACCAGAGCCTCGGCAGCTTCCTGCAAATCGTCTGCATCATTGAGGATTTCAGCGATTTCTGGCTCTTTCACCGGACCGAACAAACCGTCGCTGCACAGCAGGAAGACATCATCGCTCTGCACCGCATCCTGAACCATGCCGATCCCGAAATTGTTCTCGATCCCACTGCGCGGGTGAGGACATTGCGCAATTTGTGCGTTTCGGCATCGGCCTCTGTAATCAGGCCGCTATCGACCATTTCCTGCACCTGGCTGTGATCCTTGGTCAGCCGGTGCAACTGGCCCTCTCGCCAAAGATAGCCGCGGCTGTCGCCAACCCACAACACGCCAAAACTGTTGTCGCGCAGCATGAGCGAGACGACGGTGCTGCCCATCTGCTCGCCAGTCTCGGCAGAGTGTTGGGCGATGTTGCTATTGGCATCTTCTATGGCCGCACCAAGTTGGTTGACGGCATAGTCCAGATCGCCCTGCACGACGAGCCCGCGCAAGGTCTCGACCACTTGCTCAGCAGCCCAGTCTCCGCGTGCCATGCCGCCCATACCGTCTGCCACGGCCCACACGCGCTGGTCATCGTCCGCGAAATAGCGATCTTCATTGAGTTCGCGTACCGAGCCGACATCGGTCGCTGAATAGGATTCCGTGCGAAGGTCCACCAATCGAAATCCTTCCCCCCTGCTGAACCTGTGATACTATGCGATTATTCTGGCAGGCCGCAACCATTTGCGGCATTTTCCCGTTGAGACGGGACAGAAGGGCAAGAAGAGGATGGCGAGTTTGGCCACCATACAGTCCTACGATCCGCGTGCCTGGGCCGGGGCATGGGAACAGGCGCGGGCAGAGGAAGCTTCGACACCGCAGCGCCAGACTGGCGGGATTGGCGGCTTGTCAAAACCCGTTTTGCTTGGTGGAGGTGTCGCTTTGGCGGCGCTGTTGGGCGTCGCGGCGTGGTCCTTTTCAGGCAGTGATACCGGCGAGGCGGCGGAATTTGGCGATGTAACGCCGGAGGAACTGCAAGACGCGCTGGAAGAAGAACCGCCACTGGTCACCCGCACATTCCGCCTTTCCGGCGTTGCAGAACTGCAATCCACACTCACCGCATCGGGCTTTGAACCGACATTGGTGCAGCAGCTTGTGACGGCAGCAAGTCCTTATTTCTCCGCAGGCGAGCAAGTGCGTGGCACGCTCGATTTTGTCAGCGGGGATGGTGACAGCTTGCGCCTGTCGCGGCTCGATTTGCGCAAACGCGACAGCTCCGGCGTGGTTATGACGATGGACGGCGGCGAATTGTCGGTCTCTCCACTATCCGCGCAATTGAGCCAGCAGGTCTTCGCGCGCACCGGACGGATGGATGATGTCAGCATCTACACATCATTGCTCAAGGCAGAGATTCCCAACGCGCTGATCGACGATTTCTTCGATTCGCTGGCTTTCGACTTCGATTTCGCGCGTGAGGTGGAATCAAACGATGCCTTCGAAGTTGCCTATCGCCAGACGGTGAACGAACAGGGTGAGCCGCTCGGCGCACCCGAATTGGTCTACGCCTCGCTCACCACGCCCACGCGCACTGCCAATGTCTATCGCTTTGTCGATGAAGACGGAGAGCCGGCGTGGTTCGACACCAGCGGGCAGAACATTCGCCGTGCATTGATGCGTACGCCGGTAGATGGTGCGCGTATATCCTCGCGCTTCGGGATGCGGCATCACCCGATCTACAACCGTTCACGCTTGCATGGCGGCGTGGATTTTGCCGCTCCCACGGGCACGGACATATTCGCCTCTGGTTCGGGCGTGATCGAAGTGGCGCGCTGGGCGCCCAATTCGACGCGCGGCAATGGCAGCTACATCGCGATCCAGCACGACAATGGCTACCGCACGCTCTACCTCCATATGCATGCTTTCGCGGACGGCATTGCGCCCGGTGTGCGCGTTGAGCAGGGTCAGGTGATTGGCGAAGTTGGCTCCACCGGCGGCTCGACCGGACCGCATCTGCATTATGAAGTGCATATCGATGGCGAGAAGATGGACCCGATGACCGTGCAGGGCTCTGATGAGCGGACCACGCTTACTGGCGACTCGCTACGACAGTTTGAAAGCACGCGCGACGAGATTGATCTGGCGCGGCAATTGGGAGTGCAGGGCGCAACTTAAGACGCCAACAGTGAAACTTCTGCATGAATTCAATGATGTTGGGCGAACGTTTCAACCTGATACGGACGCACAGCAATGGTTCAGTTGCTTGCTGCAATAGAGTATTTGCTGTATTAAGTACTCAATAAAGCCCTTTTCAGGGCTGGGGAATTTTTTGGATTGGGGAATCGATATGAAACGCCTTTTTGCAAGCTCGTGCGCAATTGCGCTGGCCACTGCTGCTTCTGCTGCCGCAGCGCAGGACGCTGATATTCCGCGTGAAGTGGTCGATGCCTTCGTCACCGGCCAGTCCATCGTAACCGAAGGCGAAACGATTGAGGGTGAGTGCGTCCCCACATCGGACGAGGAATATATGCGTACCGGCGTGGAAACGATCTGCGCCGAACGCGGCGGATTGGTGTTCTTGGGCGGTGATGAGCCAGCTCCTGCACCAGCGGCACGGCCACGCCGGGCAACGCCTGCTCCCGCTCCGTCACGCCCGCGCGCTAATCGCAATCCGCGTCCGCGCCCGATTGCCATTCCCGCGCGCTGCGCACCAACGCAGAGCGAGTCGCTCAACATGTGCCTGACTTTCGGGCTCGGCTCATCGGATTTGACCGAACGCGCCAAGAGCCAGATCCGCGTGTTTGCGGAAAGCATGCTGGAAAATCAATCGACTGAGAATTTCGTCATCGCTGGCCACACTGACACCAGCGGCACCGAAACGCGCAATTGCACGCTATCGAGCGCGCGCGCTGAAAGCGTCGTCGCCTTCATGGTGGGCCTTGGCGTCTCGGCAGACCAATTGCAGCCGGTCGGCTATGGTCAGGAACAGCTTCAGGAAGGCGTTGCCGCCACTGACGCGCGCAATCGCCGCGTGGAAATCGTGCGCGGTTCGGCTGATGCAGATGCTGGTCAGGCCTGTGCGCCAGCAGCAGAGCCCGCAGCGGGCTAACTTGCCAGCTGGCAGACGGTTTTTGGACCCTGCTGACAGGAATTGACCTCATCGCCGCCATGGTTCACCCGTGGCGGCGATGACCGTTTCTGACCTGCCGCCGCCGCCCGATCCGAATGCACTTTTCGCCGAGGGGCCAATCGCGCTCTTCCTCGATTTTGACGGCACGCTGGTCGACATCGCGCCGACGCCTGATTCGATCGAAGTGCCCGGCGATCTCGCCACGCGCCTTGCTGCACTCGCGGCCCGCTACGAAGGCCGGGTTGCGCTGATCAGCGGACGAGCGATCAGCGATCTGGAACGGCACCTTGGCCCGGTGAATATTGCCTGTGCAGGATCGCATGGAAGCGATTGCCGCGCTGCCGATGGGCAAGCCATTGGCGAAACGCCCGATGGCCTTCCTGACCAAGTTCTCCAAGCNATTGCCGATTTTGCCGCCGCCAATGATGTTGCGCGCGAAGATAAACCGCATGGGGCGGCGCTGCACTTCCGCGCCAACCCTTCGCTCGAGGATGTCGGCGTTGCCTTCGCAACAGACCTCGCCGCGCGCCATGATCTGGACATCAAACGCGGGAAATGTGTGATTGAGCTGGTTTCGCGCGGTGACGGGAAGGCCGGTGCGGTGCGCGCGTTTATGCAAACCGAGGCATTCAAGGGCGCTCGCCCCATCTTCGTTGGCGATGATGTGACCGACGAAGATGGCATCCGCGCCGCAGCGCAATTGGGCGGTTTCGGGGTGGCAGTGGGGGAGCGACCCAGTGAAAACGCGATATATGGTCTTGCGCGCCCTGCTGCAGTGCACCATTGGTTGGAGCTGTGAGCACCGCAGAGAACAGTCCGCCCGCCGTCACCGATGCCAACACGGGCCCACAGAGCAGTCTCGAGCTCTGGCCCATCGGCAATTGTCAGGTCTCCGGCCTGATAGACAGACGCGGGGGGCTCGTGTGGGGCTGTGTCCCGCGGGTCGACGGCGATCCGGTGTTCTGTGCGCTGATGAATGGCGATAATCAGGATGCGGGCGTCTGGCGCTTTGAACTTGATGGCCAGATCAGCGCCACACAGGAATATATCCGCAACACGCCGATCTTGCTCACAAGGCTCGAAGCCGATGATGGCAGCGCGGTTGAAATACTCGATTTCTGCCCGCGATTTGAAAAATCGGGTCGCATGTATCGCCCCGTCGCCTGGTCGCGCATTGTGCGCCCCGTTGCAGGAAATCCGCGCATTCGGGTGATCCTTCGCCCGATGAAGAAATACGGTGCTTCGCTGGCGGAAACCACCAATGGCACCAACCACGTGCGCTATCTTGTCGGACCGCAGGCCTTGCGCCTCTCCACTGATGCGCCAATCGGTTACATCCTCGAAAATCGCTATTTCCGGTTGGAGGACGACACGCACTTCTTCCTTGGCCCGGATGAGCCGTTCGTTGGGAACTTGCGCGAAGAAATCCGCCAGATGGAGCAGTCCACGCGCAAATATTGGCAGCACTGGTCGCGCGGTCTGGCGACGCCCTATGAATGGCAGGATGAAGTCATACGCTGCGCGATTTCGCTCAAGCTGTGTCAGCATGAGGAAACCGGCGCAATTGTTGCGGCGCTGACCACATCGATTCCAGAGGCTCCCGGCAGCGAGCGCAATTGGGACTATCGCTATTGCTGGATTCGCGATTCCTATTACACGGTGCAGGCGCTGAACCGGCTGGGCGCGCTGGACGTGCTGGAAAAATATCTCGGCTATCTGCGCAATATCGTCGATGCGTCGAAGGGCGGGCAGATACAGCCGCTCTATTCGGTCATGGGCCAGAGCGAGTTGAACGAAACCACCGCCGCTCATCTCGCGGGCTATCGCGGGATGGGGCCGGTGCGGGTCGGCAATGCTGCCTACAAGCAAATTCAGCACGATTGTTATGGCCAGATTGTGCTGCCCACGGCGCAGGGATTTCTCGACCGCCGCTTGCTGCGCATTGCCGATGATGGCGACTTCGCCAGCCTTGAAGAAGTGGGCGAGACAGCGTGGAAAATGCACGACCAGCCCGACGCCGGATTGTGGGAATTCCGCACACGGCAGGAGGTTCACACCTATTCTGCCGTCATGTGCTGGGCTGCATGTGACCGGCTTGCCAATGTAGCAGACTATCTGGGCAAAGCAGACCGCGCGACGCTGTGGCGCGAACGGGCCGATGCAATCCGCGCGACGATTGAGAGCAAGGCCTGGAAAGAGAACGGCGAGGGCGGCCATTTCGGGGCGAGTTTCGAAAGCGACTATCTCGATGCCAGCCTGCTGCAATTGCTTGAATTGCGCTTCATCGAACCCGAAGACGAACGCTTCCAGTCAACCTTTGCGATGATTGAGCGGGACCTGCGGCGCGGTGAACACATGCTGCGCTATGCCGCTGAAGATGACTTCGGCGCGCCTGAGACCGCGTTCAATATCTGCACCTTCTGGCTGATAGAGGCGCTCGCGCTGATGGGCCGCAAGGATGAGGCGCGCGAATTGTTCGTCACCATGATGGGTCGCCGCACCGGATCGGGTCTGTTGTCCGAAGACATGGACTTTGAAACGGGCGAATTGTGGGGCAATTTCCCGCAGACCTATTCTCTGGTAGGCACAATCAATTGCGTCGGCCTGTTGTCGGAAAGCTGGAACACCGTCCGCTAATAGCGGGCAGTCAGGGGAAGTGTGCCAAGACTTGTTGTGATTTCCAACCGCGTCGCCGTTCCAAAGGCGCGCGGGGTCGCAGGCGCGCAAGGCGGGTTGGCAGGGGCACTGAATGCCGCGCTGAAGGCAAATGGCGGGATCTGGTTCGGCTGGTCGGGGCAGGAAACCGACAAATTTTCCGGCAGCATCAATTACGTTCGATCCTCTGACGGTGTCACGACTGCGACGATTGATCTCGAACCGCAGGATGTGGAGGAATATTACAACGGCTACGCCAATTCCACGCTGTGGCCGCTGTTCCATTACCGCATCGATCTTACCCAGTTCGAACGCGAATTTGGCAAAGGGTATGAGCGCGTAAACGATCGGTTTGCCGAAAGCGCTCTGCCATTGATCGAGCCGGACGATCAGGTGTGGGTGCATGATTACCACCTGCTGCCACTGGCTGAACGGCTGCGGTCGATGGGTGTGAAAAACAAGATCGGCTTTTTCCTTCACACCCCGTGGCCGCCGACCAATATTTTCGTCTCGCTGCCCTATCATGAGCGGCTGGTGCGCGCGATGTTGCACTATGATCTGCTGGGCTTTCAATGCGATACTTGGCTCGACAGCTTCCTCCATTATTGCTGGAAAGAGCTGGGCGCAAAGGTCGATTACGAGACTGGCGAGATCACGCTGGATGGTCGCACCGTTACCGCGCGCGCCTATCCCATCGGCATCGACTACGAATATTTTGCCAGCAAGATCGAGACGACCGAAGCGCGCGAAGCGGAGCGCCGGGTCGTGGAGTCCACCCGCCACCGTACGGCGATGATCGGGGTTGATCGACTGGATTATTCGAAGGGATTGCCAGAACGTCTCGACGGGATTGCGCGGTTTTTTGATCGCCATCCGGACCGTGTGCGCGACCTGATCTTCATCCAGATTGCACCGCCAAGCCGGGAAGATATCGATTCCTATCAGGATATCCGCGCCACGCTTGAGCAAAAGACGGGGCAGATCAATGGAGCGCGATCCGATGTCGACATGGGGCCAATCCGCTACGTCAATCGCGGGTATAATCAGGAAGAGTTGGTCGGCTTTTACCGCGCTTCAAAGATTGGGCTCGTCACGCCGCTGCGCGATGGCATGAACCTTGTCGCCAAGGAATATATCGCGGCGCAGGACCCTGAGGATCCCGGCGTGCTGATCCTTTCGCGTTTTGCGGGCGCAGCACAGCAAATGGACTGCGATGGGGAGGGGGCGCTGCTCATCAATCCCTACAGCGCGGATGATCTGGCGCACAATATCGGACTTGCGCTCGATATGCCTCTGGCAGAGCGCAAAGCGCGCTATGAAAAGCTGATCGTCACTGTTCGGGATGAGAATGTCCATCGCTGGACGGAGCATTTCATCTCCGACCTGTCGGACATCACTTCCTGACGCTTCGATAGCATCAAATGGACCGCATGGGCCGCGGTACCATTACCGGCATGTCTTCAAAATCGGTCATTCTCGCCCGGACACTCTTCCGGGCGCGGCCCTCTCGCGAGCGCAGGGCCTGCCTGACCCGGTAGATCAGCATCTTGTCGCTGAAGGGCTTGCGAATGTAATCCTGCGCGCCGTTGTAATAGGCGATATGCTCTTCGCGAACACCTTGTACGCCGGTCAGCATGATGACGGGAATGTCGAAAAAGCGCGTTGAATTGCGTAACCGCCGAAGCAGCGTCGTACCGTTCTCGCCGGGCATATTCTGATCGAGCAGGATCAGGTCTGGTTCGCGCTTTTTCAGAACGTCCATGGCGGATTTGGCATCGCTCACCCAGCCGCACGCAAGCCCTGCATTCATCAGGACTTGTGCAGCATGTTCGGCAACAATGTCATCATCATCGACGACAAGAATATGCGCCATGTCGGGGTTCTCCTTCGGCCAGCGTCTACCTGTTTATGGCGGCGCCGCGTCGCGAAGGGCTGAATGGTTTCCTAGGCTTTAACCCTTACAGACCAAATACCGTGGGCTGCCAATGCGATCAGGCAGCGCCAGAACTGGAGCGCCTGTATAAAACAGCGTAGGTGCTTCATGCAGGTGATTGTAATTATGTGCCTTCCATTGGACTTGCGGCGGCAGCGTCTTGTCCAGCGACGCGTCGGGATCAAGCGCGAGGCTGTCTGGATTGATCTGAGCTTTCGACATTGCGGGGAGCCGCGTTGCGTACATCCAAAGCCATATCACCATCGTCCACCCGAGCAGGGCAACGACAGGTTGCAGTATGGCCATTAAAGGGTCGCCATCAGCGCACGCACAGCAAGATATAGCAGCACCAGACTGCTGAGCGTGAAGATGCGGATGCGCCAAGGGATCGTGTTGACCAGCGATTGCCACAAGGAATGCACAATCCGCAGCCCGACATAGAGCCATGCTGCGATTACCGTGTCCTGCGCCGGCCCCATGATCGCGAGGATTGCGACGAGGGCATAAAACAGCGTGGGTTGTTCCATCAGATGCGCGTAATTGTGCGCTTTCCAATTCACTTCATCGGGGATGCGGCCTTCAAGGTCCTGCCCGCGTCCGCCGCGCATCTTGGCGCCAGCGCCACCTTGTTTGGCGAGCTTTGCCAGTTCGGGAAGGCGGGTTGCTGCCATCCATGTGAGCATTACGAGCGACCATAAGACCAGCACTGCGGCCGGTGTGAGTATCTGTGCAGTCATGACAATCTCCCCGTCAATTCATGCGCAGCAAGCTCGACGAATGAATTTAGATTGTCAATTGCAACTTATTATCCATCACCAAGAACCTTGGCGAAGGATGCGGCATCAGTATTGCCTCCGGTGAGCAGCACGGCGGTGCTATCGTCGACCTCCACTTTGCCGGACAGAACGGCTGCGAGGGCAGCAGCTCCTCCGGGTTCGAGGACCAGGCGAAGATTGGCAAAGGCAAAGCGCTGTGCCGCGCGGATTTCCTCTTCCGACGCGCGCGCCCATTCGTGGCAGCGCGCTTTCAGGACAGCAAAATTGATCGGATAGGTGGCGAAGGTCTGCAAGGCATCGCAGGCTGTCGTGGGAGGGGATGTGCCAACATCCTGAATTTCGCCGCTTTCAAGGCTGCGGCAGATGTCGTCCCAGCCTTCCGGTTCGACAGGAACAACAGCTGCTTCGGGGCAGGCGAGGGCGAGGCCCGCCGTCAGCCCGCCGCCGCCACAGCAGGCGATGATCCGTGATGGTGGGCGCCCCGCTTGCGACTGCATCTGCGCGGCAATCTCTATCCCGGCGCTGCCTTGTCCTTCGATCACCCACGGATCACCGAAGGCGTGGACATAGGTCGCACCTTTTTCCTCGGCGATGCCCAGCGCAATCTCTTCGCGGTTCTCCGTGAGCCGATCATAGGTGATGATCGTCGCGCCGAATTCTGCCGTTCTTTCCAGTTTCACGCGCGGAGCATTGGCGGGCATAACAATCGTCGCTTCGATGCCTAGCTTGCGCGCNGCCCACGCCACGCCTTGCGCATGATTGCCGCTGGACACAGCCACCACGCCGCCTGCGCGCTCNGCATCAGANAGATCGCTCAGACGGTTCCAAGCACCGCGTATCTTGAACGCGCCCATCGGTTGCAGGCATTCCGCTTTGGCCCAGATGGTGCGCCCTTCATGCTCGAAGGGCAGCAGCGGCGTCGGCGGAAGAATTGCCGCGACTTTCTCAGCTGCGCGGATCACGCCATCGCGTGTCGGGGTGCGATCAATAGTGCTTTGTGTCATCGGCGGCATTGTGCGCGTTTTCCTACATCAGGGGAAGTCGGGCAGCGCATTTCCCGTGTCTGTCTCCCCATATTTTCGGCGTCTCTGGTTCCAATTCTCAGGAGCAATCGCACGGCTGTGCTTTTCGTGTTCAGGACAGTGCTCCATGTGCTCCACATTAGCCCTGCCTCTTCCCTTTTGCGGCGTTTTGGGGAACGGGGGCAACACGGCCAGTGTTAAAGCCAAGACACGGACAGGAGTGAGACGACCATGAGTGATTCACCGATCAACGACACGCGCAAAAAGGAACTGCTTTCGACCGAGGTCGAGCATATCGACATCACCAGTTTCGATGCGCGGCCGATCATCGATTCCATGGGCAAGATGAGCTTCACCAGCCGCGATCTCGCGCGTGCCACCGGCATTTACAACCAGATGCTGGAGGACAAGGATTGCACAATCTTCCTCGTGATTGCCGGGTCCACCAGCGCGGGCGGTTGCATGGATCTCTACGCCGAACTGATTCGGTCAAACATGGTCGACTGCGTCGTGGCGACAGGCGCCACCATCGTCGATATGGATTTCTTCGAAGGGCTTGGACACAAGCATTATCAGGCCAATGAAATTCCTGACGATGATACGCTGCGCAGCCTCTATATCGACCGTATTACGACACTTACATCGATGAAGAGCAGTTGCAGGATTGCGATTTCACGATCAACAAGATCGCCAATGAACTGCCGCCCGGCCCATATTCCAGCCGCGCCTTCATCCGCGAAATGGGCAAATATTTGGCCGAGCATGGCAAGAAGGAAAACAGCCTCGTCAAACTCGCTTACGAGCATGATGTGCCGATTTTCTGCCCGGCCTTTGTCGATTCTTCGGCAGGCTTTGGACTGGTGAAGCATCAGGTCGATCAGATGGACAAGGGCGAACCCTATCTGATGATCGACGCTGTGGCCGATTTCCGCGAACTAACCGACATCAAGATCAAGGGCGGCGAAAGCGGCTTGCTGATGGTCGGCGGCGGCGTGCCCAAGAACTTCATTCAGGACACGGTCGTATGCGCCGAAATCCTTGGCCACGAAGATGTCAGCGTCCACAAATACGCCGTCCAGATCACCGTAGCCGACGTGCGCGACGGCGCCTGCTCCTCCTCCACGCTGCAAGAGGCGGCGAGCTGGGGCAAGGTCAACACCGGGATCGAACAGATGGTCTTTGCCGAGGCGGGCAGCGTGATGCCGCTGCTGGCGAGTGATGCTTACCACCGCGGCACATGGAAGGCCCGCGAGAAACGCCGCTGGGCGAAGCTGTTTGAATAGGGCTCAACGCCCCGTCAACGGTTCCCGGCTGTTCAATTCGTGGGCGAGCGCTGCGATATTGGCGAATTGGTCGATGGTCTTCTCGATCCGGCGGCGGTCGTCGCGAGCCTCGATGCTGCCGCTTTCGAACATGTTGCTGGCTTTGAGTGTGACGACGAGGCTGCCCTCGTGGAAGATCGTGGCAACATCATCGCCGCGATAGCTTTGTTCGAGCGCGATCAGGCGTTCGACATAAAGCGGGTCGATCAGATGGCGCGCTTCGGTCTGGTCGCTGGTGTAGATATCGAAGCGGTCTTCGAAATCGGGATGGGTCATATCGGCATAATCGAGGTGTTTGCCGATGACTTTCACGCTGTCCTTTTTCGTGCCGAAGAAGTTGCTGAAAGCGTTGTCACCCAGCAGCAATGTCGTGCCGTGGAAGCGCCGGGAATAGCCCACGCTCATCACGATGCCGCGAAAAACGGTCACCCAGCGGCGGTTCTTGCCCGAACCGCGCCGTTGATCCAGTTTGCATTCGTGAAGGGCGAAGGGGATGTCACCAAAGCGCCCGCTCCATTGGTCTTCAAACCTGGCGCGGTCATGATTGGGCAGCAGTTTGCATTCTTTGGCCAGATCGAACGGTTGTCCGGGATCGCAATCATGCTGATATTCCAGATCAAGCGCCTCGGCGATGGCATCATTGATGCCGACTTTCACAGCTTTCACAGCGCGGCTGACTGGTCCTTGCGCCCAGGCAAAGCCGGCCACGCCGAGAATGCCGGTGGCCCACGCTACAGGCATGAATTCGAACTGAAAGGCGATCAAGATAAATGCCGCGAGAGGCAAAAGGATAATGAGCACGATGACGCGGCGTCGCCAAGTAGCCTTCTTCGCATCCTCGCGCACGCTCTCCTGCTCGGACAGCCACTTCCCCAGCGGCCCCGNCATCAGGGCGTCGATATCCGGACGCTCGATCATTGTTTCCCCCTCATGCCGCTTTTCTCCCCTTCCAGCTTGGCGCCATTCATGGCACACAATGCTTAAACAGGGGTAGGGGAAGGATTTCACCGATGGAATTGATTATCTTGGTTGCCATCATCGGCGTACTGGCGGTTGTCGGTATTGGTATCTACAATCGGCTGGTGGCGCTGCGGCAGAACGTCAATCAGGGTGTGGCCGATATCGACGCGCAATTGCGTCAGCGCCATGACCTTATTCCCAACCTTGTGAACACGGTAAAGGGCTATGCCACGCACGAGGCCGATACGCTCGAAGCGGTCATTACAGCNCGCAATCAGGCTTCCGGCGGATCGGTAAACTCGCAGGACGAAGCCGCCCTGCGCGTGGCGCTGGACAAGGTTCTCGCGCTGGGCGAGGCCTATCCCGATCTCAAGGCCAACACCAATTTTCAGGAACTCCAGCGTGAATTGGCCAATGTAGAGGACAAGCTGGCTGCTTCCCGGCGAGCGTTGAATGCGGCTGTGTCCCGCTACAATACCGGTCGCGAAAGTTTCCCGGCGGTCATGTTCGCTGGCGCAATGGGCTTCGAGGAAGCCGATTTCCATCGGCTGGATGACAGCGAACAGGGTGTGGTGGATCAGGTGCCCAATGTGGAGTTTTCCTGACAGTATTTGACATCCATTTTCGCTTGCGATTCGGTGGTGGAGCCTTATATGCGCGCTTCCGCTGCCCCAAGGGACACCCACCGCAAGGCAGCTTCTTGTTGGTTTAACACCTTAGGGGGTCCCTTGAATTGCACGAATTTCCAGACGCCAAGGCTGTAGTTCGCGCCCTCGAGCCGGACGAACCCGTCATCCTCAACCGCCCGCACGCCGCTGCCAGAGCTGCCCGCTTCTTTACCGAGAAGTTTCCGGGCAAGTCGATGTATGCGGTGAAGGCCAATCCCTCGCCCGATCTGATCCAGATACTGTGGGACAATGGCGTGACGCATTACGACGTCGCCTCGATTGCCGAAGTGCGGCTGGTGCGCGGCCTGCTGCCTGATGCGGTGCTGTGCTTTATGCACCCGGTCAAGACCGCGCGCGCCATTCGTGAAGCCTATTTCGAGCACGGGGTGAACACCTTCAGCCTCGACACGATGGAAGAGCTTGAGAAGGTCGTGCATGGCACCACGGACGAGGCCGGACACGCTGCCGAGGACCTGAACCTTCTGGTCCGCCTGCGCGTGTCTTCCGAGCATTCCGAGCTCTCGCTCGCGTCGAAATTCGGGATCGATCTGGCCGAAGCCGCGCCATTGTTGCAGGCCACCCGCCAGCATTGCGATGCGCTGGGTATCTGTTTCCATGTCGGCAGTCAGGCGATGACGCCGTTTGCCTATGTGCAGGCGCTTGAGCGCGTTCGCGCGGCGATTGCCGAAGCGGCTGTGACTGTCGATATCGTCGATGTCGGTGGCGGCTTCCCGAGCGTCTATCCGGGCATGGAACCGCCCCCGCTCGAAGACTATTTCGCGCTGATCCACCGGCATTTCGAGGCGCTGCCGATTTCCTATTCGGCGGAGCTGTGGGCCGAGCCGGGCAGGGCGATGTGCGCAGAGTATTCCTCGATTATCGTCTGTGTCGAACGGCGCCGCGACAATGAGCTTTACATCAATGACGGTGCCTATGGCGCATTGTTCGATGCGGCCCACGTCGATTGGCGCTTTCCGGTGCAGGCGCTGGAGGATGATCTCATCAAGCCGCTGGCTGAATTCGCATTCTACGGCCCGACCTGTGATGATGCCGATTACATGCAGGGTCCATTCGTTCTGCCAGAGGACATCCAGGCCGGCGACTATATCGAGATCGGAATGCTCGGAGCATACGGCGCGGCAATGAAGACCGCCTTTAATGGCTTTGGCACTGCCCAAGGGGCAATCGTGAACGATGAACCCATGGCAAGCCTTTATCGCGGCGACCGCGTCGATCCGCGTGCGAGCGACAATGTGGTGAGCCTGCGCTGAGCGTCAGTCGCGGGGCGTCCTATGCTGCCTCACGCAATTCCAGCTCAAGCCGGTCCCAGATTTCCACCAATGCGCTCGTCAGATCGGCCATCATCGCATCGGTGTGGGCAGGGCCGGGAGTGAAACGCAGACGCTCTGTCCCGCGCGGCACGGTGGGGAAATTGATCGGCTGCACATAGGCGCCGTATTCGGCCAGCAGGATGTCGCTGATCTTCTTCGCGCGTACTGGATCGCCCACCATCAATGGGACGATGTGAGTGGTCGATTCCATAACCGGAAGACCTGCTTCTCGGAAATGGTGTTTGAGAGCTGCGGCGTTGCGTTGCTGTGCCTCGCGCTCCTCGTTCGATCCTTTGAGATGCTTCACCGCTGCCAGCACGCCAGCGACCAAAACAGGGCTGAGCGATGTGGTGAAGATGAAGCCAGGTGCATAAGATCGGATACAGTCGATGACCTTGCGGCTGGATGCGACATAGCCGCCCATCACGCCGAATGCTTTGCCCAGAGTGCCTTCGATCAGGTCAAGCCGGTGCGCTGCCTCATCCCGCTCTGAAATGCCGCCACCACGCTCGCCATACATGCCAACAGCGTGGACTTCGTCGACGTAGGTGAGGGCGTTGTATTTCTCCGCCAGATCGCAAATCGCGTGGATCGGCGCGACATCGCCATCCATCGAATAGACGCTTTCAAAGGCGATCAGCTTGGGTGTTGCCTCATCCTCGGCGGCCAACAGTTCCTCGAGGTGTTCGAGATCATTGTGCCGGAAAACGCGCTTCTCGCAGCCCGAATTGCGGATCCCTGCGATCATGCTGGCGTGGTTAAACTCGTCCGAGAATATCACACATCCGGGCAGTAGCTTGGACAAGGTGGACAGCGTTGCATCGTTCGAGACATATCCGCTGGTAAACAGCAGCGCGGCTTCCTTGCCGTGCAAGTCTGCCAGCTCGCTCTCAAGCTCGATATGGTAATGCGTATTGCCGCCGATATTGCGCGTTCCGCCGGAGCCTGCGCCGACATCGTGCAGCGCCTCTTCCATCGCTTCAACCACCTTGGGATGCTGGCCCATGGCGAGGTAATCGTTGGAGCACCAGACGGTGATCGGCTTGGGACCATTATGCCCAGCAAAGCAGCGCGCATTGGGGAAGGAACCCTTGTTGCGCAGGATGTCGATGAACACACGGTAGCGGCCTTCGGAATGAAGGCGGTCGATCGCCTGATCGAAGATCTGATCGTAATTCAAGGCCATGCCCCGTGCAGCGCCGCATTTCCATTCTGCGGCCGGAAGTTGAAGAGGCATTTAGTCAAGGAGGGCGGCAGTTTGAAGTGCGAAGTTTGCGAAGCGTTCGCAACAACCTTTCGCGCCTCGGCAATGATGCTCCAAACATTGTGTCAAAACCGCGCAACTTCCGCAATTCCATAGGGCTCTAAAGCGACGGTGAGAGCGGGATCGAGGTCCCCTGTCACAACGGCCCGACCCGCAACTTCAGGAGCGAAATCCTGACCTTGTGTGAGCGAGGCGATACGGCGAGCGATACCTTTCGCTCCGTCGATGAAAGTGACGCCAGCGCCCATCGCGGCGCGCAATTCGGGCTCCAACAGCGGGAAATGGGTGCAGGCGAGTACGACCGTGTCGATGCTCTCGCCGCCAGCCTGTTCACGCAGCCCTGCAACAGCTTCGGCGAATACAGCGTCATCGGGCCTGCCACCGCGCAATTTCGTTTCGGCTGCCCCGACAAGTGCGGGTGCGGCATGCCGAATCAGAANCTTGTCCCCCGCAAAACGCGCCTCCAGATCATCGACATAGCGTTGACGAATAGTCGCCGCAGTGCCGAGCAAGCCGATCGTGCCGGTCTTGGTCATCGCGGCCGCCGGTTTGATTGCAGGAACCGTCCCGACAATCGGAATGTGCAGCACATCGCGCACCATGCCCAGCGCAATGGTGGATGCGGTGTTGCAGGCGATGCAGGCGAGGCGCGGCGCAAAACGTTCGCTCATCCGGCCCAGCAGTCCGGCGACGCGCGCAGCGACCTCGGCCTCGGTCTTTTCGCCATAGGGCATTCCGGCGGTGTCGGCGGCGTAAATGACCGGTGCATCGGGCAGGATTTTGCGCAGCTGCGCCAGCACGGACAGTCCGCCAAGGCCCGAATCGAACAGCAGGATGGGAGAGGATGGCGTAATGTCCATGTGGCCCGTGCGGTTAAAGACTTGATCCGTATTCGACAAGTTTGGGCTTTCACAAGCCTCTGGCCAGCGGCTAGGGTTCGCCGATGGATCATTTTCTCGCTCTTCTCATCGGATATCTGTGCGGCTCGATACCTTTCGGCCTCGTTCTGGCGAAGGCCGCGGGTAAGGGCGACATCCGCAGTATCGGATCGGGCAATATTGGCGCGACCAATGTCCTGCGTACCGGGGCGAAGGGGTTGGCGGCGGGCACTTTGCTGCTCGATCTGCTGAAGGGCCTCGTGCCGGTGCTACTCGCTGCGCAGATGGCTTCTGCTGGTGGGACCATGCCGGAAGCAGCTTGGGGGCCGGAAGCAGCTTGGGGGCCGGTACCGCTTGCCGCCATCGGGGCTGTTTTGGGGCATTGCTTCCCGGTCTGGCTGAACTTCAAGGGCGGCAAGGGCGTGGCGACAAACGCTGGCGTTGCCTTCGGTCTCGCATGGCAGATTGGGCTCGCCTACGCGCTCGTGTGGATCGCAGTGTTGGCGATTGTTCGGATTTCTTCGGTCGCGGGGATGAGCGCGGTTTGTGCCGCTGCAATTGCCGCAGCGGTGCTCGGCTTTGAATCATTCATCCCTGTTCTCGCTTTGATTGCTGTGCTGATTATCTGGCTGCACCGCGCGAATATCGGGCGCCTGTTCCGGGGTGAGGAACCCAAGGTCGGCAGCGAGAAGTGACCGCGCCGAAAACGTTATCTCAGGAAGAGGCGTTTGCCCGCATCCGCCTGCTGCGCTCTGCCAATATCGGGCCGGTCAGCTATGCACAATTGCTGCTGCGGTTCGGCACGGCGATAGGGGCGCTTGAAGCGTTGCCCGATCTCGCCAAACGCGGATCGAAGCGTGATTACCGTCCCGCGCCGCGCGAAAGGGTTGAGCGGGAAATCACCGCAGCGCGCAAGGCCGGGGCGCGATACGTCTTTCACGACATGCCCGAATATCCCCGGCTGCTCGCGGAAATGGAAAACGCTCCGCCAATCATCACCGTGCGCGGCGATATGGCGCTGGCGGGCAAGCCTTGCGTGGCGATGGTCGGCGCGCGCAATGCCTCGGCTGCAGCGGTGAAGCTGGCGCGGGATTTTGCCCGCGGATTGGGTGAGGGGGGCTTCACTGTCGTTTCCGGCCTTGCGCGGGGTATCGACGGGGCGTGTCACGAAGGCGCCCTCTCATGTTCAAACGGACCGCACACGATAGGCGTGATCGCCAGCGGCATCGACATCGCCTATCCCCCGCAGCACACCAAACTGCAGGAGCAGATCGCGAGCGATGCGCTGCTGATTGCCGAGGAAGCTCCCGGGACCCAGCCGCGCGGGCAGCACTTTCCCAAACGCAATCGCATTATCGCGGGGTTGGCGCTGGGGACAGTGGTGGTGGAGGCCGCGCCCAAGTCAGGCTCGCTCATCACCGCACGGCTGGCGGGCGAGGCAGGGCGCGAAGTCATGGCCATACCCGGCAGCCCGCTGGAAGCGCGCAGCCACGGTTGCAACCACCTGATCCGCGAAGGCGCTGTGCTGGTGCAAGAGCCGGAAGACGTGATCGAATTGCTCAGCGGCTTCGATGGCGTGCCGCGCTCGTCGTTCCGCGAAGCAACGCCCGCTTATGATTACACGCCAGAGGATATGTCGCAGGCCGAACCTGCCGACATTGAAAGCCTGCTCACCACCGCGCCGGTTTCGGTGGACGAATTGATCCGGCAATCGGGCGAAAGCGCGGGAGCGGTGCAGATGGCGCTGCTGGAACTTGAAATTGCGGGAAAATTGGTGCGACATGCTGGGGGCAGGGTCAGTTTGGCCTGAACATAGGGGGCGAGTGCAATGGAAGATCAACGGGTTTTGGATATCGGCGGCATTCTTAGTGAGACTGCCAATCTGGTGAGTGCATGTGCACGCGAAGTCGCGTTGTTCACATTTCTCATCGGAGGCGTCACCGGGCTTGGCATTGCGCTGACATTGACCGGTTCTTCGATAATGCAGTTCGAAATGGGCATGGCCACAGATTATTCGCGTGGCGCGATGGGCGCCGCATTCGATATCTTTGTCAGCCTGCTCAGCTTCGTTGCGGGCTTTTTCCTGATGCGGCGCTACCTGGAGGCGAATGGAAGGCCTGTCGGAACTGGCGATCGCTTGTGGTCTTATGTCGGATTGGCGATCCTTTCGGTTCTTGGATACATCGCGGGCCTGATCCTGTTGATCGTGCCCGGTATTATCTTGATGGTGCGATGGTCTGCTGCATCGGGATTCCTTATTTCGGGCGAAAAGGGCATAACGGAATCGCTCGGGGCCAGCTTCGAGGCAACCAAGGGCAACAGCTGGCAGATCTTTTTTGCCGGGCTGATCCTGCTTTTAGGTTTAGGAATTATCGGAGCCGTTCTTGGCGGGGTCTTCGGGGTGTTGAGTTTGACGGCGGTCGCCTATCTTTCCGCCTTCCTCGAAGCCTTCTCAAACGCCATTTCGTTGGCATTCGGCATTGCAGTCTATCTGCTGCTGACCGATGGCAATGAGGAAGTTCGCGATGTCTTCTCCTGATGACTGAGCGGGTTCCCAAAGCATGAGTTACATCCAAGAAAAACGCGTTGAACTGCGCGACTTGATCAGCGGGAGCTTTTCCGTGCTCGGTCTCGCGAAGCGGGAGCTGGCGATCTATTTCTCAGTGTTCCTTGTGCTGTCACTGCTTCCCGAGACCAGCAGTGCGATTGGCAGCATCGTCACGATTGTTTCGCTAATCGCATATTTTCTCGGGCAATATCTGATCTATCAGGCGATATTGCGCGAAGCGGGCCTGCTGCAGGACGATCGGAAGCGGGTTTTCGGATTTGCTGCGATGGCGCTCATGCTTGGCTTTGCGATCCATGTCGGTGCCGGGCTGTTCATCATTCCGGGTATCCTGCTTGGAGCTAAATGGATCATGGCGCCAGCCTATCTCGTCGCCCGTGATCGCAATGTGTTCGAGGCCATTGGAGACAGTTGGCGAGCAAGTGAGTTCAACACAGGGCAGCTTGCGCTAGCCTATCTGGTCTTCTGGCTGATCTGGCTTGTGATATTTATGGTTCTGGCCGGGATCGGCACGGCGATTTTCTCGTCAGGAAGCGTGGTACAGTCGCCATTTGGTTGGCTGGCAATGCACAGTCTGCCGGTCATGATGATGGGCCTGTCGATTTCTGCCTATCGCCAGCTGAGCGATGATACGGGCAGCCTGAGGCAAGTGTTCGCTTGACCTGAGGCCCCCGCTCAATCAACCGCTTGACGAATCTCGCGAAGGCTCCACCCTCGCGCGTACGTACACGTAAGGACTTACCAACACCGCCATGCAACTTGTCATCGTCGAATCCCCCGCCAAAGCGAAAACCATCGAAAATTATCTGGGCAAGGACTTCAAGGTCCTCGCGTCCTACGGCCACGTCCGCGATCTGCCGCCCAAGGATGGCAGCGTGCGCCCGGATGAAGGCTTTGCGATGGATTGGGAGGTCTATTCGGACCAGCGCAACCGCAGTCAGGTGAAGGCGATTGCCGATGCTGCAAAACAGGCTGACCGCCTGATCCTCGCGACTGACCCTGACCGTGAAGGGGAGGCGATCAGCTGGCACGTTCTGGAATTGCTGAAGAAGCGCAAGGCGCTGCCCGCCGAGGTTGAGCGGGTCACCTTTAACGCCATCACCAAATCTGCGGTGACCGAGGCGATGAAGGCGCCGCGCGAACTCGATACCGATTTGATCGACGCCTATCTCGGCCGCCGTGCGCTCGACTATCTGTTCGGCTTCACACTCAGCCCAGTGCTCTGGCGCAAGCTGCCTGGCGCGAAATCGGCGGGCCGTGTGCAGTCCGTCGCGCTGCGATTGGTGTGCGAGCGGGAGCGGGAGATCGAGCTTTTCAAGCCCGACGAATATTGGTCTGTCACCGCCAAGATGGAACATGACGGTACGGCCTTCGATGGCCGTCTTGTCCGTTACGATGGCAAGAAGCTGGAAAAGCTTTCCATTGGCGACAAGGGCACGGCAGATGCTGCCAAGGCTGTGGTGGAGCAGGGGCGTTTCACTGTCGAGGAAGTCGAGACCAAGCCGCTCAAGCGCAGTCCCGCACCGCCATTCACCACCTCCACGCTGCAACAGGAAGCCGCGCGCAAGCTGGGCTATTCCGCCAGCCACACGATGCGCTGTGCGCAGTCGCTGTATGAGGCGGGCGCGATCACGTACATGCGTACCGATGGCGTGGGTATGGATATGAGCGCGATCATGGCTTGCCGCGATGCCATCGATGCGCGTTTTGCGGAAGAATATCGACCGGAAAAACCTCGCTTTTACAAGACCAAGGCAAAGAATGCGCAGGAAGCGCATGAAGCCATACGTCCCACAGATTTTAGCAAGGATCGCGCCGGTTCAGGTGACGAAGCCAAGCTGTATGATCTGATCTTCAAGCGCGCCATGGCGAGCCAGATGGCAACCGCGCAGCTTGAACGTACTACGGTCACCATGCGTGAGCCCACGGGCCAGCATGAGTTGCGCGCCACCGGGCAGGTGGTGAAGTTCCCCGGTTTCCTCGCCGTCTATTCGGAAAGCTTCGACGACAAGTCGGACAAAGACGATGACAATCTGCTTCCCGTCATGCGCAAGGGCGACGCGCCGGCGAAAAAGGNCGTGGAGGCGATNCAGCACTTCACTCAGCCGCCGCCGCGTTTCTCCGAAGCATCGTTGGTTAAGCGGCTGGAGGAATTGGGCATCGGGCGTCCGTCCACCTACGCCTCGACGATCCAGACGCTGCGTGATCGCGACTACGTTCGGATGGAGAAAAACCGTTTCTTTGCAGAAGATTCAGGCCGCCTTCTGACAGCATTTCTGGAACGTTTCTTCCCCCGCTATGTCGCCTATGATTTCACCGCCGGGATGGAAGACGAACTCGACGAGGTCTCTGGCGGACGCGCGGATTACAAGGCGTTGCTTGAGAATTTCTGGCGCGACTTCAAGCCCAAGAGCGATGAGGTCATGGAACGCCAGCCTTCGGAAGTGACCGAAGTGCTCGATGAATTCCTCGCGGATTTCCTGTTCCCGCCGCGCGAAGACGGTAACCCGCCGCGATTCTGCCCGCTGTGCGCAGAGCAGGGCCGTGAGGGCGGCGAACTGCATCTGCGCGGTGGCCGCTACGGCGCATTTATCGGCTGCGTGAACTATCCGGAATGCAATTTCCGCCGCAAATTCGGCCAGCCAGGCGGCGATGATGGCTCCGACGATGGCGTGATGGGTGAACACCCGGAAACGGGCGAGCCGATTGACCGCAAATCGGGGCGCTTTGGGCCCTATGTGCAGATGGGTGAAGGCAAGGAAGCCAAACGCGCGTCCATCCCCAAGGATGTCGATGATTTCGATCTGGAATGGGCGGTGAAACTGCTCGGTCTGCCCCGGATCATCGGCCAGCACCCGGAAACGGGCAAAGACATTGAAGCCGCGATTGGCCGCTACGGACCGTACCTGCGCCACGATGGCAAATATGCCAAATTGTCCGGCACGCGCGATGTGTTCGACACTGGCATGAACGCCGCTGTGACGCTGNTGGCTGAAGCTGCTAACCGCAAGGGTGGCGGACGCGGTAGCCGTGANCCGCTGAAGGTNCTNGGCAAGACCGAAGCGGGCGACGATGTGAAGCTGATGGACGGTCGCTACGGGCCCTACATCACCGACGGAAACGTCAACGCGACGATCCCGAAGGACAAGGACAAGGATGCGCTGACACTGGACGAAGCCTTGGTGATGATCGCTGAAAAGGTCGCGAAGGGTCCGGCGAAGAAGAAGCGCAAGGCTCCTGCCAAGAAGAAGCCAGCCGCCAAGAAGAAGCCAGCCGCCAAGAAGAAGGCTCCTGCCAAGAAGGCGGCGGCGAAGGAATAGTATTCAGTCCCCCATCCGTCATTCCGGCGGAGGCCGGAATCCATCTCTCGATCAGGTGCAATTGGACAAATGGGTCCCGGCCTTCGCTGGGATGACGAACAAATTTGAAAGAGTGCAAGCAATGGCCAAGGAACGCTTTGAACGCCACAAACAGCCCTGGAATGGCGAGGAGGCGGGCAAACTGAAATTGCTCGCGAGCAAGGGGCAGGGCCTCAAACAAATCGCCAAGGCGCTGAACCGCAGCGAGGAATCGACGCGCGATTTCGCCAAGAAGAACAAGATCGCTGTGGCTAAGAAGCGTTAGGCGTTGGCCGGCGATTTTATAGGAAACCTACGCAGAAATCGCAGCCACCATCGTCAAGCACCGTCACAGGTTCAATACCGCAAATACCCCACCACCAGGCTTGCTGCGAGAGCGATCATGCTGGCGGTTAGCGCCAGGGCGGCCGGGCGTGATGCGCGTTTCCCATACACAATCGTCACGCCCAGCTTAACGCTCATATTGGCGAGGATCGTGCCTGCAATGGCTAGTGCGGCGAGGCCGGGGTCGATGGTTCCCGGCTCCAGACCGCCCGCCGTCACGATGGCCGCGTCAACGTCCATGCTGCCCATCAGCAGGAGGAGGATGGCAATCCCCTGTTCGCCAAATTCGTCTTGCGCCCAGCGTGCGGCCACGGCTGCCACAGCTACAAAGGTGACGAACGTCAGCGCGGGCAGGATCGCAATCGGATTGCCGGGCGGGGCCGGGCCAGTGGATTTGGGGGCGGTGCGATACAACCAATAACTCGCCGCCGCCCCGACGATGAGTGCGGGCGTTACGATAATGACGAAGGGCTGGAGCAGCGAGGTGGCCAGAATCGCGACGAGTACGATCACGCGCAAATACATCACTCCGCTTGCAAGCGCGATACCAGCGTTCTCTGCACCGCCTCCGCCTCCTGCACCAAGCCGCTGGGCGAAGGAGTGCGTAACTGCAGTTGAGCTATACGCCCCGCCGATCACTGCCGTCGCGATAGTCCCCCGGCTCGCCCCGAACAAACGGTTGGCAACATAGCCTGCAAAGGAGAACCCGGTGACGATCACCACCACCAGCCACAATGTGCGCGGTTGCCAAGCGTCATAAGGTCCAAAGCGGCCTTCGGG
>JGI24025J20009_10000152_pt1 | contig 53113 bp, 50 predicted proteins | sample Cruoilmetagenom3_FD_20009 | JGI IMG/M metagenome (IMG submission 20009)
ACATTGAGATCCAGGGCCTCTGAGCATTTTCTTGAAGGTGATGGAGGTTTTGAGATTGAATCCTCAGGAACTACTGTAGATGCTAATACCATAGGATATTGGAAGTTAGATGAGATCTCTTCTGCCTCCTTTTCGGACAGTAGTTCATATAACAATGATTCTACTAGTGTTGTAGGTACAACCTTTGTAGATGGAAAGGTTGAAGGGGCTAGAAGTTTTGATGGCACAGATGACATAATAACAGTTGGAACCACAGGACGTCCGACAAATAGTTTTACTGTTGAAGCTTGGTTTACAACGGATCAACCTATCACTATTCTTACAGAAACAACTTCCGGTGTATATGGTAATACAGGTCAACACTATCTATTCGGAGCAGAACAGATGTCTGATAATGGTGGTATGGGAGTATCCGTGGGGACTAATGGGATACAAGTAATTGAGCATGGTGCCAATTATCTACCTGCTTTAGCTGTCTATGAGGGCCCTGTACCAAGTGGTTGGAATCATGTTGCTGTTGTATATAATAATAAACAGCCATCTATATACTTAAATGGAGTGTTAGTACGCACAGGTTTGACCTCTCTTAAAACTTTGGTTTATGCTACTAAGGAAATTGGTGGAGGTTCTTTTGGTTTTCATTCAGGAAAAGTAGATGAGGTTCGTATTTCCAATAGAGTAAGGAGTGCTGCTGAAATAGGGCAGGTTTATGCAATGGGGAGAAATGAGTATGTTACTAGAGAGACATTGCTTAGTAACGATATCTCTTCTGATAGTGTGTTACCCTTCTGGTTTGCCAGTGATCAATTAGGTAACAATATGGATTTAATATATGGAGAGAGTGCATATGCTAACTATGAAGCTGATATAAATACTGTAGGACTATGGCATTTAGATGAAAACTATAATGTTCCTAACTCATATTACCTAAAAGATAGTAGTGGTTATGGGAATTATGGTGATGCAAATGGCTCTGCGTATGGTTCATCTTCTAGTGGTGCTCCTCAAGGGAAAAGAGGTTTAGCTAGAGAATTCGACGGCACGGGTGGAACTATAGTGGTTGCAAATGATTCATCATTGGCATTTGAAAGAACAAATAGTTTTAGCGTAGAGGCATGGATAAAAACATCTTCTACTGCAACCTTCCAAGAAATACTTGGAAAGATGGATAATGCAGCACCATATAGGGGATATGATTTAAGTATATATAATAATGCGGTAGATTTTCAGCTTATCAATACGTGGGATACAAACTGTATTTCTTTACAAGGTACTACTCCTATAGAGGATGGAAATTGGCACCATATAGTGGGAACATATGATGGAAGTGGTAGTGCTACAGGTGCTGCAATATATATTGATGGGAAAAAGGAGACATATACGGTTTACAGGGACAACTTAAGTGCTACGATAGTTGCCTCTACAAATTTTACAATAGGTAGTAGAAATAGTAGTTCGGGAACATTTTTTGACGGTTTAATTGACGAAGTTAGAATTTCTAATGTATCTCGTACAGCAGATGAAATTCGTCAGACCTATGAGTTTGAAAGGAGAACCCATCCAATAACAATTGATTTTAAAGCAGATTTACAATCTTCTAATCTAATTACAGGAAGTACAGATCTATCATTTTCAATTGATGAAAGAGACTATGGAGCTACTAACTATATTCAAAATATTGATGTAGGACAAAAGATAGCAGTTAGGGAGGTTATTGCTGGTACTGAATATATGGCTCAAGGGGATATAGCAACTGTTAATACCAGTACTGGAGCTGTTACAGTGTCTAGTTGGCTTCACTCTAGTACATTTCCTTCTGGGGGTTATACAGTAAATGCCTCTGTATTCAAATGGCAAAGAGAGTATGTAGATATCCGGTATCCCTTAAGTGAGGATATTAATGGTATCACTAGATTAACCTTTAGAAAAGAAACGGATGTACCGGCAAGGTTTTGGGTTGATGATGTCGAGAGGGCTACATATTCATCTGACTATGCAGGCACATCTTTTACAGAAATAGAGGGAGTGGATGATATACAATACCAATTTATATTTACCACATGGGATGATAATCCTGAATTAGATTTGTATTTATCCCAAGTAACCCTATCATATACAGAAGTTCCAACAATGGAACAATTAATGAGACATGGTAAATGGTTTAATAGTAGTGGGGTACAACAACCCTTCTGGTGGGCTAAGTAAAAAGATATAATACTGTTAATTAATATATATTAACTATTAATAATGTCAGTAATAAAAGATGCAATAGGGGATAACAAGAAGTTTCTTCTTTTGTCTCTAACCCTTATGATTGTTGTAGTAATGGTCTTTGTAGTTATTAGTTTAGGGATATATAATCCAAGCACTGGGGAGATTGATACTGGAAGTACATCGTACAATGAGCCCAAGGATGTACTTTTAGACGATGTAAATTATAAAATATTTCTTTCAACAATATATGGGGATATTAAAATAGATTTGTACGAAGATAAAGCTTCTGAAAATGTTAATAGCTTAGTATTTTTGATAGGGGAGAGGTACTATGAAGGACTTACTTTTCATAAGGTTGTTAAAAACTTTGTTGTACAGGCAGGAGATACAAATGGAGATGGTGAAGGGAATCCGGGATACACAGTAGAGGAAGAGAATATGGTTGCTTTCTCTGAGTATCAAGTTGGTATGGCTAATGCATCTCAATTCTTTGTTGTTTTGCCTGGTGCAGATATGAATAAGATTAATGGAAAATATCCAGTAGTTGGGGAAGTTACTGATGGATTTGCGGTACTAGAATCAATGCAAAAGGTTCAGGTAGACGAGAACTATAAGCCAATCAATGATGTGCTGATTAATAGTATTCAGATTCATGAAGGTTAATACTACAAGATAGAATTCTTAATATATTTTTCATACCATTGTCTTAAAATAACTTAAGTGAAAAACAAGCTTAAGGTAAAAAATATTGCTATCCTTTTTCTTTTTTTTCTGCTTGGATTTCTTTCAAACATTTTCTTTGTCCATAGGGAGGATATAGATATATTCGCTTTAATTTCTAATCTAAACAGAGAGGTTGTAATAGAGGAAGTAGAGCAGGAAGATGTAAAAAGTGTTGAAATAGAGGTGTTAGAAGAGGATGTGGTAGAAGAAGAGATAGATCTATGTCCCATACTTGTTGATATTAGTGGGGCTGTAAAAACTCCTGGTGTGTACTGCTTTGATAAAGGAGCAAGTGTAATAGATGCTGTTAAAAAGGCAAATGGTTTTACTACTCAAGCAGGGTATAAATATATATCTATGAAGATAAATCTAGCTACTAAGATGGTAGATAATGGGAAGATCTATATACCTTTTGAAACAGATTACAACTGTCAATTACTAACTTTTAGCCTACCTAAAGAGATTGTAGATATAACGATACCTGAAAGTGAAGCAGAGGAAGGAGAAGAGCAAGAGGATGGTAACAATGAGGGTATTAGTATTAATAATGGTACACAGGAGCAATTAGAGACTTTAGATGGAGTAGGACCCTCTACAGCCTTAAAGATAATCGAGGGAAGGCCATATACTCAACTAGAGGATCTTTTAACTGTAAGTGGTATAGGGGAAGCTACATTTAACAAATTTAAAGATTTCATATGTCTTTAAAGACTTTTAAATATCGTATTAAAGCTTTAATGTTGTTTTTCATTGATTACAAGGCTATTTTACTCTGTTTTACAATTCTTAGTTTAATAATTCCAACTGGGAATTTGTTAGAAAGGGTACTCTTTGATCAAGAAGCTATCTCCTTTTTGACAATTTTAAGAATTTTTCTTCCTTCAATTGCTTTGGGAATTGTTGGCACTGTTTCATACAGGCTATTTTTGCATGTACAAGTTTTAGGTACTTTTTTAAAAATCTTTTTAATATCAGCTATCTTTGTATTCTTTTTTGGATATGCAAAATATCAAAAAATTAGTGAAGAGATAGTAAATGTCCAAAGTTTCACTGGTAAGAATGTGTGGATAACTGGGGTTGTTACCTCTCAGGAGGGTGCAAGTAGCTACCTGTTCCATCCAGAAGTTAAGGGGGTGGGCAATTCTTTAGTACGATTTAGGCAACGAACTGATTTACATGTAGGTCAGAGATGTAAATTTAAAGGAAAAGTTGTGCAACCTAAGAGTTTTGCTCAGTTTGATTACAGAAAGTATCTCTTTAGAAGAAGAATATACTCTATTTTAGAGATTGAGCAGTATGAATGTAGTGATTGGGGAAATACTGCTTTAGAGGTTAGATATAGGTTAGAAGGAGTAGTAGAGCGTGCCCTAGGAGAGCCTGAGGCATCTCTGCTGATAGGCATTATGTTTGGTAGTAAGAGAATCTTTACTGATGATTTTAATGAGGCTTTAAATAACTCGGGTGTCTCCCATATTGTTGCTGCTTCTGGATACAATGTAGCTTTAGTAGCTAATGGTATAGATTTGTTAACAAGAAAGTATAGTGGGAAGTGGGTTGTGATATTAAAGATACTTTGTATATGGCTCTTTTCTGTTTTCTCAGGTCTCTCATCATCCCTTGTTAGGGCTGCTACTATGACTACTTTGTATCTTTTTGCTCTTCTTTTAGGCAGAGAGGTAAATAGGGGAGTTTCTTTACTTTTTTGTATTACATTACTAATTCTTTTTAATCCATTTCTTTTACATGATATTGGTTTTCTATTTTCTTCTCTTTCTACAACAGGATTAATATTCTTTTCTGGTTGTTTTAAGGAGATTAAAAGTACTGTTCTCAAAGACAGTGTATTACCAACATTAACATGTATTCTTTTTACATTACCGATATCTGTAATGTTCTTTGGAAAGGTATCTGCTGTTTCTTTACTTTCAAATATTGTGGTAGTACCCATAGTTAACAGTACGATATTTTGGGGATTGGGGATTACTTTGATTAATATCTTCTTTCCTTTAAGGGTATTGTACCTAATTCCATATCTACAACTTAGTATATTTAAATATTTTGTATTAATATCCTCTAATATGGAAATGGTAGAAGTAGGATTAAACAAGAATCTTTTAGCTGTATGTATATATACAGGCCTTTTTCTTTTTTGTTTACTTAAATATCCTTTATCATTGAACAATTGGTATATGAAGGAGGCAAAAAATGGGAAGTAGGTTAATCAAAAATATATTGTGGTTACTGTTAGGAGTAATATATCTTTTTACTGTTAAACATGAGGATAGCGTAGTGTTTTTAGATGTAGGACAGGGAGATTCTATCTTAGTACAAAAAGGAGATATTCAACTTCTAATTGATGGTGGTCCAGATGAGAAAATACTGTATGAGCTTAGTAAATATGTACCGATATATGACAGAAAGATAGAGTATATTTTACTAACTCATCCCCATGATGATCACTTGGTAGGTCTTTTAGAGGTGCTAGAGAGATATGATGTAGGAGAGATTTTGTACTATCCTGTTTGTTATGACAACGAGAACTATAGGTATTTGTTACAAAATTATGATAATTTTAGAGAAATTGGGCAAGGTGACACTATACGGCTTAAAGATATGGAGATTGAGGTGCTGTGGCCAGTTCTGAACAAAAAAGAGAAGGGTTGTGTACCTCAGTTTAACAACAATTTGAATAATGATTCTTTGGTACTTAGTTTTGAATTTTTGGGAAAGAAATTTCTCCTTATGGGAGACATTGAAATGGAAGCAGAGGATGTTATGCTTCGAGATGGATTAGTTGATGGTGAGTATAATGTGCTCAAGGCTGGTCATCACTGTTCCTCATCCTCCAGTAGTGAAACATTTCTAAAAATGGTTTCTCCTGAGTTAGCCATATGTTCAGCTGGGGAAGCGAATTCCTTCGGGCATCCAAGTAGTGAAACACTTCAAAATTTCTCTGAGTACAATGTTCAATATTTAGTTACATATGAGAAGGGAAATATACAGATAAAGTAGAGGATATGTGGTAAAATGACTATTAAATATGTACTTGTAGCTCAACTGGATAGAGCATTGGTTTGCGGAACCAAAGGTTGGCAGTTCGAATCTGCCCAAGTACACTTACTAAATTTAGAATTAGAGAAATGATATATCTTTTTACTGTAGGACTTTCTCTTTCGGGGAAAAGTTGGTTGGTAGAGAAGATAAAGGAGAGGTTTCCTAAGAGCTTTATAACCATTGAAAGTCGCTCCATACATGATATGCTCAACACAATTGAGCCCTTCCAAGATGACAATAGTCCAAAGGGTAGCTCATATGAATTAAGACAGGAATTCACAAAAGAGATTAGAGAGCTTCTAATAAAGCTTTTTGCAAAGGAGGGGTTAAATATTATTCAAGACTCCTGTAATCTGAAAAAGGAAGAAAGGCAGAGGAGAGTATTAGCAGTCAGGGAGATAGTTCCTGATGTAAAAATTTTTCTAATATTTGTGGATACTCATAAAAAGGAGATAGAGAGGAGGGCTAATGATTTAGATAAAGAGAAGGGGAATGGAGTATGGAAGGACCTTTTCATAAAGCAAATAGAGGAATTTGATATACCTACAAAAGAAGAAGCAGACTTCTTTATCCATTACAATGGAAAGGATTGGGAGAGCGTAATAGAGAAAATATCTCAAGTATTAGAAGATGAGGTATAATCGTATATGCACTCGTAGCTCAATTGGATAGAGCATCGGTCTTCGGAACCGAGGGTTGAGGGTTCGACTCCTTCCGAGTGCGTTTTTAATATATACTTAAGAAGTATGATAGAAATTAAAGAGCAGATATCTAAAAACCTTTTAGATATTGTAAAAGGTTTAGGTGTAGAAATAGGGGATGTAGTGGTTGAGCAGCCTAATGATTCCAGTAACGGAGATTTAACCTCCAATATTGCAATGAGAATATCTAAAGAGCTTAAATCCAACCCAATGGATGTTGCAAATAGTATAGCTAGTAAATATCCTAAATCAGATGATATTGATAAGGTTGAAGCTGTTAAACCAGGGTTTCTTAATTTCTTCTTCTCTGAGAAATACCTGCTGGAAGTATTAGAAGAGATAAATGTAAAAGGTGATGAGTATTTTAAATTAGATGTTAAAAATGGAGAGAAATATTTAATTGAATATACTGATCCAAACCCCTTTAAAACCTTCCATATAGGTCATCTGTATACCAATATGGTAGGAGAATCATTTGCATGTCTTACACAGGCTCTAGGAGCCTGTGTTAAGAGAGTTAACTATCAAGGTGATGTAGGATTACATGTCGCTAAGACAATGTGGGGATTAGAAAAGATGCTTAATGACCAAGGTATTACTTTCGCTGAGCTATCAAACAGATCTTTGGTAGAGAGGGTTAGATATCTTGGAGATGCATATATGTTAGGTTTTAAGATATATAACGATGAGAAAGTAGAGAGTGTAATAGGAGAGATAAAGGATATTAACTACTACCTTTTCTCTTTATACATACCATCTTTAGAAAGAAAAGAGTATTTTACACAACTTGAAGAGAGGAATATTTCAAAGATGTATAGATTGGGTAGGGAGTGGTGTTTAGAGTATTTTGAAAGGATATATGAACGAACAGGTACTAAGTTTGATAAATACTACTTTGAAAGCCAAATGGGTAAGAAAGGGTTACAGATTGTTAAAGAGAATATGCAAGGAAAAGGAAAGGATATATTTAAAGAGAGTGAAGGCTCTGTAATTTATGAAGGAGATGAGAGTAAGGGGTTGCATACTCGAGTGTTTGTAAACAGCGAGGGGCTTCCAACATATGAGTCCAAAGAGATAGCTCTAGCTTTACAGAAGTTTGTTGACTTCTCTTTTGATAAATCTATAACGATAACGGCCAATGAACAGTCCTCTTACTTTAAAGTAGTTTTTGATGTTCTTTCGCAATTACAACCAGAGATTGCTAGCAGGTCTTTACACTTCTCTCATGGTTTAGTAAGACTTCCTGGAGCAGAAAAGATGTCAAGTAGAAAGGGTAAAATTATAGAGGGAGAGTGGCTACTAAATGAAACAGAAAAGAGAGTAAAAGAGGCAATGGTATCAAATGGGAAATGGAGTAAAGAGGAAATAGAGGAGGTTAGTGACCTAATAGCTATGGCTGCAATCAAATACTCTTTTCTTAAAGTTACAGTTGGTAAGGATGTAGTATTTGATTTTGAAAGATCTACGACCTTTGACGGTGATACAGGCCCATATTTACTGTATGTATATGCTAGATGTAATTCAATTTTAATGGATGCTAAACAGGAAGTTAACCCGAAGGCAACTGGAGAGCTAGAGAACTGTAGTAAAGAACTTCTAAGGGTAATTAGCAACTACAAAGAGGTATTGCTAGCCTCCGCTGTTAACTACTCTCCAAGTACACTTTGTACATATCTGTTTAACTTGGGTCAGCTGTTTAATTCCTTCTACCAAAATGTAAGAGTTTTAGATTCTGACAACAGAGATTTTCTTTTGAATGTTGTAAATGCAACTGCTCAAACAATGAGACATGGTTTAAATGTACTGGGTATTAAGGTAGTAGAGAGGATGTAATTAATTTCTCAATATATTTATATATGTTTTTTAAAAAATATTGGATATTTTTTATAGCCATACTATATATCCTTCTTCCAATGGATCTAATACCAGATGTAATACCTTTTTTTGGAGGAGTAGATGATTCATTAGTCCTAGTATTGGGATTAATTAAGAAGTATGTAGATTACCGTAAAAAGATAAAGAGTAACGGGGTGTAGCTCAGATGGCTAGAGCGCTACGTTCGGGACGTAGAGGTCGCTCGTTCAAGTCGAGTCACCCCGATTCCTTTAAAGTAGTAAACAAACAATGAGAAAAGAAGGACGAACAACGAAGAAGAATGATATTGAAAAACTATCTGATGCTCAGATAGTGGAGCTTGTTCTTTCAGATCTTAATGCATATAGATATATAATTGGGAGGTATGAAGAGAAATTACTAAGATATATCCGTAGAATACTTTACGTTAACAAAGAAGATGCAGAGGATATACTTCAGGAGGTTTTTGTAAAGGCGTATAGGAATATTAATAGCTATAACAGGAAATATAAATTCTCTAGTTGGATATACAGGATAGCTCATAATGAGGCTGTTTCCTTTTTAAGAAAGAAAAACAATAAATTTGATACAGTACAAGATGATGAGATTTTTGACAAAATACCATCAAAAAGTAACATAGAGGATGATTTTTTGACAGATTTAAAGGGACTTGAAGTAAGAAATATTTTAGAAAGATTAGAGAAGAAGTATAGGGATGTTTTAATACTAAGGTATTTTGAGCAAATGGAGTATAATGAGATATCAGATGCTCTTCGTATTCCAAGTGGTACAGTAGCATCTTTAATTAATAGAGGGAAGAAAAAGTTTAAGATATTAGTACAAAAATATGGCAAAAATATCTAACAGAATACTTGAAAAAATAGAGAAAGAGGATATTAAACCAATTGGTAAGTGGAGCTTTGTATTAAAAAACTCAATACTATGGACTCTCTTTGTATTGAATATCATATTTGGAAGTGTTGGATTTGCACTATCAATATATCTCTTTGAATCTAGTGATATATTAAATCTAGTGCTCTCTGTAAATGATTTTTTGGAGTTGCTTATACTAGCTATACCTACAATATGGTTAATACTTACAATTTTGTTTGTAGTAGTAGGATATCTTAACTTTAGATATACTGATAGGGGATACAAGATCTCCTTTCTTAAACTACTTTTGATAAATATATCCACTATTATACTTTTAGGTATAGGGATACACTCTCTAGGTGTGCCTAAAAATGTAAATAAGTTGCTAGCAGAGAGAATACCTTCTTACAGTGAGTTAACAGATCCAAGGTACAAAGTATGGAGCAGACCTGAGCAAGGGTATCTCTCAGGTAGTATATCTTCACTTGAAGAGAATGATAAATTAATACTTAAAAGTTTTAACAATACTGTTTGGAGAATAGATGTATCTTCTGCAGTGGTAAGAAGGGCTGTTAATTTGGTTAAAGGAGAGAAGATAAAGGTTAGGGGTAATACTGTTGGAGAGGGTCTCTTTAAAGCTTCTGAGATACTTCCTTGGGAGGGTAGAGGAAGAAAAATGCAAGAAATTTATCAATAAATACGTAATACTAAGTAGAGAGGTAATTTATTCTCTTTGTAGATATATTTTTGTAGAGATATATATCTACTGTTCTCTACATATACTTAATTTATTACAACAAGTAACATGAAGAACAAAGGAATTATACTAGGAACCTTAGCAGTAGCTCTTTTAGGAGTAATAGCGTTTACTACAACAAAGGCTGATGCTTACAGAGGTGACTATACAAAAGTAGGTCCTAACCATACTGAGGAAAGAGAAGCTCAGATGGAGGAGGTTTTTGAAAGCAAGAACTTTGAGGACTGGAAAGCTCTTATGCAAGAGGATGGAAGAACTCCTGGAGTATTAAGGCATATCGAAAGCCAAGAAGATTTTGAGGCTTTTGTACAGGCTAGAGAATTAGCTAAGGAAGGAAATATAGAGGAAGCTAATCAAATTAGAGAGGAGTTAGGTATGGGTCAGGGAGGAATGAAGAGAGGAAATGGTCAGGGAAATGGAAACGGATCTATGATGAGAGATGGTAGTTGTAATTGATAACTAAACTAATCTCAATATTGAGGGCCTCCTTAGCGAGGCCCTTTCTATTAATACTTTCCAGAGGGTTCTAACACTTATTACTATCGACTGCTAGCTGTCCACATGCGCCCTTAATATCCCCACCTTGTGATTTTCGTATAGTACAATTGATACCATTGTTTAGGAGAATCATCTGGAATGTTTTAATATTATCTGATTTTTTAAAAGGTAAACATCCAACTTCATTGTAATTAATTAGATTAACTAGTGCTAATCTACCTTTNAGTAANTTNGCAAGCTCTATNGCATTTNCNACNGAATCATTTACCCCCTTAAGCAGGACATACTCATAAGTAATTCTCTTGTTACTNTTTTGTGTATACTCATCTAATACCTTAAAAAGATCTTTTAGAGTATTACTTTTTGATACTTTAGGCATTAACATATCTCTTAGTTTTTGGTTAGGTGCATGTAAGCTTATAGCGATTTTTACACCGTAATTTTTGTCTAAAAAGGTCTTTAAATTTTGTACATAGCCTGAAGTAGACAGTGTTGCACGCCTTTTCCCAAATGCAAGTCTATCCTTGTCTAGAATAGTCTCAATTGAGTATGAAACACTTTCTAAGTTGAGTAGTGGCTCTCCCATGCCCATGTATACAATATTGGATATCTTTTCATTCTTTGTTCTCAATTTCCTCCCAAAGTAAAGGATTTGATCGATAATTTGTTGGCTGTCTAGAGACTCATTAAGACCCATTTGACCTGTAGCACAAAATATACAACCAACAGGACAGCCACTCATACAGCTAACACATACAGTATTTCTTCCTTTTACTTTCATTAATACACTTTCTACAAAGTTTCCCTTCTCTGTTTTAAAAAGTACTTTTTCTGTTTTTCTATTTTTTGATATGTTGCTTTCCTGATGAATTAGTTTAGAGAAGGCAATTTCTTTCTTTAATTTTTCCCTTAAATCCTTAGGCCATGTGGTTAGTTCATCCCAAGAGGAAAGGTATTCTTTGTAATACTTCTGATTGAATTGATCAATTCTGTACTTTTCTATACTATATTTCTTTGCAAATTCTTCTATCATAGACTACAATTATACTACTAAATTAATACTTACTGCTCATGGCTGTACAATTTAATTATGTTGCTCCTAAAGGTTGGAAACCAAAGAATGCTGATAGGGACTATTTAATTACCTATTTAGATATTGAATTAGCAGATGGAATTCCAGAAGATAAATTTGAGGATGCTGTAGCTAGTTGTGCTGCAGAAAGCTCTACTGGTACTTGGACAAAGGTATTTTCTGGTAAAAATTCTGGAGTAAAGCTTGCTGATAAATTAAAAGCTATAGCATATGATTTAGATCCTAAAACAAAAACCTTTAAAATAGCGTATAAGAGGGAGATATTTGAAGAAGGAAATATGTCGGGACTTTTAGCTGGGATTGCTGGAAACATAGATAGTATGAAGATGTTAAAAGCATTCAGACTAATAGATGTCCGATTCCCTGAAAGTATTGTAAAGAGTTTCCCTGGACCACAATTTGGTATTGATGGTGTTAGGAAGTTTATGCAGATTGAAAGTGGTCCACTGATGTGTACCGTAGCTAAACCAAAAATTGGAAGGACTGCTAAAGAACAGGCTGCTTTAGCTAAGATTCTCTTTACAGCTGCAAAAGGAGAGTATCAAGGTATTAAGGATGATGAGAATTTAACTAGCTTGTATTTTAATCAGTTTGAGAATAGATGTAGAAGAGTACATAAGGTGAGAAGAGATATTGAAAGGAAGACTGGTAAGAGAAAGATGTTTTTGTGTAATACTACACACTCCGATATGGATATAATGCTGGAAAGAGCAGATATGATTAAGGAGCAGGGTGGTAGGTGGATGATGATGGATGTTGTAACTACTGGTTTTACAGCTGTACAGACCGTAAGAAATCAGAATCCTGGACTAGCAATACATGCACATAGGGCAATGCATGGACTTTTAGATAGGGAATCTGGGCCCGGAGTGTATGATAAGAGAGAGATAATGGACTTCTCTATGTCTATGGTCGTTATCGCAAAAATCATGCGTTTACTAGGCGTAGATTCTCTTCATGGGGGTGCACCTAAGACAAAGATGGAGAATTACAATGAACCGAAATTAATACAAGAAGCATTGCAGTCAGCTGTTACCCCTCAAGGTCCTATGACACTAGGGCAGAATTGGTTTGGGATGAAAGGAGTTTGGCATACTGCTTCAGGTGGTTTACATTCCGGCTCTATTGGTGAGTCTATTAAGAAATTAGGAGAGGATATCATTTTACAGGCTGGAGGAGGAGTATTAGGTCATCCATGGGGAATAGAGGCGGGAGTAGAAGCTATGGTTCAAGCTAGAGATATTGCTATGAAAAGGTTGGATATAGAGGTTTGGATAAAGAATAACCCAGATAGTGCACTTGCTAAAGCTTCATCTCATTGGGGCTTTGGTCCTAAGATTGTATATTAGTAAAAAAGTGTAGTAGAATACTCTTATGTCAAACAAAGGTATAACTTCAAGAAGTGAAAGTTACTCTCAGTGGTATCTTGATATCATTGATAGAGCACAATTAGCTGAGAATTCATCTGTTAGAGGATGTATGGTTATTAAACCTTACGGTTATGCTATATGGGAGAATATTCAAAGAGAGCTTGATTTAAGGATAAAGGAGATGGGAGTTAGTAATGCATATTTCCCGTTATTCATACCAAAATCCTTTCTTTCGAAAGAGGCTAGTCATGTTAAAGGTTTTGCAAAAGAGTGTGCAATAGTCACTCATTACAGATTAAAAGAGACCAAGGATGGAATGGGGGTAGAGGTTGATCCAGAAGCAAAATTAGAAGATGAACTTATCGTACGACCAACCTCAGAAACAATTATGTATGATACATTTTCTAGATGGATTGAGTCATGGAGAGATCTACCATTAAAGATCAATCAGTGGGCTAATATTGTTAGATGGGAGAGGAGAACCAGACTTTTCCTAAGGACAACGGAATTTTTGTGGCAGGAAGGTCACACCGTTCATGAGAGTCATGAAGAGTCTAAAAAACAGGTAATAGAGGCATTAGAAATGTATAAGAGATTTGCAAGAGAGGTTCTCGCATTGGAAATGTATGGGGGCAAGAAATCTGAATCAGAAAAGTTCGCAGGAGCAGTAGATACATATGGAGTAGAGGCTTTGATGCAAGATGGGAAGGCTTTGCAATTTGGAACTTCACATGATTTGGGTCAGAATTTTGCTAAGGTATTTAATATTAAATATATAAACAAGAATGGAGAGCTAGAGTATCCATGGCAGACAAGTTGGGGAGTGAGTACTAGGATGATGGGGGCCATAGTTATGTCTCATAGTGATGATTTAGGGCTTGTCCTTCCTCCTATAATTGCACCTATAAAGGTCGTGATAATTCCAATTTACAAAGAGGGAAATAAAGATAAAGTTATGGAGTTTGTTAAAGATGTAGAAAGCAAACTATCCACAGTAGTTGATAGGGTACATCTAGATGAGAGAGACTTTGTATCTGTTGGTTTTAAATTTAATGAATGGGAGAAGAAGGGTGTGCCAGTTAGAATTGAGATAGGGGAGAGAGACTTAGAAAAGAAAATGGTTACTATAGTAAGAAGAGATACAAACGAAAAGGAAGAGATTAGTGTTAATAGTATAGGAAACGATATTAAAATTATCTTAGATAATATACAATCGGAGCTTCTTAAAAGATCTCAAAAAATACTAGAGGAGGGTACTACGCAAGTATCATCATATAAAGAGTTCAAAGACATTCTAAAGGGGAAGAAAGGTTTTCTTAAAGCATATTGGTGTGGTAGTAAGGAGTGTGAAGATGCTATTAAGTATGAGACAAAGGCTACAAATAGGTGCTTTTCTAAAACAGGCAAAGGTAATTGTATATATTGTGGCAAAGAGAGTGATAAAGAGTGGGTATTTGCGATGTGCTATTAGTGAAACACGAAGAAATTTTCATTTTCCCTAACTTACTACTTTGACAAAAGTATGTGTTCTATATTTTTAAATATTTGAACATCAATTTCTTAATGTGTTTCTAAGTTGGATTTTTTAAGCGTATATATGTTTTGAACTACATGGTGTATGGGTGAGTTGATTTGGGGGTGTTGGGAATTGTATAGAGAAGTTTCACCACCAGTATAGGAATTTGGGAAAGAGTGTTTTATAGTTTTTTTAACCAAGCTCCAGTATAGCTTTTAGGATTTTTAATAATTTCATTTACACTACCTTGAGCAATTATCTCTCCTCCCTTATCTCCACCCTCTGGTCCCAAGTCAATAATCCAGTCCGCAAATTTTATTACTTCCAAATTATGTTCAATCACTATTACAGTGTTACCCTTAGAGACTAATTTTTTAAGTAATGTAAGTAGCTTATCAATATCATAGAAGTGTAATCCTGTAGTAGGTTCATCTAGAAGATATACTGTTTGTCCTGTAGTACGTTTTGAGAGCTCTTTAGCTAATTTTATTCTTTGAGATTCTCCCCCAGAAAGTGTTAGAGAAGACTGTCCGAGTTTAATATATCCAAGACCTACATCTTCTAATACCTTAAGTTTTCTTTTTATATATGGAATATCTTTGAAAAAGGTTAGGGCCTGTTCTACTGTCATATCTAAGATATTTGCAATGTTTTTCCCTTTATAGTCTATACTTAAAGCTTCGTTGTTATACCTTTTTCCGTTACATTCATCACAGGTAATATACATATCGGGAAGAAATTGCATCTCTACTTTTATTTCTCCATCTCCCTTACATTTTTCGCATCTTCCTCCTTTAACATTAAAACTAAATCTACCAGGTTTATATCCTCTTGCTCTTGCCTCTTTTGTTTGAGCAAAGAGATTTCTAATATATGTAAATATTCCTGTATATGTTGCTGGATTAGATCTAGGGGTTTTACCTATCGGTTTTTGATCAATTCCTACTACTTTGTCTACCTTATCTAATCCTTCAATATTGTCATACTCTCCCTCTATTTGTTTTCCATGCATCTTCCTATTCATTAATACAGGATACAAAGTATCGTTAATCAGAGATGATTTACCACTTCCTGAAACCCCTGTAATACAGGTAAAGGTGTTAAGTGGAATATCTAGGGTTACATTTTTTAAATTATTTGTTCTTACACCATTAAGGGATATATATTCTTTGCTTTTGATATCTAAATTAAGGCTTGGTTCTAATTTCTCTCCTACCCTTAGTTTTTTAGTAAGATATTTCGCTGTTAAGGAGTTAGATTTTTTAATATCTTTAATCTCTCCCTGAGCAACTACTTTACCTCCATGTAAACCTGCTTTGGGTCCGATATCGATTATCCAATCAGACCTTTTCATTGTTTCTTCGTCATGTTCTACTACGATTACCGTATTACCAGAATCTCTTAATGATTCGATAGAGAGTAAAAGTTGGTCAAGATCTTTAGGATGAAGACCAACGGAGGGCTCATCTAAGACATACAAAACACCTGTTAAGCCAGTACCAATTTGTGAAGCTAGCCTTATTCTTTGTGATTCTCCTCCCGAGAGTGTAGTAGATTTTCTTGAGAGTGTTATGTAGCTGAGGCCTACACTAACTAGAAATGTTAATCTATTATTTATTTCTTTAATTATGGGTTTTGCAATCTCATTTTTGTTTCCTTTTAGTTGTAAAGAGGTAAAGTATTTTTTGAGTTTTTCTATTGGTAAATTAGTCAGTTCTATTATATTGTAATCTCCGACCTTTACACTTAGAGAATATGGTTTAAGCCTGTTACCATTACATATATCACAGGTTTCTTGTGTCATATATTTTTCAATATCGACTCTTCTGTAATCTGAGTTTGTTTCTTTGTACAATCTTTTTAGTTCATTAGTCACTCCTTCGTACTGTGTATCATATATTCTTTCTTTACCAAACCTATTTGTATATCTTATTCTGTAATTATCTTTTACTCCTTTGCCAAAGAATATTAAATCAAAAATCTCTTTTGGGTATTTTCCTATGGGTGTTTGTAGATCAAAGTTATGCTCTTTAGCAACACTTTCTAATATTCTTGTTGTCCAAGAATCCTTTGTAGTTCTATTTCCCCAAGGAAATATTCCTCCCTCTTTAATAGTTAGACTTGGGTTGTATATTTTGTATACATCTATTTCATTTATATTTCCAAGTCCAGAGCATTTAGGGCATGCACCCTCTGGAGTATTGAAAGAAAAGGAGGCTGGAGTTAGGTTAGGATATGATATTTGACATTTAAAACAGGTATTTTTCTCTGAAAAGAAATACTCTTTTTTGTCAATCAGTATCTTTATCTCTCCATCTGAAAGGGAAGAGGCTAATTCCAAAGAGTCTATTAGCCTTTTATTAAAGGGGTTTTTATCTTCCATCATTTTGTATGTTAATCTGTCTACTACTAAATCTATTGTATGTTTAACATTAGAGTCTATTTTTAAATCCTCTATATCATCTAAATGGTAGGTATTTCCATCTATGAATACTCTAGAAAATCCTTTTGAACGTAGTTTATCTAGTAGCGCTGTGTATTCTCCCTTCCTATTTTTGATTAAAGGGGAAAGTATTTGGAAGTTTTCTTTTTTCTCTCTGATTAATTTTGTAATCTGAACAGAGATTTGTTGAATACTTTGTGATTTAATCTTTTCTCTGCACTTCGGACAGTAGGCCTGACCAACGTGTCCGAAAAGAAGCCTTAGATATCCATATATTTCTGTTATTGTACCAACTGTAGAGCGAGGATTTGTACCTGTAGTCTTTTGATCTATCGATATTGCTGGAGAAAGACCAGATATTAGATCTACCTCTGGTTTGTGCATTAAGCCTAAAAACTGCCTAGCATACGAGGAGAGTGATTCTACATATCTTCTTTGTCCTTCCGCATATAGGGTATCGAATGCTAACGAAGATTTTCCACTTCCTGATACTCCTGTTATTACTACTAGCTTGTTTTTGGGTATATTTAGAGATATATTTTTAAGATTGTGTTCTTTGGCACCTTTTACTGTTATATATTTGCTTTCCATGTCAATGGGCATTATACCACGAAACATATTTGTTTAGTCCGTTTTCTGGTTAAAGATGGTATAATTTGGAGGTTGCACCCGTAGCTCAATTGGATAGAGCAACGCACTCCTAACGCGTAGGTTACTGGTTCGATTCCGGTCGGGTGCACTTACATCTATTTCATAATATACTTATTATATGGAAAATAAAATTACAATTGATCAACTTAAACCACCTGACAGGAAGGATGGATATCCTACACAAACACCTAAGTGGCTAAGGAGAGTTTTAGAATTTATACCAGGTAGTATGATTTGGTTTTTTGTTCTTTCTCCCTTGATTTTTGCACTACTTGGATGGGAAGATGTTTTTGTCTTCTACATATCATATTTAATAATTTACTGGGTATACAGAGGCATTAAGTTTGTAGTAGGGGTAGCTCTTGGTGTAAAGAGGATGCACAGGGATATGGATACTGATTTTCTTTCAAAGATTAAAGAGGTTGATAGTGAGAGGTTTGAGGAGCTAGAGTATATATATCTGTGTCCTGTTTACAAAGAGGGCTTAGATGTTTTAGAACCATCAATTGAGGCCTGGAGGAAGAGTGATGTTGGAGCAAAGAAAATACATGTAGTTGTTGCAATGGAAGAGAGAACTGCAAATGAGATTCAGATTCCAAATTTTAAGGAATTAAAAGAGAAGTATGGTGAAGTATTTGCTAGTATGCAGTACTTTGTACACCCAGCGGGTATAGAGGGGGAGGCTGCTGGGGTAAAGGGGGCAAACATTAATTGGGCAACAAGAGAGTTTGTAAAAGATTTAGAAAGGAAGGGAAAAGATATTCATAACTATTTACTAGTAACTTGTGATTGTGATTTAAGACCACATCCCAAATATCTATCGGCTATTACTTACAAATATCTTACAGTAGAAGATCCAGATCATAGATATTTTACAAGTGCTATATATACACTAAACAACAACATATGGAGAGTTCCTGTATTAATCAGAGTTCAATCTACTATGTTAACATTAGTTACAATACACAACTGGACTACCGAAAAGTATGAGACTATTCCTTTTTCAAGAAGTGTATTTAGTTCAAAGGCAACCTTTTCATCCTATGTAGTAAATCTTAGGATATTGAAAGAGGTTCATTTCTGGGATCCCGAATTGGGTATAGATGATACAACTTTCTTTTGGAATGCTGTTGTCAGGTACAAGGGTAATTTTAGAGGGGAGGAGGTATATCTCCCAAGTACCAGTGATGCTGTCGAAAATGAGACTATGATTAAGTCTTACAAGTCTTTTTACAAGCAGCAACATAGGTGGGGGTGGGGGATTATTATATTTCCAACAACACTAGCGGCTTTAATATATGCTAAGGATATTCCTTGGAATTGGAAATTTCATATGGTATTTTCAATGGTAAAAAACTACATACTCTTTTTTACTGTAGTGTATCTGATGACTGTAGGGTTAGATCTGTTAGGGGTTTTCAGTAATAGATATGCTTATAGTTCTGCATCCTATAATCTACCAACTGCTATGAGTTTCTTATTAGGGTTGTTAATAGTTTGTAATGGATTCCTAATATATTATAGGAGGAAACTTATTCCTACTCCTAAAGATTGGCCATGGTGGAGACATATACTAGATTTTGGAGAAATAGCTTTAATAGCTGTACAAATGTTAAGTTTTGGATTTATTCCATATCTGCAAGCACACACAGAGATGATGTTGGGCAAAGGTTTTAAGAAGAATTTCTATGCTACGGAGAAAGTAAAAATAAAGAAGTAGCTAGTGAATAGAGTATAAGTAGATAGAGATATCAGAAAGCTCCTCGTTAATATTTCCTGTTAGAGATATGGTTATCAACTCATTACTTGAGTTAGTTACATCAAAGTAAAGGAGGGAATTAGTTTCGTCCAGTATTCTTGCCTCGTTATCTCCATCTTTGTCAGATATATATACTGCAGTTTCTTTAGAATATATTACATAGGAAAAATTTGAAAGCCATGATATGTTAGATACTTTCTTTCCTAAGTTATCTATCTTTTTAGCTCCAATAGTAGTTGTATGATCTCCATCCTCTTTAAAGAAAGTAAAGACCCAGTATCCACTTGTGTCTTTAAATATTAGTTTATTGTTATCAGGCGAGATCTCTACTAGTTGCGAAGGGTATGAAGAGATTAGGTGATACTTTTTTGTATCAAGATTATACCAGTATGAGGATGTTTCTGTTTGTATATATATACCCTTTGCATTTTGATTAACATCAAAGGACTCAATTGCACCAACGCTTTTGGTACTCTCTGGAGAATTTGTGAATGGAGCATATTTTCCTGAGCCTGTATCATCTCTATATCTCTTTATATATTCTGTATCTGTTTGAAAGTAGAGGTCTTGAACTAAGGTTTTAGGGGATGAGCCATCCATAAGCTCTACGGTTAGGAGGTAGGAATGGATATTTTCAGAGATGTTTTGGGTATTTGTTTCGACTTTATAAAAAACCCCCTGCTCATCAGTATTCCAAAGATACTGGCTCTCAGGTGATTTTTTAAGTAAAAGATACCTTGTTTGTTTAGTTATATCGAAGGATACTAAATCACTATCAGATTCAAACATCAAATATTTGTTGTCTTTAGACCAAGTCATTTCGTATGAAGAAAAGGCTGAGATATTGAGGATACTTAATTGGTCAAGTGTTAGTATCTTTGAGGAGTCAAGTAAGTAGCTATTTGTACTATCGGGGGTGGTTATCGTTAGTACCCCAAGTGTTCCACTAGGTGAAAGGGAGAGTAGTACTTCTGGTTGCTCTAAGCTTTCAAATGTAAGAACTACTCTTGGGTTACTGTTTAAGTCCCAAAAGGTTGTGTTTAGATCAAACCTGTAAAGGGAGTAGAGATATTTCTGTCCGATAGCATCGTACTCATTGATTAAGAAATATGTATGGTCCTTATATTTACTTGTCCAGCTATTAATATAATTTTTACCCTCTAATGAAAAGATTTCTTGTCCTTGTATATCCTCTTTTATTAACCATGGATATACTGGGGTAGATTTCTCATCCTTTATTTCAACACTCTTTTTCCACTCTAAATATCCACTTCTGTATACAGAGATATTGTATACGCCTATTGGTAGGCTAACACTTTTAGGTGTTCTGCCTTTTTCAGCTCCATCGACGTATACCGTAGCTAAGAAAGGCTCTGATTCTACTGTTACTACTCCCGTTTTTATAAAGAATTGATTAATATCTCCCACTCTCCAGCCATTTGCATAGAAGTATATTGCAACAGCACCTATATATACAAAAAGGGAAGCTAGAAGAGAAATTAAAGAGAAACTTTTTCTATTAAAATCTGTCTTGCTCATTGTTCTCTAGTATATCACACATTATCCCATTTTTATTGGTATAATTAGTGATGTTAGGAAAGAAATTAGGTGTTGATTTAGGCACCGCAAATTCAATTGTTTTTGTACAGGGAGAGGGTATCTCTTTTGTTGAACCTACTGTTGTTGCAATAGATGTAAATACATTTAAAGTTATTGCTGTTGGTACCCAGGCTAAAAAGATGATAGGGAAGACTCCAGAGAACATTATTGCTAAAAGGCCCCTAAAGGATGGTGTTATTGCTGATTCGAGGGTTACAGAGGCTTTACTTAAGTATTTTTTTAACAAAGCCCTTGGTAAGTCTAGGGTATTTAAGCCTGATGTGGTAATAAGTGTACCTGCAGGAATTACTACTGTAGAACAAAGAGCCGTTATAAAAGCAGCAAATAATGCAGGTGCAAGACAGATTACTATGTTACCTGAGCCATTGCTTGCTGCATTAGGTGCAGGCTTACCTATAGAGACATCTTCAGGGAATATGATAGTTAATCTAGGAGGAGGTACAGCAGAAGTAGCAGTACTATCTTTGGATGGTATTGTAGAGTACGAGTCATTAAGAGTAGCAGGAGATGCAATTAATGATGCAATTATCAACTTTATGAAAAAGAAGAAGGGGGTATTAATAGGGGAACAGACAGCTGAAAATATTAAGATTAGGATAGGTTCTGCAATAGATATTAGAAATCCTAAGAGTATGGAAGTAAGGGGTAGAGATTTTGGTGCAGGATTACCTAAAGCCATTACCATAAATTCAAATGATGTAGCAACTGCGGTAAAAAGATCTCTACTTAGTATAATTGGGAGTATAAAGAGTGTATTAGAGAGGACTCCTCCTGAACTTTCTGCCGATATAATGGATAGGGGTATTACTATGAGTGGTGGTACATCTAAATTGAGGAATTTAGATAAGCTTTTTGCAAAGGCTATTGGTGTACCAGCATATGTTGCAGATGAACCGATGTATTGTGTTGCGAATGGAACTGGTATAGCATTAGAATTAATGGCAACAGGTGAAAGAGTTTTTGTGTTTAATAAGTAAATTAAACAGTTTAGAGATATGTTTTCAAAATCAGGAAAAGCACAGATGAGATTAGAGGATGTTACTAAGTATCTTTCTAAACTTAGAATACCTACAGGCTTAGTTTTTACACCAACGAATTTAGAGCAGGAGAAAGAGAAATTCTTTAATTCTGATATATATGAACCTCAGTTTGAGTATAGAAGAACTAAAAACAGTAATGCTCAGATATTAAAAGAGCTTTCCTCTTTAAAAACTATCTCTGATGTTGATCCTCGTATTTCAAATTTTTACGTTGAATTAATAGCTTCTAAAGAGGAGTCTCATAGGCTAATGAATGCAGTAGGTAATAATGAGCTTGTTAGTGAGATTTCATATCATAGGTATGGAAAAACATCTCCTTTACTTTTTAGAAATGCTTCTAGAGTTTTAAGAAACAGGGTTAGTGGATACAATATTGTTAAATATCCCTCTAGACAAGCGAACCAGATGCTTGGATATGAAGAGATAGAGAGGGTTTTCAATACAGTTTTTGATGGTTTTGGTATACAAGGGTGGAAGGTTAAACCTTCTAAAGGTATAGCCAAAAATGGAGCTAAGGTAGGTGTTAAGAGTAGATGGGTATTACTGGATCCTAACATTAAACGTTCAAAATTTAGATTAAAGAAAACTTTAGTCCATGAAGTAGGTACTCATGTGCTTAGAGCTGTTAATGGAGAGCAGACAGGTTTTGAGGCTCTATCAAGAGCTAACTTACCAAGCTATCTTGATATTGAGGAAGGATTGGCAACTTGGAACGAAGAGAATATGAATTTACTAACAAAGAAGTGGTTAAAGAGTAAAGCTGCAATGGTATGGGCTATATATATTGGTGAGAGAATGACTTTCAGGCAACTGTATAATAGTTTGTTGGGTGTTATTCCAAAAAAGTCAGCTTTTAATACAGCTTACAGAGTAAAAAGAGGACTAGAGGATACTAGTTATCCAGGTATATACACTAGAGATGTTGTGTATTTCAGAGGGTATAGGAGAGTAAAAAAGAAACTTGAGAAAGATAAATCAATGTATGAGAAGCTTTATGCAGGGAAAATAGATTTTAAGCAGTGTAGATGGGTAGATGAAGGATTATTACCTAAAGCAAAGATAGTACCAACTCAAGAGAAATGGAATGAGATATTTAAAAAGGCCGGTATTTAATTAGGAAAGGATTCAACTATTAACTTTGCTATGTTTACTGTCCCTTCTTTTATTTTCGTTTCATAAGCCTTAAATCCTGGGTTCATACTTATTTCCTGTAGTAATGGTTTGTTTTCTATTTCCATAATATCTACCGCAAGAAAATCGGCTTTGAGTTTTTGTGCAACATTTAACGCAAGTTCCTGGATTTTTGTTCCTGGTTTGTTGTAAGCAGAGTATTTTCCTTTCTTCACTGTCATGAAACCTTCCTTAGCTTCTCTCTTCCAACCACCTACAATATTACCCATACTAACAAATATTCTGTAGTCTATTTTACTACTTGAAAATTCCTGTATGAACATCCTAGAGTAATTTAACTCTTTAAGATGTTCTTGTCTGTACCCATCTGCATTGTTAATTTTGAATACATTCTTTTTAATTTTCTTTTCCCCATTAATCAATTCTATTCGATTTGCACCTGAGTACTCTTTCATAATTAAAGGGTAGGCATTGAGTACATCTCTGTGTGCAAGGTAGTTACCATCTGTTCTAAAGTAAGTGTTAAAGTAGGGGATACTGTTTTGAGAGCAGAAGAGTGCAAGTGCAATTTTGTTGTAGTAGGGGAGTTTTTTAATGGTTTTTTCATTTTGAACAAGGATCTTCTTTTCAGGATTGAGCACATTATATTGGTCAATGTAATCCACAATGTATTTTTTGAATTGATACTGTAACTCACTGTGTAAATCATGACCTCTGAATATGATGTGAGTGTATTTTGTTATATCTTGACCTTTTGCTTTTATCAATGTTTCACCATTGATGAATTCAAATTCTAGTTCGTTTAGGTAGGTAAGAGAGTGGGGTATATTTTTTTTGTCCAATTCTTCAATTATCCTCTTTGAGGCATATGCAATTTTCTCACCAATTATTGGTTGTAGTTTGTCGATTATTAGGTAGTTCATATTTTTTATATTGTCTTTATTTTATCTATTAATCCTTTTCTCTTGTATCTTTTTACTACTTTCATTTGCTCTTTTTCTTTAGAGAGTTCCTTTGTTATATAAAGGGTATCAATGTAATCAAAACCTAGGCCATACTCTTTCACTTCATTCCAATCTCTAAAATGTAGCAAAATTACATCTAAGGAGGCATTGCATTTGATAGCTTCTACATGTTGCCATCTATGAGCTTGGGAGTCCATCTCCATTCCATTAATGTAGTATTTTTCCCCCACTATCTCTCCCACATTCTGTTGCTGTTTAATATCTTTCTTTTTTCTTAAAAGGGTAGGAAGATCATCTTTAGTTTGACCAACTAGTACAAATCTTTTACATTTGTTTTGTGCAAGTAGTTCATCTATGTAGGTATCTGCTACAGAGGCTCTCTGTGTGCCCAAAACAGGGTAGAGGTTTAGATAGGTCTCAGGCATTGTGTTTATCTCAAGAATAGCTCCATTATCCTTTGTTAAGGGTTTGGAGATGTCTTTACACATAACATCTACACCGAGGGTAAAGGCATGTACAGAGTGTGCAATGCTTTCAACAATGATTTGAATTTCTTTGCTTACTTCTTCAGTAAAGTCTTGGGTAATACCCCCTTGACTCATACTAGCAACCTTACGTACTTGTATCTTTTCATCTTTTTGGGGAACATAGTCTAGTGAGAGATTTTGTTCTTTAAGGTAGTTTAAGAGAGGCTTATCAATGTTTATAGGTTTTAATATATGTGCAGGATTTGAGAGGTCTCTTCTTGGGTCTTTGTTTTCTTCATTAATTAATTGGTCAATATTCTTTTTACCATTACCGACAATAAAAGCCGGAATTCTCTTAGTTGTTACCTGTAGTTTCCCATTTATAACTAAAAGCCTGTAATCTTCACCTTGCACCTGCTCTTGTATCATGATTTTTTTCTGCCAAGAGTTTCTATTTTTATCATTTACTTTTTCTTTTGCATAGTCGAAAGCTTTTTTGGCTTTTTCTATAGTATCAATTCCAACACTTACTCCTTTTCCTGCAGTTAAGCCTGTTGGTTTAATAACGACGGGTTTTTCGAACTCATCCCACATCCCTTCGATAGATTTTTTTGTTGGTAACACCCCCCATTTTGGTAAAGGTAATTGCATTCTTTCGATGAAGATATTGGTTGCCCATTTGTCTCTTTGAAACTTCTGAGCCATATGTGTATCTTTAGTTGATGAAGCAGAGCCTGTAATATGTGAACCTCTTCCACAACCTAAAGTAAGATATCTGTTGAATGAATTGTCAAAGCCTTGATCACGATCTTCTAATCTGGGATACTCCAAAATGCTTGTTGTTATTTCAATATTTTTATTCATACAGGAATGCAAAAGAGATATAGTAGACATCGATTTAATCCTCTTATTGATTAGAGTATTAATTATGAAAGAGGAAGCGTCTTTAAAGTTAGTAGAACTTTTTGATAGATTATTTAGAGTTTCTCCAGATTCTCTCCAAAGAAATGGTAATTTAGACCTTATAGTAAGTAGGGTGGGGGATATTTCATAGGAGTGAATAAAGATAGGGTGAAATGATGCTACTTTATCTAGAATCTTTGACACATCTCCAATATTTGGACCTTCCAGATCTATTTTTACTGTTGTGAATTCTGATTCTAGATTTAATCCTTGTACTGTTTTTATCATTATATTTATTATACTATTTTAGATATGTAATCCATAATTGGTATTGCTACCTTAACAACTTCTCCCTGCTGTACTTTATAGTGTAAGCGCAATCCAGGATTATAGTTTATTTCATTTATTACACATTTGGTAGGCTTTGTTATATCAGGTGTAATTATATCTACACCTCCAAATTTAGCACCTATTACACGAACAGATTCAATAGCTAAATCCTTATAGTATTGATGGGTTTCTTTAGAACACTCCTGTGTAGTCCCTCCTGTAGAGAGATTACAGTTATATCTTAGCCTTATCTCCTCTCTATCTTTAGGTATATATTTCATACTTATTCCTAGGTTATCTAGTCTCTGTTTTACTTCATTATCTATAGTTATTGGCTTGAGTAAATCTTTTTTTCTTCCTTTGTTCTTTTTTTCTATTAATTTTTTAATACTATCTTTACCATTTCCTGTAACAAAAGCAGACTTTCTTCTAACTATACCAATAACTTGGTTATCCAATACTAAGAGTCGATAGTTATCACCTTGTATGAATTGTTCACCAATTACTTTGGTAGAACCTGTTCCCTTTGAGTGTTTTTTAGCATATGAATACGCTCTTAAAACATCTTTTCTATCTTTAGGAAGTAGTGTAACCCCTATACCACCAAGCTGTTGAGAGGGTTTTATGACGATATCCTTATAGTTATTAAAAAACCTAACAGCATCCTCTTTGCTCTTAAGAGGCAATTGTTTAGGAACTGGCATATCAAATTTAGAAAGGACCCTGTTTGTTAGATTCTTCCTTTTAGCAATTGTAGTACTTGGAGTATTTGTTAATGGTGTAGCAGTATTTATTATATACCAATGTTTTTTCTCCTTTCTAAATATTGCTAATAGTCCCTTTACTAAAACTTCATACTCAATATTTAAACTGTCAGCAGCTTCTAAATAGTAGGCTAGATGTACATTTCCTGCTTCCTGAAGATATTGTTTATATGTTTTACTCATGAATATGATTTTAAAGTTAAAAGGTATTACTTGTATCAATTAAATATCCAGACAGGTCTACTCTTCCCAGTGTTATGGGATATATACTATCTGCAGAGTTAGATGATACAAATTCAGAAACTTTGTACTCCTTTGCCATCTTAAAAGGAACATCAAAAACAGGCCTTATCCTTATTTCTCCATCTTCAATAATTTTTGCTAATCTCTTTATATCAGTATCTTTACATACTTTTTGTTCATGTTTATCTATATACTCTTGAGCTTGCTTAAAACTATTGAAATTCTCAGGGATATTTGTCTTATTAAAATCTTTATGTGCTTGCATATATCCTATCCTATTTGCTAGTTTGGGATCTATTCTAGATGTTAATATTCCTGTATCCATAAAGGCTCTTACTAACTCTTTTGTATTCTTTCTTCTACTACTAGATTTAGATATCTCTGTTTTTTTGTCATAAATATATATTTTTTCAGTAATATTAAGAACTTTCCTTCCACTTATTGCCTCAATGCTTTCTTCAATTTCTCCCCCAAAAAGATTTTTAGAAACTCTAATACCGTGTTTAATACTTTTAATTTTTACATCCTTTATCTTTTCTAATCTCCATCTTAGACCAGCTTGATTGGCAACCTGTATTCCAAGACCAGGTCTTGCATTCATTTCGAATACAACGGGGCCTTTCTCTGCATCTAAAGCTATATCTACCCCTATATATCCTAAGCCACTAACTTCTTGACATTTCAATGCTATCTCCAAGAGTTCATTCCAAAAAGGTATTTGTATACCACTTAGAGGTTTGTTTTCTTTAAGATCTATTGTAGAATCAGTCATTTCATAGGTGTCACTTAGAAATGGACTCTTTTTCATATGCATGGAGTATGTAGTTATTCCTGTCCCTATATCTATACCAGTACATATTGCACCCGAATGGAGGTTAGCTGTTCCATCAGATTTTTTTGTTGGTAATCTGAGCATTGCCATTACAGGTACTTGGTTAAAGCATATTATTCTAATATCAGGTACACCTCTATAGGAGTACTGCTTAAGTAGAGTGTCTGTTTTAATTCTCTCTTCTATTATGGCGATATCACTTTTAGAGCCCATTGAAAATCTCCCCTCTAAGATATTTTCTATATGGAGAATTATGTCTCTTCGATTCATTGATGTTCCATTAGGTCTAATCCATTCATATTTACCTTTCTTCTTGCCATAGAATACAATGATTCCATTACCTCCAGTGCCCTTGTTTGGTTTAATAACGAAGCTTTTAGGTAATGAGTCCCAATCTAAGAATTCAAGCTGTTTTTTACTTCTAATCAATTTGTAAACTTCGGGGGTTTTGATTAACTCTTTTTTGAGAACTCGCTTTGTTTGAATCTTGTTATCAGCAATTGCTTTTGAGGATGGAGAATTATACGGTCTTACATACTCCTGATTTCTTCTGTTAAGACCGAGTATTTCTCTTTTAAGTTTTTGAACACTATTTATCATCTTCTTTTGCTGTAAATCTAAATCTGAAGTAGTCTTTAATTCTTAGTCCTTTATACATACCAAGAAGTATATTTGCTATTGCTAATATGGGTATTATCCAAAGGTTATTTAAAACAAAATCAGAAAAGATTTCTCTAGTTATTACAAACCAGCCCATAATGGCAACAAATATAGTTCCTAGGAGTGTGGTAAGGGATGTTTTGAGAGATTTTTTAATATATTGCTTTATAAAAAAATCTGATAGTGCTGCTATAGAAATGAATGCTAATGGGGGTATATTTGACATATTTTCTAATCCAAGCTTAAAGGTATCAATAAATATGAAAAAGAATATTAAAACAATTGCTAAGATTGTATAGTTTGTAGCTATACGAGTAATGTAGTGCATTCTTATTTTTCTTAGTATTGAGTAAGAGAGTAGGGAGCTAAGAATTACTACTATTGTTACAGCTAGTCCATATCTTAGTCCAGTATATGAATATGCTATTGCTAGTATGATTGGTGAGTATATTCCATATGTTTTACTCCCAATTATATATCTAGTTATACTTACAATCGTAGAAACAATGCACATGGCAATTAGAATTTCTAAAACGGTTTGGGATACCCCATGCGCAATTATCCATTGGGTTAACTTTGTTGTTTCAAACATATGTGAAGAATCAAAACTTAGTATATTTACACTCTAATTATACTTTGTTTATTGATATTTTGTCGATAGAAACAAAAAGAGCCCAAAAGGGCTCTCTTTTGTATAGTAGGTGTTTAAACTTTTATGCTAATTCAACAGAAGCACCAGCCTCTTCGAATTTACCTTTCATTTCCTCGGCTTCCTCTTTCTTGACGCCTTCTTTTACTGTCTGAGGAGCTGATTCTACTAAATCTTTAGCTTCTTTAAGACCTAACTCTGTAATCTCTCTTACTACTTTGATTACACCAATCTTGTTGGAGCCAGCATCTTTAAGAACGATATCAAAGACACTCTTCTCCTCTTTCTCTTCTTCTGCTGCTGCAGGTGCTGCTGCCATTGCTACTGGAGCTGCTGCACTTACTCCGAACTTGTCTTCCATTACTTTAACTAGGTCAGCTAGTTCTAAAACGGTCATTTTTTCAACCATTTCAACAACTTTCTTTCCATCTGCTGATAGCTTAGGAAGTTCTTTTTTACTTTCTTCTGCCATTGTGTGTAGATAAATAATTTAAATTAATATATATTAAGATTTCTTTTCAGAAATACCCTTTAATACCATAGTAAAGCCTCTTACATTTCCAGTAAGTGCGTTCATAAAGCCAGTGAGAGGTGTGTTCATAGTTCCAACCAACTGAGAGAGTAGTTCTTCTCTTGAAGGGATATCTGCTAGTTGCATTACTCTTTCTGCTGTTAAGAATTCTCCTTCAAATACTCCACCTTTTGCTTGAAGTAATTCTGTTTCTTTTTGTACTTTTTTAACTAATTTGGCTGGTTGAGTAGGGTCTTGCTTAAATGTAATTATAGCTGTAGGACCATCAAAATCTTGTATTTCTAATGGTTCCTTACTATCTTGTAGTGCTACTTTAAAGATACTGTTTTTTAAGACAGAGAAGTTAGCTCCTGCATCTTTTAATTCTATTTTTAAATCTGTTACTGTAGCTGTATCTATTTTATCTGAGTTAACCAAAAGGTATCCAGATCTTGTTTCAATCAGCTCTTTATACTTCTTAAGTAACTCTTCCTTTTGAGAGCGAGTCTTAGACATATTAATATTTGTTTAATTAATTTTGAATTACTATTTACCTCGCATGGATTTATTTTTATACCATGTTTCTTAGGATAAATACGATATGGATTATATATGTATTCATATATATGGTCAAGGGTGTTACAGAAGGAAACTAGGCTCACAAAAAAATATGTTAATATGTGTAGCGATAAATCGCTATGCTAGTTTCCTTCCTTTGTTGTACACTTACTATTTAAAAGAATTTGCTGAAATCTTCAGTAGGTTGAGGTTTTTTTGTTTTCTGCTTGGGTACTACAACTCTTATGACAACGGGATTTCCCTTGTCAAAATTCCGAACATGAAAAATATGTCCACACTTTGTATGGATTCTTGTGTTCGGATCCCTCTCCTGTATTTCAGATATACGGAAAGTTCGACCATTGTACTTGAGAGTGTCACCCTTGAGAATTAATTTCTTTGCCACAGTAAGGCTCCTTTTAAAGAACTAGTTGAGTTAGTTAACAACAGGCCATATTATAACCCCATAGTTAGCAAATATCAATAACTATAATAAAAAGACCTCCATAAAGGAGGTCTATATAACCAATAAAAATCTTACCTATTCAGGTTTCATGTAATCTACTTTAAAACTAGGTCCCATAGTAGGGGCGATATGCATTCTTTTTACTGATTGAGAATACTGTTTACCTACAACCTCTTCTACAGCAGAAACAGCAACGTGAACATTCTCAATTAGCTTCTCATCTTCCATATCTAACTTTCCTGCTTTAACATGTATAACTCCAGAACTATCACAAGCAAATGCCTGCTTTCCTTTCTTAAACTCTTTTACAGCAGATGCTACATCATCCGTAACAGTATCATTTTTAGGATTAGGCATTAAACCCTTAGGACCTAACTCTTTACCCAAGATAGCTATCTTAGACATTACAGAAGGGCTAGCTATTGCAATATCAAATGAGATATCTCCCTTTTGGACACTCTTAATCAAATCATCTAATCCAACATAATCAGCACCAGCATCCTTAGCCTCTTTCTCTTTATCTGGTGTAGTAAATACAACAATAGTGGTATCTTTAGTATCTATGGAGTGGGGGAGAGACAATGCTCCTTTTATTGATTTAGGATCTTTTTCTTTAGGTATTACTATATCGAAATGTAATTCTAAACTACCTACAAAAGAGCTATACGATCTCTTCTTAGCTTCTTGTATAGCCTCTTCTATAGTATATACCTTTGTTCTGTCTAAACCCTCTATTGCTTTTTTATATTTTTTTCCTCTTTTCATTCTATTTATTATTAAACATTATATTTCAGTCTCTATACCCATCTGCTTTGCTGTCCCAGCAATAATCTTTGCTGCTTGTTCTGGATCAGATGTATTTAGGTCTGGCATCTTTATCTCAACTATTTTTTTTATTTGCTCATTACTAAGCTTTCCTACCTTATCTAAGTTAGGTCTTGCTGAACCTTTCTTAATTTTTAACTCTCGTCTAATTAATTCTGATGTAGGAGGAGTCTTGGTTATGAAATCAAAAGACCTGTCATCATATATTGTTATTATTACAGGTGTTAATATCCCGTTATCTTCTCTTGTTTTCTCATTAAATTGAGCACAAAAATCTTGAGTAGATATACCGTAAGGTGCTAATGTAGGACCAATTGGAGGAGCAGGTGTTGCTCGTCCTGCCGGTATAGTGATTTTAATTACTGCTTTTACTGGTTTTGCCATGGTTATATATCAAATATTTTAAAGTTTACTTACCTGAGAAAAATGTAATTCTACAGGAGCTTCTCTTCCAAGGAAAGAAATGAGGACTTTGATCTTTCCTTTGGAGTTATCAATTTCTTGTACACTACCAATGAAATCTGCGAAAGCACCATCTGTAATCTTTACAGCCTCTCCAATACTAAAGGAACTTTGGTATGAAGGCTGTTCTACTTCCATAAATTTCATTATTGCTGTAACTTCACTTTCAGGTAATGGCCTTGGATATTTATCTGTCTTAACAAAACCTCTTACACCCTCTGTATTCTTAACTAAATCCCATGTATGAGCATCTAATTCCATCTTTATGAGCACATATCCTGGGAACAATTTGTCAGCCATAATGTCCTGTTTACCTTTTTTAATAACAATCTTTTTCTGGGTAGGAATAAATATCTCAAGGATCTTGTCTTCTAAGCCTGTAGCTTCAACCCTTTGCCTTAGTTCCCTTTTAATACTGTTTTCATAGCCAGTTCTAATATTAAGAACATACCATTTAGCATTGGGATTTTTAATTTTCTTAGGTTTTTTCTCTTTAATTTTCTTTTTAGTTTCTTTTTTTGCCATCTTTGTTAATATTTAAAGTTAGAGCTTAAGAAATTCAGCTAATCCAAATTGGAAAACTATATCTGCTCCAAGTATTATAAGTGCGATTATAGCACAGAAAATAACAGTGTAGAGTGTTAATTTAAGAAGTTCTACTAATGTTAACTTCTTTGCTTTTTTAAATTCAGTTATTATTTTTTTTATTATATCCATATTTTTAAACAGGCCCACTCCGATTCGAACGGAGGACTACGGTTTTGGAGACCGCTGTTTTACCAGTTGAAACTATGGGCCCCTAACTGTTAAACAGCACTATTTTACTTTTGTCTCCTTATGTAAAGTATGCTTTTGACAAGTACTACAGTACTTTGTTTTTTCTAAATTTTCTTTAAAAGTTTTGCTTTTGTATGTAGTGTAATTTTTATTTCTACACACTTCACATTTTAAAGCAACTAGATCTCTTGTACTTTTAGACATTTTTTCGGGACTTCAAATTAAGATTAAGATATCATGGGAAATACAAGGTATTATATTCAAATATTAGGCATTGGTCAAATATCTTTAAGACTTAATGTAAAGAGAAAACTTGCAATATGAGTGGAGCTGGATCTGAGAGTCGAACTCAGGACCTCATTCTTACCATGAATGCGCTCTAACCAACTGAGCTAATCCAGCATGTAGTTGAGATTATACTATATCAATGGGAAGTGTAAAGCTTATTTACCTTTTATTAGCCAAAAGTTGTTTTTGGAGGAGTTTACGTATATCTCTAACCTTTGAGACACTTAATTCAATAATGGAGATAGCATCCACAAATATATTACCATCATAGTCATCCTGTTTTTGAAGTCTATCAACATGAGTATCAAAATCCTCTTTAACCATATTGTATATCTCTTCCTCTTTCATTTTTATATTGGCTAGGTTCTTTCCATTTGTATTTAATATATTTCTTTCAATATCTCTAAAGAGGTCGATTAATCTATTATGTATATCAGTTAATCTCTCGATATCTACTTCTCTGTAGGGGATTCCTAATTCATGCATTCTATTAAATACTTTAGAGAAATCTAAACCCAAATCACCAATCTGTTCAATTGTATTGGATACCTTGATTAGAGTAACAGTACTGTATGCGTTTTTAGGACCTAATCTTAGTTTTGATAGATAAAGGATAGCTTGTGTAATTTCATCATCTAGGTAGTCATTAAGGGTTTCTAATTTATGTATATTCATCTTGTTAAGATCACTTGGGTTATAGAAGGTAGAGATTGCCAGTTGGTATATCTTTATAGTGTTTTCAATGGAGTAGGTAATCTCTTTTTTAATATCCTTTATCCTTTCTTTTGCTTTTATTTTCCCTTTTCCATTTTTCTTNAGATACTTTGTTCTAAAGAGAATCTCTTCTTCATTTCCTTTCACTATTTTAACAATGAACTTTTCGAAAGGTTTAAGNAGAGTTAGAAAGATTACGGTGTTTAAGACATTAAAAANGAAGTGAGCTAGAGCTGTTTGTCCCGCTATATCATAGGAAAATATTTTTACCACATACGTAAAGGGAGCTAGAAAGAGCATAAAGAGTAATGAACCAAAGAGATTGAAAAAGAAGTTAGCAAAGCCTACTCTTTTAGCGTGTAAATTAAGATTTAGGGATGTAGCTAGAGTTGTTATACTAGAGCCTAAATTAGCTCCTAAAATCATTGGAATGGATACTCCAATTGGTATTAGATTAGCTTTCGCAAGAATGACTATTATTCCCGATGTTATTGAACTTGAGTGGATTACGCTCGTGACTAAAGCACTTATTACATATGCAATGATTGGATTGGATAGTTGAGAGAAGAATTCAATTAGGTATGGATTTGTTTTAATGGGTTCGATTGCAGATGAGAGTAAGGATAGCGAAAAAAGTATGAAGCCTAAGAAGAATATTGGTTTACTCAATAGTTTGGCTTTTCTTCCAGATACTCCAAGAACAAATCCTAGTATAATGAGTATAGAGGCGAGTAGGGTAGAATCAATTAGGGCTAATTGGGATGTAACGGTTGTTCCTACGTTACTTCCAAATATTATACCTAGACTATTTCTAAAAGACATTATTCCAGTATTAACCAATATTACAGTTACCATTGTCACTGCTGAGCTAGATTGTATTACTGCACTGGATACTGCTCCAAAGAGTGTACCTAGATAGGTATTTTTCACTATTTTAGCAATTCTTGTTCTAAACTTGTCTACTGCTAACTCCTGTAACTCTTTACTAAGGTTATCTATTGCATACAGAAAGAGCACGAGAGCAGAGATTAGACCTAAAGCTATTCTTAATCCATCGGAGTTAAAAATTTCCATATCCTAATTTACCATATTTGGGGAGATTAAACAGTATGATTTTTTCAATAGAGGTTAAGAAGGGTATTAAAAAAGGGAAAATGCAGAGGACTGGACTCGAACCAGTGTATCCCGAAGGAGTCGGATTTACAGTCCGATGCGTTTGACCACTCCGCCACCTCTGCATATTTGGAGCCGAAGAAGAGATTCGAACTCTTGACCTACGGTTTACAAAACCGTTGCTCTGACCAACTGAGCTACTTCGGCAGTTATACAGCAGCAAGTTTAATATATATAGAGAGTATAGTCAACAAAAACGCCCCAGTCGGAGAGGGATCGTAGAGCTCTTCAAATGAAGGTGGAATTCCTCAACTCAGACCCAAGAGCCTAAGCGATTTTGGATTTCCTTGCTCTTGCTTGTGGAGCTACGAACCTCTATATCCAACTGGGACAGTATATTTTACAATAATTTGAGTAGGTAATCAAAGGGAAGTGTTTTAAAAACCAAGCAATGCAAGAATCCATATTAGGGTATTGTTAATAAAGGAGAAGACCCATCTTGAAAGAGGAGAGAAGGGCAGAATTAGTACCAATATTAATATGAGTGAGTACTTTTCTAATTGTTCCCAATAGTATCTGAGACTCTTAGGAAGAATTGCTCTTACAATTTTATGGCCATCAAGAGGGGGAATTGGTATAAGGTTAAAAACAGCTAGTGCAACATTTATAGTTGCGAATATGTATAGTAAAAATGCTATAAGTGATAGAGAGTCTTTAATTAAGAAATGATTTATTAGTGCTGTCAAAAAAGCTAAAAGTAAGTTTGATAGAGGTCCAGCCAGTGCAGTTATTGCGGTATCTCTTTCTCTGTTGACAAAGTTGTATTCATTAATAGGGACTGGTTTGCTCCAACCGAATCTAAACAAAATCATTGATAATGCTCCAATAGGATCTATATGCTTAAGAGGGTTAAGTGTCATTCTTCCTTCTGCTTTAGCAGTAGCATCTCCTAGCTTAAAAGCTGAGTATGCATGGGCATATTCATGCACTGTTGATGCTATTAATATAGAGGGTACTGCTATGAGAATCCACTGTATGAACTCTTGTATTGATGAAAATAGTTGCATATTATGCTTGATAAATAAATTTCTTTTTGATAATATCATCTTGCTTATTAATCTTCAATTATTATAAAATAATTAAAAATGGCAAAGGTTTGTGAATTGTGTGGAAAATCTACAGTAGCAGGTCAAAGGATTCAACATCATCACTCAATAGGGTGGAAGTACAAAGCTCCAAGGAGCAAAAGACAGTTTAAACCCAACCTAAGAAAGCTGAAGGTTGATACTGATGGCAATGTAAAGAACATATCAATATGTATGAAGTGCTACAAAAAGCTTAGAGCTGAAAGAGGGAAGTAATCCCGTATATCTTTTTTCCTCGTATCGAGTAAATATTAGTGGTAAAATCATCATATTAAGTAAATGAACACTTTACAGTTATGCCAATATTCAATTCAATTTGGGAAATCTTTACATATGATCTAGGACTAGATCTAGGTACTGCAAACTCCATGGTATATCTTAGAGGAGAAGGAATTGTTGTATTTGAGCCTTCTGTTGTTGCTATAGATAAGAGAACAAAACAGGTCTTGGCTGTTGGACAGGCTGCTAGGCAAATGATTGGGAGAACACCAGCTAATATAGTTGCTGCAAGGCCCCTAAAGGATGGAGTTATATCGGATTTTGATACAACACAAGCAATGATTCACCATTTTATTAAAAGCGCTCATAACAATTACATCAAAGGATTTAAAATACCAAGACCCAGAATTGTTGTTGGAGTACCATCATCTGTAACGGAGGTAGAAAGACAGGCGGTAATAGATGCTGCAAAAACTGCTGGTGCAAGAGAGGTATTCATTGTAGAAGAGGCAATGGCAGGTGCTATCGGTATCGGGTTACCAATAGAGGATGCTTCGGGGAGTATGATTGTTGATATCGGTGGTGGAACTACGGATATCGCTGTACTGTCCTTGGGAGATATTGTAGTAGACAACACTATTAGAATAGCGGGAGATGAGATGACTCAAGATATCGTGGACTATGTAAGAGACAAATACAACATATTAATAGGGGAGAGAAGTGCTGAGGATGTTAAAATTGAGATAGGTTCTGCTTCTCCACTTAAGCAGGAGAAAGAAGTTGCTCTACAAGGTAGAGATTTGTTAACTGGTTTACCAAAATCCATCAAATTTACAAGTACAGAGGTTAGAGAAGCTATTATGGTATCACTTTCTCAAATCACAGAAGCTGTTAAAGATGCCATAGAGGATACACCACCAGAATTACTAAAAGATATTTTCAATGATGGAATATATGTTGCAGGTGGAGGAGCGTTGATAAGAGGGTTGGACAAGTTCTGGAAAGAAGAGCTTAATATGCCTATTAATATTATAAATGAGCCTATGGCTGCTGTAGCCAAAGGTACTGCAAAGATGTTAGATCATATTGATTTACTGCAAAGAGTACAAAAATCTTGGGAGGAAATTATTTAATATCCAAACTAGAAAATGAAAGGAAAAACGGTCACAAGGAAATATTCCCACTTCATATACATACCAATTTGTATAGTTGTAATTCTTTTGGGTAAAACATCTTTTAGAAAGGGTCTAGATACGGCCTTCTCATACGTCTTCAACCCAATATATGTTTTTGCTAACTCTTCGGGAGATTCAATATTAATGTGGTCAAAAGCAGTAATGGGGGCATCATCATATATACAAGAGTATGAAGATATGAAGCAGGAAATAGCTAGGTTAAAAGTAGAAAATTCTGAAAAGATATTAGACTATGAAGAGTACAAAGCTTTAAAAGAGCAAGAATCTTTCATATACAAGGGTTCTAAATATTTAGAATCTAAAGTTTTGAGATTTGATAAACAAGGAGGCATTATAATTAATATAGGAAGGGATGAGGGGGTGAAGAAAGGAGATGTTGTTGTACTAGGGAAGGCATTTGTAGGAAGAGTGTTTGAGGTTAGTAAGAATAATTCTTTGGTTAAGCTTCCAACTAACAAAGCAACAAGCTTAGAAGTGATAGTTGTAGATTCGAGTATTGATCTTAATGCAGAGAACAGGATAGATTCTTTTGTAAAGACAAAGGGTGTTGTAAAAGGTGAAGTAGACAATATCGTTATTGAAAATCTTGGCATAAATGCAGACATTAATGATGGAGACCTAATCCTTATCCAGGATGAAAGGATAGGGGATATATTAATATTGGGGACTTTAATTGGTATATCAAAAAACCCTGCCTCTACGTTCAAAGAGGGTTTTGTATCTCCAATATTTGATTATTCTAATTTGTTAACAGTTTTTGTAAATATAGAATGAATATATTAAAAGTAGTAATTACAATAATTTCTTTCTTTCTTCTTTTCTTTTTTGAAAGCCTTTTGTTAAAAGTATTTGGGTTTTCACTTTTCATTCTTTTTTCCCTAATTGCTTGGACAAAGGTAAAGGATGTATGGTTTTTTGTATATATCACGCTTTTTGGTGTTTTAATAGATATTATGTTTTCTACCCATCTGGGAGTACATATATCATCAGTACTTCTATCTATTACACTCTTTGAGCTTCTCTTTCTGATTATTCCTAGAGATAGTGGATATAGGTATCTCAATTTTTTCCTTTCCATTTCCATCTACTATATCTTTACCATTACTCTTAACTCTCTTTTGTATGACAGGATTTTTTCTAATATATTGTTAAATGAATTTGTTGTAATCTTTGTAAGAAGTATATTTTCGGTTGGTATTGCGGTTTTAATTGAAAGACTTCTTCTCTTTCTTAGAGATAGTAAAGGGGAAAGAAGTATAAGATTAAGGTAAAAAGTATGAACAAGATAGTTTTTGATAAAAGATTAGATAAGGAAAAGCTTCATAAACCCATTACTAAGGGCATTAAAGTTAAGAAGGTTGATATTAGAACCCAGGTAGTATCTAAGGTTGTTAATAATGGAAATAGTGGGGGAAAGATATCAGGATGGAATTTCATATATGCATTTGTTCTCTTTGGGGTTGCTTTAGTTTTGCTTACATTTAGTATAGCTAGATTACAAATAATTGAGGGAGAGGAGATGTTAGAGAGATCTGAGCAAAATAGGGTGCGAATTACCCCTATTAAAGCGTATAGAGGGGTGATATTTGACTCTAATGGTGAAAAACTTGTTGAGAATATACCCTCGATGAATGTATATATATCGCTTGAGCCCTTCTTTGATAAAAACAAAGACTTAAATGATGCTAAAGTTGAAAAGACCTTAGATACCCTGGGGGGTATATTAGGGGATAAGTGGAAGATGAAAGAGGCACTTGGAATTGAGTATAGCTCTCTGTCAGAAAGATTCTTTTCTATTTATGAGGGAGACCCATATATAAATAAAGTACTTTTGGCATCAGATATTGATAATGATTTAGCAATAAAGATTAAAGCAAAAGGAGATGAATTAGAAGGTATTAGTATTGATAATGGTAGTAAGAGGAGATATGTATATAAAGATATATTCACACATGTTTTAGGGTATACAGGAGAAGCCTCTGAGAAAGATTTAGATAAATACCTTTCCCTTGTAAGTGGGGATATTGTTGGAAAGTCTGGAGTAGAAAGGTTCTATGAGGAAAAATTAAGTGGGTCTAATGGACAAATTGCTCAGGAGATAGATGTATTTGGAAGGGCGGTTTCTCCGCAGGAATATACAATTAAAGAACCCGAGTCTGGGCAAAGTCTTTACTTGAGTATAGATAAGAATGTACAAAGTCAATTCTATAAATTAATAGAGGAAGCTGTTAAAAAGTACTCAGCAGCAGGAGGAGCAGGGATTATTCAAAATGTACAAACAGGAGAAATATTAGCTATTGTAAGCTATCCTTCCTATGATAATAATTTGTTTGTAGGAGGTATATCTCAATCAGATTTTACTAAACTAATTGAAGATGATGGAAATCCTCTTTTGGATAGAGTGCTAGGAGCTCAAATTCCTCCAGGCTCGACATTTAAGACACTTATTGCTGCTGCTGGACTTGATTCAAGAGTTATTACCACAAATACAAGATATATTAGTAGAAGTGGATATACATTTTCTAATGGTGCACCATTTCAAGAGTTTAGAAATGGCTCATACGGATCTCTAAATGTTGTACAGGCTCTAACAGTATCCTCTAATATATTCTTTTGTGAAATGATTAGAGATTGGCAGATGAGTAAACTAGTTCCCTACCTTAAAGTTTTTGGAATAGGGGAGTATACAAATATAGATATACCTGGAGAAACTCCTGGAAGGCTACCCTCTCCTGAAAACAAGATAGAGTTAGCACAAACAACTAGTCCTTGGTTAGAACCTATTTGGTATCCAGAGGGAGATTCATGTAACTCCGTAATAGGTCAGGGAATAACGTTGGTAACCCCAATACAGATGGCTAATTGGATGGCAGCTATTGCAAATAACGGGACACTCTTAACACCTCATGTTGCTAAGAAGTTTGTTGATGAGAGTGGTTTTGAATATCCCGTAGAATACGCTCCTTTGGGAGAAAATATAGTGGGGAAAGAGGCACTCAAAGTCGTTCGGGAAGGGATGTGGGGTACTGTAAATGGGGCAAGAGGTATAGTTCACACTCTCTCTACAACTGGAACAACGGTGGCTGCTAAAACAGGTACTGCAGAATTTGGGAAGGTAAATAGCAAGGGGATATATGAAAATACTCATGCTTGGGTTGGAGGATTTTTCCCCTATGAAAATCCCAAATATTCTTTTTCTTTGCTTTTAGAAAATGGAGGAATGAGTTCTAATGCATCCTTAGTTATGAGAGATATGATTACTTGGATGGTAAATAGTGGATTTGTAAATGGTAATTAAGGACATTTTAATCATTTTAATATAGTATCTATTAATCTATATTTGTTTGACATATATTTAAACATTGTGTATTTTTACGTTGAAGTATGAGCAAAAAAAGTAATTACAAAAACCTACTAGTTGTTGAGTCTCCTGCAAAGGCAAAAACAATTAATAAATACCTAGGAACAGATTTTAAAGTAATGGCAACTGTAGGCCACGTTATAGATTTACCAAAGAGTAAGTTGGGTGTAGATGTTGAAAATGAGTACGAGCCACTCTTTGAAACTATTAGAGGTAAAGGAACAATATTAAAAGAGTTAAAGAAAGCAATTCCACCAAAGGGAGATGTATACCTTGCTATGGACCCCGATAGGGAGGGAGAGGCGATTGCTTGGCATGTTCAAAACCATTTAAAGATAAAGGGNGCCAAAAGAGTGACTTTCCATGAAATAACTAAAAGTGCAGTATTAGAAGCTATTAAGAAACCTGTAAAGGTTAGTGAAGATTTAGTAGAGGCACAAAAAGCAAGAAGGGTTTTAGATAGATTGTTTGGTTACAAGCTTTCTGAATTACTTTGGAAAAAGATTTGGTACGGACTATCAGCAGGAAGAGTACAATCCATTGCTCTGAGATTGGTGGTTGAGAAGGAAGAGGAGAGAGAAGAATTTAAACCTGAAGAGTATTGGAATTTTTTTGTACATATTAAAAAAGAGAAAGAGAAGTTAGTAATAAAGTTGCTCAAAAGAGATGGAAAGAAATATATCCCTGCAAGTGAGAAAGAGGTAAAGGATATACAAGGAGACCTTAAAGAAAGCAAATATGAAGTGGTTGATATTGTAAAAAAACAGATGAACAAAAATCCGTATCCCCCATATACGACATCCACACTTCAGCAATCTGGAAACAATGTTTTAGGTTACTCTGCTAAGAGAACAATGGCTCTAGCACAATCCCTCTATCAATCTGGACATATTACATATATGAGAACTGACTCAGTATATCTTGCACAAAAGGCTATCAATGAGATAAGGGATGTAATTGTTAAAAAGTATGGGAAGGAGTATTTACCTGAAAAATCTAAGTATTACAAGAACAAGAGTAAGAATGCCCAGGAAGCACATGAAGCTATTAGACCAACAGATTTTTCAATTACATCAACAGAGATAAGGTCTAAAATGGGGAGTGCACAGGCTTCTTTGTATGATTTAATATGGAAGAGAGCTGTATCATCCCAAGTCGCACAAAAGCAAGTTGAGAATCTAACAATATATTTTGAACCAGTAAAGAAACTTAAAAATATATATACATTCTCTGTAGGTGCACAAAAGGTACTCTTTGATGGATTTAGAGTTGTATATGGAAAGGGCAATTCAGAAAACGATGTGTTACAGGAGATCTCAGGTATCCAAAAAGGAGATATATTTAGTAAAGAGAAGTTTGAGGTAGAACAGAAATTTACTCAGCCTCGCGCTCGATATACAGAGGCAACCTTAGTTAAGAAATTGGAGTCTTTGGGTGTTGGAAGACCTTCAACATATGCAACAATAATTGGAACTATTCAATCAAGGGAGTATGTAACTAAAGATGGAAAATATCTTTTACCAACTGATATTGGTAGAGTAGTAACCCATTTTTTAAAAGACAACTTCGCGGATTTAGTTGATTACGAATACACAGCAGATGTAGAGGATAGATTAGATAAGATTGCACAAGGCAAGTTAGAGTATGTACCTTTCATGGATAAGGAGTACAAACCATTGATGAAAAATATTAAAAAGGCCCTAAAGGATGTAGAAAAGGAAGATGTCGTTATCCTAGGAAAATCAGATGAGAAATGTCCAGTTTGTGGAGGTAAAATGATAGTTAGATTAGGTAGGTATGGAAAGTTTTTAAGTTGTTCTAAATTTCCTGAATGTAAGGGGATGAAAGATTTAGAAGGAGGTGCAGATAGCCTAGATTACGATAAATATCTCAAGGTAGAGGAATGTCCAGAGTGTGGTGCTAATATGATTCTTAAGAGTGGGAAGTATGGTAAATTCTGGGCTTGTGAGAAGTATCCCGAGTGTAAGGGAACGCTACCTTTACTTTTACAAGAGAAATGTCCCCAGTGTGGCAAGAGTCTAGTAGAGAGAACAAGTAAATGGGGTAAGAAATTTATAGGGTGTAGTGGATATCCTGATTGTAAATATATTAAGAAAGAAAAAAAGAAAGAGGAGGAGAGCAAAGGGTAACTTTTTCTCAAGAATAGGTAAAGAATTTCATTTATTTTAGTATAATTTAAACCCATGGGGGTAATATTAAGATATTGCCTAAACAAGTTTAATCTTCATTTAAGAAATTTTTGATACTCTCTAATATGTTACCCAGAGAGAAATTTCAAAAGAGAGGAATATCTACCCTTTCTGATATCGAACTAATACAGATACTTGTAGGGAGTGGTGTTAAGGGAAGGGATTTTAAACAAATCTCAAATTCCATTATGAGAAGAATTAAGAAGGGAATCAAAGAGGGAAAAGCTTTATCAATTAGAGATTTAACAACAATTGATGGAGTAGGAGANGTAACTGCAATGAGGGTACTCTCCGCAATAGAGCTTGGTAAAAGAGTATACGGCTTGTATGAAGGGNACCCTTCTCGAATAGTAAATTCTCAAGATGCCTATGAGATATTTAAGGATATGTCCAACTTGAAAAGAGAAAGAGTAGATATCATATGTCTTAATTCTAGATTTGAATATATATGTAGAGAGAGTATTGCTTTAGGATCTCTTAATTGTGCTAATCTTTCTCCAAGAGAGGTTTTGTATACTGCCATAGAGAAAAACAGTGCCTTTGTGATAATGGCACACAATCATCCATCAGGGGATAGTACTCCTAGTCAAGAGGATGTTTTGTTAACGAAGAATATAACCAAGGGGTTAGAATTGGTAGGGGTTCAGCTACTAGATCATATTGTAATTGGAAAAAGCAGTTGGAATAGTATAGAGGGTTAGCTTGATAAATGAGAGAGGAATATATATAATCAGTTCGTATTTAATATATATCTCGCATATCTCTAAATATTTCCTGGATAGATTTCTATCTACCCATAGAGATAGGTGACAAAAGGAAAAACAATATGGAAAAGAAAAAAGAGGTCTCAAAAAAGGCTTCTACACCTAAGACAAAGACCAAAAAGGAGAGTCTAAATGTAGAAATTCCAGAACTTTTAACATTTCTTCAAGCAGGGGCCCACTTTGGACATAAGAGTAGTGGATGGAATCCTAAGATGGAGCAATATATTTATGAAACCAGAAATGGGGTTCATATTATTGATATCATTAAAAGTAGGAAGATGCTTAAGAAAGCCTTAGAGGAATTAAGCAATGTAGTTGATAAAGGGAATGTATTAATTGTTGGAACAAAGGGACAGGCTGCTGGAACTATTAAAAAGGTAGCCAAGGAGGCAGGAGCTTTCTACATAATTAAGAGATGGCCAGGAGGTCTATTCACAAACTTTGATACTATCAAAAAGAGTGTTCAGCACTTAGTTAAGATGGAAGAGGAGTTAGCTGCTGGTGGAAAGGATCTTGTTAAGAAAGAGATCTTGTTAATGCAAAGAGATGTAGAAAGATTAAACAAAGTCTATGAGGGTATTAAATTCATGGATGAGCTTCCTAAGGCTATAATAGTCATAGACAGCATGGTTGAAAAGAATGCTATTAGTGAGTCCAATATAGCAGGAGTTCCTATAATTGCACTGATTGATACTAACTGTGATCCAAGGCTAGTTGATTATCCAATACCAGCAAATGATGACTCCATTAAGAGTATTAATCTGTTTGTAAATCTGTTTTCCAAAGTTATTAAACCAGGAAAGAAACCAGAAGCATTAAGAGCATTAAGAAAGAATCACTCTGCGAACTTAGAGAACATGCAAAGAGAGTATCTTGACGAGAAAGAGAGACAGGAGAAGATGGAAGAAGAAGATAGGTTAAGAATGAAAGCATTAAGAGAAGGAAAAATTAGTGTGGCTACTACTGGGGTAGTTAGAGTTCTTAAAAAAGAGAAGAATTTGGATGATGATTTTGCAGCTGCTGAGGCAGTTAAGAAAGAGGAAACATCTAAGAAGAAAGAAGTTAAGAAAAAAACACCTAAGAAGAAAGAGACATCCAAGAAGAAAGAGATCTCTACAAAGATAGAGGATATGGGCTTTTCAACAAGAGTAGAGAATGCTCTAGTAGATGTAGGATTTAAGAAGATAGAGGAATTGAAAGGAAAAAGTAAAGAAGATCTTTTAGAGATATCAGGTATTGGAGAGAAGTCTGCAGAAGAGATATTGAAAAATATTAAATAAGTTTTTAGGATACTACTATGGGTATATCTGTTGAGGATATTAAAACACTAAGAGCTAAGACATCTGCTGGTATGGGTCTTTGTAAAGAGGCTTTAAAAAAAACAGATGGTGATATGAAAAAGGCAATAGAGTATATAAATAGTAGAAGTGATGTAATAAACAGATTACATAATCTTACAGGTGCAAAGATAGGACATTGTAAACTAGCTTTTGAAGAAACAGAAAAAGATTTTGAAAAAGCAGTTGTTTTGATTAAAGAAAGAGGTTGGGATGAACCTATCGAGCAAGAGAGTATAGGTGAAGGGATAATAGATGCATATGTTCATGGGAGAGATAAGAAGTTAGTTTCTTTAGTAGAAATTAGTTGTAAGACAGATTTTGTAGCAAAAAATGAAGATTTTAGATCTTTTGTTCATGAGATAGCATTACAGGTAGCTGCTCTTAAGCCCTCATATATCTCTAAAGAGAATATTTCTGATGAAAAGCATGAAGAGATTAAAACTCTTTTTATGAAAGAAATAGAGGCAGAGGGGAAGTCTACAGAGATGGCTCAAAAGATAATGGAGGGGAAATTACAGAAATACTACCAAGAGAACTGTCTTTTAGAACAGAAGTGGTTTAAAGATGAATCTAAGAGTATTCAAAATCTTTTAGATGAAGCAATTGGTAAATTGGGGGAGCCTTTAGAGATTAGAAGATTTCTCATATGGGAGTTTGGTAAATAGCTTATCAAGAGCCAAGAAGTTCCATAGATTAATACTATCCAGATACATGCTATAGGTTGTTTGTTTCGTTATTTAATGCAAAAGTTAAGATCTCAGATACTGGGATAGGTATACCAAAAAGAGACATAAAAAATATTGGGAAAAAGTTCTATCGCTCGAATCAATACATTGCTCCCAATGGGAAGGGGACATCTCTAGTCAGACCTGGTGGCTCTGGACTTGGGCTTTTTGTTACATTTGGTTTGGTTCGAGAACATGGAGGAAAAGTTGAGATAGAAAGCCAATTCGGGAAGGGGAGCACCTTTAGCTTTACTATTCCACTTCTAAAGGGAGAAATGAGAGATGAGCCTTTGGATAAAAAAGGGCTTTTTAGTGGGGATATGTTCGAAAAGTATGGTCTAAAAAAATCGAAGGAGTAGAACCTAACTAGCACAACTATTGAGATTCATTCCTTTTTCCATTATCATATACAGATAAGTTAAATAAGTGAAATATATGGAATTAGACACATTTAAAAAAGATTTAGACAAATGTATAGAAAGTCTTACAGACGATCTATCTCAAATTAGAACAGGGAGGGCCACTCCAGAATTAATAGAGGATCTTTTAGTAAAAGCATACGAAACAGAAGCTCCTTTGAAAAACTATGCTACTATAAATGTATCTGATACTAGGTCTCTTTTAGTTATACCTTGGGATAAAGGGATAATGGATGAGATATCAAAGGCTATATCATCTGCAGATATGGGTTTTAGTCCTGTATCTGAAGGAGATCATATTAGAGTTATGTTACCTGAATTAACAGAGGAAAGAAGAATAGAGTATGTTAAGGTTATGAAGGAAAGGGCTGAGGACACTAGAATAGCTGTAAGACAGGTTAGACAAGACTATAGGAAAGATATAGATGAAGCTGAAAAAGAGGGTTTCTCTGAAGATCAAGCAGATAGATTAAGAGAAGAGGGAGAGAAACTGGTTAAAGAGAGTAATGAGAAAATAGAGGAGATTAGAGAAAAGAAAGAAGAAGAGCTAATGAGAATATAATAATTTAAAGTATATCCAGCATGTCAATTATAATAAACATTGTCCTGTTCGCTTTTGTAGTTAGTATCCTAACCTTCATTCATGAGTTAGGACACTATCTTGCAGCTAGGATTGTTAAGGCTAAGGTTTTAGATTTCTCAATAGGTTTTGGACCTAAGATTTTTTCAAAAAGGATTAAAGGTACTACATACAATGTAAGGATTTTGCCATTTGGAGGATTTGTAAAAATACTAGGAGATGGAGACCCGACTGATGCTAAAGAGAGGAGAAAAGATAAGGGGAATTTGAAAAACAAGAGTAAGACAGCTCAAATCTTTGTTATATTAGCAGGAGTTACTATGAATATTTTGCTTTCTATAATCCTGTATACAGTATTTTTAGGTTACAACAATTGGAGAATGGAATTAGGTGTTGATTATGCAGATTTCAAACCAGTTGGGGCTAAAGTGGTTAAAGAGAGGATATCAGATATTCCCTATGAATTAGCAGATGAGGGTGGTGCGCTAGACTCTGGAATGTATGAAAAAGGATATATTGCTTCTATTAATGGTATAGATATAGAGGATTCTGTTCAGTTAGTTGAAGTCTTAGAAGATAGTCGTTCTGAGTTAGCTACTGTTTACGCTTGTAATCTTGATCAGGAGTGTGATTTTTTTGAAGTAATACTAAGTGAGGAAGGAAGAATGGGGGTATATACTGGTTACAATCATCTGGTATATATTGACTATTCAAACAGAAAGGTCTTCTCTGGAGTGTTTCACTCAATAAATATTGTTAAGATAACTGGAGAGGTTTTCTCCTCAATGTTTTCTACTGCTAAGCAGACTGGAGACTATTCAGAGCTTTCTAATACTGTTAGTGGACCGATAGGTATATATTTCATAATAGATTACTTCAAGACATTGGGGGTTATTACCTTTATTAGTATCTTAGCTGATTTATCTATATCTTTAGCACTTATTAACCTCTTACCTATACCCGCACTAGATGGGGGTAGGGCAGTTATTCTTCTAATAGAGTCTGTTTTACGAAAAGATTTAAATGAAAAGGTTGAAAAAACTATAATTAATGTTAGCTTTATCTTGTTAATATTTTTGGTTATAGTAGTTATGATTAAGGACATAATAAATATTGAAAGGTTGCAAAGTTTGTTCGGATAGGTTATCTTTTTAATACAGAATTAACAAGGTTGAAGAATGAAATTTAGATTAACAAAAACTAGTAAGATAGTATCCTTTATCTCAATAGGACTTCTTTCTTTGTTACTAGGATTTTTAGTATGGAGGGTTAATAATAGGAAACCAGATCAAACACTTGCTCCAGTAGATAGTAGTGCTGCAGAAGGTTTCTGTTTGGATGTTGATCCCAACTATATATTTCCTCTTACAGAAATGCAGGTCTGTGGTTATGGATGTTTTAAGTATCCAGCGCAGTGTCCACCTGAGAGGTCATTTACAATAAATGTTCCTGTTGCAGGAACATATACTGTAACTGGGGTAGTTGCTAGGGGGCATGAGTATGGACCAGATGCACCTGTATGTACCAACCTATGTCAATGTCAAAATTATGAAAGTTTCCATTTAGATATAAATGGAACAACGGGTAATATTGCAAAAGATGATATAACCAACCAAAAGGATAATAGTTGTTACAGTTGTACTGGTACTGATGGGTGTCCAGTGACTGTAATATCTCAAGATTTAGGGGTGTTTACTTTCAAAGAGGGCAGTAATTCAATAAAAATGTCCTCAGATGCTCCTGGTTGTTGTGATGATGGTGGAGTGCCTCCGTGTGGTTCACCATATAAGTATTCTCCAAATAGTGTACAAGTTGTACAAGTTTGTTTGTATCCAATGTGTGGTGATGGGGAATTAGCAGAAGACGAAGATTGTGATCCAACATCTGATGCAGAAAATTTTGGTTGTCCAGCTGGCTATCAATGCCTCGATGATTGTACATGTAGTGCTGTAGCAAAAAATATTTGTGATGGGATTGGTTCTGAGTGGATATCAAAACCAACAGGGGATATTAACTTTGATTCTAATATATCTTTTAGTGCTACTGCCGGAGATTCTACCGGTGTAAGTCTCTCTAGTATAGAGGCTTTTCTTTGTGAGGGTACCCAACTAACATGTTCTAGTACCTCTGGTCAATCTATATCAGTAGTCTCAGCAGGAAGCGATGGAGATTCGACTATAGATTTCTCAGGAGTTCTTAGTAGCTCCACTAGGAGATTAAGCCCCGGTGAATACACGCTAACAGCCATATGGGAGGATATTTTGCAAGGTACTGGTGCTGATTGTACACTAACAACGACATTTACTATATTGGAGGAAGAAACAAATCCTAATTGGGATATCTCAAAGAGTGTAGTAGAGCAGTGTATAGATGATAATACAGAAAGCCCAATATCACGCTTAACATATACAATAACGGTGGAAAACACAGGAGATGGATCAGGGACGATATCTAAAGTAGAAGATGTTTTAGACAACAAGGTATTGGGAGCAGGATTAGTACCTAACAATATTACATCTCCAGGAGAATATTCAACAGGAAAGATAGTATGGGATTACACATCTTCCCCCTTATCAATAACAGCAGGTTCAACAAAGACATATACATATAAGATAGATGTAGATAAAGATAGTTTTGGGATATACAACAATACAGCAACCTTAACACCAGTGGGTAGTGCAGATATACAGGCATCAGCAACGATAGAAGCAGATTGTAATATTGTACAACCTGAGGAACCAGAACCAGAAGGACCAATACCTCAGACAGGGATTTTTGATAGAACAATTGGGAGAATATTCACTGGAATAGTGTTACTTCTGTTCGGAGTAGCCGTTTACAATATCCCTAACAGAGCATTTCTAATCCAAAACAGAAAACCAAACTATAAATACAGAGATAGATTTGAAAAGAAGGTGGATAAGAAGTAAAATAGTGTGATATAATCCCAAAGTCTTAAGTTAAAGAAGGTAAATAATGGCTGTAATAGTTCATGCTAATGAAAATATAGATAATGCTCTTAAAAGGCTTCATAGAGAAGTAATGAGGGAAAAGATTTTGGAAACATACAGAGACAGAGTATACAGAATTAAAAGAGCTGACTTAGATATCCAAAAGAGAAGAGAGTGGGCAAAAATGAAAAGAAGAAGAAGAACTGCTGCAAGAAGGGCTAAGTAAATTATTAATTTTTACAGATGTCACTTATCCAAAATATTAGAAAGGAGATGTTTAATGCTTCTAAGGAAGGGAATGCCAACCATGCAGATATCTTAAAGATGGTTATAGCTGATATCCAAAATGAAGAGAAATCTCTAGGGAAAGAGATATCAGATGTAGAGATCATCAAAATTATCAGAAAACAAGTAAAAAAGATAAAGGATTCTATAACGGAGTTTGAAAAGATGGATAGGGAGGACCTAATCTCTAAAGAGAAAGCTCAACTTGAAGTTTTAAAAAAGTATCTTCCTGCTTTAATGGCAAAGGAAGATATTAAAAAGGTTGTTGAAAAGGTAATAAATGAAACTGATGCAAACAGTATTAAGGATATGGGAAAAGTTATGGGAGCAACAATGAAAGAATTAGAAGGAAAGGCAGATGGAAGTATAGTTAAGGATGTTGTACAGAGTTTACTCTCTTGATATAAAAATATGCAATTAAATATTTTTAACAAAGAGTTTGTACAAAAGGTTGAACCCACCTTTAATCTTTCCTTTGATGATATATATGATGGCTATTTAAAGATTTTCAATAGATATGATACAGGAGATATTAACATTGTTTTTGTAACAAGGGAGCGTATAGAAGAGCTAAATAGTAAATACAGAAACATAGGTGCCCCAACAGATGTGCTTTCTTTCAATATATCGGATACTCCAAAGATTAGTGAAATATATATATCTCCAGAATATGTCTATGACTCTTTTCAAGAAGATAGTTTTGAAGAGGAAATGCTAAGATTAATAATACATGGTACACTTCATCTATTAGGGTATAGCCATAAAGAGCATCTTAAAAAAATATCTGAGGAAGAGATGTTTGTGCTCCAAGAAAAATTACTTTTAAGGTATAAAAAGATATGTTCTTAATAACAGGATTAGGAAATCCAACTAAACAATATGAAAACACTCCTCATAATGCAGGATATATGTTTGTCGACAGGTTAAGAGAAGAATTGTTAGAGAATGGAGCTCTAGAGGTATCCAAGTGGAAGAATGAGAAAAAGATGTTTCTCTCAGAGATATGTAGGATTAAAAAGGACGGAGAGTTAATTGTTCTTTTACAAAAGCCTCTTACCTTTATGAATAATTCAGGAGATGCTGTTAATCTTCTTTTAAGGAAATATCCTAAGTATGAATACATATTAGTCCATGATGATTTGGATATACCTTTGGGTAATCATAAGGTAGTGTATGGGAAATCTCCTAAGGGTCATAATGGAGTCTTAAGTGTTGAAAGAGTAGTAAAACAGAAAGACTTTTTAAGAGTAAGACTAGGGATAGAAAACAGAGGGAAAAGAGTAATACCAGGAGAGGAGTATGTTCTAATCCCTTACAGTAAGAAAGAGTTAGGTATTTTAAAAGGAAGTATCCAAAAGGCTATNGAAACTTTTCTTAGGGAATACTTAAAACTTTAATATCCTCACTACTATAAATATCTAAGACTTCACTTTTAGAGTGAAGTATAAGTCTTTGATCATCTCCCAATACAGTACTTACGTTCTCATCATCTATGACGATCCCCATATTAAGTATATTAATGTTTTCATCCAAGACAAAGTATATGCCCCCAGGGGTATCTATACTAGACTCAACACCATACTGATTAAGGTACTGATGCAACGTATCTATATATTTAATTTCCACAGAGTATCTCTCCAAGCTATTTTCCATTCTGAAATAATCTATCAACACAGGCTCTATTGCTAGATTCTGTTCAAAATATGCTTGTGAGAGGATTCTGTATGAATTAAATCCACCAAAGGGAGAAGCAATTTTGTTTAAGAAAGAGGCATTACTGGAAACAAGATACTTACCTGTAGAGATACTTTTGATAAAGCTAATCATCTGCTTTCTATCTATTTCCAATATATTAGAAACACCATCACTATCAGTATCCCAATCATATCTATCATGAATTTTGTCATAATCTTTGTCCAAAACCATTGAATTTTTTACAAAATGATTAGCTTTGTTGTATGTATTTAAATTCATAAATATATTTACACCAAAAAGTATAACAGAGAGAGAAATTAGAAAGTAAAAAAGTATTTTTAGTAATTTAATCTCTTTTAGATATCGTTTGTAAAACATTAGTAAAAAGAGAAAAGAAAGAAGTATCTCAATTGCAAAAGTAGGATTAAAAATGTAGCTTGCGAAGTAGTTTGTAGCAAATATATTACCTAAAATTGTAAACTGCCTTTGAATAGGAAAGAATATCCTTGAATATGAAAAGAGTATATCTGCAAGGAAATGAGACATAGTTCCAATTAGAAATGAGAGTTGTATTACATTGAGTAGTTCATCCGTTAGAACCTTTCTATTTCTTTTGTTTAAGAACTTTTTAAGAAACCAGAAGAAGAGATTAAGGAATATCCATAGAAAGAGGTAAAGAACAATAGAGTGAGTAAATATCAAATGGTGTAGAAAGGAAGGGATATTCACTATCCTAAGAATCAATATATCTATATCTGGAAGTATTCCAAAAAGAATACTAAAAATCATTACTAGAAGCTGTTTTTCTGTATTAAGTTTTGATATCTTTTTCTTTTGAATACTCTCATTTAGAATGTATGATATTGGCCCATGTGCTATGTACATATTAAAGATATTTATTAAATATTCTTCCTAATTATACACTTTGTTGTTAAAATTAGCCTGAATATGAAAAACTTTACAAAAGATTTCCTTGAAATATTTCAAACTCCTAAAATAGAGAGGTATTTAAGTATTACGCTTTCCCAGCAGTATCAGGAATTTTTAGCTGATATATTAGGTAAAAAGCTTGGAAAGAGTATATATCTAGTATCAGAGGAAAGTATTAAACCAGAGTACAAAGAGATTACCATTGGTCAAAGATTGAATCCTGAGATATTTACTAAGTTAGGTTATGAAAATGTAGAAAGGGTATGGAGTAGTGGTGAGTATAGTATTTTGGGTGAAAATATATTGATATGGCCATACAGTGCTAAGTATGTTTACAGAATTACTCTTTTAGGGGATGAAATAGAGGTTATAGATATTGTAAAACCAGATAGTAGGAAAAAGGTAGATAGTGTTAAAAGGGCCCGTTTCTTTCAAAAAGATGAGAGACTTGTAATCGGCAATGAAGGAG
>JGI24025J20009_10000154_pt1 | contig 52819 bp, 49 predicted proteins | sample Cruoilmetagenom3_FD_20009 | JGI IMG/M metagenome (IMG submission 20009)
ATCAAACAGCAAGCAACAATATTTAGAAAAAAACAAATAAAGGATACTATATCAGCTTGGCTGAAACATCAAACATTGTAAAATACAGAGAACCAGGGAAGCGAGAGAGAACCCCTGCCCATATTCACTTAATTATAGAGATGTATGTAAAGTACGCTTATAATCCGTCGTTGACTCTAAAATTAAGAGACCATATTCTAACAATGCTAAGTCAGATTAAACCCATAACTTTATTTCCGCCAAGTCTCCAGTGTTTTAAACCCGAACACGCTGAACCCTTCAAGGAATTAGACAAAGTTGGAGAATTTACCGTTGAATTTTTGCTCGCCGCAATAGAACTTGTAGCAATACAAGAAAAAACTAATTATCCAACAGGAACTTTAACTGAAAATTTGTATAAAAGTTTTGGAGTTAAAGATCGATTTCAAGTAATCCAAAAAGCAATATGGAGAGGTTAAAGTAATATGAAAGACAATGTTTCTTTAAAGAAAGGCTACTGTATTGTTTAATCGCTGTTCAAGATTTTCTGCAATCATTTTGTATGGCATAACCAAAGTAAAAAATAAGAAGTTATGAAAGAAATTCTTAAAATGTTTTTTGTCATCTTCGTCTTAGCTTTTCCGGGAATCAACTGCGAAAAGATATATCGATTTAAAGAGGGTAAGATTTCCGGTATTAATAACATTGAGGATTTAGATAAGGAAGCGGTTTTCAACTTTGCTATAATGAGTGATAATAAAGGTGATTCTCCCAAAAGCAGTAAACAATTTGCAAACATGGTCAAATGGTTAAAGGAAAGTAATGCTCAATTTGTTATTGGTTTGGGAGATCATGTTAAAAAAGGCTGGGAGAATGACTTTCTACCCTTTTTGAAAGAGAATAAGTGGTGGCATCAAAATTTTTATCCCAATGTTGCTGATGGTGAGAATGAATTTTATGGTAGGAGTCAGTCAGATTGGGGAGCAGGAGCCCCAATTCTTGAGGAGGTTGATCTTTCAGAAAATCCTAATGTGACGATACGCGATAATAAATGCGAATATTACGCAAAAATCAAAGTGAAGGGGTACACAATTCATCTGATTCAATTACACTATTCTGATGAGCCAAAAGAGGATAGTATTGCTTTTACAGAGGATTCTAAACGATACTTGGTGGATATCCTTAAATCAATTGATAAGGGTCCAAAAGACATTATTATTGCAGCGGCTCATTCGAGAACTGGATTCTGGATTGATCAGCTTTCATCCGAGCAACGAACTAAAGTTATGGATAAATGTGATTTAGTGCTTTCTGCAACAACGCATTTTTGGGAAAGAAAAGCAATCCCAGGATACGAGGATAGTGGACCTTTATTTATAAATACAGGCTCTATTACTTATCCTTCCCGTAATTCCCCATACGGTTACGTCCAGGTTCATGTTATTAGAAAGCCATTGAGTTTAGTAGTCCAGTATATAAATGCAGATCGAATTAAGAGGGAAATGCAACCAAGTAAGTATGCTTTTATAAAAATAGTTGGAGGTAAAATTTTAAAAACAAATTTTAGAAAATAAGATATGAAGAGGATGTAAATTGAGTAGTTATTATAGTAATTTTCTCATTAAAAAACTATTTTCAGAAGAACAGCTCTTTAAAACGGGTAGGAGATAAATATGAAAGCTTTAATTATTGCTGCTGGACGAGGGAGTAGACTAAATGATTTAACTGAAGATAAACCCAAATCACTAATTCAACTCTTAGGTTTATCCTTAATTCAAAGAATAATATTAACCTCAAAACAAGTTGGCATTGATGAATTTGTAATAGTCATTGGCTACCTTGGAGACAAAATAAAGGCAAATTTAGGAGACGGAAGTAGGTTTGATGTAAAAATTGATTATATCGAAAATAAAGAATGGGAAAAAGGAAATGGAGTTTCTGTTTTAAAGGCTAAAGAATTGTTAAAGGAGAACTTCATTTTATTAATGGCTGATCACATCTTCGATCTCCGCATTCTGAAGGAGCTTTTTAATTCCAATATGAGAAGTTCCATTATTCTATCTATTGATAGAAAGGAACCATTACCAGGAGACACAAAAGTTCTTGAAAAAAATGGGAAGATTGTTGATATCGGTAAAAATATAGAAGAATCAAACTCCATAGATACTGGCATCCTTCTGTGTTCACCAAAAATATTTTCTTATATTGAAGAAGCGATAAAAGAAGGCAAGGCTGAGCTTGCAGATGGTATTGCTAAAGCTGCTAAAAATAGGGATGCTGAGACATTTGATATTACTCAGATTGAAAGTTACGCATCAAAGATGAGAAAAGATATTAAACCATGGTGGATAGATATCGATAAGGAAAAAGATTTGAGAAAGGCTCAGGAAATGATAATCGAGAATGCCAGCAAAAATCCATCTGATGCTCTTGCTTATTATGTTCATAAACCAATAGAAAACAAATTGGTAGCTTTTATTTCTAATTTTAATATCACACCCAATCAATTAACTGTTCTTGTAAATATATTGGCTTACATAGTAACAGCTTTGTTTTTCTTTGGTTATTTATTGTGGGCCTCAATTTTAACGTTTGTTGTAGGAATAGCTGATGGTTTAGATGGTAAATTGGCAAGAGTGAAATTAATGACAAGCAAATTAGGTTCACTGGAACATTCCTTCGACCTCTTATATGAATTCTCGTGGTTTATCGCTCTTTCTTACTTTCTTTACAGTTCAACACAGAGCTCCACTCCATTGATCCTCTGTATATTCATAATTCTTTTTATAGCGTTCTACCGTCACGTCTATGATCAGTTTAGAAGGGCAATGGGGAAAAGTTTGGATGATGCTGGGAATTTCGAAAGAATTTTTAGAAGAGTGGCTGGTAGAAGAAACCTATATAACATTCCAATCCTTGTGTGTATTTTATTAAGGGTTCCCTTATACTCTTTGATTTTTATCCTGTTTCATTCAGGGATTACAGCGATTGTATATTCCACAAGGGCTATGAAACATATGAATGTTACTGATCATAAGAAAATATGAATATGAAAATTTTGAGGTATTGACTTTATCTCTTCATTCTAAGATAGATTAGTAGTAAATAGTCTTATTTGCCTGCATCTAACAGTAAATAAAAGGCAGACTAGGGTAAACATTGACAATCGATTAATTTTCGTTATCTTTTTATTATGAAGATAGATGAGCATATCACCGGGAAAATAAAGAATGCAAGGAAAGGTTTTGCACTAACAGGGGCTGGAATATCTGCCCCCTCCGGAATACCAACATTTAGAGGGCCAAATGGATTCTGGAAGGATAAAGACCCATTTTCCCCAAAAAGCTTCAGAGAAAACCCTCAATTAGTTTGGCACTGGCACGAGGAAATGAGAGAAATGATGAGAAAGGCAAAACCCAATCCCGCTCATTATGCCTTAACAGAGATACAAAATTCCTTTGATGATTTTGCCATAATCACACAGAATATTGATAACTTGCACCAGGAGGCTGGTTCTAAAAATGTTATTGAACTCCATGGAAATATTTATAGAAATAAATGTAACGAATGTGGTAAGAAATTTGGCGAGATCCGATCAGGAGAGATTCCAAAATGCGATGAATGTGGAGGTCTTATTCGACCAGATGTTGTCTGGTATGGGGAAATTATTCCCCTTTATGCTCTCCAAAAAGCGCGAGAACTGGTGGAAGATTGTGAAATATGTCTTATTATAGGAACCTCCGGGATGGTTCAACCTGCAGCTTCCTTCCCACTTCTTGCAAGGGAAAATGGTGCCTATACTCTTGAAATTAACAAAGAGGAAACTGTGATAACCAACTATCTTGATGATTCCCTATTTGGTGATGTATCAGAAATTCTTCCAGAGTTGAGTAAAACTTTATTGTAGATGGCAAAAGAGAAACCAATATTTCTTCAGAAAGCAGAAGAATTAGAAAAAAAATACAAAAAGATACTTGAAGAGTTAAAAAAGGGAGAAATAATCAGTGATAGAAAGAAATTAGTAGAACTCTCCAAAGAAAAGAAATCATTAGAATCTGTGATAAAGCCCTATGAAGAATATACTGAATTGTTAAGTAAGATTGAGGAGGATAGAGAACTTTTAGGAACAACCCGGGATGAAGAAATCATCGCCCTTGCAAGGGAAGAAATCCAGGAGTTAGAAAAAAGGGAAGAAGAGCTTTCAAGAGAGATCAAAGAAGCCCTTATACCTGAGGATCCAGAGGATCATAAAAATGCAGTTCTTGAAATACGAGCTGGAACAGGAGGAGAAGAGGCAGCTTTATTCGCTGCTGATCTTCTTCGTATGTACAGGAGGTTTTCCGAAAGTAAGGGCTGGAAGTTTGATATAGTTGATTACAATAAAACAGATATGAATGGATACAGAGAAGTAATAACTCTAATTTCAGGAAAGAATGTTTATGGTAGATTAAAGTTTGAAAGTGGCATTCATCGAGTCCAGAGAGTTCCAGAAACAGAATCTGGAGGAAGAATTCACACATCTGCTGTATCTGTAGCAGTCTTGCCAGAGAGGGAAGAAGTAGAAATCCAGATAAATCCAGATGATCTCAGGATTGATTTCTTCTCTGCCTCGGGTCCTGGAGGACAGTATGTCAACAAAGCTTCCACCGCAGTTCGAATTGAACATATTCCTTCAGGCATTGTTATCTCCTGTCAGGATGAACGCTCTCAATACCAGAACCGTGTGAAGGCTTTGAAACTCTTAAGGAGTCGACTATATGAATTTGAAAAAAACAAAAAAGAGAGTGAGCGAAAATCTAAGAGAAGGAAGTTAGTCGGAACCGGCGACAGAAGTGAAAAGATCAGGACTTATAATTTTCCTCAGAACAGACTTACCGATCACAGGATCAATTATACCAAATATAACCTTGACGCTGTGATAGATGGCGGACTTGACGATCTAATTGATGTTCTCCTTCAGGCACAACGAGAGGAATTAACTAATGAGGTTACTTGAAGCTCTTGATTTTGGGGTAGTTCAATTAAAGCCTTGCAGTGGTTCTGCAGAATTTGAAACTATGACCCTACTGGAGGAAGTTACTCACAAATCAAAAGAGGTTATTCTTTCGGATAATGATAAAATTAATGAAGAAGAATTTGTGCAATTCAAGGAATATTTAAGTAGAAGGATCCAGGGAGAACCTTTACAGTATATAATCGGCAGGACTAATTTTCTCGGAATCGATATTTTCACCAAGAAGAAAGCTTTTATACCCCGTCCTGAGACTGAGCTAATGACTTATTATGCAATACTGGAATTAAAGAAGATTAAAAATCCGATAATCCTTGAGATTGGAACAGGAACAGGTGTTATTGCAATATCTATGGCTTTAAAATTAAAAGAAGCAAGAATCTTTGCTACAGATATTTCAGAAGAAGCCTTACAGCTGTGTATGAAAAACATTCAACATTATAAGTTAGAAGAGAGAATCACCCTTATTGGTGCCGACTCTTTAGAACCTTTCAAAAGTAAAGAGCAATTCAATTTGATTATATCAAACCCACCCTATATACCTGAAAAGGAGATGCAGAATCTCGATCCCCTTGTCAAAAGGGAACCAGAACTTGCCCTAAATGGTGGAATGGGGGGCATCCAGATTATCAACCGTATATTAAAGTCTTCACCAGATTTATTAAGAAAGAAAGGAATCCTTTTTCTTGAACTAGATGGATCGAATATTCCTCACTTGAAGGTTCCAAAAAAGCTATCTTATTTAATACTGGATGATGAATTTGGTAGAAAAAGGATTCTTAAGGGTATAAAAAAATGAAGATTATAGTATTTTATACTCCTGGTAAGAAATTTATCAATACAGTTCTTAAAAAGATAAAGGAATCCGCCGAGAAAAATGGATTCCCACTGGTTGAGTATAAGAATGAAAAGCATATAGAAAGTTGCGATCTTGCAATAGCAGCGGGTGGGGATGGAACCTTTCTATGGACAGCATCAATTGTTCATCCCTATAGCATTCCAATCCTTGGAATCAACCTCGGGAGTCTTGGATTCTTAACCGATATAAGAAAGGAAGAAATTGAAGAGGCCTTTAGAGATCTTAAGATTGGTAATTACAGCGAACAGGAAAGGATGATGCTTAATGCATCCTATAGAGATGAAGAAGATTTTGCCCTCAATGATGTAGTTTTTTCGGGAAGGGATGCGAGAATGATAAAGTTTTCGATATCTATCAATGAACAATATGTAACCGACCTTTCAGGTGATGGTTTAATTATATCTACACCCACCGGTTCAACCGCCTATTCTCTCTCATCAGGTGGACCAATATTAACTCCAGGGACCAGAGGTTTCGTAATAACACCTATCTCTCCTCATACCCTGAGTTTTAGACCTCTTGTTGTCCAGGAAGAATCAGAAATCAGTATTCAGACAAAAGACAATTGCCATCTTATCTTTGATGGTCAGCGAATTCTTGAACTCATTCCTGGAGAGATAATTCATGTCAAAAAAAGCGATCATCCTTTAAAAATAGTTAAGATTAAGGGTAAGAATTATTTTCAAGTCCTGAGAGAAAAATTAAACTGGGGAAACAGATGATTAAAGAGATGAAAGTAAAGGATTATGCCTTATTGAACAAGGTTGATATAAACTTTGATTCAGGTTTTAATGTTCTTACAGGTTCTACTGGAACAGGAAAATCTATTATCATAAATGCGCTTTCTCTTCTCCTTGGTGAAAAAGGGGATGTGAATTCCATTAGGAAAGAAGCAGATAAAGCAACAGTTGAGGGGATTTTTTCGACTTCTAAAGAGATCAAAAAACTCCTGAGGTCCTATGGGATAATCGAGGAGGAGCTTATAATAAGGCGGATTGTTAAAAGAAAGGGTGGAGGCCGAATCTATATAAATGGAACAATTGCAAATCTGCGGATGTTAAAGGGAATTGGGAATCTTCTTTTTGATATTCATGGGCAACATGAGCATCAGTTGCTCATAGATGAAGAAACCCATGTTGATTTCCTGGATTCATATGGAAAATTACTTAAAGAAAGAGAGAAGCTCGAAAAACAATATAAATTAACCAAACAGTTGAAGAGCCAACTCAACTCAGCTATCAAAGAAAAACAGGAAATTGCAGAGAAGAAGGAGTTATACGACTTCCAGAAGAAGGAACTTGAATCTATTACCCTTTCTCCTTCTGAGTATAAAGAGTTAAAGGAAGAAAAGAAAAAACTGGACAATTTTGAGGAAATCTCAAGAATAGTTGATTCTTTTGTCCAACGGGTTAGTGAATCGGAAGATTCTATCTTAAATACTCTTGGAGAAATCAGTAAAGATATGGAAAGAGCAAGTAATTTTGATAAAACTCTTAAACCCTTAAGTAAAAGGATTAAAGAGTCAAATTTCATACTTCAGGATGCATCATTAGAACTCCTTAGGTACAGTGATTCCCTTGACTATGACAGGGAAAGATTGACCGAACTGGAAGGGATTGTTGAAAATGTAGAGCGTCTCAAGAGGAAATATAGCAAGAATTATGAAGAACTCCTAAAACTGAAAGAGGAATTAACGGATAAGATTTTCAACATCGACTTCCTATCAGAGAAAATTGAAAATCTAAAAGAGACCATCAAAAAGGAGGAAGAGAAACTCTTTCACTTTGCAGAGGAACTTTCAAAAAACAGAAGAGAAATCTCTATTGAATTTAGAAAGAGGGTAGAAGAAGAGTTAAAAGATTTAGGTTTTGAGAAGGCCCATTTCAAGGTTGAGATAAAAGAAAAAGAAGAAATTGATGAGAAAGGGAAGGATAGAGTTCGTTTTCTTTTTGAGCCAAACATAGGAGAGGGATGGAATCCTCTCTCAAGCATTGCTTCTGGTGGAGAGTTATCAAGGGTTATGTTGGCTCTAAAATCTATTCTATCAAATGTAGACAGGGTAGAAGGTCTTGTATTTGATGAAATAGATGTTGGAATAGGGGGGAGCCTTGCCAAGAAGGTTGGCGAAAAGATGAAGGGGATTGGTAAGAAACGTCAGGTACTCTGTGTAACACATCTACCATCAATAGCCGTAGAGGCTGATTTTCATATAAAGGTAGAGAAAAAGACAAAAGATGGCAGGACAATCACCACTGTTAAGACAGTTTCAGGAAAAGAAAGAGTGGAAGAGATAGCCAGAATGATTTCGGGTGAAAGTTCTAAGGAGACTGCCATCAAGCATGCTAGAGAATTGCTGGGAGGTTCTCATTAATTATAGCCTCTTAAAAAATAGGGGGTATTTATGGGTTTAAAGGAATCTGCAAAGATAGCGGTTGAAACTGCAATGGGTCTTAAGAGAAATGAAGTCGCTCTTATCATCTGCGATGAGAAGAGTAGAAAGATTGGATATGCTTTATTTGAGGCGGCAAGGTTTGCAAAGGAGCCAATCCTCATTGAAATGGAGGAAAGGGAGAGCAATGGAGAAGAGCCTCCTGAATTAGTAGCAAATGCTCTTCTCCACTGTGATGTTGCCCTTATACCTACGACTAAATCCTTGAGTCATACAAAAGCCCGAATGGCTGCCTCTTGTAATGGGGCTCGAATTGCAACATTGCCTGGAATAACAGAGAATATGATGGAAAGAACCCTTAATGTTGATTATAAAGAAATGGAGAGTCTTTCGAAGAGGTTGGCCAGGAAACTTACAATTACAGAGAAGGTAAAGATACAGACTGAAAGAGGAACAGATTTAACTTTCTCGATAAAGGGGAGAGAAGGGCATCCAGATACTGGAATCTGTCATTCTCCTGGAGATTTTTCAAACCTTCCTGCAGGGGAAGCTTATATTGCTCCACTCGAAGGAACAGCTTCTGGAAGACTCATAATAGATGGTTCCCTCGCTGGTTATGGATTGATAAAGAAACCTCTCGAGATAAAAATTGATAAGGGATATATTACTGAAGTTAATGGAGAAGCAGTAGATTTCCTTAAATCCGTCCACAAAAAGTATGGGAAGGATGCCTGGAATGTGGCAGAACTCGGTATCGGAACAAATCCAAAAGCTAAAATTACGGGTCTTGTCCTGGAAGACGAAAAGGTAAGAGGAACCATTCATATTGCCTTTGGAGATAATTCAACATTTGGTGGAACAGTCTCTGTGGATTCCCATCTTGATGGGGTCTTGAAGAATCCCACCTTGATTCTGGATAAAACCACTATTATAGAAAAGGGAAAGCTGGTTATTTAATCTATTAATCTTTCGCTTAGTTTTTATTTTTGAAAGAAAGGAATCCTTGACGATAAAAGGAAAACTCTTATATTGCAAATATGGTAATTACAACTACCAATAAACCCGGGAAGAAATTGGAAGAGAAAATACCTAAACTTATCCTTGAAGACGGTTCTGTTTTTCAGGGATACCCCTTTGGTTCTAAAAAAAATGTAAGCGGGGAAGTAGTTTTTAACACGGGAATGGTTGGATATCCAGAGAGTTTGACTGATCCATCCTACAGGGGACAAATTTTAGTTTTAACATACCCTTTAATAGGCAATTATGGAGTCCCGGGAGATGAAAAAGAAGATAACCTGTTAAAAAATTTTGAATCAGATAGGATACAGGTTCTGGGTTTAATAATAGCCGATAACCCTAATGCTTATTCTCATTGGAATGCTAAAAAGTCTTTATCTGATTGGATGAAAGAATACAATATCCCAGGAATATATGGGATAGATACGAGAAAGTTAACTAAAAAATTAAGAGAGAAAGGAACCCTACTTGGAAAAATTGTCTATGATAAGGAAGATATCAATTTTGAGGATCCAAACAAAAGAAACCTGGTAGCAGAAGTTAGTATTAAAACACCCATAGAATATAAGAAAGGCAAGAACACAGTTGTAATTGTAGATTGTGGCGTAAAAAATAATATAATCAGGGCTTTTCTGAAGAGAGATATAACCGTTATCAGGTGTCCCTGGGATTATGATTTCCTGGGAGAGAATGCAGATGGCATAATAATATCAAACGGCCCGGGAGACCCTAAAAAATGCAATAAAACAATGGAGAATGTCAGAAGGGCTTTATCAAAAAAGATACCAATTCTTGGTGTCTGTCTTGGTTCCCAAATTTTAGGTCTTGCTGCTGGAGCTGATACCTATAAATTAAAATATGGTCATCGGAGTCAGAATCAACCTTGCATAGAGGTTGGTACTAAAAGATGTTATATTACTTCGCAAAATCACGGATATGCAATTGATTTGAATACATTTCCTCAGGATTGGAGAGAGTGGTTCTACAACAATAATGATAGAACAAACGAGGGTATTATCCACATATCAAAGCCATTTTTTGGAGCACAATTCCATCCCGAAGCTTCCCCTGGTCCAGATGATACTGAATTTTTGTTTGATACTTTTATGAGGGCTATGAGATGAAAAAGAAGTTAGAAAAAGTTTTAATTTTAGGGTCAGGAGCAATAAGGATAGGACAGGCTGGAGAATTTGACTATTCTGGCAGTCAAGCTATTAAAGCTTTAAGGGAAGAGGGGATTGAAACAGTTCTGGTTAATCCAAATATTGCAACGATTCAAACATCTTCTTATTTAACTGATAAAGTTTACTTTCTACCCCTAAATACCTATTTTGTTGAAAAGGTTATTGAAAAGGAAAAACCTGATGGCATTTTACTTGGTTTTGGAGGACAAACGGCATTGAATGTCGGTGCCGCATTAGAAGAAAAAGGAGTTTTAAAAAAGTTTAAAGTTGAAGTCCTGGGAACCCCAGTCCAGGTTATCCAGGATACAGAAGATAGAGAGCTATTTGAGAAAAAAATAAATGAGATTAGTCTTAAAGTTCCAAGGGGTAAAGCGGTAAGCAAGGTAGAAGAAGCTTTGCGGGTAGCAGATAAAATTGGTTACCCTGTTATTATTAGGATAGCTTACGCTTTAGGAGGTTTAGGTTCCGGGATAGCCCAAGAAAAAGAACAATTAATTGAGATAACGAGAAAGGCTTTTTCTTTCACGAGGCAAATCATGATAGAGGAATATCTTGAGGGTTGGAAAGAAATAGAATATGAGGTTGTAAGAGATTGTTACGATAACTGCATTGTTGTTTGTTCCATGGAAAATTTTGACCCTATGGGAATTCATACGGGGGAAAGCATAGTTGTTGCCCCGGTCCAGACCCTAACAGCTTCTGAGAATTTTAAATTAAGGGCTCTGGCTATAAAGGTGATAAGGCATCTTGGTGTTGTTGGTGAGTGTAATATTCAATTTGCACTTAATCCTGAATCAGGAGACTATAGGATAATAGAAGTTAATGCCCGATTAAGCAGGAGTTCCGCTTTAGCTTCTAAAGCAACAGGATATCCATTGGCTTTTATTGCAGCCAAGCTGGCTTTAGGTTATGGTTTAACAGAGGTGAGAAATGCCATAACTAAAGAGACTTCAGCTTGTTTTGAGCCAGCTTTAGATTATGTCGTTCTCAAATATCCAAGATGGGATTTACAAAAATTCAGGAAAGTTAAGCTTAATATAGGTTCTGAGATGAAATCTGTAGGTGAGGTGATGGCAATTGCAAGGGGTTTTGAGGAGGTTCTCCAAAAAGCGATTCGAATGTTAGAAGTTGGAATGAACGGTCTTGTTTGTAATGGCCTCGAGTTTAACAACCTGGAGCGAGAACTTAAGGAGCCGACGGATAAAAGGGTATTTGCGATTGCTGAAGCAATCAGAAGAGGTCATTCTATTGATAAGATTTATGAGCTTACCAAGGTTGATCCGTGGTTTTTATATAAAATGAGGAATATAATTGAGTTAGAGAAAAAATTGAGGAGTTATAAGCTTAAAGACCTGCCCGAGTTTTTATTAAAAGAAGCAAAACAAAAGGGTTTTTCTGATCTCCAGATAGCAATTTTAACCAGAGAATCAGAACTGGCGGTGAGGAAAAGAAGAAAAGAGATGGGTATTATACCCTGCGTGAAACAAATAGATACATTAGCAGCAGAGTATCCTGCTGAAACCAATTATTTGTATTTAACTTATAATGGCTTTGAAGATGACATTGATTACAAAGAGAAAAACCAGGTCGTTGTATTAGGTAGTGGAGCCTATAGAATTGGGTCCTCAGTGGAATTTGACTGGTGTGGTGTTAATGCGGTGAGAACGCTAAGGGATTTGAATTACAGAGCTATAATGATAAACTATAATCCCGAAACGGTTAGTACAGATTATGATATTTGCGATAAACTTTATTTTGATGAAATCACTTTTGAAAGAGTTTTGGATATCTATGAGAAGGAAAGACCATTAGGGATAATAGTCTCAATGGGTGGTCAAATAGCTAATAATTTGGCTTTACCCTTGCACAATGTTGGTATAACAATACTGGGGACTTCTCCCATTAGTATTGATAAAGCTGAAGATAGGCATAAGTTTTCTCAATTGTTAGATAAATTAGAGGTACATCAACCAGAGTGGAAGGAAGTGAATAGTATAGAAGAAGCGGAGGAGTTTGCGAGTAAGGTTGGATACCCTATTTTAGTTAGACCAAGTTACGTGCTTAGCGGTGCTGCAATGAGTATTGCTTTAAGTAACGATGAATTAAAAGAATATCTTAAAAAAGCATCCAGGGTTTGTAAAGATCATCCAGTCGTTCTAAGTAAATTTATAACTGGAGCCAAAGAGATAGAGATTGATGCTGTTGCAGAAAGGGGCGATCTTTATTGTTATGCTATCTCTGAACATGTTGAAAATGCAGGGGTTCATTCGGGTGATGCAACTATGGTGCTGCCACCTCAGAGAACTTATCTCGAAACAATGAGAAGGATCAAAATAATTACAAGGAAGATCGCAAAGGCTTTGAGTATAACAGGACCGTTTAACATACAATTTATAGCTAAAAGTAATGATATCAAGGTTATTGAGTGCAATTTAAGGGCTTCAAGAAGTTTTCCTTTTGTTTCTAAGTTTCTTAAGAAAAACTTTATTGATGTAGCAACCAGAATTATTATGGGGAAGGACGTTTCAAGGACAATTTGGTCTCCTTTTGACTTGGATTATGTGGGAGTTAAGGCGCCGCAATTTTCTTTCTCCAGACTGAAAGGTTCTGACCCAACATTAGGCGTGGAGATGGTTTCTACAGGAGAGGTTGCTTGCTTGGGAGACGATTTCAATGAGGCGTTTCTGAAAAGTCTTATTTCAGTGGGCTTTAAATTACCAAAGAAAACAATTTTGTTATCTACTGGACCGATAGATAGTAAAGCAGAATTCTTAGAGAGTACGAGAGCCTTAGATAAAATGGGTTTTGAGCTTTATGCTACAAAAGGGACAGCCAATTTTATGAAAGCAAATGGTATTGAAGCAAAGGTTTTGCATTGGCCTTTAGAGGATAAAAAACCAAATGCTCTTAATTATATAGCTGATGGGAAAATCGATTTAGTAATAAATATACCTAAAAATATTGAAAAGGAAGAACTTGATAATGATTACCTTATAAGAAGGCAGGCGGTGGACTTCAATGTCCCATTAATTACTAATTTGCAACTTGCAAAGAGATTTGTCGAGGCAATTAATTGTGTTTCAAATAAAGACTTAAAAGTTAAAAGTTGGGATGAGTATAGTTAATCATCTTCTACAACGAGATTATGGACTTAATAATTCCAAAAAATTATAAATCTCACTTAGGTTTAAGAAAAACAGAAGAAGCAATAAAGTTAATTAAGGACTATTTTCAGGTTGAGCTGGCAAACCGATTGAATTTGATGAGAGTTAGTGCATCTTTATTTGTAAGAAAAGGCACAGGTGTGAATGATACCCTAACAGGTGTAGAAAGACCGGTTTCCTTTAGAATTAAAGACGATAATAATGCACAAGCAGAGGTTGTTCAATCTCTCGCGAAGTGGAAAAGATTGGCTTTAGCAAGATATGATTTTAAACTTGGAGAGGGTTTATACACTGATATGAATGCTATTAGACCTGATGAAGAGCTTGATAATTTGCATTCAATCTATGTTGATCAGTGGGATTGGGAGAAAATTATAAGAAAAGAGGAGAGGACTCTTGATTTTTTAAAAGAGTTTGTAAAGAGCATATATAAAGTAATAAAAGAATCAGAAGCGTTAGTATTTAGAAAGTGTCCCCAAATAAAACCCTTTTTGCCTGAGGAAATAATTTTCATTCACTCTGAAGAATTACAAAAAAAATATCCAAATTTAACCTCTCCTGAAAGAGAAGATGAAATAACTAAAGAGAAGGGTGCTGTTTTTCTCATTGGGATTGGAGCAAAATTAGCAGATGGAAAACCTCACGATTTGAGAGCCCCGGACTATGATGATTGGTCTACACAAACCGGGGAAAATACAAGGGGGTTAAATGGAGACATTCTTGTTTGGAATCCTATTTTAAATAAGGCCTTTGAACTTTCTTCAATGGGCATAAGGGTTGACAAAAAAGCATTATTAGAGCAATTAAGGATTACCCGCACTATGGATAGAACTGAATTACAATATCATCAGCTATTATTAAAAAATAAATTGCCTTTAACTATTGGTGGAGGTATTGGTCAATCAAGACTTTGTATGTTGTTTTTACAAAAAGCACACATAGGGGAAGTTCAGGCAGGCATCTGGCCACAAAATATGATTAATATTTGTAAAGAGAATGGAATCTTTTTATTATGATTACATTCTGCTAAAATAAAAAAGCCCGGCAGCGACCTACTCTCTCACCCCTCAAGGAGGCAATACCATCAGCACTGGAGAGCTTGACTTTCGTGTTCGGAATGGGAACGAGTATAACCTCTCCGTTATAGCTACCGAGCTCTGTATTAATAAGCCTCTTTTCAATTTTGTCAAGGGGTTGTGATTCAAAACATTTAAAACTCTATCCAGAAATTAAAATACCTCCCCAAACCAGGATAGTCCCTATCGTTATAACAATTGCCAAAACTTGCGATGTATTTCTCATCAAGGATATTTTCCACACCAAACCCTATTCTAACACCTCCGATTTTCTTTTCTACTGACCCATCTATAACCAGATAAGGACCTTTGACTTTCCATTTTCCAGGATTTGAGAACCATTTCTTTTTCTTTCCAATCCATTTACTCGAGATTTCTCCATTGACAGGTCCTTTATATGTTATAATCCCTAAAAAGGAATGTTTTGGCCGATACTGAAGTTCCCTTGTTAGATTATCGTAATAATCATAGCCATTTAGATAGGAATAGCTAAAGGTATAGGTAAGATTTTTATAAGACTGGTTGTATTGGATGTCAATTCCGTAGATCCGGGATTTATAGATATTATGTGGTTTCCAGTCCGACCCATACCCAATTCTGTCCTTTATATCTTCGATATGACCCGAAGCCGAAAACCCTGAGCTCTGGATTCCTGCATTAAGGCCAATGGAATATTCAGGTTGTAGGCTATCATTTGAGTAATTAGGCCAATAGAGGTCATTTAAAGTAGGAGCACGGAAGGCTGAGCCAAGAGAGAAGTATCCCTCAATTTGTCCTGCACTACGAGCTCCAAGACTCCATGATGAATGGAGTCCAAAACTTTCAAACCAATCTTCCCTTATGGATGTAAAAAGATTAAACCCGCTAAAATTGTAAGAACTTGCGAGCATTATTCCTGCATTTTTATCACCAGCAGACCAGGAAATATTCTGCTGGTTGGATTTATATTGGTCCATCAAAATTGTATCCCTTTCAAGATGTATGGATAAAGTCATCCACCTATAGAAGATTTTTGTGTCAAGTTGACCCACAAGAGTTTTATATCTGTCGTTTTCTTTGATTGTATCATTAGTAAAATAATCACTGTATATACTCTCTGGTTCTAACAACTCCCATCTAATATCGGGCGATACGATAACACCAATATCCCCAAACTCTAATTTTTTCTGATAAGAACCGTCAACAAATTTGGTTATCTGCTTGTCGTACAGATTCATTGCAGACCAGTCGCCAAATGGAGGGATTAGCTCTGGGTTGGGGACTGGACCAGGTGTTCCAATATTTCTATAGGTTCCAAGAATATTAAATCCTTCCCAATCCAGAAATAAGGAGTGCCTTTCATAATCAGTATTACTCCTTTCACCTATCCCCCTCTCAAGACTTAAGTTTCCTGATATTCCAAATTTACTACCCCGGATCCCTATTAACACTCCTGGATGAGTATTCCCCTGAATCTTTATCTTATTCTCTTTTCCTTCCGTAATAAAATTTACTATCCCACTTATAGCATTGGAACCTCGAAACACTGAAGAAGGACCCTTTATTATCTCGATTCTTTTAACCGAGTTCAAAGGGATTGCGGAAAGATCGAACCCTCCTGTTTTAGGATCGCTTATGCGATGTCCATTGAGGAGTGTAAGGGTATGACTCGGGGAAAGGCCTAAAGCAACTACTTGAGTTAATGAACCTGGAGATCCGTATTCTTCTATTCCAACCCCTGCTTTCTTCTCCAGGAATTCACCAAGGTTCGAAATGGTCAAGATTCTATCAACTTTAATTGTTTGAACTTGATATGGAAGATCTCTGAATTGTTTTGCAGTTACAGTGATTCCCTTTGATTCAAATTGCAAAAAAGCAAAGAAAAACAAAAACATACTACCTCCTTTTCTTTAAACGCCGAATAATCGGTGTTAAAATAAAACCATAGATTATACTCTGTGTCAATATATGCCATAAAACAAAGGGGAGTCCAATCACAAGATAGGCAAGAAATGTTTTTTTCGTTGGGAAAAAGAAAAAACCAGCTGAGGTTGTGAGTATGTCATAGGTAAAAGTTATGAATATCCCGAGGAGAACAAGGATGTAAGCTTTATCCCATTCTTTTTTCCTGTAAATACCCCCCCAAAATCCTGCAAACATTCCTCCTATGATTTGTGTTATTAAAAGGGGTAGAGGTGATGGCCCCAGTGGATTCAGGAAACCAAAGATGAGAAAACTTAAGAGACCTACTAACATTCCTGGCCTACAACCGAGGAAAACACCAGCCAGGAAAATTGTTGAAGTAATAAGTTCAAGATTTGGCACAAAAGAAAGTACATAACCAAGGGATATGGCTAAAGCTGTAAATATTGTAATTCTTGAAATTAATTTTAAATTATTCATTTATTCCTCCCCACGGAGTACTTCTGGATAGCAGGTCTCCTGACTTATGACCAACCTACTCACTGCACCTTCCTGGAAAACCAGTGGTAATTGCAGCTTTCGTTGTCAATTACAGTAGCGGGGCTGTAACGGATTCTCACCGTTTTCCCTCAACTACCCAGTACACTATTGTAGTTTAAAATTTATTTAAAAGTTGTCAAGGGTTGAGAATTTAGAACCCTCCCCTGAATATTCTTAATACGTCGTTAAAGACTAAAAAAATCATAAGGGAAAGGATTATAATCGTACCTATTAATTGAACAATTTGAAGCATCTTTTTCGAAGGCTTTGTCCTGATAATACTACTTGCAATAGATACTATGATATGAAATCCATCTAAAGGAGGGATAGGTATGAGATTAACAATAGCCAGATTGATAGATATAAAGGCAACAAAGAGTAGAAGGTTGATAATCCCCCATTCCATGCTCTTCTGGGTGAGCATAACAATCCCAACTGGCCCTGCAAGGTTCCGTGCAGAAACCTTTCTATGCGCCAGGAGAGAAAAGACTTTGAAGATCTGAGTTGATGTTCCCCAGGTCTCTTTGCAGGCAAGAGAAGAACTTTCGGAGAAAGGTATTTTTACCCGTTTTGCTGGAGATAAAATTCCTATCATTCCTTTCTTTACAACAGAATCTCCTTCGAGAACCTTTTGTTCCTCAGGTATTATAGTGGTCTTTATAGTATCTTCTATCTTCAAGTAAACAATATCCAGGGTTTCAGAAGCTGAAGGTGCGATCATGGTGGTTATATTATTCCAGTTTTCTATTTTTTTGCCTCCAATCTCAAGTATCCGTGCACCTTCCCGAAGGCCGCTTTTATAAGCAGGACTATTCCTAATTACCTTTCCAATAATAGGTGGGTAAAGAGGTGAAAGAGAATCCTTGTTTAGAGAGTCAACAATAATTTTCTTCTTTGCTCCATCCCGTAGGATTAAGGCTTTAGAACCGCCTTTTAAATTTACGGTTATATCGTGCCAGTTTGAAACTTCTTTTGAGTCAATTTGAAGAATCTTATCTCCATATAATAGATTGCTTTCCTCAATCGATTTGCTTACCATAGTGGTGGAAGGAACATCTATTCCGGAAAGAGATAAGACAAATAGATATATTAGAAAACCGAACAGGATATTACCAAAAGGTCCAGCAAAGACAACTCCTGCTCTGATGGCCGCATTTTTTGAGTAGAATTCATCTTCTTCCCCTTTTATCTCTTCGGGTTCCATACCCTTCAGTTCAACATAACCTCCAAATGGAATTGCTGAAATTCTAAAATCTGTCCCTCGTAGTTTAAAGGAAGCAAGCTTTGGTCCAAAACCTATGGAGAAAATAGGAGTATCAATGGAAGATGACTTTGCGATCAAAAAGTGGAAAAGTTCATGGACAAAAATAAGAATGCTGAGTGCAATAATTGCAACGATTATTGATCCAATCATTTAATCATTTCCTTTGCTTTTTGAGATGCCCACTTTTCTGAGGCAACAATATCCGATATATCAGGTTCTTTAATTACTTTATGCCCCTGAGTTACGTTTATCACTATATCCATAATTTCTTTGAATTCAATCTTTCCTTTGAGAAATGCTTCTACAGCAATCTCATCCGATGCTACAAGAACTGCCGGGAGAGTTCCACCAACTCTTAAAGCATAATAACTCAATGGAATTAGGGGNAATCTTTTCTCATTCACTTTTTTGAAGGTGAGAGACTCCAAATTGTGACTGGTAAGCATACTGGCTGGGTGATTTTTTCGTCTTGGAGCTGTTAGAGCAAATTGAATAGGTATTTTCATATCAGGAATAGACATCTGGGAAATGACTGAACCATCTTTGAATTCTACCATTCCGTGAATAATTGACTGGGGATGTATTACTACCTCGATTTCTTCCCATGAGAGATCAAAGAGGACCGAAGCCTCGATAATTTCGAAGCCTTTATTCATAAGAGTTGCTGAATCTATCGTTACCTTTTTGCCCATCTGCCAGGTGGGATGGTTTAAAGCTTCCTCGGGGGTTATTCCATCAAAAGATTCTCTTTCGTAAAAAGGACCCCCGGATGCTGTTAAGATAACTTTCCTAACATCCGAGCGTTTTGAACCCGAAAGTGACTGATAGATAGCGGAGTGTTCACTGTCAATTGGGATAAGTTCACCTGGTAGATCAGATATCTTCTTTCTCAGGATGGAGGAGTAGGCAACAAGAGATTCTTTATTTGCTGTCGCAACCCTTTTGCCGTTTTTTAGCCCTCTTATAAGAAGCTCATAAACGGAACTTCCCGCTGCCCCTATAAGGATCGTATCCACTTCTGGTCTTTCTGCTAACCAAACAGCTCCCTCTATGCCAATTAGTGTTTTCCATCTCCCCTTTATCTGTTCCTCTAATATTTTCTTATTTTCTTTGAAAAATGTTCCAACAAATTCAGGGTTAAATTCTTCCGATTGCTTTATTAGAAGTGAAATATTGTTACCGCCATATAGAGCAAACACTTCAAATCCTTTGAGTCTCTTTATAACTGAAAGAGCATTTCTACCAATAGAACCGGTAGAACCAAATATTGCTACCTTTTTCATCTCGCTGAAAAGAATCGGAGATAATAGTATATAAGAGGTGCTGTGAAGAGGAGAGAATCAAATCTATCCAGAAAACCTCCGTGTCCTGGTATTGTGGTTGCTGCATCCTTTATATTGACATCCCTTTTTATCATTGATTCAACTAAATCTCCAATTGGTGCAACAATTGCAGTTCCACCTCCGAGAGCCAGACAGTCAAACCAGGAAAGATAAGAAGCATAAACCTGCTGATAGATGAATGCTGCAGCAATACCTCCTGCAGCTCCCCCAATAACACCTTCCCAGGTTTTATTTGGTGAGATAGAAGGGTAGAACTTCCTCTTTCCGAATCGCCTCCCTATAAAGAAGGCTATTGAATCATTCATCCAGGTTAAAACAAAGGGGAGGAGAGCAAAACTCGTTCCCAGTCTTATTTGAAAACCAAAGATATTCCTATAAGCTTGTGGTGGTATAACTTCTGGCATCATCATCAGGAGGATGAGATGGCTTAACAACCATCCTACATATATTACACCAAAGATAGTTCCTGAGAGATGGAATATAGCCTCTTCTTTCTTACGACGAAATAGCTCTGCAGTTGCTACAACAATTACAAGCATTGTGATTGTTATAATGGTAAAGAGATGGCTTTGAAAATAGGCATTTAGACCAAGAATAAGTGAAGAAAGAATTGCAAGGGATTTATAGGGTGTGAGACCTCTTTCTCTCAATATATCACAGAACTCATATACCCCAAGAAATATGCCCAGTTCAACTAAAATAAGGAAATATATACCTCCAGCCCAGGCAATTGTTAAGAGTGCCGGGATGAATAAGATAGCACATATCCATCGTCTTGTTAAATCTGAGATACCGTGCCGAATCTTCTTTTCCTCTTTTGATATGATTTTAGTGCTTTAATAAAATCACCCCTGTCAAAATCAGGCCAAAGTGTGCGAGTGAAGTACAATTCAGTATAGGCTAACTCATAGATAAGAAAATTAGAGATTCGCAATTCACCGCTGGTCCTTATAAGTAGATCCGGGTCAGGAACATCTGGAAGGGCCAGGAATTTCCTAAAACTTTCTTCATCAACTTTTTTTCCCTCTTTTATAGCCTTGTTTACAGCATCAACTATCTCATCCCTTCCACTGTAATTGAAGGCGATGATGAGATTGAGGTTGTTAAAATTCTTTGTCTGATTTTGAATCCATAAAGCCTTCTCCATGACACAGGTAGGCAGCTCCTCAAGTTTGCCAAGAAATCTAACTCTAATTTTATTCTCCTTAAGTTCATCAACTTCCCTTCCGATCACTCTGGTAAATAGTGACATCAGTCCACGAACTTCTTCTTGAGGACGTTTCCAATTCTCACGAGAGAATGTATACAAGGTTAAGTACTTTATGTTAAAGTCAATACAATCATCAATTATCCTTCGAACAGAATTGACTCCTGCAAAATGGCCTTGAAGGCGTGAAAGACCTTTATCCCTTGCCCACCGTCCGTTCCCATCCATTATAATTGCAATATGGGTGGGAACATTATTCATCCAGAACCTCTTTCTCCTTCTTTAATAGAAAATTATTTATCTTCTCAGTAAAATAATTGGTAATTTCCTGAATCTCATCCTTATCTCTAATTGCTTCATCTTCTGATATTTCTCCTTTATTCTCCAAACCCTGAATCTTTTTTATGATTTCTCTTCTTATATTCCTCAAAGAAACTCTGCTTTCTTCAGCAAGTCTATTAACTAATTTCTTTAGTTCTTGCCTTCTTTCATCGGTAAGGGGAGGAATGGGTATACGGAGAACTGCCCCATCGTTGGATGGATTCAGCCCGAGATCAGAAGTTACCAAAGCCTTTTCAATAAAATCAATAGATTTCTCATCATAGGGATGAATTACAATAAGATGAGGTTCTGGAGTTGCAATTGAAGCGAGTTGGTTTAGGGGTGTTTTTATTCCGTAATAATCCACTTTTATATCTTTAACAAGACCTGGAGATGCACGTCCACTTTTTACGCTGGAGAATTCATCAGAGAGAATAGATACCGTTTTTTCCATCTTGGTAACCAATTCCTTTTTTAGTTCTTTATCCATTACTCCCTCCTTCAATAATTGTCCCAATATCTTTTCCCAGAACTACCTTTTCTATATTACGGGGATTTTTAGCATTGAATACTATGATTGATAGTTTATGATCCAGGGCCAGTGAAAACGCTGTTAAATCCATTATCCTGAGATCTTTTTTTAGCGCTTCCCGGTAGGTGAGTCTTTTGTATAACTTAGCATCCTTAAACTTATTGGGGTCCTTATCATAAACCCCATCAACGTTGGTTGCCTTCAATAGGATATTAGCATGGATCTGTAAAGCGCGAAGGACAGAGGCTGTATCTGTAGTAAAGTATGGATTTCCTGTGCCTCCCCCGAAGATTAATACGTTACCACGGGAGAGAAATTCCTCTGTTTTGAATCTGTTGTATGGCTCACCTATGGATGGAGAAACCGGTATTGCCGATAGGACAACATTAGGTACTCCTAAATTTTTTAATGTTGAGGAAAGAAGCCCACTGTTTAGAAGGGTTGCTTGCATACCCAGTTCATCCAATTCATCTGCGGGCAAGCCATATTTTTGAGAAGATTTTGATCCTCGCAATATATTTCCTCCACCAACTACAATTCCAATCTTCACGCCCATCTTATGTATTGCTTTTACCTGTAAAGCAATAAAGCGAACACCTTCAAAAGAGAGAAATTCATCTTCTTTTCTGAAGAAGTCCCCACTTATCTTGAGGAGTATTTTATTATATGATAGATTATTCTCCAATCTGGAGCCTTTTAAATCGCCTTACTACTATGTTTTCACCTATAACTGAGATCTTTTCTTTTATCAGATCTCCTATTGTTATAGACGGATCCCTGAAGTATTCCTGCTCTAAAAGGGCAACCTCACTATAAAACTTCTCGAGTTTGTTTTCAACTATCTTTTCTTGTATCTCTTCGGGTTTATCCATTCTTTTTACCTGGTCTTCGTAGATGGAACGTTCCTCTTTTAGGGTTTCTTCGGGGATAGATTCACGATCAACAGAAATTGGGTTCGTTGCAACTACCTGCATTGCTATCTCTTTAGCAAGATTCTTAAACTCATCAGTTCTTGCAACAAAATCAGTTTCACAGTTAAGCTCGACAAGAGCACCCAACTGATCGCCTGGATGAACATAAGCCATAATTACTCCTTCTCTCGCCTCTCTTCCTATCCTTGTAGCAGCCTTTGCTATTCCTTTCTTCCTTAAAATCTGGATTGCCTTTTTAATATCTCCGCTACTTTCTATAAGAGCATTCTTACAATCAAGAATACCAGCGTTTGTTCTGGCTCTTAGCCTTTTTATAAGTTCTATATCTACGTCTTTTGATGATGGCAAACTACCTCCAATTAGATTTTTCTTTCGTTTTTATATGTATATTAAACATCAGGAATATTCCTGGGGATTACCACTCGGTTTTTACATTAATCTTCTGATTTAGCTATCTTTTCTTCTATTCTGCTTTGACCTTCAACAATGGCGGTTTCTATTACACTTGTTATCAACCTGATAGATTCTATAGCGTCATCATTCGCAGGAATTGGATAATTAACCATTTCAGGATCTGAGTCAGTATCCAATATTGCAACTACAGGGATTTCAAGGATATTAGCTTCCTTAATTGCAATATCTTCGCGGACAACATCCACAACATAAAGTAAATCTGGGATCCTTTCCATATTCTGGATACCTTTAAAATGTCGATCCATTTTATCTCGTTGCCTTAATAAGTGGCTTTGCTCTTTTGGAGGAAGCTCTCCAAATTGCTCCTGTTCAATCTGACTGCAAAGGTCATTATACTTCTGAATACTTTTCCTTATTACACTGAAGTTAGTGAGGGTTCCACCAAGCCACCGTTCAGTCACATATGAAGCGCCCACACGTTTTGCTGCCTCTTCTATTACGCCCTCTGCTTGTTTCTTAGTTCCAATAAAAAGAAACATCCCACCAGAAGCAGCCACATTTGCAACAGCTCTGTAAGCTTCCCCTAAGAGTTTTACTGATTTTCGAAGNTCAATTATATGTANTCCATTCTTCTGGGTGTATATATAAGGCTTCATTTTTGGATTCCAATTGCTCTTCCTATGGCCAAAATGAGCCCTCGCATCTAAAAGATCTTTGAATTGCAGAGCCATAAACTTCCTCCTACCTCTTAGAGTGCTGGAAAGCCTTTCTGGCTTTCCTGAGACCGTATTTCTTTCTTTCTTTGACTCTTGCATTTCTCGTTAAGAAACCCGCATCTTTTAAGGCTTTTTTATATTCTGGATTAATCAGGGCAAGCCCCTTTGCAATAGAATACCTTATCGCTTCTGCCTGTCCAGAAGGGCCACCACCTTTTACACAAATTTTTATATCGAATTTATTTTGCGCATTGACCCTATCAAGAGGTTTTTTACCTTCGTAGACGAAGCGGTCTAGCTTAAAATAATCCTTTATTGATTTTTTGTTTACTGTAATTTGACCACTGCCTGGAAAGAAACGGGCAGTAGCCTCAGCTGATTTTCTTCTCCCAGTAACAAAAGCAAGTTCTTCCATATTTTAACCTCCCAGCTCTAATTTTTTGGGTTTCTGCGCTTGATGGGGATAATTTTCCCCTGGGTAGACTTTTAGTTTCTTTATCATTTTCCTCCCAAGTTTGTTCTTTGGTAACATTCCAGAGACTGCATGGATTATTACACCCTCGGGATCCTTTTTCATCTTCTTTGATAGAGGGATTTCTTTTAGTCCGCCGGGATACCCACTATGATGGCGATATAGTTTCTGCTCTACCTTCTTGCCTGTGAGTCGGACTTTATCAGCATTTATCACGATGACAAAATCTCCATTATCTATATGCGGTGTGAACTCTGGCTTATGTTTACCTCTTAGTATTATTGCTATCCTGGAAGCAAGTCTCCCCAGAGTTTTATCCTTAGCATCTATAATCCACCAATCTCTTATAACATTCTCTTTTTTTATAGAAAAAGTCTTCACTATCTCTCCTTTTTATTCTTATAATTAACCAACCTCTTAATCTCAGAATTCAATATATGATAAAAAGGTATTTTGTCAAGAAGTATTTTTCTACTTTCAGGAAAGAACCTTTTAAATATTCCATTTTCCACAGATGCTTCCCCATGCAGCGATTATATTTCCATTTACAATAATCCGAACAATCTTCACAGATAAAACTTTTATTCAAGATAGATGTGCTTTTTAATCAAAAAACCAAGAAGTCCTTGAAAAATTTCTCATTTTGATTATAATCTTTTATGACTTACATAAATTATATGGAAAAAATGATAGAGGAGATCCTTGATAAGTTAATTGAGGATTATCCGAAATATAAAGGCATAGAACCATTTCGAAATGAAGTTATAGCATTGGCTCTCAATAAATCAGAGTCTCTATACAGCACAAGTGATCTGGGTCATGCAGTGATTGAAGCAAAGATAGCTGATCCTGGTTATCGTTCAAAGATTATCTCTATCATCATAGAAGCAATAGAAAAAGTGAGGGAAAATCCAAAATAATAAATCTATAAGAGGAGTTTTCAAACAGGAATGAATTTTCTCAATATTTACCCGAATATACCCGTCCAAATCAAGGAGGCAGAGGGGTGCTATCTTATTAGTGATTCAAATAAGAAATATCTCGACCTTATCGGAGGTCTTGGCGTAAATATCTTAGGCTATCATAATTTGGACTGCGAGAGAGCTCTATCTGATCGTAAGATAGTGGCTCATATTTCTAATCTTTACCTGCATCCTCTTAGGGAGAAAATTGCTGGTAAATTGAATAATTTATGTGGGATGGATAAGACGTTTTTCACAAATTCAGGAACCGAATCCAATGAAGCGGCTTTAAAGTTTGCCTGGAAGGAAAAACCGGGAAAGGTTCTTGCTTTTGAAGGTTCTTTTCATGGCAGAACTCTTGGCTCTTTCTCTCTTTCTCATTTATTCATTCAACAGGATTTTCCAAGAATAGATACCCCTGTAGAATTTGTTTACTGGAATGATCCGGATGACCTTAGAAAAAAAGGAAAAGATGCGGCAATTGTGATATTTGAGCCTATTCAGGGAGCAGGAGGAGTGAGAGTGATGAATAGCGCCTGCTTTGATGTTTTAAAAGAACTTCAGAATAAAGGTGCAATTATTATTACGGATGAGATCCAATCGGGTTTGGGTAGAACGGGAAGTTTCCTTGCCTCTTCATTCGAGGATTTCCATCCGGATATTGTAACCCTTGGAAAAGGGTTGGGTGGAGGTCTTCCCCTTGGAGCTGTGGCAATGAAAGAGAGGGTCGCATCCAATCTGAAAGTTGGAGATCACGGAACCACAATGGGAGGCAATCTTTTGGCTTTGCAGTTGGCAGAAGTAGTCCTTGAAAAAATTGAAAATGGTTTGATGCGACATAATATGGAAATAGAAAGAAATGTTGTAGAAGATTTCAGGGAAGAATTAGGAATAAGAGGAAGGGGTCTCCAGCTTGGATTTGATGTTACAGATGGGAAAAAATTTGCGGATGAAATCAGAGAAAAGGGATACCTTGTGAATATAATAAGGAAAAATACGGTTCGACTTCTTCCACCGTACATTATAAAAGAGGAAGAGTTGAGGAAATTCTTTAAAACTGTAGAGGATATTATCTGATGGAGGTAGGTTTTCTGCAATTTTCTCCCATTTTTGGTAAACCCGACAGAAATTTAGAAATAATCAAGGAAATACTTAGAAGAGAGAAAGCCCCTGAGGTCCTTGTTCTACCAGAACTTGCCCTTACAGGATACACCTTCAGGAATCCTGAAGAAGCATACCTATTGGGAGAGGAAATTGGTGGACCACTCACCCAGGAATTAATAAGTATAGCTTCTGAATATAAAATCATAATGGCAGTTGGGTTTCTTGAAAAGGAAGGCAAGAAACTATACAATTCCAGTCTCCTTCTCAGAGGAGATGGAATAAAAGGAATCTACAGAAAAGTTCATCTCTTTTACAGAGAAAAGGAGATATTCGAACCTGGAGATAAAGGATTTCCTGTATTTGAAGTTCAAGGGGTAAAAGTAGGACTTCTTTTATGCTTTGATTGGATATTTCCTGAGGCAATGAGAACCTTGATGGTAAAAGGTGTTGATATCATACTCCACTCAGCCAATCTCATCCTGCCTTATTACCAGGCTGCTGCGGTAACGAGGGCGATTGAGAACAGGGTCTATATAGTCCTCGCCAATAGGACAGGCATTGAAGGGAGGTACGGAATGAGAAATGAGTTTACAGGTGGAAGTGAGGTTGTAAATCCTCAAGGAGAAGTTATTTTGAAAGTAGGGAGAAGAGTGGAAGGTCTTTTTTCTGTAAATATTAGTCCAGAAGACTCTCGCAATAAGAATATAACGGAGTTAAACAATCTTTTAGAAGACAGGAAGGTTGATCAGTATGAAGGTTGGGATAATAGGCAACCACGGTAGTGGTAAGACAACTATATTCAAAGCCCTTACCGGTATAGAAGAGGAACACCGAGAGTCCATAAGTGTTGGTATAATTGAAATACCTGATGAACGTCTCAACCGTCTCCATTCCCTTTACCCTGAGAAAGAGAAAGTTCCATCCAGGGTTGATATAATAGATGTGGGCATTTTTGAGCCAAAAAATGAGACAGTTAGAAATGTTGATGCATACCTTCTTACGATCGGTGCCTTCTATGGTGAAGAACCTGCTGGCATCTGGAAGGAATTCAAGGCAGATATGATCATCTCGGATCAGGATTTAGTGGAGAAGCGATTGAAGAGGATAAAAAAAGAACACAGGAAGGAGAATGAGAGGGAAGAAACACTGCTAAATAAGGTTTTAACTTTTCTGGAAGAAGAAGTCTTACTGATTAATTCCTCACTTCCCAAAGATAAAATCATAAGGGGCTATAATTTTTTCTCTTTTAAACCCGTTTTCGCTGTAATTAATATTTCGGAAGATCAAGATGAAGAAAATTTTGCTCAATATATAGAAGAGATCGAAGTTCCCTCCCTTGTTTTTAAAGGCAAATTAGAGGCGGATTTCCAGGAGATACCAAAGGAAGAGAGAAAAGAATATATGGATTTATATGGGATAAGGGAGAGTGCGACCCAGAGGTTAATAAAGAGTATCTATTCTGAAATGGGTTTGATTACATTTTTTACCATTGGAGAAAAAGAAGTTCGTGGATGGAGATTAAAGAAGGATTCCTCAGCTCTGGAGGCTGCGGGGAGCATACATTCTGATATGAGAGAAGGGTTCATAAAGGCAGAAGTTGTCTCTGTTGAGGAGCTTTTGGACGCAGGCGGTGGAAAGAAGGTAAGGGAAAAGGGTCTTATAAGACTTGTTGGTAAGGATTATAAGGTAAATGATGGAGATGTTCTGAAAATAAGATTTGCCTGAGAATGTCAAATAGAGATAATTTAGTTGGAGAGATATCTTTTGATTATTTTTGTGGTCATTGGAGCAGCATATGAACTTCCATGACCTGCATTTTCAATTATTGTAAAGACAACAATCTTTGGATCGGTAAAGGGAGCAAAACCCACAAAAAGGGAATGATCCTTCCCTTGAGGATTTTGAGCCGTTCCTGTTTTTCCTCCAATTTCTATTCCTTTTAATCTTGAAAAATACGCTGTTCCTTTTTGGCTGTTAACTACTGCTTTCATCGCCTCTAGTATAATGTTTAAGGTCTTCGGTGAGACAGGAAGGCGGGTCCGTTTAAGTTGGGGTTTCCATACAATCTTTCCCTCATTATCTCTTATGTCTTTTAGAATATGAGGAATATATGTTGTACCTCCATTTGCCAAGGATGAGAAGAAAGTAACTATCTGGAGAGGAGTAAGAAGTAACTCTCCCTGCCCTATGGCAAGGTTGGCAAGGATTCCTCTATCCCATCCTCTTCTACCATATTTTTTATTATACCATTCCCTTGTAGGAATGAAGCCTTCTCTTTCCCCTGGTAGATCAATACCAGACCTTTTACCGAAACCTAATTTTTTTTCACCTTCTACCATCTCTTCCAGACTCATTTTCATTCCCACCTGATAGAAGTATATATCGCAGGATTGTATTATAGCATCAGGTAGAGCCAACTTGTCGTGTTCCTTCCAGCAATGAAAATAGCGATTTCCAATAAGAAGAGCCCCTTTACAGGGGATAAGAGTGGTAAATTCATCCACAACTCTATTTTCCATACCTATAATTGCTGTTGGTATTTTACCAATGGAACCCGGAGGATATCCACCGCAAATTATCCTGTCCCACAGGGGGGCATCTTCTCTATTTCTTAAGTTGGCCCATTCGGAGGTAGAAATTCCAGCAGCAAGTTTATTTGATGAATATCCTGGTTTTGAATAGTAGAGAAGGATTTCCCCATTTTTGGGATTCATTCCAACACAAGCACCACTTTGAAAGTCTGAGAAAAGCGAATCCGCATAAAGGTTGAGATCTTCTGAGACGGTAAGATGGAGATCCAGCCCCCTTTGAGGAGATTTTTCAGCCGGCCGGTTAAATCTTCTAACCACCCTACCCCTTACATCGACTTCAACAAGGGAAACACCTTTCTTCCCTTGAAGGAACTTATCGTATTTTAACTCTACGCCTTTCTTTCCCACTATATCACCCCCTCTGTAACTCCCCTTAAACTCCTTTAACTCTTTTGAAGTGATTTCTCCCGTATAACCTACTAGATGAGAAAAAATAGGATCATAAGGATAATAACGCACTGGCTCTGTGATCAATCTAATGTAAGGGAATTTTTCCTGCCTTTTCAACTATTTTGGATACTACATCGAAAGGAACTCTTCTTATCCTACAAGTTCTAAAATGAGGCTTTACTTTTTTGAAAATTACTTCCTCCTTTATACCAAGGATCTTAGAAAGACGAAAGATTCCAGCTGAGTCCACCCTATAAGGATCAATCATTAAGGAAAAAGAAGGACGGGATTCAGCAAGAATTTTGCCCTCTCTGGATAATATTCTTCCCCTGGGAGCTGGGATAATCTCCCTTCTAATTCTATCTCTTTCCGAAAGCCCTTTGTAGTAACCTGTACTTAGAATCTGAAGTTGAAACAATCTTCCAATTAAAATGAATACGACTGCAAAGATAAGTATCCTTAAGGTATATTTCATCTGGATTTCTTGATAAAATACAGAATTGCCAATCCGATAAGTGTGGTCAGGATAGATTCTGGAATAACCTTGATGAATAGTTGAAGGGATATCATTTTAACCTGATTGGTTTCGGTTAACAGTTGGACAAATCCAACAAAGAACGTAACAAAGAAGAGAAATACAAGGGAACGATAATTGTACTTATAAATCCTTTTTTCAACAAGGTAAAGGCCAAAGGCAACAGATGTAAATATAAGAGGATAGAGACCGATAGGAACGGAGAAAAAGATTCCGTAAAGGAATCCAAGGAAAAACCCGATAAATAATCCAAACCATGGGTTCCAGTATAGAGTTATGAAATATAAAAGAAGGATTAAGGGCTTAAAGGAGATGTTACCAATAGAAAGTAAATCCATGAAATTTAGAGATAAAAAAAGCGCCAGAATTGAGAGGATGATTACGATGAATATTTTCATTCTTTTATCACAAAGACTACATCAACATCACTGAAATCCTCAAATGGCTCTATTTCTATTTTCAAGGAATAATTAGCTTCGTCCTTTGACACACGAACGAGCCTTCCAATGGGCAACCCTTCAGGGAAAACAGAACCTTTACTTGAAGTAACAATCGTATCTCCACTTTTTACATCTGCATATTGTGGGACCCCTTCCAGATAAAATTTCTTATCCCAACGGAAAATTCCTTTTACATTACTTCTTGTATCCAGAACAGAAAGGGCAACATTATAGTTTTTCAGAGTCGAGACAAGAGAATTTTCCCTGCCAATCTTCAAAACCTTTCCAAAAACGCCTTTAGAACTTATCACTGGGGCATTCTCCCGGATGCCCTGAGAAGCCCCTTTCCCAATAAGGTAAGAAACATTAACCTCTTCAGGGAGTCGATTAATGATCCGACAGGGGATAATAGATTTGGGATAATGGGTTTGAAATTTCAATATTTTTTTTAGTTTTTGATTTTCCTTCTTTAATGTCTGATAGCTCTGTTTTTCATAAGACAGTTCTGCTATTTCTTTAAGAAGCTCGGAGTTTTCTCTTTCTAACTCTTTAGATCTCGTCCATTTATTTATCAAATCACGAATATTAAAAGAGAAGAAATTATATAGCCGATCGCTTATATAAATTTTCTCTTTACTATCTATTATCATAATGCATAGTGAGAAGAATAGGAGAAGAAGATAGGTGCCAATGAATTTCTTTTTCATCTATTGGGATCCATTAATAAATCTCTATATTCATTAATATTAACCAGTATTATTCCCGCTCCTTTAACTACACCCCTTAAGGGATCTTCGGACACTGATACCTTTAAATTTGTAGATTTGGATATCATTTTATCTATACCAGAGAGTAGAGCACCTCCTCCAGTGAGGAACAGACCCTTTTCAACAATGTCGGAAGCAAGTTCTGGAGGTGTCTCTGATAAAGATTTTTTGATTGCATTTTTCATAAGCCCAAGAGTTTCCGACATAGCTTCTCGAATTTCATTTGAATTTATTATAATTTTTTTTGGTAGGCCTTCCACCAGATCCCGACCCCTAATTTCCATCTCTTTGTTTTCTACAGAAGGATGGGCAGAGCCAATGTTCTTTTTGATCTTCTCTGCACTCACCTTCCCAATTGCCATATTATACTTATCATACATATATGTTTGTATGGCATCATCTAATTCATTACCTGCAATTTTTATGGAAACTTTGTTTACTATTCCTGACAATGCTATCACGGCAATTTCCGTGGTTCCGCCACCAATATCTATTATCATATTGCCAGCTGGTTCTGTCACAGGCATTCCTTCGCCTAAGGCCGCTGCTATGGGTTCTGAAACCAAATATACCTCCCTTGCTCCAGCTTCCTCAATTGAATTTATAACTGCTCTTTTTTCAACAGGTGTAATGCCTGATGGAACTGCGACAACGACCTTTGGCTTTATGAATAATCTTCTTTTCTGGACTTTCCCGATGAAGAACCTCAGCATCTCTTCCACTAATTTGAAATCAGCGATGACTCCATCCTCAAGGGGTTCAGAAATGATAATGTTATCAGGAATCCTTCCAAGCATTTCCTTGACTTCCTTTCCTGCAGTGATCATTTCTCTGGTATTTTTGTCAATAGCAACCATTGAATCCTCTTCAAGAACTATACCTTCATCTTTGGTATAGATAAGAGTGCTGGTAGTTCCAAGGTCAATAGCCATATTCATACTTTCAAGAGATAACCATTTGAATGATAGATTAAACCTCATCGTTCCTCCTTTATTTTTATGCTAATATCTTGATTGTTGTATGTCAAGAGAGGCAGTTTGGTAGAATAGAGAACCGAGCGGCAAATACCGCCCGGTTAGGTTTTTATATTGAACTCGGGGTTATCATTCAATCATGAATCTCTTTATACAATTATGGTTTCAGTTTGATTCTGGTTCAGGGGTCTTCTCTATAAATATCCTCATCTTTTCAAGAAGCTTACGTGGTTCAGGGAGCTTTTGGAGTTCAGGGAACTCCCAAAATCGCCTCAATCCGAACCTTTTGGGACGAAAAAGTATTTCTTTTGCTTCTTTTTTCTTATCTTCTGGTATCAGTTTATAGATATCGATTTTGTGTTTTATATCAGCTTTTGCTATTTCTTCTTTCGCTTTTGATATTTCTTCGTATTTAGAAAGTAATTTTTCTGTATCGAGTTTGTCTTCCATAAGGATTTTGTCTAATTCTAGTTCCTTCTTTTCTAAATTGCTTCTATAATCAATCATCTTCTCTCTATGCTTCAGATCCAGGCTTTTAATTTCCTTTTCTACTTTTTCACTTAAATTGAGTTCTGCTGGAAGACCCCTCCTTATTTCTTCAACTTTTATAAAATCTTCTTCTTCACTCTTTTCTGCAAAGGATGTGAGAGGAGCTATTAAAATTGCTGATACAAATAGAAGAGAGATAACTTTACCTAAATTTTTCATTGAAACCTCCTTTCTAAGGGTTTAAAGACTTACGAAGAGGCGGTCTCTGCGGTTTTTTGAGTCTGTGTTCTATGAAGGATTTCCTGATTTCTGGTGGCAAAGCCTTGGAAATCCTACGAATCTCATCGCAGGTATTCATTAATAATTCCCTTTTTATCCTGGATAAACTATCTATATGCTTTCGAACCTTATCAATTTCATCTTTCTTTACTGCCTCTGTGAGTTCCTGACGTTCTTTATCTAAGAGTTTACGGTATTGTTCCATTTGCTTTCTGTAACTTCTTAAATCTTCAACTGGAATCCTTTTAGGCATTTCTTTTGCGAAGTAAGAAGCAGTGCGACGAATGGTAAAATATCTACCGGCAAAGAATCCTCCTGTGGCAGCTACTACAAGGATTCCAATCATTAAAATTATTACCTTATTCTTCATATAAAACCTCCGTAGCATAGTTCATATAATCAAATGTGCTGGTATAACTTTTAAGTCCAAAATAAAAGCCAATACCAAGCCCGATTATACCGATTGCAAGTAGAAAGGCAGGCTTTAACCTTAATGGAAAACTGACTTTTTGGACGAGATCAATTTCGGGAAGTTCGATTGTCTCTTTCCACTCTAAAAGTGTATCCCAGGCTTCTTTATACTCTTTTAGTTTCTTCTTTATTATAGGATTTCTTTTGATGCGTAGTTTAAAAACAGACCTCTTAAACCAGTTTAATTCTCCAGAAAGATAATCAATTACTTCTTTATCCATTGATATTCCCCCTCTTAATATAAGACCCGAGTTGTTCTTTTAAGTTCTTCATTGCCCTATAAAAGATAACACGACTGTTATTCTCGCTAATCCCAAGAATATTCGCGATTTCTTTGTGCGACATTCCCTGGTACCTCTTAAGAACCACCACAGTATTTTCTATAGGTTTGAGTTGACTTAGAGCTTTTTTTACCACCATGGCCTTTTCCTCATCCTCCATTAACTTTTCTGGTGTTCTTGGTGAAGCTTTTTCAACTTCAAGATTCTTTCTATCCCTTATTAAATTAAAACTCTTATTCACAACAACCTTCTTTAACCATGCTATTATTGCCCCTTTAGGTTTTCTTTTCCAGAATTCGAGAAATGTTTCTTGTAATATTTCCTCTGCATCAGCTCTATTCTGGGTTATTCTATATGACATATCAAGAAGCATCCTTCCATAATTTTTGTATAATTTTTCTATACTCATTAGTTATTTTTTAAATATAACACATTTATTGATAAAATGTTACAGATTTTCAGGAAGATTTATCTCTTCAAGGAATACAAAGGCTTTAATCTTCTCCTTTAAAATTATATCCAAGTTCAAACGCTTTTTTGTTGCTGTTATGGGTCTCCTTTGGAACTCTTTCGTAGATCGCCCGGATCCAGTTTTCTTTTTGGAAGGATAATCTTTTTGCGAGAGCTCCGAGGAGAATTGTGTTTACAGTTTTTATATTTCCCGTTTTATGAGCAAGTTCTATCCCGGGAATCAATTCGAGTTCCACCCCTGCATTTATGATTCGCTCTTCTATATCCTCCGGGTATTCAAGTTCTCCTGAAAGAACAGAAGCGGGGTTTACCTTATAATCATTAGATATTACTACACCATGATTCTTTAATCTTGGCAGGTTCCTAAGAGCCTCCAGTTTTTCAAAAGATAGTATATAATCAGCCATACCCTCTGTGACAAGGGGTGAATAGACCTTATCACCGTATCTAATAGCCGAGATTACAGAACCTCCTCTTTGAGACATCCCGTGAACCTCGCTTTTCTTTACATCATAACCACCTCTTAGGGCAATCTTTGCTACGATATCAGAAGCAGTTAATATTCCCTGCCCTCCTACTCCACACACAACAATGGATACAATCTTCATTTTTCCTCCTTTTGAACAATCGCTTCAAATGGGCATACCTGGGAACATAGGGAACAGCCAGTGCAGAGATATTTATCAATGATAGCATAATTATCGCCCATTGATATCGCAGGACAGCCTAACTTAAGGCAGAGGGAACAGGAGGTGCATTTGTTTTCGTCTACATGGTAATAGGGCTTTTTCTCGAAATCTTCTATCAATGCACACGGTGACCTAATGATTACAACGGAAAGATCGTCCCTTTCGATTTCTCTTTTTAGAGCTTCTTTTATCTTATCAAGATCATAGGCATTTACTGTATATACATTCTGGATGCCTATACCTTTTATTAGACTGGTTAATTCAACCTTTCTTCCTGGGGTTCCCATAAGGGTCTTTCCAACTCCCGGATGACCCTGGTGACCGGTCATCGCAGTAGAGTAATTATCAAGTATTACCACAGTCCCAAAGCCATGATTATAGTAAGTGTTTATAAGCCCTGTAATACCAGAGTGGAAAAAGGTAGAGTCTCCAATTACAGCGACAACTTTTTTCTTCAGATTTTCATCACCAAGTTTTGTTAAAGCTAACTGGATACCATAGGCATTCCCAATGGATGCACCCATCTCCACGCATGTATCTATTGCATTTAAAGGAGGTAGGGCTCCAAGGGTGTAGCAACCAATGTCACCTGTGACAATTAATTTTAATTTGCTTGCAATATAGAAAAACCCGGTATGGGGGCAACCAGGGCATAGAGCTGGAGGACGAGGCGGGAGGTCTTTTATATCTACTGAAACGGGATATCCAAACTCCTTTCCAAAACTTTTTGCAACCCTTGTGGGATTGAGTTCTAAAACCATAGGAACCTTATCTTTTCCTACAACAGGAATTGACAATTGGCGGATTTGACTCTCAATAAAGGGATCATTCTCTTCAATACATAGCAAACGATCCACCGAGGAAGCAAATCTTCTTACCAATTTATCAGGGAAAGGCCAGGGCATAGAGAGTTTCAGGACTGAAGCTTCAGGAAATACTTCTTTTACATATTGATAAGATATTGAATCTGTTACTATACCAACTTTACTGCTTTCCTCTTCAATCCTATTCCATTCAAAGTTATTGGCAAATTCCTTTAGTTTTTTTGTTCTTTCCTCTACTTTTGAGTGAAGTTTTCTTGCATTCACTGGGAGGATAACCCGCTTCTTGAAATCCTTTTTATACCCTTTCACTGGAACAGCCTCTCTTTCTCCCAGGTTTACAACAGACCTCGTATGTGAGATTCTCGTAGTAAGACGGAGTAAAACAGGAGTATCAAAATCTTCAGACATCTTGAGAGCTAATTTTGTAAATATTCTTGCCTCCTCTGAATCTGAAGGTTCCAGTAGAGGAATCTTCGCAGAGATTGCATAATGACGATTATCCTGTTCATTCTGAGACGAATGCATACTGGGATCATCACAGGTTACGATTACGATACCTCCAGTAGCTCCAATGTAAGATAGAGAAAAAAGTGGATCTGCAGCCACATTGAGGCCTACATGTTTCATTGCAACTAAAGCACGACCTCCTGCAAAACTAACCCCTGTAGCGACTTCAAGAGCTACTTTTTCATTGGTACACCATTCAGAGTAGATCTCAGGATAGTGAGAAAGACTTTCAAGGATTTCACTGCTCGGAGTTCCTGGATAAGCAGTGGCAACATGAAGACCTCCTTCCCAGGCTCCTCTTGCGACAGCTTCGTTTCCCATCATGATTTCTTTCATTTTGCCTCCTCCTTTAATTCATATGGAAAATCCCGCTAAACATTGATTTTCTGTCCTCAACTTATGATTTTATCCAGATTAGTCAAGGTTAGAGTCTTTTAATGATGATTGACGGCCTTGCGAAGAATTTAGAAGATTATTATTCTTTATTATGTTAAAAAAATTTTCTAAAAATATACCAGAACTTCCAGGAGTTTACCATTTCAAAAAGAGAGAAGAAATATTATATATAGGCAAAGCAAAGAACCTCAGGAAAAGGGTTCGGAGTTATTTCAGGGGAAAGAATACAATAAAAGGAGAAAGGATTCTGCAGCAATCAACTTCAATTGACTACACCATCACCTCCAATGAACTTGAGGCCCTGATCCTTGAAGAAAATGAGATAAAGGAACATCAGCCAAAATACAATATCAGATTAAAGGATGATAAACGGTATCCCTATATAAAGATAACAATCAAGGAGGAATATCCGCGCGTATTCTATACCAGGAAGATTAAAGACGATGGTTCACTATACTTTGGTCCTTATGCCAACGTTCAGGCTGTCAAAAGATCCCTGAGAACGATAAGAGATATATTCCCTATAAGAACCTGCAAAGGGAAGAAACTTCCGGATAAGGTCTGCCTCGAATATCATATCAATAAATGCCTTGCTCCATGCATAGGGAAAGTTACAAAAGGTGAATACAGAGAACTAATCCAGGAAGTTATAGATTTTCTGAAAGGGAAAACAAAGAAATTAGAGGAAATTATCCAGGAGAAGATGTGGAAAACCTCAAAGAATTTGAATTATGAGATGTCTGCAATCCACCGTAATCAATTAATGAGCCTTCGAGAACTAACAAAAAAACAGAGAATGGTTCTCGGAGATAAAAAGTCAAGAGATATAATTGGAATCCATGAGAAAAGTGGAATAGCCTGTGCTGTAGTTTTCCAGATTAGAGAAGGGAAAATGGTGAATAAGGAATATTACTTTATGAATTCAAAAGAAGAATCCCGAATATCTGAATATCTCCAGCGTTTCCTTGGGAGAAGATATTTAAAGGTTTCTTTTATACCAGATGAGATTGTCATTTCAGGAAAGTTAGAAGATAAGAAGTTGCTTGAAGAATTGTTATCAACAAAGATCAAGATTACAAAAAAGGGGGTCCTAAGACGACTTACCGATATGGCCTGCAAGAATGCAAAGCTTGAACTGGATAGAGAACTGTCTCGACCTCCTAAAAGAACCCATCGATCTCTTATTGCCCTTCAGGAAGTCCTTCTTCTTGAAAGAATTCCTGCTCGAATAGAAGGCTTTGACATCTCAAATATAAGCGGTTCTGACTCAGTAGGCTCCTGTGTGGTATTTATAAATGGAGTTCCTGCAAAAAAAGAATATAGACGTTTTAAAATAAAAGGTGTGAAAGGCATAAACGATCCAGCAATGATAGGAGAGGTAGTTTCACGGAGGATTAAAAGATTATTAAAGGAAGAAGAGCTTCCTGACCTGATGTTGATTGATGGAGGGAAAACACAACTAAATGCAGCATTGAGTGCTATGGAAAAACTAATTTTTTTAAAAATACCTACAATAGGCCTTGCAAAGAGGTTAGAAGAGATTCATCTTCCCACAGGTAAGATAATGTCTCTGCCGTTCAATTCACCTGCTTTAAAATTACTTATAAGAATTCGAAATGAAGCTCACAGATTCGCCCTTGATTATCATCAAAGACTCAGGAGGAGGAGACTTTCTCTATCTGAATTGGATGAGATCAAAGGGATTGGATATAAAAGAAAGATTGCATTAATCCAGCATTTTGGTTCAGAGAAGAGGCTCTTATCCGCTTCAAAGGAGGAAATCCAGAGAGCCCCCGGGATTGGCAGGAAACTTGCAGAAATTATTTACAGCGACCTTCATTGAGTTCCAAAGGTCTATTAAAAAGGGGTTGTTTTTTGCTATATTTAATGTATGATATTCAGAACAATAAGTTTAATTTTTTTAAAAAGATCATGAGGTTGAATGAATATTTTAAAATTTAGATCCTGGGACCTTAAAAGAAAGATAGGATTTTTCCAGATTTTATCGCTTGCTATTCTCTTTGCCATCTTCATGCCTCTTTACGGAATTAGGTTTTCTAAAATATTATTTATCCTTTTCTTTGCAACTTTTTTATTCAGATATCGACCTTTGCCACTTCGGAAATATTCTTATCTTAGTCTATGCCATAGCCTCTCTATTCTTTTATATTTTCTTTATGGTTCTGTTCAAGCGGCATTTTGGACGTTCATTTTCCTTCTGATTGCGGATGTAATATTCAAGAAAGGAGTTTTCCAAGCATTGGTTAATGCATCTGCATATGCTTTGTCTATTTTAATTGTTGGAGGATTAATGGGAACCGGGATAATGAATAATTGGCCGAGATTATTACTTTTCTTTCCTTTCTATTATGTTATTCTGATTGGTTTATTCTACCTTCCCGAGTTCATATCAAGAAAAACCAGAATAGAAGAAATTATATATATCAATTCCTGGGAAATCTTTTATTACATCCTCGCTACCTCCACTGCAATAGTTGCTTATAAGGTTACTTTAAATCCAACAATAGGTTCGATCTCTCTCTTTGGAGCAGGGTTTTTAATCCTGCGCTACTTTATAAGAAGGGTCTCATCCAAGGCAATAGAAGGTTCTATATCCAGAGACCTCATTCAACTCCAATCTGCAGTGATGAAAAAGTCTTTTGATGAAACCCTAAAAGCGGTTGAATCCTATTCAAGCCAATATATTGATTGGACAGGCCTGGACATTTTGAAGCTAACTGATAACGAGGAAGAGTTGAAGATAATCTATAGTGCATCAAAGAAAGATGAACCGGGATATGCTATTTCTATCCACGAGGGCATAAAAGGAAGGTGTGTAAAAGAAAGAAGAGCTATAATTGTTCGTGATACCTCAAGAGAAAAGGATTATGAAGAACCAGGGGGAGATGTGCGCTCTGAAATGCTGATACCATTAATCTACGGTGAAAATGTCCTCGGGCTTCTTAATTTTGAACATAATCTGGTGGGAACGTTCACTGAAAAGGAAGTTGAATATGCCAAGTTTTTTGCCTCTCAACTATCTTATGCCTTACAAACTAATATTACTCTCCAACCTCTTATTGGCTCTTCAGAGAAGTTAGAAGAGTTTACGGATGAAAGCATAAAAGCTATGGAGAAGATTACTGGAGAGATGAATTCAATCCATGAAAATATGAAGGAAGTTATCCGAGGTGGGGAAGAACAGGTCAAATCTCTGGTAAAGGTTGAAAATGCTATGGATGAACTTCTTTCATCCCACGAAAATATAAAGACTTTAAGGGAAGAAATGTCCGAGGGAATGAAGGAATTTACTAATACCCTGGATAGAAGCAGGAATAGTGTTGAGGAAAATCTTACCCGTTTATCCGGGATAACTGATGCGATAGGAGAAGTAAAAGAAACGGTTAAGACTCTTACAAACCTATCCAGCGGGGTAATGGAGATCTCCGATTCATCGAAAAATATTGCTGAAGATACCTCTCTTCTTGCTTTGAATGCTTCGATTGAGGCAACAAGAACAGCCAAAGAATCAAAAACATTTTCAGTTATAGCAGGAGAAATTAATAAACTTGCAAATACTGCTTCATCCAATTCGGATGAGATATCTAATAATGCGAAAATAATAATGAAAAATGTTAAGGATTTTTCAAAAAAAATATACAAGGTGGTTGGAGCTACGGAGAACATTGGTACAGCTTCTTCTTCCATTATGGAACAGTTTGATCTAATTACCTCAGAGTTATCTTCACTACAAGAGGGTTTGGATAAAACTTACAAGGTTTCAAAAAGGGAGATCCAGGACATTGAAGATCTTGGGGCAAGGATTGAACTGGCTGCTGGGATTGGAAAAGATAACATAGGTTCGATAAAAGGCATTAACCAATTAATTGAGGAACAAAGTATTGTGAGCGGTGACCTAAGCGAGAGAATTACCAACCTGAAGAGTTCGACGGAAAGATTGAAAGAGATAGTGGAAGAGTTCCGTCTGACTCATTTGACTACTTAAGGAGAATAAAAAGTATCAACTTTCTAACCTGTATCTTTAATCTTCCACTAATCAGAAATTGAAGGGTTGATTTGTTACTAATCCTTTTCTCTATATCAACTGATATTTTACTATTGAATCCCTCGGATACCTCGGAAATTTACTTGGGGCATTCATTCATTCTTACTCATTCAGATAGTATCTGGCAGGGAGGAATTTTACTATCAGGGGATTCATTATATACTATAGATTACAGTAAAGGAATGGTGAAATTCAAGAGTATGGTTGAAGAAACTTTCACTATTAAGTTCTCATACCTGAATTTTCCCGTAAAGAAAGCCTACTCAAGATGGTCTCTATCGGTTTCCGATAGGTCAATGGAAAGACTGCCAACAGGTAATCCTATAAAGGATAAAGGAAACCTCATAATAAAGGGTAATAAAGGTGTATTTGTAGATGTGAAGTCGGGAGGTGCTGATGTTAGCCAGAGCCTATGGATGAAACTGGGAGGAAAAGCAGGAAATTTCAATATTTCGGGAGTCCTCTCTGATGAGAATATCCCGGAAGGTTCTGGTGCATCGCAGAATATAAGCGAAATCGATGAGATTTTCGTGCAGGCAGAATCAGAAGAAGCATCCTTTCGATTGGGAGATATTGAGTCAATGGAAGAAGGAGTAAAGAAGAGATTGATTGGTCTGGAAGGTAGCTGGAAAGAATTTTCTTCTGTTGTTGGAGTTTCACCAGGAAAATATGGTAAAGTTACATTCAGGGGTGAGGAGGGGAATCGTGGGCCTTACTTTTTCAATCCGCAGGGAACGAGTATCGACTTTTCCATTGTTAGAGGTTCCGAGCAGGTTTATTTAGATGGAAGGCTACTGAAGCGGGGAAGAGATAAGGATTATGTAGTGGACTATTCAGAAGGTGCTATTACCTTTAATCCAACAGTTTTTATTGATAATGAATCAACGATCCTCATCCTCTTTGAGTATTACCAAACCGGTGTTAGTAATCTTTTCTATAAAGCAAGTTTTAATCACAACAATTACAATTTCTCATTTATACGTCAAGAAGATTTTAAGGGAGAAGAATTCAGCGAGGTTTATCCAGATTCTGGATTTGGCTATAACTATTCTGCTACTTTTGTCGGAGAAGGGAATGGTGATTATGATCTCGAAGATTCAATTTTTCTCTACAAAGGGAATAAAATGGGTTCATACGAGGTTTACTTCAATTGGGTTGGGGAAAGTAAGGGCGAGTATATTTACATCGATTCCCTCCATTCATTTAGATGGACAGGTGCTGGACCATACAGTGCAAAAAAGAAACTTGATTTGCCAGGAGAGAATAATCTTTTAACATCGGATTTTGAAGAGTCAAAAGGAGATATTTCATTATCCGGCAAATTAAAGGTAAGAAGATACAGAAATCAGTTCGGAGGAGTTAATGAGGATGGATTTTCAGGCAATCTTGGAACAAGTTTTTCTCCGAATCGTTTTTTTAATCTTGACCTCAATTATTACAGGAGGACTCCCAATTTTAAAACGAGAGAATGGGAAGGGGAAAAGGATTTATTAAAGGCCTGGGAACTAAAAGATCTTCCCCCTGAACTCATTGAATATACAATAACATCAAAACCCACTCCAGGGATAAGAGGTTTATACAGCTATGGAAGCACAGTAGATAGCCTGAGAAGAGATATTATAACGATTAACTTCTTACCTGTCTATCTCGACTGGAGGAGGATAAAGGGAGCCAGAGAAGAAGTAAAGGGAGGTCTTTTATGGAAAAGTTGTAATCTTTACTTAAGGAGATTATCAAGAGATGATAGATATAAAAACGAAGCCGCTTTTTCCAGCTCTCCTCTTTTTCTGGGAGTTGGGTTAGAAGGCGACAGAACTGGAGATACAGCGCAAACCTATACTGTAAAAACAGATCTGGCATATAAGAATACTACCCTTCAGGCATCTCAGCAATTAAGAAGAAATTTAAAGTCAGGAGAGATTAGAGGAATGACAAATGGGACTCTCCGAGCAAATCTAACCCTCCTGTTTTTTTGTCTCAGGAATGAATTTAACATATCTCAGAGGAAATCCACTGAGTGGGAAAGATACTATCAAGAGGTCGATCCAGGAGAGGGCAATTATTCCTATGACTCAACCGGCGGAACTTATTACGAAAATCCCTACGGGGAGTATATTCAAAAGATGGTGCCTATAGGGGAAGGTATAGATACAAGAGAGTATTCGGGGAACATTTCCCTATGGTCAACTCGGTATATTGAGCTCCATAGCTACTTGAATTCTATTTATAGACCAAACTTATTTCTAAAAAATATTAGCTACCTTAATCTAAAGTTTCCAAAAGAGAGTTCAAGAAAATTTTTCCTTAAATATGATCATCAATACCTCGAGGATAAGGAGGGAAGATGGGGACGAGAGCAGAACAACGACAAAATAGAATTTGGGCTGGAAGAAAGGGGTAGAAATTATAGAGAGGTCGGCATAATGTGGAATAAGTCTCGGGAGGAGAATAAAATCGGGGCTTATCTACACTTCTGGCATAAAAGCGGTCTGGAAATTCAGGGAGAAGGGATGCGGATTGCCGGGGAAGACACTCTATTTTCTCCGGAGCTTAAGATGGGTTACCATCTTTCAGGAAAGAAAAGTATGGGGATGGTTCAGGGAGCGTTGGGGTATAATTATTATCCTGGATGGAATATTACATCTTATAGGATGATGGATCTTTACCCTCCACGATTCTTCTATGATTTTACAACCTCTTTGACTATCGATATTACAAAAGATTTCCATCTTGTTTTGAACACCAATATTCATAAACTTGGAAAGGGAAAGGTGTACTATAATGGAAGAATAGGGGTGACAGCCGACTTTATACCTTAATACAATATATTAATCCCCCTTGACTTATTACTCTGGTTTGATAGCTTAAAAATAATGGAGATAGTTTTATTTGAGGATGAGAAATACCCAAATTTTTACCCTATTTCATGTCTGAGATCGCTTGGTGAAATAAGGTCTGGACGTTGGACCCAGAAGGAAAGGGTAGAAAGATGGTTTGGGAAATCGCCTCTCATCTACTCGATGAGGGCAGAATACGGGGATAAAATCGACTACCAAAAGGATAATCTCTTTTTGAATGCTCGACTGAAAGAATTCAAGGGTCTTGCTGATATAAAATCTGGTTCAAAAGTTATTAACAAGGATGACGAAGTCCTCGCTTATAGAAGCGATAGGTTGCTTTCTATAAGAGAGTTTGAGGAACTTAATACCATCCAGAAAGAAAACCCGCTTTATGAATTCATCTGGGATATAATAGGTGATCTTAAGAACAGATTGGTACATGACTTAGAGGGGGACCCAAATTTAGGTCAAATTCAGAGTCCTCTTGATGAATTAATTTATATAGAAGATCCAAAAAGGATTTTTATTGGAAGTGAGGTAAAAATAGAGAGGGGGGTAATTTTTAATACGCAGGGTGGCCCTATCTGGATTGATAATAGAGTTCTCATCAGAGGTAACACTGTAATTGATGGGCCAGCTTACATAGGTGAGGGATGCCAGATAAAACCCGGGAGTTTTCTTAGCAATATTGGAATTGGAAGGGTTACAAAACTATCAGGTGAGATCGAAGATAGCATTTTTCAAGGGTATGCTAATAAACAACACTTTGGTTTTCTGGGGCATTCCTTTATTGGAGAGTGGGTAAATCTGGGAGCAGGGACAACAGATTCTGATTTGAAGAATAATTACAGACCTGTGAAGGTAATAATTGAAGATAAGACATATCAAACGAATATGCAGTTCCTCGGACTTTTAATTGGAGATCATTCAAAAACCGCTGTTAATACATCCTTTAACACAGGCTCAATCATAGGTCCATTCTGTAATATCTTTTCTCAGGGTTTTCCTCCGAAGTATCTACCTCCTTTTACCTGGTGGGGTGGTGATTTTTCTGAATACAAATTAAATAAAGCGATTGAAACTGCAAGGAAAGTTATGAAAAGGAGAAATATAGAAATGGATGCCCAATATGAAAGAAAAATTAGGAAACTATTTTGTGAAACAAAAAATTTAAGGAAAAATTGGGAATAAGGAGGTTTTATGGCTAAAAAGTTTCACAATTTTATTAATGGGAAATGGGTAGGGGCCGAATCCGGGGAGACCTTTGAGAATAGGAATCCTGCTCACTGGGAAGAAGTGATTGGTATTTTTCCTAAGTCTGATAGGAAAGATGTGGAGAAAGCAACTGAAGCGGCTGTTCAGCATAGAGAGGAGTGGGCTAATCTTCCCGTTCCTGAAAGAGGAAAAATTCTTGGAAAAGTTGGAGACATAATGGTTCAGAGGAAGGAAGAAATAGCAAAACTTATGACCAGAGAAATGGGAAAGATTTTAAAGGAAACAAGGGGTGATACGCAGGAAGGCATAGATACTGCATATTATGCCTTTGGGGAGGCGCGGAGGCTTTTTGGTGTGACATCTCCTTGTGAACTTCCCAATAAGACTGCCTATACAATTACCAGGCCTGTTGGAACTGCAGGGATAATCACACCCTGGAATTTCCCTATGGCTATTCCCTGCTGGAAGATATTCCCTGCACTCCTTATGGGAAATACAATTGTTTTTAAATCAGCCTCTGATACCCCAGCAACCACAGTAAAACTTGTTGAGATACTTACTGAAGGCGGTGTCCCGAGAGGTGTTGTAAATCTTGTCCATGGTCCAGGAAGTACGGTTGGAGAGGCGATTTTGGAACAACCTGAGATAGGTGTTATTAGTTTTACAGGTTCTGCTGCTGTGGGAAGAAGGGTAGCTGAGGTTGCGGGTAAGAACTTAAAAAGAGTCTCTCTTGAATTAGGGGGTAAAAACCCTCAAATTGTAATGCCAGATGCTAATATTGAGAATGCCATCGAAGGACTCCTCTGGGGAGCGTTTGGAACAACCGGGCAAAGGTGTACAGCAACTTCAAGATTACTCCTGCATAAGGATATATATAATGAATTTCTGGATATCTTTGTAAAGAGAACCAAAGAATTGAAGATAGGAGATGGCCTTGTTGAATCAACAGATGTTGGGCCGGTAATTAACGAACCTCAGTTAAAGAAAATTCTCAACTATGTAGATGTTGGCAGGCAGGAAGGAGCAAAACTATTCTTTGGTGGGAAGAAAATCACCGGAGGGAAATATGATAAAGGGTTCTTTATGGAGCCAACGATATTTACTGAGGTTGAATCTGGTATGAGAATAGAACAAGAGGAGATTTTTGGCCCAGTCCTTTCAGTTATAAAGATCTCAAGCTTTGAGGAAGGAATCCAGATTGCAAATGATGTTGACTACGGTCTTTCCTCCTCAATCTATACCAGCAATATCGAGTGGGCAATGAAGGCGATTGATAAACTGGAAGCAGGTCTTGTTTATGTAAATGCTCCTACCATTGGAGCTGAATGTCACCTGCCTTTTGGTGGATACAAGAACACAGGGAATGGACATCGTGAGGGTGGAAAGTGGCCCTATGAAGTATTTGGCGAGATTAAAACCGTTTACATCGATTATTCAGAAAAACTTCAGAAGGCACAGATCGACACCAATATTACCAAATAGTCAGGAATAACCTTAGTGGTTCTTTTATTCCTTTCTGAATTAGGAATGTTTTTCTGCGGTTGTGGAGGTCTTTCTACCTCTGGTTCATACTCTTTCTTAATTGGTACCGGGATTTCTGTTCCTTTCGATGACTCGACTTATGGATTTCTGGAAATCCAGATGGCAAGATATTCCTCATTAAGATTAATTGGTTATACCCCAATAAGTCCAAATTCTTCTGTAACCCACCAATCGTCAAAACTCCTTATTGGAGCTTCGGGTGAATTCAAAGTTAGGAAGTTTCTTATAAAACCTGGAATCTATTATACAATTCTTTCAGAACTGGTTAAAGATAAGTATAGATTAGGAAATTGGGTGATAACAGAGAATATACCCCTTGAATGTCGGGGATTTGCTATAAAACTTTCATTTTTATACCCAATAAGAAATAAATCCCGAATTGGAATATGGATTAAAAAAGAATGGAAAACAATACCTTCTCTTGAATATGGTATTTCACTTGTTGGCCTTTTTGGGTAAGAACCTTCCATAAAAAAGTTTTTATATATATATTAAATATCTTAACTTGATAACAGAATTTCCTGGTTCTTCAAAGAAACCCTCCGCCTCTCCAATTTCCTTAAAATACACCAGATAAAGATAAGATTTTGGAGAAATCATCCATTTTATAAGAGGATTTATCCTCGTCTGGATAAGCTCCTTCTCGCTCCAGAGATAGGTGAAATCCGTTCTGAATTCTATGCTAAGGGAAGGTGAGAAATGATATTCAGCGGTAGGAGAAGTTGTTATATAAAGATCTTCTAAATTTTCAAAGGAGAAGAGTTCTTCTGTGTTGGTTCCTTCTTTCCAAAAACCTGTTAAATTAACAGAAGAGCCAAGGAAGAAGTTCGGGGTGGGCTGGAATCTGAAGAAACTTCCACTACTTAATTGATAGCCAAGATGACTAGCGAGATAGTTGTATGAGTAACTGAAATTACTCATGAAAGATAGGCCAAAAATGCCTGAGTGACTGGAGTTCAGGAAGAGACTTATACCTCTAAGAATATAAGATATATCAGAACCCTTCTCTTTGGAATAAGAGGAATCAGAATAAACTTTGCCTATATTGGCATTTGTATTAATATTCCAACCATTCCGGAAATTGAGAAGGCCCACAGGAGCTATAACATAGGAATAATCCTCAACCCAGGGTTCTTTACTAATCCCACCCGCGATAGCAATACTACACATCCTGATCCCTTTTTTATTTGGATAGAAAACGGGGCCCACTAGAGAATTAATTGAAAGACCCCTAAGGTTTATAAAACCTATCTCATTTCCTCTGAAATCCTCATCCACATTGTAAAACGAAAATGCAGCAAGGAGATTTTCACTCATTTTCTTCCATTCGAAATATTCTGCAAGGCCAGTTTTTCCGGTAGAATCGGCAACTGCAAGCTGATACATAATGTTATTATCTCCGAAATCTTGGGAACCATCAAGAGATGCAATCTGGGCATTGTAGTCATGAGTGTATTTACCGCTGTAGGAGAATCCAAAATTCAGACCAAAGGGGAGCTGTTTTAGAAACCTTCCGACAAGATAGTTAGCGGAAGGTTCGTCCCCTCCTTTCCCTGTGTTAGCATATAGAACTCCTCCTTCAAAACCCTTTCCCCTTGTTGTAACCTTTGTTCCCGCTCTTATAGGAATCTTTATCGTATCGTTTACAATTTTTCCAATGTTTCTGGAATAGAAAAGTTTCAAGGGTCCTGGTCCAATTTTAAATTGGCGGCCTCTACGTGAATCAGACGATTGTAGATTAAACGATTCTCTACTTTCAAGGAAGAAGGGCCTCTTTTCTGAAAGGTAGAGAGCGTATTGCGTTAAATTCACCTGGAAAGGGTCAGCCTCAATCTGAGCGTAATCCGGATTTACAGTAAAGTCAAGCGAGGTATTAGGCGAAGGATCCCAGGAGACATCAAGGCCTGCATCTCCTGAATTATCCAATTCATGACGGAGAATTCCAACCGGATAGAACTCCAGGAACCTTCCTTTCATTTCAGGATTTATTCCTGTAATAGGTTCAAAATCACTTATCCGAAGCCCTTTCATTTCATTCACTTCCTTAAAATAGACAGTTTCCCTTTTCTCTTCTATCTTTCGTGAAAGTTGCAGACCCCACTTTCCTCTATTATATCTTATTGTTTTGAAAGGGATTTTCATCTCACAAGACCACTCATCTTCCTGGACAGAAGTTGCAGCATCCCAGATACCATCAAATGAGAAATCAAAAGATCTCCCTCCCTGGGAAATAATAGCATCTTCCTGAGTTCCAGCTGAGGAAACCGTAAAACGATAACAGGTTCTTTTATCTCCAAAGGTATCAATAAAGAGAGATACTTCATCTCCATAAGCGTGGTCCCAATCACTTATCTTCACAGTAGGCTCTGCATCGTTCGATTTACATTCAAAAGCTGCATATAGATTCTCCTTATCCAATAGGAGATATACCCGAGTGGATTCACTAACAGCTTCTCCAGGATCAGGAACTTCCTGGATGAATCCACTTAAAGGTTCTGCCTTGCTCCAGAGAGGCTCGATCTTTCCATCAATTATCGGACCAACCTCTACACTGGTAATCTGTAGTGATAACAGTAACAATACCATATTGTCTCCTAATTTTATACATTATAAATACAATTTTAGTTTTGTCAAGGATCTTGCCCATTGACAACTTATAGGAATTCCATATTTTGTCATTATGGATTTCAAGAGAGATGATTATTGCTTTGCATGCGGTAAAAAGAATAAATACGGGTTAAAACTGGATATTCAAACCGACCAGGGAAGCTCAAAAGCAACAATAAAATTTCCCGATTACACCCAGGGCTATAATGGAATAGTGCATGGTGGAATCCTTGCAACAATCCTTGACGAAATGGCGGTATATGCGGGAGTTTCCCTTGGGAAGAAATTCGTTACAGCGGAACTTACCGTGAGATTCAAAAAACCCGTCAAAACCGGAGTCGAGTATATTGGAGAAGGAAAGGTGATTCAGGATAGAGGTAGGTTTATTCGCACAAGCTCTATTATAAGAGACCCGGATGGTTCGATTTTTGCCGAAGGAACAGCGAAACTGATGAGGGTAAATGATCAGTTATAAAAAAACAGTCCTTCCTTCTGGAGTAACAGTTTCTTCGGAAAACATACCAACCGCTCTTTCAACCGTTATAGGTATCTACATAACCACAGGCTCCAGGGATGAGGATGAAAATGAGGCAGGAATATCTCATTTCATTGAGCATTCTGTCTTTAAGGGAACAAAAAAGAGAAAAGAAAGGGAGATTTCCACTGAAATAGAGTCAAGGGGTGGGATCCTGAATGCTTCTACCTCCAAGGAATGGACTTCTTTTTATGCACACGTGCTTCCAGAGGAATTAGGACGCGCTATTGATGTTTTATCTGACTTGATAAAGAATCCATTATTCCGTAAAGAAGATTTGGATAGGGAGCGCCTTGTAATCCAGGAGGAAATAAAGAGATTTTATGACTCTCCGGAGGACCTTCTATTCTTCTACACCTTCTCCAGCATTTTTGGAAAGGATCATCCTCTTTCCAGCCCGATACTGGGAACACCAGAATCCGTTAAAAGATTAACTCAGGAGGAAATAAAGAATTTCTGGGAGCAGAATTGGACGACAGACAAGATGTTTGTTTCAGCGGTAGGAAGAGTAAATCACAGGAAATTGTGTAATCAAGCGGCAGAAAAACTCGGGGATAAAAGAGGAAATGCCTCTGGTAGAACTTCATCAAGTGAGGAGAGAACCAGAATCAATATCATCTCAAAGCCTGAACTAAACCATGAATATGTTGCTCTTACCCTACAGTCCTTTCCCTATAACAATCAGGAAAGATTTCCCTTACTTGTTTGTGGTTCAATTCTTGGTTCTGGAATGAGTTCAAGATTATTCCAGAAATTAAGGCAGGAAATGGCTCTTGTCTATGATGTATCGGCTTTCGGCGAATTCTTCTCAGATACAGGTGTCTTTGGCATTTACTTCTCCACGGATAAAGATAAACTGCGAAAAACGCTTGACGCGATTAGAGAATTGCTAAATTCATTAAATTTTAGTCAGAGAGAAGTTGAAATTGCGAAAGAGAGACTAAAAGGTAATATCGTGATCTCCCTGGAAAATAACACGAACAGGATGGTAAGAAATGCTAAAGAGGAGATTTATCAAGGCAGGAGAATTTCTATCCCTCTTCTTCTTTCAAGAATCGAGAATGTTAAACTGAGTGAGGTTAGAGAAATAAAAAATCAACTCTTAAATCCAAAAAATTTTGTCCTTACTGCCCTTGGAAGGAGTGATAATGTTTCCTGGTGATCTCTATAGTTCGAGAAGGATGCATCTCTATGATTCTTTTATATTTAATCTTTATTTAGAAAGGTTTTATTATTTCCTTGATAGAGACGTCCAGATAATTAACCTTTTTTCGGTGAAACCCATAAGTACTCATCCTTTGAACCGGATCCAATCTTTTCAGGAAGAGGAGGCGATCCAGAAACTTAAAGAGTTCCTCGAATTGGGAGAGGAATACAAAATATTGATTTTACCCGACCAGTTTTCAGCTTATTATCTATTATTTTTTTCTACATTGGATTTGAATGATGAGGTTATAACACCAGCCCCTATTCCTTACTTCCTCAAGCAGTACGCCCACTCCCTTTCCGTAAAACTCATTCCCATTGAAACAAGTTCCATAAACGATTATGAGCTCCCATTGAGGGGGAATATTGAGGATCTCATAACCGCAAGAACAAAATTATTCTATTATTCGGAACCTAATTTTTCTGGGGGCATAACATATTCAGAGGAAAGCATGGAAAGAATCCTTTTTCTATGCAGAAATTACCACCTCTATATTGGAGTGGATGAGACTCTCTCTCATCTAATAAGAGAACCAGAAAACTTTGTCCAAATGCGTAATATTTCCCTTGAGAACGAGCGACTGATAAGAATTAATTCACTCCTTAAGGATTTTTCAATGGATGACGTGACAGTTATGATGTTTCATACAGCTCTGCCTCAGAGAATTGAGCTAATTGCCCGAGATCTATTTCCAGTGAGCCCTTATCAACTTGCATCTTTAGTTTATTTTCTGGACAACGCCAGAGATATCCTTGCAGATAGAATAAATGAGATGAACCAAAAGAGAAGTATAATCCAAAACTTTATAGATAATAGAGAAGACATTTCATCTTTTTATTTCCAGGGGATTGGTTCGGTTTTCATAAAGCTTCCCATCTCACAAGCCGAATCTTTTGTAGAATGGTTGTTGTGTGATTATAACCGTGATAAGAAAACAGTCTTTGTGGCACCCTCAGTCCACTTCCACTCTGATGACTATGAGGATGAAGGTGAAATTCTAATAGATTATCGTTATCTTAACCCTGAAATGTTGGAAGAAGGTCTTGAAATTCTGCAAGATGCTCTCGATCAATATCTTGGTCTAAAAAAGGAGGATTAATGATTTCAAATAAAGGTAGAACCGTCCCTAAATCGCCAATAAGGAAACTTATACCTTTAGCCGATGATGCAAAAAAACGGGGAATACATGTCTACCACCTGAATATTGGTCAGCCCGATATAAAAACTCCTGAAACAATTTTCGAGTCAATCCGTAATTTTAAACAGGATGTTCTCTCTTATGGTCCAACCCAGGGGATTCCAATGTTAAGAGAAGTTATATCTTCCTATTTTAATGAAGATTATTCTCTTGATATCCAACCCGATGAAGTATTTATAACAACAGGAGGTAGTGAAGCAGTTTTTTTCTTGATGCTGGCAACTCTAAATCCCGGAGATGAAGTATTAATCCCTGAGCCCTTTTACGCTAATTATAACGGTATAGCGGCTATTGTTGGAGCAAAGATAAAACCTATTACAACTTCAATCCACTTTGGATTCCATCTTCCTCCCAGGGATAAGATAGAACCCCTTATAACAGAGAAGACGTCTGCAATTCTCACTTGCACACCTAACAATCCAACAGGGACTGTTCTAACTCAGGAAGAGATGGAGATGTTAGTTAATATAGCCAAAGATCATAATTTGTGGCTATTTGCTGATGAAGTCTATAGAGAATTTGTCTTCGATGGAAGAGAGAGTTCATCCTTCCTGAAATTTGAAGATGCTCTTGACAGGATTGCTATAGCTGATTCAGTTTCTAAGCGGTTCTCATCCTGTGGAGCTCGAATTGGTTTTATCATTGCAAAGAATAAAGAATTGTTCGACGCTGTTATGAGGTTCGGGATGGCAAGGCTTTGTCCTCCAACCATAGAGCAGTATGGGGCGAGTTCTGGTTTCAGGACCCGAAGCAAATTCATCCCTGATATGGTTAAGGAATACGAACATCGCCGTGACGTTGTTTACCATGAGATTCAAGAAATGGATGGATTGTTTACTCTAAAGCCAGAAGGGGCTTTTTATACCGTAGTAAAACTTCCCGTTGATGATAGCGAGGAATTTGTTCGATGGATGTTAAAAGATTTTGAAATTGATAAAAAGACCACAATGCTTGCACCTGCTTCTGGTTTCTATGCAACTGAAGGAAAGGGAAAGGATGAAGCTAGGATAGCATACGTTTTGAAGGAAGATGACTTAAGGGATGCTATGAAAATTCTAAAGGAAGGCATTTATGTCTTTAACAATACCCATTAGGAGGTTGGATAAGACCCTTTCCA